>Ga0209050_1000147_pt1 | contig 164512 bp, 116 predicted proteins | sample Araplavi_mTSA_r2_FD_184276 | JGI IMG/M metagenome (GOLD analysis project Ga0209050, IMG submission 184276) | Arabidopsis root microbial communities from North Carolina, USA - plate scrape MF_Cvi_mTSA_r2 (SPAdes) (version 2) | ecosystem: Host-associated > Plants > Roots > Endosphere | place... | reverse complement strand
TGCCCCCGTTGGCCGCTTGGGTATCCCTCCTTACCACCCTGTCCCTGGCGCCGAAGCGTTTTCGGTGTGGGGTGGAAGAGCCGTGAATTTTGGGGGTGAATGCGGGTTCTGTCAACAACCTTTTTGAATTTTTTCACACGTCGCGCGAATCGGCCCGCCAGGACGCCTTACTGGCCAGGAAGCGGCAGGGTTTCATCGTCGAAGATCGCCACATGCGGCTCGCCGTCCGCGCCGATCCAGCCGCGATACATGCCCTGCGTATTGAACGGCGTGGCCGCGCGACCGTCGGCGGCCAGCACGATGGCGCCACCGTCGCCGCCAAGTGCGGGAATGCGCGTATTGATGACGTCGCGACCGGCCTGTTCGGGCCCCTGCCCCAAATACGCCATGCGCGCGCAGATCTCGTGCGCGGCGACGGTGCGGATGTAGTACTCGCCCCAGCCGGTGCCGGAGACCGCGCACGTGGCATTGGCATACGTGCCGGCGCCGATGATCGGTGCGTCACCGACCCGCCCATAGCGTTTATTGGTCATGCCGCCGGTGGATGTGCCGGCTGCGAGGTGCCCGTTCGCATCCAGCGCGACCGCGCCGACGGTGCCGAAGTGCCGGGCGGTTTCCAGATCGGCATGGGCCTGGCCGCTGGCTTCCTCCTTCAGCGCACGCTGCAGCTGCTGCCAGCGCTTGTCAGTGCGGAAGTAGGACGGATCGACCAGGGTGATGCCCTGGCTGGCGGCGAACGTCTCGGCCCCCTGGCCGACCATCATCACGTGCGGCGAGTGCTGCATCACCGCCTGCGCCAGCAGGATGGGGTTGCGCACGCGCTGCACCCCGGCCACGGCGCCGGCCTTCAGGGTGGCACCGTCCATCAGCGCCGCATCCAGTTCGTTGCGTCCGTCATGGGTGAATACCGCCCCCTTGCCCGCGTTGAACGTGGGGTCGTCCTCCAGCACGGTGATGGCGGCGGTGACCGCGTCCAGCGCGGGCCTGCCGGCGGCCAGGGCCTGATGGCCCTTGAGCAGGGCGGCGCGCAGGGCGGCGCGGGCGGCTTTTTCCTCGGCAGGCGAGAGATCCTTGCGCTGCACCCCTGCCCCGCCGTGGATGACCAGGACCGGTTCGGCGGCCAGGGCGACCGGGCTGAGCAGGCACAGCGAGAGCAGAAAGCAGGATCGACGGGGCATGGCGGTGACCAGACGGTTGGAGACGGCCCATCATGCCGGACCGGGGCCAGCGTGCCGACCAACGGTCGGCACCTACCGCCGGGCCGTGCATCTGGTAGGAAACGGCCGGGGGTATCCGGCCCCACCTTGCTGAAGGACACCCGCTGGCGGCCTACGTAAAAAAGGCGTTAAATGCGCGCCGTCCATTCCGAATGTGAATGGGGGGTCAGGTCCTCCCTTGAGGGCCACTTTTCTTCTTGAGAATTCTCATGCGTAAACAGGCGATGGCGTGGTCGATCCAGCTGGCGTTGATGGGCGTGGCCGCCAGTGCGGCGGCCCAGTCCCCGGTCTCTCCGGAGGTGCGGCAACTGGACACGGTGCAGGTCACCGGATCGCGCATCCCGCGCGCCCAGGTCGAGGGGCCGGCCCCGGTCACGGTGATCACCGCCGAGCAGATCCACGCAAGCGGCTTCACCAGCGTGCCCGACGTGCTGCGTTCCATGACCCAGAACGGCGGCGAAACGCAGAGCCAGCAGTCGGCCAGCGGCGCGGACTTCTCGCCCGGCGCGCAGCAGGTGGACCTGCGTGGGCTGGGGCCGAACCACACCCTGGTTCTGGTCAATGGCCGGCGCATCGCCGATTTCCCGATGCCGTTCCAGGGCCGCAGCAATTTCACCGATGTTTCCAACATCCCGCTGGGCATGATCGAGCGAATCGAGGTACTGACCGGCAGCGCCTCGGCGATCTACGGCTCCGACGCCATCGCCGGCGTGGTCAACTTCATCCTGAAGAAGCAGGTCGATGGCACCACCGTGGATGTGCGCATGGGCACCACTACCGAAGGCGGCGGCGAATCGTTCGACATGAGCGTGGCCAGTGGCTTCGATGCCGGCCGCTTCAGTGCGGTGTACAGCGTGGAGCTTCAGTCGCAGACGCCGCTGTGGGCCTATGAGCGCGCGCAGCAGGACTCCACCCTGGATTCCCCCACCGAAAGCGCCCGCGCCGCCCGCCGCGCGTGGCTGCGCACCGATTACAACGACGATTACCTGGACCCGGGCCAGGCCACCTGCGATGCGCTGGCCGGGCAGAACAACGGCAGCACGTATTACGCCGAGCGCCCGCGCTACGGCTTCTACTGCGGCAGCGACCGCTCGATCGGCTACGGCACGATCCTGAGCAGGCGCCGCGGCGCCAACGGCTATGCCGCACTGCGCTACGCCTTCGACAATGGCGCGGAATGGTTCGCCGACGTGCAGCTGGGCTACCACGACATCGCCCTGATGCGCGACGTGACCCAGTGGGGCCGGATGGCCGCCGATGGCAATGAAGACGGCTATTTCTACAACCAGGCCACCGATCAGGTGGAGTTCTGGCAGCGCCAGTTCTCGCCGGAGGAAATGGGCGGGCTGCGCAACGGCATGATCCGCAGCACGCAGAAGACCTTCAGCGTGACCACCGGATTCAAGGGGTCGCTGGGTGCGGCGTGGGATTACGAAGCGTCGTTCAGCCATTCGCAGTACCAGTCGTCGATCCGCTGGCCGCAGATCATTGCGTCCAAGGCCAACGACCTGTTCCTGGGCCCACAGCTGGGTGAGGACGACGACGGCTTCCCGATCTACAACGCCGACCCGGCGCGCCTGTACCAGCCACTGACCCGGGCCGAGTACGATTCGATCGCCGCGCGTACCACCTACACGCCGAAGTCGCGCACCGACACCGCCGCGCTGACCCTGACCAACGGCGAGCTGTTCGCGCTGCCCGGCGGCACGGCCGGCTTCGCCGCCACGGCCGAGTTCGGCAACCAGTCCTACGCGCTGAACCCCGATCCGCTCGCCACCCAGTACTACTACTACAGCTGGAAGGACTCGGACGGCCACGGCAGCCGCAACCGCTGGGCCACCGCGGCCGAGCTGCGCCTGCCGCTGCATGACACGCTCAACGTGAGCGTGGCCGGGCGCTTCGACCAGTACCGTTATTCCGGCAACACCATCGGCAAGGCGACCTGGAGCGGCGGCATCGAGTGGCGCCCGATCGAGGCGCTGCTGGTGCGCGGCTCCTACGGCACCGCGTTCCGCGCACCCGACCTGCACTATGTGTACGCCGGCCCGGGCAACGACGAGACCAGCGCCAATGACTACTACGCCTGTGCGGTGGACGGTGCGGACGACTGCTCCGATTACGAAGAGAACCTGATCCGCACGCGCGAGGGCAACCGCCAGCTGGACCCGGAAACCAGCACGTCGTGGAGCGCCGGGCTGGTCTGGTCGCCGGCGATCGGCCTGGACCTGTCGGTGGACTGGTTCGACATCGACATGCGCGACCAGGTGCAGGACATGGACGTGAGCGCGATCCTGCGCGATGAAGCCGCCTGCCGCCTGGGCGACGCGGACGCAGCCTCGCCGACCTGCGTGGATGCCATCAACCGGGTCACCCGCACCGACGACGGTCGGCTGTACGGGGTGCACGTGAGCCCGATCAACATTGCGCGCGAGCGCACCCGCGGCATCGACGTGGGCCTGCGCTACCGCCTGACCACCGGGATCGGCGATTTCATCCTGAGCGGCAACCACACCTGGGTGCAGCGCCACGATTTCCAGCAGTTCGCCGGCGATGTGGTGGAAGACCAGTTCGCGGTCAACAGCGGTTTCGACATCCCGCGTACCAAAACCAGCGCCAGCCTGACCTGGGAAAGCGATGCGTGGTCGACGACGCTGTACGGCGCGCGGCTGGGCAAGCTGCCGACCTACGACAGCTATGACCAGAGCTTCGATCCGGAAAGCGGCGACAACCCGTGGATGAAGGCGACCTACCGCTACAACCTGTCGGTGCAGTACCGCTTCGACGACCACACCCGCCTGTCGCTGTCGGTGGTGAACGTGTTCAACAAGATGCCGCCGAAGGATGCGACCTATACGTCGTATCCGTACTACGACGTGTCCTGGTTCGATACGGTCGGCCGCCAGCTGAACCTGCAGTTCACGCACAAGTTCGGCGGTACCGCGCTGTAAGCCTGCCGCCCTGCCGGGCGGAGCGGCACGTTGCGAAAGGGCTCGCCGAATGGCGGGCCTTTTTGCCGTTTGCTGAACGAACGCATTCATAAATAACCCCCAAACCGCATCCACTAAGAATTGGCTGATGGGCGGTCGGCGGGACGATTCCTAGCATTCGTCCCATGCAACGCCTCCTGCCCCGCTTTCATTCCAAAGACGCTCCCCTGCTCGCAGCAACCGTGCTGCTGCGCTGGTTCGGGGTGTGCGTGGTCATCTGCCTGGTGGGAACTGCCGGCTTCTATCTGCTCGCCCAGCTCAGCAGCGACGTGTCGGTTCACCGCCGGGAGATGAACGCAGCCGCGTATCGGGCGCAGCTGTACTTCGACCAGCGCGAAGCACTGCTGAACTACCTCGCCGATTCGGTGGTGACCTCCACGGCGCCATCCGCAGTGGCGCTGGCCGACGCCGAGCAGGACGATGCGCAGCGCCTGGCGCTGGGCCGCAATCGCGATGGGCAGGCGCTGACCCTGCTTCTGTCCAAGCGCGCCGAGAGAACGCTGGACGACTACGGCGTACAACTGATTCATGTCGGCAACGATGCGCAGACACCGCGCCGCGCGCTGCACGGCGCGTCCGCGCAGCACGCGGCGTCGACGGAACTCAACCTGCGCCTGTTGCAGGCACATGCAGCGCGCGCGCCGGCGGGCACCCAGGTCTACTGGTTGGCTTCCGACCAGGAGCCACGGCGGGTCTACCTGTTTCGTGCAGCCGACGACGATGTGGATTCCTCGCACTGGCTGGTGTTGTCCCTGGATGACGCCGGCGTCGCCGGCATGGTCAACAGCAAGGGCATTGGCGACTTTCTTCTGCTGGACGGGCAGGACAGGCGTGCGTTGAGCAACCGCCCCGATGTTTCCATCCCGCAGACCTGGCTGCGCGCGCAACGCGACGACGCGTTCGCCTTCGTCTGGTCCCATGCCGTGCCGCGGGGACTGGCGCTGGTCAAGTCGATCGGCGAAGACGGCTGGCGCCTGGTGTACTCCGTACCACTGAGCCTGCTGCTGCGCGACATCGCCATGCATATCGGCGTGTCGCTGGCCCTGTGCGCCCTGGCGCTGGCAGCCCTGCGCCTGTTGATGCGACGCATCGACCGCCAGCTGATCCAGCCGGCGCGCCACCAGCACCGTCAGCTCGTGGAGAGCTTCGCCTTCGGCAGCACCGTCATCGAGATGGCACCGGTGGGGATCTGCGTGCTGCGCTGCCAGGACGGGACGGTCATGCTGGAGAACCAGCTCGCGTGCGACTGGCTGGGAGCAGATACCAGCAGTGGCGACTGGATGGGCAGCTGGCGCCCCAGCGCCGACCTCGTCAGCCGCCCCGCCCGTCTGCGCCGTGGCACCGACTTCACCACCCAGGGTGGCCGCGAGCTCCAGGTGCTGTACGCCGCGACCCGCTACCACGATGCGGACGTCGTGCTGTGTGTGTTCAGCGACATCAGCCGCCATCGGCAGATCCAGGCCGCGCTGTCGGCGGCCAAGCAGGCGGCCGATGAAGCGAGCCAGGCCAAGAGCACCTTCGTGGCGACGATGAGCCATGAGATCCGCACGCCGCTGTATGGCGTCCTCGGCACGCTGGAGCTGTTGGGCAACACCCGCCTTGACACGCGTCAGGCGCGCTACCTGCGCACCATCCAGCAGTCCTCATCGGTGCTGCTGCAGCTGATCAGCGACATCCTGGACGTATCCAAGATCGAGTCGGGCAGGTTGAGCCTGGCCACCGCCCCGTTCTCGCCGCAGGCGCTGGCCGAGAGCACCCTGAGTGCCTACGCGGCGGCTGCGACCCACAAAGGCCTGCAGATCCTGGTAAGCACCGACCCACGGCTTCCGGCGCAGGTTGTCGGCGATGCCGACCGCATCCGTCAGGTGCTCGGCAATCTGCTCAGCAATGCGATCAAGTTCACCCACAGTGGGCGCATCTTCCTGCGGGTACGCCAGGTGTCGCGTGAGGGTGACACGGCCTCGATCAGCTGGCAGGTCACCGACACCGGGATCGGCATCGCCGCCGCCGAACAGGCCCGGCTGTTCGAGCCCTTCCGGCAGGTCAGTGGCCAGACCCGGCAGGATGGCACCGGTCTGGGTCTGTCGATCAGCGACCATCTGGCGCGACTGATGAACGGTGAGCTGCGCCTGGTCAGCGACCTTGGGCTGGGCAGCAGCTTCACGATGACCCTGCCGCTCACCATCGGAGGCGAGGACGGGGCCACGGTCGACAGCCCGAAGCTGCTGCCGCAGCCGCCCATCCATGTGCGAACGGCTCTCCCGGAGCTCACCGAGAACGCGTGCCAGTGGTTCCGACGCTGGGGCGCCACCGCGCAGCACTACAACGCGGACGGTGCGCCGCCGGAGCCGGGGGCGATCCTGATCGACGCCGACCCGCACCATGGCCTCACCACCGACTGGGTCGGCCCCCGCGTGGTGACGTCGGTCGATGCCGATGAGCACCCCGAAGTGGATCCGGTGCATCCGGACCGACTGATCGTATCGATGTTCAGCATCACCGCGATCGCCAGAGCCGCCGCGCAGCTGCAGGGTCAGGCCTGCGCAACGCTGGCGCCGTGCGCGCTGCCGGATGAAGCCCTGGGGCTGCATGTCCTGGTGGCCGAAGACAACCCGATCAACCGCGTGATCCTGACCGAGCAGCTGGAAGCGCTCGGGTGCAGCGTGGTTACCGCCAGCGATGGCGTCGAAGCGCTCGAACGCACCCGTGCCGAACGGTTCGATGTGCTGCTGACGGACATCAATATGCCGGGGATGGACGGCCACGAGCTGATCCGCCACCTGCGGCAGCGTGGCAGCACCCTTACCGTGATCGGTGCCACTGCCAACGCCACGCCGGAAGAGCGCGAACGCTGCCTGGCCGAAGGCATGGACGGCTACATGGTCAAACCGATCAACGCCACTTCCCTTCGCCAAGCACTTACCGGATTGTCCCGAGGAGTAACGCCATGCCTGCCGTCCGCGTCCTGATCCTCGAGGACCAGCCCTTCCAGCGTGGCTTCCTGGCCAACCTCTTCACGGAAGTGGCTGGCGTGACCGTGGACACCGCCGGGGATGCCACGCATGCCGCGGCGATGTGCCAGCTGTCGCGATACGACCTGGTGGTCAGCGACCTGATGATGCCAGGCGTCGACGGGATCCAGTTCATCCAGGCCCTGGCAAACCAGGAGCATCGCCCGATGCTTGCCCTGGTCAGTTCGGCATCGCAGCGCATGATGGCCTCGGCGCGGCTGATGGCCGAGGCACTGGGATTGACGGTGCTGGGCATCCTGGCCAAGCCGATCTCGTCGGCCGAGGTGGCAGGGCTGATCGAGGCACTCGGCGACGCGCGGCGCTGCAACAACGCGGCCCCCCCGCAGGTGGAGCCGCCGCTCGAGGCCGATCGCAGGCAGCTTCTCCAGGCCATCGACGACAACGAAATCACTGCGTGGTTCCAGCCCAAGAAGTCGCTGGCGTCGGGCTTGGTGGTAGCCGCCGAAGCGCTGGTGCGCTGGCGTCATCCCCTGCTTGGCACGCAGGACGCGTCACGTTTCCTGCCCCTGTTCGAGCGGCACGGACTGGAAGCCGCGCTGCTCCGGCATGTCCTGAAAGCCAGCGTGCAGGCCCAGGCGCGCTGGCGCAGCCTCGGCTTCCGCATTCCGGTGTCCATCAACCTTCCACCGCACCTGCTGGAACGGCGCAGCCTGCCTGACGAGCTGTTGCAGCTGACGCTGGAACAGGGTGGGGCCGCAGAAGACCTGTGCTTTGAACTGATGGAAAGCAGCTCGACCCGGCACGTCAGCGACTATTACGCCGGGGCCTGCCGCCTGCGCATGAAAGGGTTCGGACTGGCCCAGGACGACTTCGGGCAGGGGCTGAGCTCGGTCCACAACCTGGTCAATACGCCTTTCACCGAGGTCAAGATCGACCGCGCGCTGGTGCGTGGATGCGCCCGCGACCCGGCCCTGCGCAGCGCGCTGGCCACGATCGTGGCGCTGGGCAGCCGACTGGGACTGAACATCGTCGCCGAAGGTGTGGAGACCGATGCGGAACTGGCCACCCTGCGCAAGCTGGGGTGCACCCAGGTGCAGGGATACCTCATCTCCCGCGCGGTCCCGGCCGACAGCTTCGCCACCTTGCTGGACCGGGAAAGGGTGGCGCACCACCACGCCAGGCAAGCCCAGCCGGATGCCAGGGCGCGGCCGTGAGCCTCGTCTGACGCCGGTCCGCGCTTCACGCCTTCTTTCCCAGTCACCCCCAACCATTGACGATGCCTGCGCCGCCTACGTGGTCATGCCTGACGCCCGTCTCCATACATCGCGAGGGACCATGATGCCGGCCGAATCCGCCCCCATCCGCCAGCTTGAGCGTCGCTCCCTGCGGATCCACGTCCTGTTGATCGGCGTCGTCGTCCTGGCCACGCTCCAGGCCGGCCTGGTGCTCTCCACCACGCTTCGGATGCTGGGCGAGGAGCAGAACCGGATCGACTTCCATTTCCGGCGGGTCAGCGGGGCGATCGATGCGCAGGAACAGTTCCAGCGTCAATGGCGGGCGCAGGACCACAGCCTCATGCCGTATACCCTGCCGACGCCTGCCGTGCCGCGCCCCCTGCCCGCGCTGTCCCCGGTTCCCGGCTCGATCGGTGGCAAGACCCAGGGCTACGTCCCCTTTGCACTGCTGCACGACGCAACCACGCCGCCTCCAAGCGCGTGGACCCTGGGCAGCCGCCTGGCCAACTTCTACGGTGCGTTCTGGGCCGACTCGCGCTACCCCTCCCCACGCTGCCTGCTCGTCAATGGCGAGGGCACGGTGGGACTGCTGGTGCCGTGGACGGTGGACGACGTCGACAAGGACAATCTGTCCAGACTGCCGCTGCAACAAGTGCTCGGCTACGTCCGCGACATCGCGACCGATGCGTCGGTGCAGCGCGGCAACGTGCTCTGGTCCCCGCGCACGCTGCGCGCGGGCGACCGACGCATGCTGTCCGTCGCCAAATCCCCCCACGATGCCGACGCATGGGGCGACCGGCCCTCGTCCCCGACGCCTGCAATCGCGTGCCTGCTGGACGTGGACCAGCTCGACGATCACCGGCACGTGCTCGGGCACCCGATCTACGACACGCTGTCGATCATCAATCCGCAGGGCCGTCTGATGTATGGACCTGACGTGGACCGGACAGAGACCCGCCAGCGGCGCTTCGCCCGCGACGGTCTGGTCTATCGCATGCGCGCACCGTCAGGCTGGGAAGCCGAGTATCGGGTGGCCTGGTCACGTGTGTTCAGCCAGCCGCGCGGACCGTTGATCGGCAGCGCGATCGCCGCCACGCTGCTGGTCGTCGGCGGCATTCTGCTGTTGCGCAGCTACCGACGGTCAGTGCTGCTGCCGTTGCGCGAGCAGCACGAACGGCTGCTGGAAAGCGAGGCGTTCAGCCGCACCATGCTCGATGCGGCGCCGATCGGACTGTGCCTGCTGCGCATCGAAGATGGCGCCGTCATCCTGGACAATGCGGTGGCCAGGAACTGGCTCGGCGACGACCACGATGCGGCGGGCTGGCACGGCAGCTGGCGCGAGGGGGCGCTGTCCCGGACCGACATCCCGCACGCCGCGGGCGTGCCGTTCAACACGCCTGATGGACGCCACCTGCTGGTCACCGCGACGCCCTCGCGCTTCCGCGGACAGCCGGTGATGCTGTGCCTGTTCATCGACCTTACCGCCCAGCACGAGGCCGAACAGGCCCTGGAGCAGGCGCGAAGCTCGGCCGATCAGGCAAGCCGGGCCAAGAGCGTGTTCCTGGCGACGATGAGCCATGAGATCCGGACGCCCCTATACGGGGTGCTGGGAACGCTCGAACTGCTGGGTTTGACGCCACTGGACGGGCGCCAGCAGGAGTACGTTGGTGCGATCCAGCGCTCGTCCACCACCTTGATGCAGCTGATCAGCGACATCCTGGACGTGTCCAAGGCAGAGGCCGGTCAACTCACGCTGGAGCCGGTCAGCTTCTGCCCGGCCGAGCTGACCGAGGAAGTGCTCCGGTCGTATGCCGGCGCAGCCACCCGCAAGCGGCTGCAGCTGTATGCGCTCATGGAGGGCAGTCTGCCCGATTGGGTGACCGGGGACGCGATGCGAATCCGGCAGGTCCTCAACAACCTGATCAGCAATGCGATCAAGTTCACCGAAGGCGGCCGCATCGTCGTGCGACTGCGTGCGATGGTGGGCGAAGACGGTTCGCAGCGTCTCGGCTGGCAGGTGGCAGATACCGGCATCGGCATCGCCCCGGAACACCAGGCACATCTGTTCGATGCGTTCTACCAGGCCAATCCGGGCGCCGGCAGAGTGCGTGGCACCGGTCTGGGCCTCACCATCAGCGCCCGGCTGGTGCACCTCATGGGGGGCGAGCTCCGCGTGGTCAGCGATGTGGGGTTGGGCAGCAGCTTCAACGTCGAGGTTCCGCTCCCGACAGACCCGGAGCCGGCCGTGCAACGCCCACGCTTTGCGTCCGCGCAGCTGGTTCTGGTGCGATCGCCGGCACGCGAACTGGCCGACAACCTGTGCGAGCGACTGCGCCTGCGCGGGGCCAACGCGCAGCTCCACCACGGTGGGACCGCAGGTCATTCGGCCGCCAGCACGCCGCTGCTTGATGTCGTCCTGGCCGAGCCACCAGAGACGTGGTCGGGGCCGCATGTGGTGGCGCGCACCGATGGCGGCGACCATCCCGACTACATCGAAGGACAGTGGCTGGTGTCGATGCACAATCTGGACGCGATGGTGAACGCCCTGTTGCTGGCCAGTGGCGCCGGGCTGGAGAACGAGCTGCCGGCAGGCGCCCCGATTCCCCACGCGCTGGGACTGCACGTGCTGGTCGCCGAAGACAATCCCATCAACCAGATGATCCTGCGCGAACAGCTCGAGCAGCTCGGCTGCCACGCCGTGGTCGCCAGCGATGGCGCCGAGGCGCTGGGCTATCTCGCGCACCGCCATTTCGATGTTGTGCTCACCGACATCAACATGCCGCACCTGGACGGTTACGCATTGACCCGTCGTCTGCGCGAGCAGGGGGACGCGGTACCGATCATCGGTGCTACCGCCAACGCAGCACCGGAAGAACGCGAGCGCTGCATTGCCGTTGGCATGGCCAGCTGCCTGGTCAAGCCCATCTCGCTGCAGGCGCTCTACGCGGCCATAACCAGCGCCGTGAGCAACATGTCGGGGGATCTGGGGCTGCCCCCCCCACCCGCAATCCTGCCAACGCCGACCGACACCATCACCGTGCCTCCCCATCTGCGCGCCCTGTTCCTGACCACCATGCGCGGCGACCTTGATGGCCTGCAGACGGCCGTGGAGAACGCGCAGCCCGAACAGATGCGACAGTTCCTGCACCGCATCCGCGGCGCACTGGTCATGGTGTCTGCGCACCGTCTGGTCAACGAAGCCCACCGGATCGAGGAAGACATCGCCGCAGGTGGCGGCGCCGAGGAGTACCACTCCGCAAGCCAACTGTTCATCGCCCACCTGACCCGGGCGCTGGTCCGTCTGGAGCGGGCGCCGGCCGAAACGCCGGACATCCACTGATCCCCCTATCCGGTCCTGGAGAGCGCATGAAGACCACGATCGTCATTGCCGATGACCATCCCATCATCCTGGCCGGCATCCGCGATGTGATCGACCGTGATCCGCGCTTCACCGTCGTCGGCGAGGCCGATGGGCCGGAGACGTTGATCGCACTGGTGCAGGCGCACACGCCGGAGATTGTCATCACCGATTACAACATGCCGGGCGACGCGACCTTCGGCGACGGAGCCAGGTTGATCGCCTACCTGCGGCGCACGTTTCCGGCGGTCAGCGTGCTGGTGCTCACCATGGTGTCGAACCCGTCGATCATCGCGGCGATGTATCGGGCGGGCGCGCGGGGGGTGGTGCGCAAGACCGGGGATCTCGACGAACTGGGCATGGCACTCAACGCGGTACTGGCCAAGCGCGTTTATCGCTCGCCGGCATTGCCGCGCGAGCAGGCGCTGCCGGGAGGGGTGCCCGCGCCCGCCGTGGCGCTGCTGTCCCCACGCGAATTCGAAGTCATCCGGCTGTTCGCCACCGGCCAGAGCGTGGGCGACATCGCCAAACGGCTGAACCGCAGCACCAAGACGGTCAGTACCCAGAAGGTCAATGCGATGCGCAAACTGGGGGCCCGGACGGACCATGACCTGATCACGTTCTGCCTGGAGTCGGATCTTTTCTGGTAAGCCGACGCGGATGCCGGCGGTGCCTTGCGGGGGCGGACGTGCCGCCCCCACAGTGATTCATTCCTGTGGCGGATTGCGATCCATCAACCGGTACAGCAGCGCACCGATCACGGCACCGGCGATCGGCGCCACCCAGAACAGCCATAGCTGCGAGATGGCGCCCTGCCCGGCAAACAATGCCACGGCAGTGGAACGCGCCGGATTCACGGACGTGTTGGTGATCGGGATGCTGATCAGGTGGATCAGCGCCAATGCGCCGCCGATGGCGATGGGCGCGACGCTGCCGTTGGCACGGTTACGGGTTACCCCCATGATGACGACAAGGAACATCGCGGTGAGGACGACTTCGGTGATGGCGGCGGCCGCCAGCGAATAGCCGCCGGGCGAGAACTGCGCGAAGCCATTGCTGGCGAAGGCACCCGGCGAGGTCGAGTCAAGCACGAACCACGGGTCGCCATTGACGATGGTGAACAGGACGAAGCCGGCCAGCAGACCGCCGGCGACCTGCGCCAGGATGTAGGGAATCAGTCGCGCTGCGCCGAAGCGTCCACCCGCCCACAGACCGATACTCACGGCAGGATTGAAATGGCCACCGGAAATGTGCCCGAGTGCTGCCGCGCCGGTCAGCACGGTGAGGCCGAAGGCCAGGGAAACGCCGAGCAGGCCGATACCCCCGCCGACCACGTTGGCGGCGATCAGCGCACTTCCGCAGCCTCCCAGCACCAGCCAGAACGTACCGAGGAACTCGGCCAGGGCGCAATTGAACATCTTTTTCATTTTTTACTTCCACGACAATGGGAAACGCCACCATGGCATTCGCCCGGAAAACGGAATGGCGCCCTGGTCAGAGCTTGTGCTGGCGGGCGTAGGCGAACAGTTCAAGCTCGCTGCGCAGGCCCAGCTTCTCCATCGCCGCCACCTTCTGGCTGCTGATGGTCTTGATGCTGCGCCCGGTGATCTCGGCAATCTGCGTGACCGTGGTGCCTGTGATGATGTGCTTGAGCACACCCAGCTCCCGTTCCGTCAGCAGATCGAGGCCACCCTGGACTTCGATGTCGCTCATCCGCAGCATTCCGGTGACGGCCTTGCTCACATACCGTTTGTTCATCATCACCGAGCGGGTTGCGATGGGGAGCTGGGTGATGGTGTCCAGCTTGCTCACCAGGCCGGCAACGCCGGTGTCCAGGATGGAGCGGAGGATGCCGGGCGTGGAGATCATCGTCAGCACGATCACCGGCAGATGCGGGCGGATTGCCTTGATCCCGGCCAGCAGCTCCAGGCCATCGCCCAGCCCTGCACCGGGCATGTTGAAGTCGGTGATGACCACGTCGCACTCGTTTGCCTCGATGGCCTGCATCAGGCTGTCGGCCGAATCCAGCGTGCCGATCACCTGCATGTCGAGGTCCTGCTCGAGCAGCGTGCGCGTACCGTTGGAGAAGATGGGGTGATCGTCGGCGAGCAGAATTCGTATGGACATATCCGTTTCCTTGGTCTACGCGGCTGCAGGTACCACGCAGCCACCCGCGCGCACACGCGCGCGGGCATCACGCCGACACGGCGTGGAGATCTGATCTGGAGCTTGGCAGGCAGACATCTTGCCGGACGCGTCGCCCGATACCATCGGACTGATCTGAGTGCCACGCGAATGACTCAGTGCAGCAGCCCGTTGGCCACACGGCGCGCACGCCTGCGCTTCACGCCACGCCAGAGAAACACCGCCGTCAGCAGGGTGGCCAGGCAGGCCATCGCCAGATAGCGGCCAGTGGAGGTCTGGCGCGGCGTACCGACCAGCTGGACCACATCCGCATCGCCGGGAACATACTTCACCTCAACGTTGCCATGTTCGGGCTCGGCGCTGATGCTCCTGCCGCGCTCCTCGTCCAGAGGTATGGACACATGCTTCGGGACGCCATCGCGCGTACTGAACGCCACGTCCACCGTGAAGTCCTCGCGGCTGGCACCGACGTTCTTCCAGCGGATGCCCTCGATGCTGGCCGTGGCCGGAATGCCCCGCGTGGCAAGGGCTGCGGAGCGGACAACGTCGCGGTACGCGAGATACCCCATGCCGGCAGCGACGATCGCCGAAACAGCCGCGGCGCGCATGAGGAGTTTGCTGAAATACATCGAGGGACGTCCTGCGGTACGGGAATCAAGGTGCAGGCAAGCATTCCCCTGTTCGTCCGCCGCCACCATCGGATTCGTCCGGTAAATGCGGCGTCCCGCGCGGGGATTGCGGATCCGTTCAACTCCAGCGCCTTCACGCATGGACGCGCGAGGTGCACTGCTACCAGCGGTACTTCAGGCCCAGCAGGCCCTCCACGCCCCGGTAGTCCCCGCTTGCGTCGCGCAACCCCATGTGTCCCCAGCCGGTCCAGCCACCGCCGAGTTCGGCCTGTGCTCCGACCCGAAGCTCACGGATATTGCGCCCGTGGTTGAGCGACTGCACGTCGCGGTTGAACGCGACGGAACCGTTGCCATCGGCATGCCACCAGTTCACCTCCACGAACGGCTGCACCCGGTTGTGGGTGGTATCCACCGGGCGTGAATACACCCGCGCACCCAACCGCGAGGTGAGCCCGCCCACGTCGCGCACCTGCTCCACCGTGCCGTTGACTTCACCATGGTCGCCACCGGAATAACGGCTGTGGATGAGCTGCAGCTGCGGCTCGATGTACCAGGTGGCGGCACTGCCGCGCACCCATTCCAGGGCGTACCCGGCTTCAACCGATGCGGTCCAGGCACTGCTGTCGTAGCGCTCCTGCGGGAGTGCGTCGCCGTGGACACGATGCCGGGCGCCAGCGTACATGACCCATCCGTCCAGATAGGCCCCCCGGGCATCCTGTGCGGTCTGGTACCAGGTTCCGTACAGACCCGCGCTGTAGGCGGTAACCCTGCCCCGCGCCGAGTAACCGGAAATCGACGACACGGCGCGCGTGTCGGCCCGCCCGTAGCCCCCCATCGCGCCCCAGTGCCAGCGATGGTCGCTGTCATCCCAACGCCCGAGTTCGCCTCCCATCTGGTACACGCTGGTGTCCGTGCCGACCTTGACCTGTCCCCGGGTGCCGGCCGTGCTGTCGAACTGGTCGCGCTGTACACGCGTCCAGGCCCCGCGCCGCTCGTCGTTGCTGCGGCCACGCTCGGAGAAATCGACTTCACCCAGGCGGTCGTGCAGGGTGTGCAGGAACATCCCGGCCGCTGCGGCGTGGTTGGCAAGATAGACCGCCGCCTCGGGGCGCAGGATCGGAATGTCCGGTGGCACCGGCTCGGGTTCGGGGGCTGGCGGCTCCGGTTCTGGTGGCTCCGGCGGCGTTACATCATCGGTCACGTTGCGCAGGTACCAGTTGCCATCGGCAGGATCGCCACCGCTGGCGGCAACACCGCCCTGGAACAGGAGGTATTCATACGCGCCACCCACCACCCGGTTGCCGAGAACGAACGCATCCGGCGCCGACGCATCGGCGACGGCCACCAGCAGAATGCCATCACCCGTGGTGGTTGCGCCATCCGCCGCGGGGTAGATCACCTCGATTCGGGTGGGCCCGGACAACACACTGCTGCTCCAGGGCATCAGCACGTCGGACGTCGACGCCGGCCCGCCGGCGTTGAGGTAGGTGTCCAGGCGCAGACGGCCGCCCTGCCCCACGTAGGCTCCGTTGATCGAGAGCGTGTCGGTCGGTCCGCTGCTGCCGTTGGTCAGATCGATGGTGCCGGCATTGTTGACCGTCACCGGCGCGCCCGACGGGGTTCCTATGGTGGGATGCGCTCCGGCGCCGGCATACAGCGTGCTGTGGGGGTCGATGTTGAGCACCGAGCCGCCCAGCAGCAAGTCGCTGGTCAAGGTGAAACCCGTGCCGTTGGTGAGATTGATGGTTTCCCAGCGCTCGCCGAGGTTGACGCCCCTGTCCAGGTCGTCGTTGCCCAGCGAACCGCCCCGGTGCACGACGGCGTCCAGCGTCAGCACGTCGCTGCCGCTTCCGCCATCGAGATGACGCGTGGTGAGCAGCTCGACCCCGGAAGCGAACAAGGTGTCGTCGCCCTCGCCCATCTCCACGCTGCCATCCAGGCTGCCCGCGGTCCAGCGCAGCGTGTCGTTGCCCTGGCCAGCGGCGAGGACGCCCACGACGGCACCTGCGCGCAACTGGAACGTGTCTGCACCTGCGCTGCCGCGCACGGCCAGGTTGGCGTGGTCCACTGCTGCAATCACACCCAGATTGCTGAACGAGGTACCTGTGCCGTTTGCCAGGTCGACCACCGGTGCAACTGTGCTGCGTGATGACAGCGCGCCGGCGTTGGTGCTGGCCGCAGCGGTTCCTGCGACCAGGGCCGGCCCGGATGCCGCGTCGTCCATGGCAATCATCGCGCGGCTGCTGACGGTCCCCGTGGTGGCGGCCAGCAGGCCGGTCGAACCGGCGCCATTGCCATGGATCACATAGCCGCTGCCCAGGTCGAGGTCGGCCGATGCCACGCCCCCCGTCGCGGTCTCGAACGCCATGCCGGTACCGCCCCCGGTGACGCTGACCGCCACGGTGGCGTTCGGGTCGAGCGCCGTCGCAGTCCGGATTCCGGCGCCTTCGCCTACGTTGATCGTGGTGTTGGACAAGGTGATCGCGCCCGTCTCCGCCGCGTTCTCCAGAGCGTTGCCGGTGCCCAGACTGATAAGCACCACATCGCTGGCGTCCAGACTCGTGGCGCCGGCTCCGATCAGGACGGTGTGCGCCGTGCCATTGGATACGAACGTGCCACCCACCACCCCACCGCCGCCGTCATGAAGGTGCAGCGCCGCCGTGCCGTCTCGGGCTTCGACGACAGCCGCATTCACGACCTGCGAACCGGCGCCCTCCATCTCGATGCCGGTGCCGTTGGTCACGAGGATGTCGGCCAGGTTGTCCAGCACGCCCCCGGAGAGCACGTGGACGCCCGTGGCACCGATACCCGTCAGTGAAAGCGCGCCTTCGTTGCGCAACCGGCCCTGGTTCTGCGCGATGAAGGCCAACGCGCCTGCGCCGTCGAGTGTCATCGCGGCGCGGTTGGTCAGCAGCGTCGCGGGGTCGATCGCGCCCGACGCCGCCCCCGCCATGTCGTGCTTCTGCCCGTCCGATACGCCCACCACTGCATTCGTGCCGGACAGGGTCACCGCCGCCGCTGCGGCAAGGGTTCCTGTGGCGCCGCCTTCGACGACGATACCGCGGGCCTCACTGCCACTGATGTCCAGCGAACCGTCGGTGACGTTCACCTCCGCACCCGGCCCGGTGGAGGCCACCGCCACGGCGCCCTGGCCCGATGCGGTCAGCGCCGAGGACGTGTCCAGCGTTGCACCGTCTTCGATGCGGAACAGCGTCGAATCGGGCGTACTCACGTCCTGGGCGGCAGTGCCCGTACTGGTGATGGTGGAACCGGCGCCATACATGAAGTAGCCGACCTGGCTGCGACCGCCGACAAAGCTCACGTTGCCCGCGCCGGCGATGGTCACGTCGCCGTCGGCGCGGGCGTGCACTCCAATCGCGCCGTCGCCACTGAGGTTCACATTGCCTTCCAGCGTCGCCATCGACCCGGCGCCTTCGGACCAGACGCCATAGTTGCGCAGCCCGGTCGGACTCATCGCGCCGGTCACGTTGATGCTTCCTGACGACGTAGCGGCGGTGGTGCCGGTGGCCAGCAGTTTGATCCCGATGCCGTTCACCCCGGCCACGTTGATGGTGCCCGTATTGGAAACGTTCGTGCTGTTGAGGACGCTCAGGCCGATGTTCGCGATGGGGGAATCGCTCGCCCGGCCAAGGATGTCGATCACACCACTGTTCAGCACGGCATCGGTTGCGGCGCTTGCCGATATCCCGGCGCTTCCCTGGGTCAAACTGCCGAAGGTGATGGTGCCGGCATTGGTCGCCGAACCGGTGCCGGTCACGCTGATGCCGGCCAGCGGAGTGGCGTTGTTGGGAATATCGTCCGCTGCGGCACCGCTCGCGTACTGGGGGCGCCGACCGAGATATATCTGGCCCGTGGCCAGATTGGTGAACTGCGCCGCCGAGGTGACGCGCACGCCGTCGGTCACCGATGCGGCGGACGTGGCAGTAGGCAGTACCGAATTGATACCCACATTGAGGGTGCCTGCGTTGGAGCCGGTTGCGCCGGTGAACAGCTGGACGCCGGCACCGCCAGGCCCGGCCACGTTGACGATCCCGGCGCTGGTGTTCTCGAAGGTCGACGCGGCGCCGGTGATGTACACGCCCGTGGAGAAATTCTGGGTGACCGGCACGGCCGGATCCACCGCGCCGGCCAGTCCACTGGAGAACCCGGCGTTGACCACACCGCCATTGATGCCATGCCCACCGGTCAGGATGACCATGCCGGCGCCATTGTCGTTGCCACCGCGGCGGAAGGACAACTGGCCGTTGTTGATCACCGTACCGCCATTGGTGGCCAGCACACCGCCGCTGTTGACCGACGATACAACGCGGGAGTCGATGGTGGCATTGAGCACGTCAAGGCGGGCACCGGCGGCGATCACCCCGGTGGCGTTCAGCCCGTCCGCGCGGATCACGGTGCGGATGCCGACCGGCTGGTAGGCCTCGTCCGGCAGCGGTGGCCCGTTGGTGAAGGTGATGGGCGCATTGGGCGTGACCAGGAAGGCGCGGTTGAACTCGGTGCCGTATGCATCCGGATTCAGCGCTCCTGTCTGCAGCAGCCCTACCAGGAAGGTGTTGTAGGCCTGCAGTTCCGCAGCATTTCCAACCGTGCGCACGCTGCCGTCGACGGCCGTGAAGGTGCCGCGATAGCTGTTGAACACGAACGTGTTGGCATATTGCACCGGGCCCGGGCCGGCGGCATTGATGGCACCGCCGACGTTGCCCATGTCCACGAAGTTCGAGCCCTGCCAGACGATGGTGCTGGCGGCGGTACCCGTGCCATTGGCATAGAACAGCATGGTCTGCTTGGCCATGCCCAGGTTGATGAAGTTTTCCGGCGCGTCGGTGGGAGCCCCGGCCGTTCCGATGGCCACGTTCAGGGTGCCACCGGTCGGGCCGACGCCACCGATGCGCGCGTTCACGTACTGCCGTCCTCCGGTCGGCCCGTTGACGTCAACCGCGTAGATGAAGGTATTGGAGCTTGCGTGCGTATCAATGATATTGGCATTGACGTAGACCGCGACATTCCGCGTCCCGCCGGTGATCGGATCGGGAACGGTGATGATCTGCGTCCGGGCGCCGGTGTTGATCACCAGGGATGCCGGATCGGCCGGATTGGCACGCGGGTCGCTGGTCAGACCAGCAGCGTAGAGGTCGGCCAGCAGTGTCGAGACCCGCCCGGTGATGCCGGGCACGATCCGGGTCGCAGGTCCTTCCAGGGTAACCGTCGCGCCGCCTGCGGCGATGGTCGCCCCCACGTTGTTGTCGTTCACGGTGGGATCGAACACCGGCAGCGCAACGGTCTGGGCGCCCGCCAGGACCGGCGTTGCCGCCAGCGCGACCAGGACGAGAGCCGGCACCGGTCCATGCCGGACACGACCGCTTTTCCCGTGCGATGCGCTTCGTTCAGAGGCGACTACCCAGCGGCCCGTGGCACGGCTGCGGATGATCCGGAAAATTCTGTTCATGGATGCCTCTCACGCTGTCGACGTCGTGCGTGGGCGGAAGGATTCGCTGGGTCAGTGCGCCGGACCCTGCCACTCCATATCCACCCCACCGTGTAAATGACGTGTGATCCTGCAGCGCGGCCACGCGCGGTCACGCTTCCAGGACAGGCAACTGCATGTTTCCCTATCCAGATTCCGACAGACAGGAAGCAGAACAGCCGGGGAGTCATCCCCGGCTGCCTGTCCCATGCAGCAGATGGACCGCCGCAACGGCGGCCCATCGCGATCACTGCCCCGGTTCGTTTACCGTAATGCCCACCCGCACCCGTCGATTGGGCTGCATGCAGGTGATGCGGCTTGCCCGGCTGCCAGCAGGGCAAGTCACCACCGGATCCGCACTGCCACGCCCGTCGGTGACGATGGCCAGCGCAGGTACGCCACGCCCCACCAGATATGCCTTGACGGCTTCCGCACGTCGCTGCGAAAGCTGCAGGTTGTAGTCGGTGGTGCCGAACTGGTCGGTGTAGCCGACGATCCGGATCTCGCGCACCTTCTCCGCTCGTTCCAGCGCGGGAATGATGGTGCGCTCGATCAATGCGGACGCATGCGGTGCCAGGTCCGCGCTGTCGAAGGCGAACAGCGCATCGGCAGCGAGGTCGATCCATTGCGGTTCCTTCGCCTCCACCGCGACGGCAACCGCCGGCCGGCCTTCGGCGGCATCGGCGCAGTCCCGGGCCTGCCAGAGCATCTGCGACGCGCGCATGTCCTGGTCGAACAGCACCTTGTACTGGCACTGCAGCGACGCGCCACTGGCGTCGTCCAGCAGGAACATGTAGTCCCACTCGTGTACGCCGATCACGCCTTCGCGGAACATCGGGGCGCCGATGAGCGCATACACCTCGCGCTTGGCCAGGCCCGGCCTGACCTTGCGCAGGTTTTCCACCGCAGGCTTGAACCAGGCCTTGACGACCGGGTGTGCCGCATCCCCTTCCGGCCACACCGGCTGTTCAGTCCGGCCGTCCCTGACCTGGCTGATCGTACCGGTGCAGGCCGTCAGGGTTGATACCAGGACGGCCGCAAGCAGGGCCATCCGCGTGAAGTTCTTTGTCATTGCTTGCCTCGTGGCAATCGGTGCGCTTGTGGCACCGTGAAGTAGCGGCGTGACAGCGGCGGCCCGAAGACCGCCGCTTCACCTGTCGATCCGATCAGAAGATCAGGCCGATGCCCACGCGCACGATCGGCTTGTCGCCTTCCGCCGCCGATACACCGGCATTGACGTTGACCCGGCCGTTGTCGCTCCAGCGCGACACGCCGACGCCCAGCGCGCTTTCACCGCGATAGTTGGCAAGACCCGCATTGACGGTCACGTGGCCCGGGACATACGGGGTCACGTTGATCAGGGCGGACGCTGCCGCGATGCCACGATTGGCCTGGCGGTTGACGCGGCTGATTTCATCACCGAGGTCGTTCCAGACATCGTCCAGGCGCGAGTCGGTGTAGGCGTTGGCCTGGGTCAGGGTGTCGCGCACCTGCCCCATGGTGGCTGCGTCGGTATCGGCAGTGCCGTTGGCGACATTGCTGATCGTGCGCTGGTTGCCGGCGGACCCGACCGAGACGGTGTTGGCCGTATCAGCGACCGAGTTGTTACCCAGGGCCACCGAGTTCTGCCCGGCATCGGTCACGGACGCATTGTTGCCGACCGACACCGAGTCCTTGCCTGCTGCAACGGCACCGTCACCGATGGCCGACGCACCGTCACCGCTGGCGACGGTGTTGTAGCCCACCGCGACACCCGCCGACTGCCCGGCATCGGCAGCCGATTGGGCCTGCGGCGTGCCGTTGGCCGCGATGTAGATCGGCGTCCCGGTACCGCCCACCGTGGTGTTCTCGATGTTGGTCACACGCGCATCGATGTTGGTCACCGTGCTCTGCAGGCTGTCGCGCAGGGCGGCGATCTGCCCACCGTTGACGGCATCACGACTGCCGCTCTGGATACGGCCATCGGCCACGTTGGTCAGCAGCGTACCCTGCTGGCCGCCGAAGGTGATCGATGCCTTGTTGGAGTTGGCGTCGTACACCACGGCGTCCAGCGTGGTGCCGGTAGCCGTGTCCACCAGGCCAGCGTCCTTGAGCTGGGCCAGGTTGACCGCTTCATCGTCCTCGGTTGCGGCTGCCACGTTCTTGATCTTGACCGCCTTGCCCGCGGCCTGCGCCGCGGTGCCACCCAGCGTCAGCGAGTCCATGTTGGCGTCGTCGTAGCTCACCGCCAGCGGATTGTTTCCGGTCACCACGCCCTTCAGCGCGTTGTCGAGCTGGCCCTTGTTCACCGCGTCAGTGGTGTCAACGGCATCGGCCACGTTGCTGATCCGGCTGCTGGCCTGCCCGGCGTGGCTTGCCGAGTACGTCTGGCTGGCCGCATCCCAGTTCAGCGCGTCACCGGCGGCACCCATGCCGTTGATGCGGCCGTCCAGGGCCGACACCGCGTCTGCAACACCCGTCACATTGGTGCCACCGACGGTGTACGTCGGCTTGCTGATCCTGCCAGCGGCATCCACGGCGGAGCCACCACCCAGCGCATCGGCGACCGACTGGCTGGCACCGAACAGCTGCGAGCCGTTGACGGCCTGCAGGCTGCTGGCCGACACCTGGCCCGCGGCAACGTTGTCCAGCACCGAGCCGGCGGCGCCACCGAAGGTCACCTTGGCCTTGTCAGCAGCGTCGTACACGACCGCATCGAGGGTCTGGCCGCTGCCATCGATGATGCCGGCTTCCTTCAGCTGCTTGACGTTGACGGCGTCGGTGTCGCCGACGCCGGCAGCCAGGCCGCTGATCGTGGTGGTACCGCCATTGCCATCGCCCAGATTGACCTGGTTCTTGAGGTTGTCGGTGTAGGAAACAGCGAACGGATTGGCCACACCGTTCACCGCTGCGATCGCAGTATCCAGCTGGCCCTTGTTGACGGCATCACTGCTGGCGGTGCCATCGGCCAGGTTGATCAGCTTCTGGCCCTGCGCGTTGGCTTCGCCAGCCGGACCGTTGAAGAGTACGGCCTGTACGCTGTTGCCATTACCGTCGATGATGCCGGCCGCCTTGAGCTGCTGGATATTGACCGCATCGGTATCGTCGATACCAGCGGCGACGTTCACGATCTGGCGTTCCTTGCCTACGGCACCCACGGACACGATGTCGTTGCGACCATCATCGGTGCTGCCACTGCCGAGCACCACGCTGTTCTGACCCGTGGCCAGCGCATCGTTGCCAATTGCCAGGGTGTCGGCGCCGCCCACAGCGGTGTTGAAGCCGATCGCCAGGCCACGGTCGGCGCCCGGAGCGACATAGGTACCACCGGAGCCGATGGCCACCGCGTTGTCCGCATATACGTTGGACATCGAGCCGATGGCCACGCCCTGCTTGCCGTTGACGACCACGTTCTGCCCAACGCCCACGCCCTCTTCGCCGGTGACGGTAACGTTCTGGCCTGCGGCCACCGCGTAATCCGCCTTGGCGTGGCTGTTCAGGCCCATGGCCAGCGAGTCGGTGCCGGTCGCTTCGATCTGACCGCCCTTGTTGGTCGGACCCGAGACGATGAGCTCATCCGGGGTCAGGCTGCTGGATGCGGCCATCGGCGAAATGCTCATCGACCTTGCGCTGGCGGACATGACCGTCGTAGTGGTGCCGATCGCGGCCTGGATCTGCTTGGAGACCTGGCCGACCGTAGCGGCGTCGCTGTCACGGGTACCGTCAGCCACGTTGACGATCTGGCGCTTGTTGGTGCGGCTGCCCACGGCAAAGGTGTTGGCTTCAGTCGCCTGTGAACCGAAGCCAATGGCAACCGAGTTCACTGCACCTGCATTGGCATTGGCGCCGATGGCGAGTGCGCCCTGGCCCTGTGCGAAGGCGTTGCCGCCGATAGCGACCGCATCGGTGCCGGTAGCGGTAGCGTCCGGGGCGTTGGTCACGCCGAACTTGATGTACTTCAGCTTCGGTGCGATGTCTGCCGTCGCATCGCGGATCTCCTTGACGGCGCCGTCCAGCTGGCCCTTGTTGACCGCGTCCTGCGCGTCGCTGCCGTCCTTGACGTTGTGGATCTGGGTACCGTCGACGCCGGCGAGACTGATTTCGCCCTTGTCGCTGCCCGGAACGTAGGTCACCGCGTCGATGGCGTTACCCGAACCATCCAGGATGCCAGCGTCTTTCAGCTGCTTGACGTTGACCGCGTCGGCGTCGGCACTGCCGGCCGCCAGGTTGACCAGCTTCTGGCCCTGCGCGTTGGCTTCACCGGCCGGGCCGTTGAACAGCACGGCCTTCTGGGTAGTGCCGGTGCCGTCGATCAGGCCAGCTTCCTTCAGCTGCTTGACGTTGACCGCATCGGTGTCGCCGCTGCCAGCGGCCACATTGCTCAACGTGGTGGCTGCGCCGCCCTTGTTGAAGGTGATCGCGCCCTTGGAGTCGTCGTCGTACGAGACCACCAGGGAGTTGCCGGTCGCGTCGAACACGCCGGCGTCCTGCAGCTGGCCCAGGTTGACCGCGTCGGTACGCCCGCTGGCGTCTGCGACATTGCGCAGGCTGACCGCCGCGCCGCCCTTGTTGAAGGTGACGGTGTCCTTCGCTGCGTCGTCATAGACCACGGCATTGAGGGTCGAGCCGGTGCCGTCGACCAGGCCGGCGTCCTTGAGCTGCTTGACGTTGACGGCATCGGTGTCGTCGCTGCCGGCCGCCAGGTTGACCAGCTTCTGGCCCTGCGCGTTGGCTTCACCGGCCGGGCCGTTGAACAGCACGGCCTTCTGGGTGGTGCCGGTGCCGTCGATCAGGCCAGCGTCCTTCAGCTGCTTGACGTTGACCGCGTCGGTATCATCGCTGCCGGCAGCCAGGCCGCTGATCTTCGCATCGCCCAGGGCAACCTCGTCCTTTGCGTCGGAGGTGTAGGAAACCGCCAGCTTGTTGGTCGGAACCGAGTTGATGGCTTCGGTCAGCTGCTTCTTGTTGACGGCGTCGGTGTCGTCCGTGCCCGCCGCGAGGTTGACGAGCTTCTGGCCCTGCGCATTGGCTTCACCGGCCGGGCCGTTGAACAGCACAGCCTTCTGGGTGGTGCCGGTGCCGTCGATCAGGCCAGCATCCTTCAGCTGCTTGACGTTGACCGCATCGGTGTCGCCGCTGCCAGCGGCCACATTGCTCAACGTGGTGGCTGCGCCGCCCTTGTTGAAGGTGATCGCGCCCTTGGAGTCATCGTCGTACGAGACCACGAGGGAGTTGCCGGTCGCGTCGAACACGCCGGCGTCCTGCAGCTGGCCCAGGTTGACCGCGTCAGTCCGCCCGCTGGCGTCGGCGACATTGGTCAGACTGACGGCTGCGCCACCCTTGTTCAGGGTCACCGAATCCTTGGTCGCGTCGTCGTAGACCACCGCGTTGAGGGTGGTGCCGGTGCCGTCGATCAGGCCCGCGTCCTTCAGCTGCTTGACGTTGACCGCATCGGTGTCACCGGTGCCTGCCGCCACGTTGCTGATGCGGTTCTCCGCAGTGGTGCCGTGCGCAGCTGTGTACGTACCCGAGGTGGCATCCCAGGACAGGGCATCGCCGGCAATCTGGGCAGCGCGGTCGTCGAGTGCGCCGATGGCACCGTCCACGCCGGTCACGTCCGTGCCGTTGATCTTGTACTTCGGCTTGCTGATCTTGCCGCTGGCATCGACCAGCGAACCGCCGCCGAGCGCTTCGGCCACCGACGTGGCGGTACCCTTGAGCTGGCCGAGGTTGACGGCATCGGTATCGACCGTGCCGGCCTTCACGTTGATGACCTGGCGTTCGCTGCCCACATCACCGACCGACACGACGCTGTTGCGCGAGCTGTCGGTGCTGTTGGCACCCAGCACGACGTTGTTGGTGCCCACTGCCAGCGCATGGTTGCCGATGGCAACCGTATCCACACCACCCACGGCGGTGTCCTGGCCGATGGCCACGCCACCGGTCGCGCCCGGCGCGACGTAGGTGCCGCCCGAGCCGATCGCCACGGCATTGTCGGCATACACATTGGCCTGGGAACCGATGGCCACACCCTGCTTCCCGTTGACCACGACGTTCTGGCCCACGCCCACGCCTTCTTCGGCGGTAACGGTGACGTTCTGGCCAGCGGCCACAGCGTAATCAGCCTTGGCGTGGCTGTTGAGGCCCATGGCCAGCGAGTCCACGCCGGTGGCTTCGATCTGGCCGCCCTTGTTGGTCGGACCCGAGACGATCAGTTCCTCTGGCGCCAGGCTCTGCGTGGCGGCAAGGCTCTGCGTTGCCATCACGCTCATGCTATTGGCGCTGCGGGCCGTTGGCGATGCGACGTTGGCGGTCTGGGTAACCTGGCTGGAAGCGCTCATCGCATCCAGGATCTTCTTGTCGACCTGACCCACCGTGGCAGCATCGGACGCCGCCGTGCCATCTGCCACGTTGACGATGCGACGCTTGCTGGTCTTGCTGCCCACGGAGAACGTATTGATCTCGGTGGCCTGCGAGCCGAAGCCTACCGCCACGGCATTGGTGGTGGCATTGGCGTTCAGGCCGATGGCCACGGCGTTGTCGCCCTGGGCGAACGCATTGCCGCCCAGCGCCACGGAGTTGGACCCGTTGGCGGTGGCGTCCAGCGCGGTGGAGGTGCCGAACTTCAGGTAGCGCAGCTTGGGCGCGATGTCGGCGGTGGCATCGGTGATGGTCTTGACCGCGCCGTCCAGCTGGCCCTTGTTCACAGCGTCAGTGGCGGCGCCGCCGTCCTTGACGTTGTGGATCTGGGTGCCACCGGTACCGGCGAGGTTGATTTCACCCTTGTTACTACCCGGGGCATAAGCCACCAGCTCGGCGGCGTTGCCACTGCCGTCGATCACGCCAGCATCCTTGAGCTGCTTGACGTTGACCGCATCGGCGTCCTGCGTGCCAGCGGCCAGGCCGCTGATCTTCGCGCCGCCCAGTGCCACTTCCGTCCTGGCATCGGTGGTGTAGGAAACGGCGCGCGGATTGGTCGGAATCCCCGTGATGGCGGCATCCAGCTGCTGCTTGTTCACCGCATCGGTGCCGGCCACGCCTGCCGCGACATTGCTGATCCGGCTCGTTGCCGCAGTGCCATGCTTGGCGGTATAGGTGCTGCTGGTGGCGTCCCACTTCAGTGCGTCGGTGGAACCGGTGATGCGGCTGTCCAGCGCGTTCACCGCACCGTCCACCCCCGACACCTGCGCGCCGTTGACCGTATAGGTGGGCTTGCTGATGGCGCCCGCCGCATTCACGGTGGCGCCGCCGCCCAGTGCGTTGGCGGTCGACTGTGCCAGGCCCTTCATCTGATCCAGGTTGACCGCATCGGTGCCGGCGGTGCCGGCAGCCATGTTGGTCACCCGGCGCTTCAGCGCGCTGTTGCCCACGGAGACCGTGTCGGCCTGGGTGGCCTGAGAGTCCGCACCGAGCGCCACGGAACCGGCGACGGTGGTCATGGCGTTCGCACCCACGGCAACGGCATTGGACTGCGCCACCGTCGTATTGGTGCCGAGCGCCACACTGTTCACACCAGTTCCGCTCGCGTTGTAACCCAACGCAATCCCGTTGAGGTTGGCCGCGCTTGCGCCACGGCCCAGCGCGACAGCGTTCTCGCCTTGAGCCTGCGCCCCACTGCCCAGCGCAGTCGCCCCCAAGCCAATAGCCTTGCTTGCGGAGCCGAACGCGGTGCCCTCCACGCCATCCGCCGAGGCATTCTGCCCCACTGCTGTGGCGTTGAATGCGGACGCTTTGGCAATACGCCCGATTGCCACACTGCTTTCACCGCTTGCCTCAGCCTGGCCCATGGCTACGGACCGCAAGCCGGTTGCGCTGGCAGAGACACCGAACGCACTGGCGTAGTCTCCGGATGCGGTGGTGCCCGCTCCGACTGCGGTTGAGAGCGCCCCCGTTGAGGCGCTGTCACCGCCAAGGGCAACGGCGCGGTCGCCGGTTGCATTCGCTTCATTTCCCAACGCAACTGAGGAAGCTCCGCTCGCAATGGCGAGCTGACCGACGGCGACGCCGTACTGGCCGTTTGCCTGCGACTGGTTGCCAATGGCAACGGCCTGATGACCATTGGCGGCAGCGAACGAACCGATCGCCATCGCGGCGTTGGTCGCCTTTGCATCGCCAATGCTGTTCTGGGCATCGAGGGTGATGTACTTGCTCAGCGTGGCAAGATCGCTCGCCATCGCTGGACTGCTCACCATCAGTGCATTCAGCGCCATCGCGCTGACGCTGGCCGCCATGACACTCTTGGAGACGGACTTCTTCTTGCGCCCCTTGGCCACCTCAGAGGCAACCACCCAGGTGCCGGTCGCGGAATTCCATACCACTCTGTAGACAATGTTCATCTGATTCGTCCTTCGGTTACGAGCGCACCAGGGGGGGCGCCAACTTGACGGGCAAGATGGTGGGCTCGATCGACGGGGTTGGTAATGAGAGTTCTCTCAAGGAATCGGCGATTGTCCGAATCTGTCGGAACGCGCGCCTCGCCTCCCGGTTCGCCTTCACTGAGAGCATTCCGATTCACTGCCGCGCAGGCAGCGACTAGCGTGTGCGGGCTGAGCAGCGGCCGCGCTTTGCTCCATGCACTTTGGATTCGACACCGCCCCGCGATGAGCAGAACCGACCATCCGCTGCGCTTGACCCTGCTGGCCGTCTCGGTCGGTATCGCCATGTGCGCGTGCCACCGGTCGGCGTTGTCCGCGCGCGTGGTCGGCGGCGAAACACCCGCCGTCGACGCGCAGCAGGACAGGGTGGGCTTCGCCATCGGGCGCACGAGCGACGCGACGCCGCGAGGCGACTGGGCTGCTCTGAAGACGGCCACGTCCTCGCATGCACCTGCGCCGTTGCACGAATCGGAGCACGGCGCACCGCGTGCGAGCGTCGTCCCCGCGCCCGACGCAAACGTTGGCGCATCCCGTCGTGCCCCGCCCGATGCAGCCCGCGATGACGACTGCGGACGGGACCAGATGACGCCCACGCTGGGTGAGCGTGGCTTGCCCGGCAGCACGCAACTGCCGGCCGCGCCCGCCTCTGTGGCAGCCCGCCCGACTCCCGGAGGTCCGCGCCCGCTTTGGCTGGCGTGGCTGCTCGTGCCCGCCGTTGGCCTGATCGCATGGCGACGGCGACGGAAGCAACGCCAACGCGCACTGCCGCGTCCCCCTGCCGTGGTCAGCTGGATGCCAACCCAGGCCGCGTTGCCCGGCGCGGACCCGGCCCCGATGCCCTCGCTGGACTGGATCGGCGTCGACCACGCAGTACCGGTTTCATCGCCCCCGCTCGATGTAGCGCCCCCGCTGCTGCGTGTGGAGCACGACCTGGGCGCGTGGCCCGGGCAACGCGCAGGCGCGATCCAGGCACCGTCACGAGAGCGCTTTCGACACATGCCCCAGCCCCCCTGCACACTCCTTGCTGCACCGGCTACGTTGCTCCAGCTGCCGCCACCGGTCGCGGCCGAGGAACCACCCGTGCTCCAGCACGCCGACCGCAGTCAAGCCGAACCGGATGTCGAACTACCCGCAGCGGATCCAGACCACGAAAAGGGCGCGCACTGGGCCCGCGTGGGACAGCGCTGGTGGCAGCAGGCGCAGGACGGAGGCGACGATGCGGCCGAGGCGCTCAACCATGCGACGGAGGCCTTCGAGCGCGCCATGGCACTGGAGCCTGCGCGTGCCGATGTGCTGGGCGCGATGCTGTCGCGCTGCCACCTGGCGCAGGCCCGGCTCACCCACGGACAGGCACGGATCGCGCACCTGGACGCCGCGCTGCTGGATCAGCCGCAGTCACCCCAGGACAGCGCGCAGCCACTGGGCGTGCGCATGCACCGCGCCGAGATACTCTACGAACGCGCCCTTGCCGTGCCGTCGCAGGAGCGGTCGACCTGGCTGGATATGGCCGGCGCCTGCCTGGTCGATCTGCCGGCAGCCGATCACTGCGACCCGCTCGTCGACCAGGCCAGGCGCCTGGCGGTGCGGATTCAGATGGCGCATGCCGAAACTGCGGCGGGTCGGCGCGGTGACGCCCTGTTCGCGGCCACGATAGGCGAGGCGAGCGCTGGCGTGGAGCGGGCGACCGGCGTAGATCGGGACGCGTGGCTTGCGCTGCTGGTGACGTGCCAGGAGCGCCATCTGCAGCGCCTCAATGGTGCCGCCCGGTCCGCTGCGGCGCAGCGCGCCAGGGCCATGACGGGCCCTTGGCTGCGCCACGCCGTTACGCTGGAACCGTTGCTTGCCTGGCTTCGCCTGCTGGCCGTCTGGGCGGAAGGAACACAGGGCGGCGTCGCCTCGGACCGGCATGCCGAGGTGGAGGAGATGCTGGATCGCGCCGAGCAGTTGTCACCCGACGTGCGCGCCGGCGTCGACTTCGCGCGGGCCTGTCACCTGCGCCTGCGCGCGCGCAGCGAAGCGGGCGGCAAGCGCCTGCAGCTGCTGCGTGAAGCGTTGCGGCTGCTGGGAGACATCCGGGACCCTCAGATTCCTGCGTCACTGATCGCACTGGAAGCGGCGCAGCTGCATCTGGCGGCTGCACGCGCCATTGCAGGCACGGAAGGCGTGGCCGACCTGCAGCGTGCCGCGCAGTTTGCCGACACCGCCGCCCACTCGGCGGCCCACCGCGCGGACGCCCTGATATGCGCCGTGGAGGCGCGCCTGCAGCTCACGCAGCGCAGCAGTCCGTCGGACGCGGCGCGCGACGCCCTGCTCCAGCGTGCCGGCCAGCTGCGCGCCCTCGATATCCATCCCGCCCTGACCCTCCCCCTGCTGGCCGAGGTGGAGCTGTCCTGCGGGCATTACGCGCGTGCCTGCGCGGCCTGCGTTGAGGCATGGGACGCCGGCGCTGCCGCCAGCGCGATCCTGCCTGTCTGGCGCAACGCGCTGTCGCACTGGTCCCACGCGCTGGGCGCTGACGACGCCAGCGCCTGGCAGGACGCCCACAAGCGCCTGCGCAGCGCGGCAACATCCCATTCCTGAAGGAGCTCAACACCATGAATCACGCTGTCACCCTCGAATCCAACGACGCCAACCGGCTTTGGAAAACCCGCTATGGCGTGGTCTGCGCCTCACGCGCGGACGACGCGGTCGCCCGTTCGCTGCAGCACTACGGCGAGTGGGCAGAACAGGAACTGGACCTGCTGAGCACGCTGGTTCGCGAGGGTGACCACACCCTGGAGGTCGGCGGCGAACTCGGCGCACATGCGCTGTGGCTGTCGCAGGCGGTGGGCGAGCGTGGCCAGGTCCATGTAGTGGAGCCGCGCCGACTGCATCTGCAGCAGATCTGCGCGAACATCTCGCTCAATGGCCTGACCAACGTCCACACCCACGCCCTGTGGCTGGAGCGCGAGTCGCGCCGCACCCCGCTTGCCGACGTGCTGCCTGCGCATGCCGGTACGACCGGGGAGAGCGTGCGTTCCACCAGTCTGGACGAGCTGGGACTGGATTCACTGGCCCTGATCAAGGTGAACTTCCCCGGCGTGCTGGTGCCGCTGTTGCAGGGCGCCACCGAAACGCTGCGCGCGCAACGCCCGCTGGTATACGCACGGTTGAGCGAAGGCCAGACGGCCGTGGCCGAAATACGTGCGCTCAAGGAGGCGGGCTACCGCTGCTGGTCACATCTGCCGTATCTGTACAGCGCGGAGAACTTCAACGGCGACAGCAGCAACCAGTTCCCGGGGCAGGTGCACCAGAACCTGATCGCCACGCCCGTGGAGAGCCGGCTGGAGTTCGAACGCCTGCGCGAGATCTGAGACGCGGCATGCTTCTCAGCGGGCGCGCATCCGCACCCGTCAAGGACTCGTGAACATCGGACAGGCAGATTATTAACAACGGAATGTACAGGGGGTGCCCGGCCGGTGGCGGTCGACCGGCAGGTGGCATACTAGGTGCAGGTAACTCTGGCCTGCCATCATGAAACTGCGGGTATTTCTTGCCGACGATCACCCCATGGTCCTGCTGGGCATACGCTCCATCCTCGAGAGCGAGGGAATCCATGTCGTAGGCACCGCCACGTCCACCGACGGATTGATCCAGGGACTGCACGACCATCCCTGCGACGTCGTCATCACCGACCTGATGATGCCTGGCGGGAGTTTTCCCGACGGCACGCTGTTGATCCAGGAGATACGCGCCACCTTTCCGCTGCTTCCGGTACTGGTCATGACCATGGTGTCCAACCTGGGCATCATCGATTCCCTGTTGCGGCTGGGCGTCCTGGGGGTGGTGGAGAAGACCGAACGGATGGACATGCTGGTGGAAGCGGTGCGCACGGTGGCCGAGCGGCGGCGGTTCGAGTCGCCGCGCCTGGTGGACCAGCTGCACACCTACCGCAGCGACAGGGGCGGCAGCGAGCGGCTTTCTCCGCGCGAGGCGGAGGTGATCCGGCTGCTCGCCTCCGGCCTTTCCGTCAGTGAGATCGGTATAAGGCTGGAGCGCAGCCTGAAGACCATCAGCCGCCAGAAGATGGACGCCATGCGCAAGCTGGGGCTGGAATCGGACGTCGAACTGTACAACTACGCGCGCGACCAGGGCATGGTCTGACCTGAGAGGATTCCGATGTCCTGCCCGGGTCCACCGCCCTACCATCACCTGACAGCCTGCTCCAGCCTGTCAGTGACCCGATCATCCCCCTTGTAAGGTCGCTGGCAGGCTGGTCTTCCCTGGAAGTTGGCCTCGGCTGTGCCCTCCCCTGGATCACGCCACGCGCTGCGCACGCAGCGCGGTGCGGATCCGTGTCTCCGTCGGAGTCGCGGATGCCTTGATCCAGTCCGGCAGTGTGTCTGCGACGTCGGCGGCGGAAAGCCCGACGGTACGAGCGCTGCAACCCTGAGACGGATGATGATCGATGACAGCAGGCACGGACGGATTGGCGATCCTGATGGCCGACGACCACCGGGTTGTATGCCATGGCATCCAGCTGCTTCTGAAGGATCATGTCCGTTCGGTCGATATCGTGGAATCTGGTGCAGCAGTGCTGGCCGCCCTGCTGGTGTCGACGCCGGATGTGATTCTGCTTGACATCGGCATGCCCGGGATCTCCGGTATCGATACCCTGGAAGCCCTGCGCTTCTTTGGCTTCGCCGTGCCCGTGGTCATGTTGACCATGCACGACAACGAAACGATCGTGCGACGTGCCCTGGCCGCAGGTGCCACCGGGTATGTGCTCAAGCAGGCGTCATCCGACGAACTGCTTGCCGCGATCGGTCATGCGTCCCGCGGCGTTGCCTACGTCAGCCCCGGCCTGGTTACCCGGCTGCCGGTGCCTGCCGATGTACCGCGTGCGCTGCCGTCGCCTGCCCAGTTGGCGGTGGTCAGGCTTGCCGCTGCAGGCCTGAGCGCGAAGCAGATCGCCGCCGAACTCGGTCTCTCCCGGCGGACCGTGGAATCGCACAAGTACGCTTTGATGCAACAGCACGGACTGACCACCACCCTCGCCCTCATCAGCTGGGCGAAGAAGCTCGGGCTGATCTGATCCCTGGGGCACCCAAGGGGCACGCCGGCGGTTCAGAACCTCCAGCTCAGACGAACATCGATGCCGTTGTCCCGCATGCCGTCTCCAAACTGCCCGACGTACGTGGCACTCAACACGGCATTGCGCGCCAGGGACGCTTCCACCCCGGCTTCGATGATCGCCACGTCACCCGCAATGGGCACGCCCTGGATGCCGAAGGGGGGTGAGGCAGAGAACGCCATGGCCTTGCGCGGGATGTCGTCGTTGAAGGCGTGCCGCCACCCGACCGTGGCGCGCGTGCGCCATTGCGTCTCCCCCAGCTCGAACTGCGTCGCCAGGCGCACGCCGAGCGTCGAGAACGTGGTGGAGCTGCGTTCGGCGTCACCGGTAAGTGCAGCCACGCCGCCACGCTCAGTGAAGGCATCGGTCGACTGCCGGACGTAGGCTACCGCTGCGAACGGCTCGATCTGCAGCGATTGCCGGGCGATGCCGTACCCAAGCTCGCCAAACACCTGGGTGGTCTCGCCGCCATACCCGGCCTCGAGCAGCTCGGAAACGTTCGCGAATCCCACCTGGCGACGGGTGTCCACCGTATGCAGTGCATGTACCGCGCCCAGCCTTACACCAAGGTTGCCGGACCTGCTGCCCGCGTATACGCCGAGATGGTAATCGCGGCTGTCGGCCGATGAAGCGCGGTCGTCCACGTCGAGACTGGCGCGGCTGTACCCCAGCAACGCGCCGACGCGCCAGGCATCGGACACCGGAATGTCGGTTCCGACGAACAGCCCGCCGGTAGAGCGTTCAAGCCTCGCAGCGTTGCCGTCGCCGTCGGTGCGTCCCCAGGCGCCAAAGACCCGGGTCCAGCCCACGGCCTGTTCCGGATTACAGGAGGCATCGCCAGGCTCGCTTGCCGCTGGGCCGCGCTCGGACCTGCCTGCGCTGCCGATGACGCAGAAGCTCGAGTAAAGCCGATCCGCTACTGCTTCACGCGCGAAGCGACTGTCCTGGATCAACTGGGTTCTCGTGGAGGCATGGATCTCGCCGGACAACTGGTTGAAGGCGTCGCGCGCTTCACGGTCTGTGGCCAGCAGGCCCACTGCGTCCTTCAGCGGATGGCCATCGGGCAACGTCTGCAGCCCTCCGGCCGCGGCAATTTCGTTGGGTGTCATGCCTGCATCCAGGAAACTGCGCACCTGCACCGGCGTGAGGTAGACATTGCCGGCATCGTACGTGTCCTCAAGCCGGAAGAACGCACCGGTGACATCCCCGCCCAGCGTGTAGGTGCCCTGCACGCCATGGGTTGCGGTCAGCACCGTATACCGCGAGTTGAGGGAGTACTCGCCTGCGTTGACCTTGGCCACGTTGAGTGCGGCGCCGGACGCCAGCGTGGCGGTGCCGCTGACCCTGATCAGGTCCGACGCGGTGCTGCCCGGGTCGACCTCCACCTGGTAGGTGGCGCCGGCCGCCTGGCTGAAATCGCCGGCGATCGACAGCGTTCCGATCGAATTTCCCGGGGCGATGGTGCCCCCCGGTTGAATCACGGTGGCACCGACGGCCCCGGTGCCCGCCAATGACGCCCCGCCGAGGACATCGAGCCGTGAACCCGCCAGGGAGCCGTTGACGGCAAGGACGCCGGCCGCGACCGTCGTAGGCCCGGAAAGCGCGCTGTCGCTGCGGAAATCGAGCTTGCCGGCGCCGGTCTTGGTCAGGCTGCCCGCGCCCGTGAGCGGGTTGGAGAAGACTGCATCATTGGCCTGGTCGAGCACCAGAGCCGCATCGTTCAGCACCGCGCCGCTGCCGAAACTCGACGCCGACCCGATCAGCGTTCCCGAAGCAACGTGCGTACCGCCGTCGTAGCTGTTGGCCCCCGTCAACGTCGTCGCGCCCGTACCTGTCTGGAGGACGGTGCCCGCGCCGCTGATGTCACCGGCAAACGTCACCGCGTCGGACCGGTTGAAGGCCAATACCGCGTTGTTGACCACCGGGCCCACAAGGGAACCGCTGCTGCCGCCCGAGCCGATCTGCAGCACCCCTTCATCGATGATGGTGCCGCCGGTGTAGGTGTTCGTGCCGGTCAGGATCAACGTGCCGACGTCCGCCTTGTCGACGCCGCCCGCTCCGGTGAGCACGGCGTCGATGGTGGCGGTGAACCCGGTCGTGCTCTGGGTACCGTCCCCCACGCGGATCACGTTGTCGCCCGCCAGCAGCGAGATCGGATCGCCCTGAATGCGATAACCGTCGGTAGCGAACTGCATGCCGGCGGTGGTCACCGCCCCCACGCTGTTGTCCACGGTCACCGTGCCCGCCTGGCCGCCGAATACGGCGAAGGCACCATCGGCGAAGGGGCCGTTGACCGCAGCGCTGGTTTCAGTCCAGTTGTCATTGCCGGCCGATCCCTGCCAGACACCGTCGCCGCCATCGATGACGCCGTTGAAGCGGGGGCCGCTGCCATCCCAGTATTCGAAGGTCAGGCCGAGCGTATTGACCAGATTGACCTGCCCGGCGAAATCGGTCTGGACGAAGAAGGGTGTGCTCCTGGGGAGCACCCCGAGGTTGAGGCCGTTGTTGGTCAACGCGCCGCTGTAGTCGATGATCCGGTAAATGCCCGGGTCGAACGCGCCGCCGGGAGGCGATATGACGTTGAGGGTGCCATCCAGGATCAGATCGCCCCCCACTACGGTCAGATCATTGAATTGCCCACCGACCACCCCGGCTTCGCCGAATTCAAAATCCAGCACCGAATCGGCAGTCAGCGACAGGGGTCCGCCGATGGTCAGCGTACCGACCGACGCGCCCGGCGCCAGTATTCCGTCCTGCAGCGCCACCGCCCCGCCGAGCGTTCCGGTGCCCCCCAGCGTGCCCCCGGTGGCCGCCACCAGCGTGCTGGTGGAAGCGCCCAGCGTGCCGTTCACCTGCAGCGTTCCCTGCGTGACGCTGGTCGACCCGCCGAATGTTGCGCTGTCGCCGGTAAGGCGGGTGATGCCGCTGCCGATCTGGCTTACCGTTCCGGACCCGCTGATGACGCCCGCAAAGGTCACCGCGTCTGCGCGATTGAAGGCCAGCGTGCCATTGGCAGTCACATCGCCGACGATGCTGCCCGTAGTTCCGCCGTCGCCCAGCTGCAACGTGCCGGCGTTGATCGTGGTGCCGCCAGCGTAGGTATTGGCCCCAGTGAGGACAAGCGCCACCGGCCCGGTCTTGATCACACTGCCAGCGCCTTCGATCGTCCCCGCGAAGGCCGTGTCTGCCGTGTTGTTGGCCGTCAGCGCCGCGCTGCCCAGCATCACCGTGCCTGCACCCGTCAGATTGTTGGCCGTCTGGTCGTAGTTGTTCAGATACAGGGTGGCGCCCGCCTCCACGTGCACTGCGCTGCTGTCGACGAAGGCACCGACGGTTCCTGCCTGCAGCACGCCCGCGTTGATCTGCGTGGGCCCGGTGTAGGTGTTGGCTGCCGACAGTACAAGGGTGCCTGCGCCCATCTTGGTCAGCGTGGTGCCGTCCCATCCTGTGGCAGCAGCGGCCTGGTCGGCCAGGACCACGTCGACAGTGAAGGTTGCGGGCGGCTCCTGCAGCGTGAACACGCCGTTGCCGGCAGCAGCGCCCGCCAGCCAGGTCAGGCCCAGGCCGACGTTGTAGTCCAGCTGGTTGGAGGCTTTGCTTCCGGCCAGGGTCAGGTAGTCCACGGCGCTGGAGGCCCCGCCGAATGCCACGGTCGAGAAGTCGCCGGTGATACCGCCAGTGGCATGGATCAGGTTGAACTGCGTGCCGGTCAGTGCACTGGCGGTAGCAGGCAGGCTGGCGCTGAATCCGGTGACGTTGAGCGCGCCCGCGATCTCCGCACTGCCGGCAGCGATGAGCGGCTGCGTGCCGCCCAGCGCGACAGTCAGACTGCTGCCCGCCGCCTGGGAGAACACATCGCCCACGACGAGCGTCGACCCGGCCGCGAGCTGCGTGGCAGCGCCGCTGGCGGTGCGGTAGTTCTGCGCGACGTTGAACGCGCCCGCCTGGGCAAGCGACAGCGTCCCTGCCGTGACCTGGGTCGAGCCCGCCGACGATCCCGCACCAGTGAGCGTGGTGGTACCGGCGCCCATCTGGGTCAACGTGCCAGCACCGCTGAGGGTGCCCGCATAGGTCAGCGCGTCGCTGCGGTTGAAGACCAGCTCGCCCGTATTCGTCACATTGCCCACGATGCTGCCCGAGGTGCCCCCATCACCGATGTGCAGGGCTCCTGCGGCAATCGTCGTGCCACCGGTATAGGTGTTGGCAGCACTGAGCGTGGTGATGCCGCTGCCGAGCTGGACGACGACGCCCGAGCCGCTGATGGCGCCGGCAAAGGTGATCGCATCGGAACGGTTGAACACCAGCGCTGCGTTATCGACCACATTGCCCACGATCGAACCACTGGTGCCACCATCACCAATGTTCAGGCTGCCATTGGATAGGGTCGTGCCGCCGGTGTACGTACTGTCCGCCGTGAGTACGGTCGTGCCACCGGTCTGGTGAACGGAACCGGTGCCACTGATGGTGCCGGCAAACACCGTAGTGCCCGGGTTGTTGAAGGCCAGCGTGCCGTTGTCGGTGACATCTCCGATGATCGAACCCGTCGTGCTGCCGTCGCCCAGCTGCAGGGTGCCGGCGGAGATCGTCGTGCCGCCGGTATAGCTGTTGGCGCCGGTCAGCACCAGGGTTCCAAGATCGGCCTTGTCCAGACCGCCGGCGCCATCCAGTACCGAAGCGATGGTGGCAACGTATCCCTGTCCCGGTGCGGTACCGTCCCCCACCCGCACCACATTGCTGCCCGTCGCCAACGTGAGCGGGTCGCCTTCGATCCGGTAACCGGTCACGGCAAACTGCATGCCGGAGGTCGTGACCGGACCCAGGCTGGTGTCCACGGTCACCGTCCCCGGCGTGCCGGCGAAGATGGCGAAGCCCCCGTCTGCATAGCCCGCGTTGATGTCACCGTTGGCTTCGGTCCAGTTGAGATTTCCGCCGGCGTTCTGCCACAGGCCGCTGCCGCCGTCGATCTGGCCATTGAAGCGGCCGATCTCGCCATCCCAGTAGTCGAGGGTCAGGCCGGCGGTGTTGACCAGATTGACCTGCCCGACCAGACCGGTGTGGACGAAGGTGTCGCTGCCGGCGGGGACGGTACTGATGGCCAGCCCGTTGTCGGTCAAGGTGCCGCCATAACTGAGGATGCGATACAGGCCGGGGCCGAAGACGCCACCGCTGGACGCCGACACGTTGATCACTCCGTCAAGCGTCAGGTCGCCGCCAACCACGGTGAGATCATTGAAGGCGCCTCCAACCACGCCGGCCTGGCCGAATTCGTAGTCGAGTACCGCCCCTGGGCCCAGTGTCAGGTCGCCGCCGATGGTCAGGGTGCCCGGAGACGCGCCCGGGGCCAGGATGCCGTCGACAATCGCTGCATCGCCGCCGACGGTACCCGTGCCGCTCAGCCTGCCGCCGGAGACCACGGTCAGCGTGCTGGTGGCGGAGCCCAGCACGCCATCCACCTGCAGGGTTCCGCCGGTGATGTTGGTCGCGCCTGCGAACGCGCTGCTGTTGCCCGTCATCTGCGTGGTGCCGGAGCCGACTTGGAAGAAGCTGCCAGCGCCGCTGAGCGCGCCACCGAAGAGGAAGGAACCGGCACGGTCGAACACCAGGATGCCGTTGTCGACGACATCGCCGGTGATCGAGCCGGTATTACCCCCATTGCCGATCTGCAGGGTGCCGGCTGAAATTGTGGTGATGCCGCCATAGGTGTTGTCAGCCGTTAACGTGGTGGTCCCGGTGCCAACCTGCGCAACGCCGCCGGTGCCCTGGATCAGACCGGCGAAGGTGATGGCATCGGAGCGGTTGAAGGCCAGCGTGCCGTTGTCGATGACATCGCCGCTGATGCTGCCGGTGGTGCCGCCATCGCCCAGCTGCAGGGTACCGTCGGCAATGCGCGTGCCGCCCAGGTAGGTATTGGCTGCGGTAAGCGCCGTGGTGCCGGGGCCCAGTTGGGTGACGGCGCCGGCGCCGCTGATGACACCGGAGAACGTGGTCGCATCGGTGCGGTTGAAGGCCAGCACGCCGTCGTTGACGACATCGCCGGTGATGCTGCCCGTGGTTCCCCCGTCACCCAGCTGCAGCGTGCCGGCCACGATGGTGGTGCCGCCTGCGTGGGTGCTGTTGCCGGTAAGCGCGGTAGTACCGGTACCGACCTGCCGCACCGCGCCGGTCCCGCTGATGGCGCCGGCGAAGGTGATGGCATCGGCACGGTTGAAAGCCAGCACCCCGTTATCCACCACATCGCCGGCGATCAGACCGCCGGCCCCGCCATTGCCGAGCTGCAACGTTCCGGCAGCGATGGTGGTTCCGCCGGTGTAGAGGTTGTTGCCGGTGAGAGTCCACACCGAGGCCCCACTCTTGATCACGTCGCCAGACCCGCTGATCACGCCGGCAAAGGTTATATCGCCGGCCGTCTGGGCGGTCAGCGTCGCCGTTCCGAGCAGTACATTGCCCGCACCGGAAAGCAGGTTGGCGGTCTGGTCCGCACTGTCGAGGTCCAGCGTTGCGCCGGACTCGACCGACACCGCACTGCTGTTGACGAAGGCATCGATGATGCCGGCGCGCAATGTCCCCGCCCTGATCAGCGTCGGGCCCGTGTACGTATTGGCCGCCGACAGCACCAGGGTCCCCGGCCCCTCCTTGGTCAGCGTGGTGCCGTCCCAGCCGGTGGCGGACGACGCCTGGTTGCTGAGTACCACGTCCACATCGAAGCTGTCGGCTGCATCGGTCAACGTGAACACGCCATTGCCCAGGCCCGGCCCGGCCAGCCAGGTCAGTCCAAAGCCCACGTTGTAGTTGAGCTGGTCGGCCGACTTGCCTCCCGCCAGGGTGAGGTAGTCGGCGGGGCTGGCCGTGCTGTCGACCACCACCGATGCAAAGTCGTTGGCAATACCGCCCGTGGTGGTGATGATGTTGAACAAGGTCCCGGTCAGCGCAGAAGCGCTTGACGGTATGGTGGCGCGGAAGCCGGTGATGTCGAGCGTTCCGCCGATAGCCGCGCTCGCGGCGACGATCACCGGCTGCGGGCCTTCGAACTCGATGTCGAGCGCACTTCCCGCTGCCTGCGTGAACACCCCCCCCACGCTCAGCGTTGTGTCCTCGCCGACCCGGGTCGTTGCACCGGCAGCCGTGGTGTAGTCACCGGTTGCCGTGAACAGGCCCGCCTGATCCAGGTCCAGAGTGCCGGCAGTGACCTGCACATCGCCGACCGAGGAACCGGCCTGGGTGAGGATGGTGGTTCCCGACCCCGCCTGTGTCAGCGAACCGCTGCCGGTGATGGAGCCGGCATGGATCAGCGCGTCGCTCCGGTTGAACACCAGCGCGCCATCGCTGACGATGTCGCCGGCGAGCGACCCCGTCGTGCCGCCATCGCCCAGCTGCAGCGTGCCCTGGCTGATCGTGGTGCCACCGGTGTAGGTGCTGTTGCCGGTGAGGGTCAGCGCCGCAGCGCCTGTCTTGTCCACGCTGCCGTCGCCGCTGATCACGCCGCCAAAGGCTGTGTCGCTGCTGTTGGCCAGCGTCAGCGCCGCCGTTCCCAGGGTCACGGCACCGTCGCCGCTCAGGTTGTTGGCCGTCTGGTTGAAGCTGTCCAGGTCCAGGGTGGCACCACCGGCCACGCTCACGGCACTGCTGAGGGCGAAGGCGTTGTCGGCACCGGTGCGCAGCGTACCGGCATTGATCAGCGTGGGACCGGTGTAGGTGTTGACCGCCGACAGCAGCAACGTACCCTGCCCGTTCTTGGTGAGCGTTGCGCCATCCCATCCCGTTGCGGATGCTGCCTGGTTGCCGAGCACTACGTCCACGTTGAAACTGTCGACAGGATCGGCGAGCGTGAACACGCCGTTGCCTGCGCTTGCACCGGCCAGCCAGGTCAGCCCGAAGCCCACGTTGTAGTCCAGGCCGCTGACCGACTTCGCCCCGGCCAGCGTGAGGTAGTCCACCGGGCTGGCCGCGCCGCCAAGGTTGACCGCGCTGAAGTCGTTGGCAATACCGGCTGTGGTGCGGATGACGGTGAACTGCGCCGCCGGCAGTGCGGTGGCGCTGCCCGGCGCGCTGCCGCTGAAGCCGGCGATGTTGAGCGTGCCGCCAATGTCCGCACTGACCGCGGAAATGACCGGCTGGGCGCTGCCCAGTGCGACAGTGAGCGTACTTCCCGCGGCCTGGGTGAATGCGTCGCCCACCTCCAGCGTGGCATCGGCGGCCAGCTGCGTGGTGGCGCCGCTGGCGGTGCTGTAGTCGCCGGCCACGGTGAAACCACCCGTCTGCGCCAGGCTCAGCGTGCCGGCGGTCACGCTGGCCGACCCCACGGAAGAACCGATGCCGGAAAGGGTGGTGGTGCCGGTGCCGGCCTGGGTCACCGCGCCCGCGCCGGTGATCGCACCGGCAAGGGTAAGGGCATTGTTGCGGTTGAAGACCAGTTCGCCGTTGTTGACGACGTCACCGACGATGGCGCCGGTCGCACCGCCGTCGCCCAGCTGCAGGATGCCCGCGGCAATGGCGGTGCCCCCGGTGTAGGCATTGTCGGCGGTGAGGATGGTGCGCCCCGCACCGATCTGGTTGATCGAACCGGTACCGGTGATGCTGCCCGTAAAGGAAAGATCGTTGGACCGGTTGAAGGTCAGCGTCCCGTCGTTGGCGACATCGCCAACAAGGGACCCGGTGGCGCCGCCATTGCCCAGTTGCAGACTACCGTCGGCGATCGTCGTGCCACCGGTGTAGCTGCCGTCTCCGGTAAGGGTCAGCGTGGCCGTACCGGTCTTGGCCAGGGCACCGCTGCCGCTGATCCCGCCGGCGAAGAGGGTGTCGGTAACGCTGTTGGCCGTCAGCGTGGCGGCGCCCAGCACGACGTCGCCGGCACCGGCGAGATTGTTGGCGACCTGTCCGAATCCGTTGAGGTCCAGGGTGGCGCCCCCGGCAACCTGTACCGTGCTGCTGCCCGAGAATGCATTGGCGATGTTGGTCCGCAGGATGCCGGCATTGACCAGCGTCGGGCCCGTGTAGGTGTTGGCGGCCGACAGCACCAGGGTGCCGGCCCCGTTCTTGGTGAGCGTCGTTCCATCCCAGCCTGTTGCCGACGCTGCCTGATCGGCCAACAGCACGTCCACGTCGAACGTGTCGGCGGCACCGGTCAGGGTGAATACACCATTGCCTTCCGCAGGGCCGGCCAGCCAGACCAGCCCGAACCCGATGCCGTAGTCCAGTGCATCGAGCGACTTGCCTGCGGTGACTGTCAGATAATCCACGGGACTGGTGGCGCCGCCGAAAGTCGCCGCGCTGAAATCGCCGGTGATACCGCCGGTGGTCTGGATGATGATGCGTCGGGTGCTGGTCAACGCACTGGCGCTGGCGGGAACGCTGGCACTGAAGCCGGTGACGTCCAGCGTACCGCCTAGGTCGGCACGGGCAGCGGAAATGACCGGCTGCGCGGCCCCCAGGCTCACGTTGAGGGTGCTGCCGGCCGCCTGCGAGAACTGGTCGCCGATGTCCAGCGTGGCACCCGCCCCGATCTGGGTGGCGGCACCGGTGGCCGTGGAATAGTCGTCCGCGACAGTGAACGCGCCCGTCTGTGCGAGGGTGAGCGTGCCGCCGGTGACATCCGCGTTGCCGACGACGTTGTTGCCGGTCAGGGTGACGGTACCGGTACCCGCCTGGGTGAGCCGACCCGTACCGGTGATGCTGCCCGCGTAGTCAAGCGCATCGCTGCGGTTGAAGACCAGTGTTGCGTTGTTGGTGACGTTACCGAGGAGGGAGCCGGTGGTCCCGCCATTGCCCAGCTGCAGGGTGCCCGCACTGATCGTGGTGCCGCCGGTGTAGGTGTTGTCTGCCGTTGTCAGCAGGATGCCGTCACCGCTCTTGGTCAGTGCTCCGGCGCCATCGATCGCGCCATTGGCGGTCAATGTCACGCCCGCACTGGTCTCCAGGGTGCCGTTGTTGCCGGTCAGCGCAATGGTCCGGGCCGTGGTGAATCCTGCCGTCGCCGCCAGTGTTCCGCCATCCAGGGTTACATTGCCAGCCACCGCGCCCAGATTGGCATCCGAACTCACCGATACGGCACCCGCGGTAATGATCGTGCCGCCGCTATACGTGTTCTCTCCGCCCAGCACCAGGGTACCCAGGTCAGACTTCTCGACCGTCACCGCGCCGCTGAGCACCGTGTTGAGCGTGGCCACATGGCCGGCGCCCGCGCCTGTGCCATCGCCCACCCGCAGCGTGGTGATTCCCGGCGTGGCCGGATCGGTCTCCACCAGCGTGATCGCATCGCCCTGGAGCACGTAGCCGCTGCTGGCAAACTGCATGCCCGATGCGGTGACCGCACCCAGGCTGTTGTCGACCTCGACCGTACCCGGTGCGGCGCTGAATACCGCAAAGGCGGCGTCGGAGAACGGCGCATTGACCGCACCGTCCAGCGTCGTCCAGTTGTCGTTGCCGGCAGCGCTCTGCCACAAGCCAGCACCGCCGTTGATGATGTTGTTGTTGCGCGGTCCGGCCGCCCCATCCCAATAGCCCAGGGTCAGTCCGTCGGTGTTGACCAGGTTCACCTGGTTGGCCACCGAGGTTTGCACGAAGTAACTCGACAAAGGCACCGTACCGACCACCAGGCCGTTGTCGGTGAGGCTTCCTGCGTAATCGATGATGCGGTACAGCCCGGGCCCGAAGCTGCCGCCGCTGGCGGTGGCCACGTTCAGGGTGCCGTCCAGGGTCAGGTCGCCGCCCACCACCGTCAGATCGTTGAGCGCACCGCCCACCACGCCGGCCTGGCCGAACTCGTAATTGAGAATCGAGGCCGCGGCAAGCGACAGATCGCCGTTGATGGTGAGCGTGCCCGGCGAGGCGCCGGGAGCCAGGATGCCATCGGCGATCGAGACGTTGCCTCCGATCGTGCCGCGCCCGGCGAGCCGTCCGCCGTTGTTCACCGACAGCGTGCTGGTGACCGCGCCCAGGCTGCCGTCCACCTGCAGCGTGCCATTGCTGACCACACTGGAGCCAGAGAACGCGCCGCTGTTGCCGGTCAGCACCGTGGTGCCGGCGCCGATCTGGTTGAGCACACCGGCACCGCTGAGTACGCCGTCGAAAACAATGGCATCGGCGCGGTTGAAGGTCAGTGTGCCGGCATTGGCGACATCGCCCAGGATGCTGCCGATGGTACCGCCATCGCCGATCTGCAGCGTGCCCTCGCTGATCGTGGTGCCCCCGGTGTAGGTGTTGGTCCCGGTCAGTGTCAGCGTGGCCGCACCGGTCTTGACCAGGCTGCCCGTGCCGCTGATCACTCCACCCAAGCTGGTGTCGAGGCCGTCATTGACCGTCAGCACCGCGCTGCCCAGCGTTATGTCGCCCGCGCCGCCGAGGTTGTTGGCGGTCTGGTTGAAGTTATCCAAGTCCAGCGTCGAACCGCTGGCCAAACTGACTGCACTGCTGTTGGCAAAGGCACCGGCAATGCCCGTCCGCAGCGTGCCGGCATTGATCAGGGTAGCGCCGGTATAGGCGTTGGCTGCCGAAAGCACCAAGGTGCCGGCGCCGTTCTTGGTCAGCGTGGTGCCATCCCAGCCGGTTGAGGATGCCGCCTGATCGGCCAGCACGACGTCGACGTTGAAGCTGTCAGTGGGATCGGTGAGGGTAAAGCTGCCGTCCCCATTGGTTACACCCGCCAGCCAGGTCAAACCGAACCCGATGTTGTAGCTCAGCTGGTCGGCCGACTTGCTACCTGCGAGGATGAGGTAATCCACCGGGCTGGCCGCGCTGCCGAAGGTCACTGCCGAAAAGTCGTTGGCGATGCCGTTGGTGGTGCTGATGAGGTTGAACAACGTACCGGGCAGCGCGCTGGCGCTGGTGGGGACGCTGGCAGTGAACCCGGTGATGTTGAGCGTGCCGCCGATATCGGCGCTGGCCGCCGTGATGATGGGCTGCGCACTGCCGATCGCGACGTTGAGCGTACTGCCGGCCGACTGCGTGAACACGTTGCCCACGCCCAGCGTGGCATCGGCGGCAATCTGCGTGGTGGCACCGCCTGCGGTGAGGTAGTCGCCGGTAACCGTAAACCCGCCGGCCTGCGCGAACTCGAGCGTGCCCGCCGCGACGGTGGCATTGCCCACCGACGAGCCCGCATTGATGAGGGTGAGCACGCCGGTGCCGGCTTGGGTTAGCGTGCCGACGCCGGTGATGGCGCCACCGTAGGTCAACGCATTGCTGCGGTTGAATACCAGCGCACCGTCGTTGATGACATCGCCCAGCAGCGACCCGGTGGTCCCGCCATCGCCCAGCTGCAGCGTGCCCTGGCTGATCGTGGTGCCGCCGGTGTAGGTGTTGTCCGCCGTGAATGTGGTGGTGCCGCTGCCCAGCTGCGTGACCGCGCCTGCACCGCTGATCGTGCCGGCGAAGACCACGGCATCGGAGTGGTTGAAGGCCAGTGTGCCGTTGCTGGCGACGTCACCGATGATGGCACCGCTCGTGTTGCCATTACCCAGCTGCAGGGTGCCGGCAAGAATTTCGGTACCGCCGCCGTAGGTATTGTCGGCCGTCAGCGTGGTGGTGCCTGTGCCCACCTGCGTCACCGCACCGGTGCCGCTGATCGTGCCGGCAAAGACCGCATCGTCGGAACGATTGAACAGCAGCGCGCCGTTGTTGAGGACATCGCCGCTGATCGAACCGGTAGTGCCGCCATCGCCCAGCTGCACGGCGCCGGCGCTGATGGTGGTGCCACCGCTGTAGCTGCCGCTGCCGGTCAACGTCGTGGTGCCGGCGCCTGCCTGGGTGAGTGAACCGGTTCCACTGATGTCGCCGGCAAAGGTGATGTCATCGGAACGGTTGAAGACCAGCGCCCCGTCGTTGAGCACATTGCCGACGATGGAGCCCGTCGTGCCGCCATCGCCCAGCTGGAGCGTGCCCTGGCTGATCGTGGTGCCGCCGGTGTAGGTGCTGTTGCCGGTGAGGGTCAGCGCTGCAGCGCCTGTTTTGTCCACGCTGCCGTCGCCGCTGATCACGCCGCCAAAGTCTGTGTCGCCGCTGTTGGCCAGGGTCAGCGCTGCCGTGCCCAGGGTCACGGCACCGTCGCCGGTCAGGTTGTTGGCCGTCTGGTTGAAGCTGTCCAGGTCCAGCGTGGCACCACCGGCCACGCTCACGGCACTGCTGAGGGCGAAAGCGTTGTCGGCACCGGTGCGCAGCGTACCGGCATTGATCAGCGTGGGACCGGTGTAAGTGTTGGCGGACGAGAGAATGAGCGTCCCCGGCCCCTGCTTGGTCAGCGTCGTGCCATCCCAGCCGGTGGCAGATGCCCCCTGGTTGGTGAGGACCACGTCGATGTTGAAGGTGTCTGCGGCATCATCGAGGGTGAAGACGCCATTGCCGAGCGTTGCGCCGGCGTTCCATGTCAGTGCGAACCCCACGTTGTAGTCCTGCGCATTGGCGGACTTGCTGCCGGCGATGGTGAGGTAGTCGGCCGTGCCATCTGACCCGTCCATAAGCACGGTGGTGAAGTCGTTGGCAATCCCACCGGGCGCTGCAGTGTGGATGATGTTGTACGACGCTCCGGGCAGCGCGCTGGCGCTGTCGGGCACGCTGGCATTGAAGCCGGCGATGCGCAGGGTTCCGCCGATGTTGGCCGTGCTGGCGGAGATCGCAGGCTGCGCGCCGCCAAGCTCGACATCGAGCGTGCTGCCGGCGGTCTGGGTAAACACATCGCCTACGACGAGGGTCGATCCGGCTGCCATCCGGGTGGTGGCTCCGAGGGCGGTGGTGTAGTCATCGGTCACGGTGAACGTGCCGGTCTGCGCAAGGTCCAGCGTGCCCCCGGTGACATTGACCCGGCCGACGGAGGACGGCCCACCCGTGAAGGAGGTGACGCCGGACCCGGTCTGGTTCAACGTGCCGGTGCCGCTGATCGCGCCGGCATACGTCAGCGCGTTGCTTCGGTTGAACTCCAGCGTCGCGTTGTTGACGATGTTGCCTGTGATCGACCCGGTGGTGCCGCCGTCGCCGATGCGCAGCGTGCCCTGGGTGATGGTGGTGCCACCGGTATACGTATTTTCGCCGGTCAGCGTGGCGACACCGGAGCTCAGCTTGTTGAGCGCACCTGTGCCGCTGATCGCCCCGGCCAGGTTGATGGCCGTGGTGCGGTTCAGGGTCAATGCCGCGTTGTTGACGATGTCCCCAAGGATCGAGCCCCCGGTTGCGCCGGCTCCCAGCTGCAGCGTCCCTGCCGCAATGGTCGTACCGCTGGCGTAGGTGTTCTCTCCAGTGAGCGTCAATGTGCCGTCGCCCGTCTTGAACAGCGCCCCATCGGTGCCCGACACGACGCCGCTCATCAGCAGGGTCGTACCGGCGGCGGTGTCGATGGTTCCGTTGTTGCTGGTGATGGTCACGGCGCGGCCCGTCGTGAAGCCGGTCGTCGCGGCCAGCGTGCCGCCATCCAGGGTTACGCCGCCGGCCGCCGCGCCAAGATCGAGATTGGCCGCTACCGAAACGGTACCGGCGGAAATGGTCGTGCCCCCGGCGTAGGTATTGTTCGCGGTCAACACCAGGGTGCCATCGCCCGTCTTGATCAGGCCTCCGCTGGCGCCGGAGATGACCCCGTTGGCGGTGAGCGTGGTCCCCGCATCGGCTTGCAGGGTGCCGTTGTTGGGGGTGATCGACATCGCGCGCGCCGTGGCGAAGCTCGCGGTGGTCTGCAGAGTGCCGCCGTCGAGCGTCACGGCCCCTGTGGCCGCACCGAGATTCGCGTTCGCCCCGACCGATACCGTACCGGCTGTGATCGCGGTTCCACCCGCGTATGTATTGGTCCCTGCGAGCGTGGTGGTGCCGGCGCCGATCTGGCGGACGCTGCCGGTGCCGCTGATCACCCCGTCCAACGTGATCGCATTGCTGCGGTTGACCGCAAGAATGGCGTTGTTGACGACATTGCCGGTAATGGATCCTGCGGTACCGCCGTCGCCCAGCTGCAGCGTACCGCCTGTGATGGTTGTAATGCCGGCATAGGTGTTGTCAGCCGTCAGCGTAGTAATGCCGGCCGCGAGCTTGGTCACGGCACCGGTGCCGCTGATCACCCCGTTGAAGGTAATGGCGTCGGAGCGATTGAAGGTGAGGGTACCGTTGTTGGTGACATCCCCCACGATCGAGCCTGTCGTGCCACCGCTGCCCAGTTGCAGCGTGCCCGCCGAGATCGTCGTGCCGCCGGTATAGCTGTTGTCGGCCGTCAGCGTGGTGGTGCCGGCTGCAAGTTTCTCGACTGCGCCGCTGCCGCTGATCAGGCCCGCAAAGGTGTAGGCGTTGGAGCGGTTGAAGGCCAGGGCCCCGTTGTTGACGACGTCGCCCACGATGGCGCCGGTGGTACCGCCCGCGCCGAGCTGCAGCGTGCCCGCCGAGAGGGTGGTGATGCCGCCGTAGGTGCTGGCCCCCGTCAGCACCAGGGTGCCCGCGCCGGTCTTGGTCAGGGCACCCGACGCACCCGAGATGACGCCGCTGTTGCTGAGGGTCACGCCCGTGTCGGTCTGGATGGTCCCGTTGTTGGCCGTGAGGGTCATGGCACGCGCCATGGTGAAACCCGCGGTCGCCTGCAGGGTGCCGCCATCCAGCGTGACCGCGCCGGTGGTTGCACCGAGGTTCGCGTTGGCACCAACCGATACCGTGCCGCCGGTGATCGTCGTCCCACCCGAGTAGGTGTTGGTGCCGGTGAGCGTGAGCAGGCTGTTGCCGAGCTGGCTGACCGTGCCCGTACCGCTGATGACCCCACCAAAGGTGATGTCGACGCTTCGGTTGAAGGCCAGCGCTGCGTTGTTGACGACATTGCCGGTGATCGATCCGGTACTACCGCCATCGCCCAGCTGCAACGTACCGCCTGTGATCGTGGTGGTGCCTGTGTAGGTGTTGTCGGCCGTCAGCGTGGTGGTGCCTGCCGCGAGCTTGGTGACGGCACCGGTGCCGCTGATCACCCCCGCGAAGGTGTTGGCGTTGGAACGATTGAAGCTCAAGGTGCCGTTGTTGATGACGTCGCCGACGATGGACCCGGTCGTGCCGCCGGCGCCGAGCTGCAGTGTTCCCGCGGTTATTGTCGTCCCACCCAGATAGGTGTTGTCCGCGCTGAGCGTGGTCACCCCGGCGGCAAGCTTGCTGACCGCACCGGTGCCACTGATCAGCCCAGCAAAGGCATAGGCATTGGAGCGATTGAACGTCAGGGTGCCGTTGTTGATGACGTCACCCACAATGGCCCCGGTGGTTCCGCCTGCGCCCAGCTGCAGCGTGCCTGCCGAGATCGTGGTGATGCCGCCGTAGGTATTGGTGCCAGTCAGCACGAGCGTGCCGGCATTGGCCTTGTTCAGTGCCCCTGCACCGCTGATGACGCCGCCCATGCTCAGGGACGTATCGGGCGCAACATCAAACAAGGCGGTTCCTGCGCCCAGGGTCGTCGCCCGGGTCATGGCGAACGACCCCGTTGTTGCCAGGGTGCCACCGTCCAGTACGGTAAGCGCGCCGGTCGCGCCGCCGAGCGCATCGTTGCCCATCTGCAGCGTCCCGCCCGCGATGGTCCACGGCGTCACCGCCGTGGTGGAGCCCAGCAATTGCCAGGTACTGGCGCCGGTCTTCTGGAAGCTGCCAATGCCCGTGTAGCCGGTCCCGATCCGGGAGACATCGAAGATCGTCGATATCCCCAGCCCGGTGGGATCGCTGACCAGATCGGTGCTGTCGCCGCCCAGGATCAGGGTATTTGTGCTGCCGCCGGTGCCGACGACATTACCGGTGATGCCCCAGCCCTGAAGCAGGGTCAGGCTGTTGACGCCACCAGTGAAGGAAATGGCGTTGGCCCGCACGGTGCCATTGCCATTCAGGCCACCGGCGATCATGCCGGCGTTGATGATCTGCAGGCCCGTTCCCTGCACGCCGGCGCCGCCGACGGCGATGGCACCGGGCGTGCCGGCGTTGGGATTGAGTCCGGTCGTGCCGCCGTTGCCGCCCTGGACGGTGCCGGTGTTGTTCAGTGTGAGCGAGGCGCCGATGATGCCCGCCCCGCCCGCTCCGCCGCTGCGACCATGCGTGGCCTGGGCGCCATTGCCGCCGTTGCCGCCGTCACCGCCACGGATCGCGAAGGTGTTGCTGAGGCTGACGCCGGTGTCGACCAGCCCGGACCCGCCGCCGCCGCCGAAGCCCGCACCACCGGGCCCAAGCGGGTTTCCACCGTCGCCGCCCCGGCCGCCGGTAATATTCGCGCTGCTGCTCGTGCTGCCGCTGCCGGTTATCACCGCCCCGGCACCGGCGCCACCGCCGCTGCCGCCGTCCGCACCACTCACCGACGCGGACTGGGCGCTGCCGCCATTGCCGCCGTTGCCGCCGATGATGGGCCCGATGACACCGTCGAGCGTGCTGCCATTGAGGCCATCGCCCCCGCCCCCGCCGCCGCTGGCGCCCAGACCGGCGGTGCAGGCACCACAGATCGCATCGCCACCGTTCCCCCCGTTGCCGCCGACGGGGTTGCCGGCAGAGCCGACCGAGCCCCCACCACCCGGCGTCCCCGGTGAACCTCCACTGGTCGCTCCACCCACACTGCCGGCGCCACCGTTACCGTTGGCGCCGTTTTGCCCGGCGCTGACCGAGCCGCTGCCCGTGCCGCCGATTCCGTTGGTCCCACCGCCGCCGCCCGCTCCACCGGATGCGCCGTTGCCGCCCAAGGCTGCCGCATTGCTGCCGCCGCGACCATCTGCAAGTGCCGTGGGGGACGCACACGCAAGCACACCCGCAGTTACGGCCGCCGCGCAGCGGACCAGAACGCCGGATCCGCGCTTGTACCGTTTCGCCAGCTCGCCCGCGACCACCATGCGCCGCAATGACGCATTCCAGATGACGCGGAAGATCTTGTTCATGGCTCCTCCTCAGTGCTGCCGGTCGCGGCCGTTCTCGACGGCGCCTCCCGCGGCTACCACCCGTATCTCACGCCCAGCAGACCCTGCACATCGGTGCGCGATGTACCCCGGTCCTGCAGGCTCATGTGACCCCAGCCGGTCCAGCCGCCACCCAGTTCGGCTTCCGCGCCGATCTTGAGTTCGTAGGTTTCCCGGCTGACATCCAGCGCGAAACTGGCGTCGTTGAAGGTGACGCTGCTGGGCCGCTCTGCATGCCACCAGTTCAGTTCCAGGAACGGCTGCACTCGGTTGTGCTCAGTGCCGGCAGGGCGGCTGTAGAGCCGTCCACCCACGCGGGTCAGCCAGCCCCGGCGGCTGGCCGAGCGGATGTCGGTGCCGTTGACCTCGACATGGTGGTCGCTGTCGTAATCAAGGTAGATCGCCTGCGCCTGCGGCTCGATGTACCAGGTGCTGCTGCGAGTGGCCCCCAGTTCGAAGGCATACCCGGCTTCCAGCGATGCGGCCCACTCCTTGGCATCCAACTGTTCGCGCGGCAGGGGCAGGCCGAACACCCGTTGCCGGTAATCGGCGTATTGCAGCCAGCTGTCGACATACCAGCCGGTGGCCTGTGCGGCGCTGTTGTACAGCGTGGCGTACAGGCCCAGCGCGTAGCCGTCGACCTCACCTGCGGCGCTGTAGCCGGAAATCTTCGAGTAGGCGGTGGTACGCGTGTTGCCATACCCCGCCATTACCCCGTAGTGCAGGCGCGTATCGTTTCTGATCCAGCTTCCGAGCTCGGCACCGAACTGGTAGAGGTTGGTATCGGCATCGGCGTCCACCTGGTCGAGCATGCCGGTCGAAGCACCGAACTGATTGCGCTGTACCCGGAACCAGGCACCGCCGAAACGCTGCCCGCCATCGCCGCGCGCACGCTCGGTGTAATCAGGCTCGCCGACACGGTCGTGCAGCGTCTGCAGGAACATGCCCGAGGCCGCCAGCTGGTTGGCCAGGTAGACACCCACTTCCGGGCGCAGGATCGGAATCACCGGCGGCGGCGGTTGCGGGGGTTCGGGTGTCGGCGGATCCGGTTCGGGGTCCGGCGGCGGAATCGGCTCGTCGGTCACGTTGCGCAGATACCAGTTGCCGTCTTCCGGATCGCCACCTGCCGTTGCGAGGCCGCCCTGGAACAGCAGGTATTCGTACGCGCCTCCGATGACCCGGTTGGAAAGGGCGAACGCATCGGCCTGCGAAGCCCCCACCACGTCCACCAGCAGGATGCCGTCACCCACGGTGAGCGCACCGGTGCTGTTGGCGTAGACCACGTCCACGGCCGTGGGTCCGGCACCGATGACGCTGGTCCGCGTACGCAGCAGGTCCGACGCTGTGTTGGGGCCGCCGTCGTTGAGCACCGTGTCCAGGCGCAACACCCCGCCTTCGCCCACGTAGCTGCCCTCGATGGTAAGCACATCGATCGGGCCGCTGCCGCCGTTGGTGAGGTCGATGGTGCCAGCGTTGTGCACTGTGACTGCCCCGCCGTTGACGTCGCGGATGATCGGATTTACCCCGCCGCCGGCGAACAGCGTGCTGCCTGGATCGATGTTCAGGGTGGAACCCCCGAACACCAGGTCGTCGGTAAGTGCGAACTGCGCGCCCCCGGTCAGGTTCACGGTCTCCCAGGCTTGCCCCAGATTGACGCCCCGCGACAGGTCATCGCTGGGGAGCGACCCGCCGCGCCAGTCGATGCCCGCCAGCGTGAGCACATCGCCGGCACCGTCGCCGCCGTCGAGGTGGTAGGTGGTGGCCAGGTTGACGCCGCTGAGCGTCAGCGCATCGTCGCCGGCCCCCATTTCCAGCGAGCCCTCCAGGCTGCCGGCAGTCCAGAGCAGGGTGTCGCTGCCATCGCCGGTCCCGACCACACCGCGGATGCTGCCACCGGCCATGCGTACAGTGTCGGCACCGGTGCTGCCACGCACGGCACTGCCCTGCACATTCGCGGCGCTGAGGGTGCCCAGGTTGCTGAAATCGGTGCCGGTCCCGGTCGAAAGATCCACCACCGGGGCGACGGTACTGGCCGACACCAGGGTGCCGCGGTTGATGCTGGCAAGTGGCTGGCCGGCCACCAGTGCCGACCCCCCACCCGCGTCGAGGATGGAAACGCTGGCCGAGGAATCAAGCGTCCCTGCGGCATTGGCCAGGACGCCGGTTCCTGCGGCGCCTGAGACCGCGACCTGCAGCCCGGCGCCGAGCAGCAGGTCGCCAGCTGCAGTACTACCGTCGGCATTCTGCAGGGCCACGCCGATGCCACCGGCGCTCACGTTGAGGATCGCCGTAGACGACGGCACCAGGTTGGTCGCCGTGCGGATGCCGATACCGCTGCCGATGTTGACCGTGGTGCCTTCAAGCAGGATGTTGCTGATTTCGCCGATGTTGTTGATGCCCGCACCACTACCGGCCGGCCCACCCAAGGTATCGATGGCGTCGATCACGATGCCATCCGTGGTCAGCCCGTAGGAGCCGGCCTCCACCCGGATGCCATCGGCGGCACCGCCGAACTGGATCTGCCCCGCCCCACTGAGCAGGGCGCCGGCCCCGTTGGCCAGCTGCAGCGCAGCGATACCGTCTTCTGCACGGATGGTGCCGGCATTGCTGATCTGCGCGCCGGCACCTTCCACGCGGACGCCGGTGCCATTGGTTACCAGGATGCTGCCGGTTGCGGTGTTTTCCAGCACCCCTTCTGTGCGCGCGAGCACGCCGATGGAGCCGGCCCCGGTCAGCGCGATGCTGCCACCCTGCAGCAGCCTGCCCTGATTCTGCGTGACAAAGCCGACCAGTTGCGGGGTGGCGGAATTCACCACGGCATTGCTGGTGAGCAGCGTTGTGGGGTCGGCAGCGCCCTGCGGCGTGCCATTGAGGTCGTAACGCAGTCCATCCACGGTGCCCGCCGAGCTGCCGGTGCCCAGCAGGCTGATCACCGCATCGGCCGTCAGCGCACCGCTGGCGCCGCCGTTGATGAAGACACCGCGCGCATTGGTACCGCTGAGGGTCAGCGCGGAATTGCCGGACTCGTAACGGCTCCGGGTGGTCGAGGCCGCATCCACGCCACTGATGGTAAACAGGGTCGCACCCTCACCGGACGCCGTGAAGCTGGAGCCCCCGGCACCGCCGAGGAACTCGGCGCCCGCTTCGATACGGAACAGGGTGGACTGCGGCGTGGACACATCCTGGGTGCCGGTCGAGGCATTGGTGATGGCCGAGCCGGGGCCATAGATGAAATAGCCGATCTGATCGCTGCCATTGGCGAAGTTCACCCGGCCGGTATCGGTGATGCTGATCTTGCCCAGGTCGCGCGCGTGCACACCGATGCCCCCTACCCCGCTGAGGTTCACCGCGCCGCTCAGCGTGGCCACGCTGTTGGCGCCCTGCGCCCAGATCCCGTAGTTGCGCAGCCCTGAAGCACTCTTGGTGCCTGCGACATTGATGGTGCCGGACGAGGTCACGGCTACATTGGCGGCGACCTGCGACAGCGGATCCGGCTCGACCGCGTCGTCAAGTTCGGCCACCGTGGGCAGAACAAGATCGGTCAGCTTCAACCCGATGCCGTTGATGCCGTTGACGTTGATGGTGCCCGCATTGCTCACGCCAAGTGTATTCACGGCGAGGATGCCGATGTTTTCGGACGGTGAGCCGGCCACGGCACCATTGACGTTGATCACGCCGGTCGCGGCGTTGCTGATCGGCATGTTCGATGCAACAGCGTAGATGCCCACGCTGCCCTGGGCCAGGCTGCCCAGGGTGATGGTGCCGGCGTTCGTCGCGGTACCAATGCCGCCGGCGCTGCCGAACCCGGTGGTGTAGATGCCGATGATGCGCGAACTCGCGTTCGGGGTATCCGGCGGCGTATCACCCACGGTGTACTGGGCGCCGCGCCCGAGGTACAGCAGCGCACCGGCCGCGTTGGTGAAGCTGCTGGTGATGTTCAGGTCCACACCGATCGCACGGGTTCCCGCGCCGGCAATGGGGGCATCGCCCACATTCAAGTTGATGCTGCCGTTGTTGACGCCACTGGCCCCCTGCTTGAGGATGAGCGCGCTGGATCCTGGGTTGAGGACATTGATGATGCCGTTGTTGACGAGCGTCGACCCGGCGCCATCAGCCCAGATGCCCATGTGCCCTCCCAGGTTGGAGGTGGGCAGGACCGGATTCGGGTTGGCTGCCGTGCCGGCCATGAAGCCGGCATTGAGCACGCCATTGTTGGTGGCATCGGCACCACTGCGCGCGATCATCCCGTACTGCAGGTCAGAGCCGCCTCCACGGGCGGAGGAAACCATTCCCTCATTGGTGATCGATGCACCATTCTCGGCAAGCATGACCGCACCGACGTTGTTGTTGGCGGTGCGCTGGTCCTTGCTGACCGGCATCGCCTCCAGGCGGGCGCCCGGCGCGACGGTTCCGGTGGCGTTGGCGCCGTTCGCGTGCACCACGATGCGGGTTCCGATGGGGATGAACACTTCGTCGTTGAGATCCGCCGGACCGTTCAGGAACGTAATACCCTGCGTGGTATTGGCGTAGGCACGTTTGAACTGCGCTTCATATTGGCCCGGCAACAGGGCGCCGCTCTCCAGCTTCTGGATCAGGAACGTGTTGTAGGCCTGAAGCTCGACGTCACTGTTGACCGTATGGCTGGAACCATCGAAGGCGGCGAACGTGCCTGCATAGGTGGAGAACTGGAAGTTCTGGGTACTGGTGGAGGAGTTGTTGATGACGGCCGACGAGGTTGCGCCCATGTCGACCTTGTTGCTGGACTGCCAGACGATGGTGCTCGCGGCAGGGCCGGTGCCGTCGGCGTAGAACAACGATGAGTTCTTCGCATACATCGAGATCTGATTCACCGCCGCATCGGTGGCGCCGCCATTGCCGAGGTTGACATTGAGCGTGCCGCCGCTGGAATCGATAGTGCCGATCCGGGTCCCGATGTACTGTTCGCCGTTCACCGCCGTGTTGGCGGTCACGGCGTACAGGATTCTCACCGAGTTGGCGAAGGTATCGACGATGTTGGCGTTGTTGTACACCTCCACCGTTCTGGAGCCACCGGTAATGGGATCGGGAATGGAGATGGCCTCCCGGTTGCCGACATTGACCACCAGCGACGCGGGGTTGTTGGGATCGGCGAACTGGCCCCCTGCCACGATCTGACCGGCCGCCAGCAGGTTGGGCAGCGTGATGGCACCGGCAGAGCCCGATTGCCCCCGCGCGATCTGCGTGCCGTCGCCGGTCAGGGTGACCACCGATCCACCGCTGACATTGGTCGAGCACACCAGGCCGTCGCAGGTGACGGGGGTGAATACCGGGAGCGGTACCGTCTGCGCCTGCGTCTGTGCCGAGGCCGCGAGCACGCAGAGAATGGCAGCGGCACACGGCGTCAGCCGCAGTCTGTTATGCAAAGCAACGCAACTGTCGGGCAATGCTCTCATTGGGATACTCCGGTATCCGTAAGGCAGCGGTTGTTGGCGCGTCGATACAGTTGGCGCGGGTGCTTCTCAGCGTGCGCGCGGGGTAATGTAAAAATTTGTGAAGTGGCGCTGAATGTGCCCGAAAGGCCTTGTTCGCCAGTCCAGGTGTCGTTTTTCGGATAGGCTGCGCCCGTGGCCGCGCGGCCAAAAAAAACGCCCCGGCTGCAGGCCGGGGCGCTCGAACTTCCATGTCCTCTCCTACCGCAGTTCAGCTCACCAGCTGTGCTTCACGCCCACCATGCCCTGCACGTTGCGGTGATCGTTGTCGCCGGTCTGGAAGCCGGCGTGGCCCCAGGCGCTCCAGCCACTGCCCAGTTCCATCTGCGCGCCCACCTTCAGCTCCTGGATGTCCCTGGAACGGCTCTGATCCATCGAGACGCCGTTGAAGGTCATGGTGTTGTCGTTGCCGCCATGCCACCAGTTCACTTCCGCGAACGGCTGCACCCGGTTGTAGGCCGTGCTCAGCTGGCGGGTGTAAACGCGGGCGCCCAGGCGGCTGGTCAGCCCGCCGACGTCGCCGGAGCGCATCTGGCTGCCTTCGCTGTCGACGTGGTTGCCACCGTCCATGCGGGTGTAGATCACCTGCGCCTGCGGTTCGACATAGAACGCACTGGTGTCGCCACGGGCCAGTTCGAACGCGTACCCGGCTTCCAGCGACCCGGTCAGCGAGCGGCTGTCGTAACGCTCCTTCTGCAGCAGGTCACCATGCACTTCGTTGTCGTACTGGCCGTACTGCAGCCAGGCATCCACGTAGGCACCGGTCGCGTCCGAGCTGCTGCCGTACCAGGTGCCATACAGGCCCAGGCTCTTGCCCGTGACCTTGCCCTTGGCGCCGTAGATCAGCGACGACGACTCGCTGTTGGCGCGGCCCATGCCGGCCATCACGCCCGCATTGACGCGGCTGTTGCCAGCCGTCCAGTCCACGACATCGGCGCCGATCTGCAGCAGGCTGGTGTCGGTGCTGGTCTTGACCTGCTCCTGCCCGGTCACGCCGTCGAACTGGTTGCGCTGTACGCGGGTCCAGACCGAATTGGCCTTGTCCCCGCCATTGCGCTGGCGTTCCTGCCAGTCCAGCTCGCCCACGCGATCATGCAGGGTGTGGTTGAACATGCCTGCGGCCGCGGCCTGGTTGGCCAGATACGCACCGCTTTCGGGGCGGTAGCGCGGGGTACGCGGCGGCGCCGGCTCGTCCGGGACGACGGGGAGCGGCTCCGGCGCGGCCGGCTCGATAGGGTCGGTCGGCACCGGCGGGGTCGGCGCTTCGGAGCGCAGGTACCAGTTGCCGTTGGCCGCGTCGGTCTTGCTGCCCTTCTCCAGCAGGTACTCATAGGCACCCGCCACCGCACGACCGGCCAGGGCGAAATCGCCCTCGGAACGACCGCCGACCTGCACGACCTCGATGCCATCGGCGTAGGTGTAGTTGCCGGCACCGCCGACGTTCTTCACCTGCAGCGCGGTCTGGCCCGAGGTGCTGCCCTGCACGACCAGCTGGTCGCTGGCCGAACCGTCGCTGTCCAGCACCGTATTGAGCTGCACGGTGCCGCCCATGCCGGCGTAGTCGCCCTGCACGGTCAGCTTCTGGCCTACCTGCGCGCCACCGACCTGCACAAGGCCCGCGTTGGCGACGTTGCCGATCACCGTGGCCGCGCCCTGGTTGGCCAGCAGCGTGCTGGCGCTGTCGATGCCAAGGCTACCGTTGCCATTGCCGTTGTCGCCCAGTGCCAGCGTCGTGCGCAGGTCCAGGGTGCTGCCTGCGGTCAGGTCGATGTGCTCGAAGTCTTCCAGCGCAGCGCTGCCAGCCTCGTGCACGTGGGTGTAGCCATCCAGCAGCAGGGTGTCTTCCTCGCCCGCACCCATGCCACCGCTCAGGCGCTGGAAGGTGCTGGCGGTCGGACCGCGCAGCACGATGGTGTCCGCGCCCGCGCCACCGTCGACCGCGTCCACCGTGGCCCCTTCGAGCACGATGCTGTCATCGCCGTCGTCGCCGTTCAGCGTACCGGTGACGGTGCCACCGGTGATGAAGGCACAGTCGTTGCCGCCGCCCAGGCTGACGTCGCCGTCGATGGTGCCCGGGTTGTGCAGGCAGTCGGCGCCGTCGCCCAGTGCCACCAGGCCGGTGATGGTACCGGTGTTCTCGACAACGCTGGCGCCGTCGCCCAGGCGCATCGCCGTGGCAGTACGGTCGACCGAGCTGAGGGTGCCGTTGTTGATGAAGGACGTCGGGTTGCCCACCACCAGTTCCGCATCGGCGTGCGAGCCGGTGATCACGGTACCGGCGGCGACCACGACCGAACCTGCGTTCTGGGCGTCGATGCCATTGCCCGCGCCGCTGACGTTGATGGTGGTCCCGTTCAGACGCATGTCACCGGTCGTGTTGGCGTACACACCCGCACCGTTGCCGGTGACGTCGATGGTCCAGCCGCTGTTGATGTCCAGGCTGCCGTCGGTCGTGGTGCCGTCTGCATTGGACAGTGCGATGCCCTTGCCGCCGGTCTGGCTGGATACCAGCACGTAGCCGTGCGACGCCGCGTCGATGTTGTTCTCCGACAGCAGGGCAGCACCGGAACCCGCCATTTCCAGGGTGGCGCCGTCGACCAGCGTGGTCGGCGCCTGGGCCCGGTTGGTGATCAGGTTGCCGTAGCCGCTGCCCAGGCCGGTGATGTGCGCGTCCTTCTCGACGACGACACGGCCTGCGTCCGGTCCGATCAGCACGCCGGAGGCCGAGCCGTCCACCGTGATGTTGTCGGAGGTGTTCATGGTGGCGCCGTCATGGACGTAGATGCCGGCGGTACCGTCATGCACGGTGATGGTGCCACGCTTGCCGGTGGCATCGGCCAGCACCCGCGAGCCGTTGCCCATCACTTCGATGGCGGTACCGTGGGACAGATCGATGTTGCCGGTGTTGACCAGCTCGGCACCGTTCTTGACGCGGAAGATGGTGACGTCCTTGCTGTTCTGGACAGTGACATCGGCCGTGTTGACGAAGGTGGAATCGCCGGCGCCGACGACCACGCCATTCAGGTCGTACTTGTTGTCATCGACCACCACCGCAGTGGCGCCATCCTTCAGGGTCAGCTTGGCCGCGCCGCTCATCTGGCCGCTGGCACCGCCCTCGACCTTCAGCGCGTTGGCGCCGTTGCCCGAGACGGTGATGTCCATGCCGTCCAGATTGGCCACCGACCCTACGCCGGTCACCTGGATGGCGGTCGAGCCCGCGCCCGCGGCCTCGAGCGAGGCACCGGCCTGATTGTTGATGGTGGCGCCGTCTTCGATGCGGAACAGCGTCGAGCCGGTCGTGCCGACCTGGAGCTTGCCGCCGTTCGCGCTGGCGATATCCACCCGCGAGCCGACGCCGTGGGCGAAGAAGCCCACCTGGTCGCTGCCGGAGAGGAAGTTCACCCCGCCGCCGTTGACGGCGATCTGGCTGCCGCTACGTGCGTGCACACCGATCGCGCCGTCGCCGGACAGGTTGACGTCGCCGCCGATGTCCAGCGCCGTGGTGGCTCCTTCCGCCCAGGCGCCGTAGTTGCGCAGGCCGGTTGCGCTCTTGGTGCCATCTACATTGATGTCGCCATTGGAAATGACAGACACGGCCTTGCCACCGGTCGAGATCGCCTTGATGCCGATACCGTTGACGCCGTTGAGGTTGATCGTGCCGTCATTCTGCGCCACGACCGGAGCGGCAGACGCGGCCTGGTTGGTGACGTACATGCCGACGTTCTCGGCAGGTGCGTCCGATGCTGCCCCGTTGACATTGATCACGCCGCTCACGTCGTTCTTGAACGTGCCGATGACCCCATTGCTGAGCATGCCGGTGGCCGCCTGGGCCTGACCGCCCACCGTGATGACGCCCTTGTTGGTGGCATTGGCACCGACGCCAGCGCCGTAGATCCCGACCATCGGGGTGGCACCATTGGTGACGTCCGCCGCAGGCGTGGCCGCATCGTACTGCAGTCCGCGCCCCAGGTAGATTTCACCACCGGTTTCGTTGACGAAAGAGGAGGTGCCTTCTACCGACGCCGCCACCGCGCGCGTCCCCGCGCCGGAGATCGCCGCATCGCCGACATTCATGTTGATGATGCCGCTGTTGCTGGCGCTGCCGCCGCCCGAGGCCACCATCCCGACGCTGCCCGGGCCACTGACGTTGAGGATGCCTGCATTGAGAGCAGTGGAGCCCGCGCCCGTGGCCGCGATCCCGTAGTGGGAGCCCATGGTGATTGCCGGATTCACCGGATCATTGTCACCGGCGATTCCGGTGAGCGAGCCGGCATTGACCACCCCGTTGTTGATGGCGTGGCTGCCGCCGCGCGCATACATGGCGTACTGCGAGTCGGAGTAGCCGCTACGGAGAGAGCCGATCTGCCCGTTGTTGACGATGGTGGCACCCTGTTCGGCCAGCATGACCGCACCCAGGCCGCCATTGGTGGAGGACGTGGAGTTGACGTCCAGGTGCGCGCCGGCAGCCACCTCACCGACACCATTGGCACCGATTGCATGGATGACCGTGCGCACGCCCAGCGCCTTGTAGACCTCGTCATTCTGGTCGAGTGGGCCGTTCTGGTAATTGATGGTCTGCGGGGTGTTGGTGTAAGCCAGTGCGAACTGCGCCGCGTAATCGTCCGGCTTCAGGGCGCCCGAGCTCAGCTTGTCGATCAGGAAGCTGTTGTAGGCGGCCAGATCGGCCGCGCTGTCGACCTGATGGACCGAGCCGTCGAAGGCGGTCACCGCGCCGTTGTACTGCGAGAAGACGAATTTGGTCGAGCTGCCCGCCTGACCGGAGGTCGCCACCGATGCGGCAAAGCCCAGATCGACACGGTTGTTCGAGGCCCACACCACCTTGCTTTGCTCGGTGCCGGAGCCATCGGCCTGGAACAGCGAGGTCTGCTTGGCAATCATCGAGATGTAGTTGCCCGCAGCGTTGGTGTCGCCACCGTTGCCGATGTTCACAGTCATGGTGCCGCCGCTGCTGTCCACCTGGCCGATGCGCGTATTGATGTACTGCTGGTCATTGACTGCGGTAGAGGTGGTCACCGCATACGGCGACACGCCGGCACCGACTGCAGTGGCGTAGCTGTCGACAAAATTGGCGTTGTCGTAGACCAGCACGGTCCTGTTGCCCCCGGTGATGGGGTCCTTGACCACCAGGCGCGTTGCGGCGGCACCGGTGTTGATGACCAGCGAGGCCGGGTTGTTCGGGTCCGCGTAGGGCGAGGTGGTCTGGCCCGCAGCAAACAGCGCGGCCAGCTGGACCGAACCGGCGGCGCCGGACTGGCCCCGCAGGATCTGGGTGCTCTGCCCGGTCAGGGTGACATCATTGCCGCCGGACACGGTGGTCACGCACGAGGTCGGGCCATCGCAGTTGAGCGGGTTGAAGTTCTGCATGGTGACCGACTGCGCGCCGGCTGCCTGCGCGCCCAGCAGGCCCAGGGCGACGGCCACGGCACGACGCCCGCCCTTGCCTTGGGATTTCGCCAGTTCGGACGCGACCACCCATTTGCCAGTGGTGGCGTTGCGCACCAGAGAGTAGATCTTGTTCATGTGAAGTCTCTTGAAGGAAAGGAGAGGCGTCTGCTTCCTGAGACGCGAGGTGCTTTTGGCAGTGCGCATCCTCGAATCCAGACCGCTTTGGAAACATCAGCAAACTCTCAGTACCTTCGAGGGACCCTGGTAGATTCAGCCCCGGTTTTGGTAGCGCGGTGCAGGCAACGGTCTCCCCCGCCGTTCTCCACAGCAGGTGTGGAGAGGGGCGGGAGGAACGTGTGGATAAGCCGTTGCAACCCCGTTGCCGCAAGGGATTTCGGTGCGTGGCGAAGTTTTCACCACTACTCGCGCGCGCGCTGTCCGGGTTTTCCACATGCGGGGTGGAAAGCCGTGGGGGTTTGTTGTGGACAACTCGGCTGAGGGCTGCGCCGCAGGGGTTTCGCGCCGTGGTCAATTATTGACCACGCAGAAACGGCAACGCCCCGCACGGGGCGGGGCGTTGGTGGCACACAGACCGCGGTGCTTCAGACGTTGAAGCGGAAATGCAGCACGTCGCCTTCCTGCACACGGTATTCCTTGCCTTCCAGGCGCAGGCGACCGGCTTCCTTGGCGCCGGCTTCGCCCTTGTACTTGATGAAATCGTCGTACGCGATGGTTTCGGCGCGGATGAAGCCCTTCTCGAAGTCGGTGTGGATCACCGCCGCCGCCTGCGGCGCGGTGGCGCCCTTGCGCACAGTCCACGCGCGGACTTCCTTCACCCCTGCGGTGAAATAGGTCTGCAGGCCAAGCAGGCTGTAAGCCGCGTTGATCACGCGGTTGAGGCCCGGCTCGGCCAGGCCGAGATCGGCCAGGAAGGTATCGCGGTCGGCGTCGTCCAGCTGCGACAGTTCTTCTTCGATCGCGGCGGACACCGGTACCACCTGCGCGCCCTCCTGGGCGGCACGGGCGCGCACGGCGTCCAGGTGCGGATTGTTCTCGAAGCCATCTTCCAGCACGTTGGCGATGTACATCACCGGCTTGAGGGTGAGCAGGAACAGGTCGCGGACCAGCGCCTTCTCTTCCTCGTCCAGCCCGGCCGAACGCCCGGCCTTACCTTCGTTGAGCACGGCCTGCAGCTTGGCCAGCACCGGCTTGCGTGCCGCCGCGTCCTTGTCGCCGCCCTTGGCCGCGCGCTCGGCGCGGTTCAGCGCCTTCTCGACGCTGTCCAGGTCGGCCAGGGCCAGTTCGGTGTCGATGGTGTCGATGTCCGACAGCGGGTCGACTTTGTTGTTGACGTGGATGACGTCGGGGTTCTCGAAGCAGCGCACCACGTGGGTGATCGCATCGACCTCGCGGATGTGGGCCAGGAACTTGTTGCCCAGACCTTCACCACTGGCCGCGCCAGCCACCAGGCCGGCGATGTCGACGAATTCCACGGCGGTCGGAATGACCTTCTGCGGGTTGATGATGGCCGCCAGTTCGTTCAGGCGCGGATCCGGCACCGGCACGATGCCGACGTTCGGCTCGATGGTGCAGAACGGGAAGTTGGCCGCAGCGATGCCCGCCTTGGTCAGCGCGTTGAACAGGGTAGACTTGCCGACGTTGGGCAGGCCGACGATGCCGCATTTGATACCCATCTTTGACAACCTCTGGGGTGAAAGTGATTGGGGAAACGGCGACGTTGGGCGCGGTTTTTCCAATCATTCTCCGTACCGACCAACGGTCGGTACCTACCAACCGACCAACGGTCGGTACCTACCAACCGACCAACGGTCGGTATCTACCAACCGACCCACGGTCGGTACGCGCTATTTCGGGGTGTGCAGGCGCTTCATCGCCTCGCTGAAATCGCCCTTCACTGCCAGCGGCAGCACGTCGATCGCGTCGTCCACCGCATGGCCGATCAACACGTCGTCGTCTTTGCTGGCGCGTCCCAGCACCCACGGCACCACGCGGTCCTTGTGGCCCGGATGACCGATGCCGATGCGAAGCCGGTGGAACTTTCCATGACCGAGCAGGCGGATGGTATCGCGCAGGCCGTTCTGGCCGCCGTGGCCGCCGTCGAACTTCAACCGGGCCACGCCGGGGGGCAGGTCCAGTTCATCGTGCGCGAGCAGGGTTTCCTCAGGCTCGATCTTCCAGAAGCGCTGCGCCGCGGTAACCGACTTGCCACTGAGATTCATGAAGGTGGCCGGCTTGAGCAGCCATACCTGCTGGCCGCCGATGTCGACCCGGGCGGTTTCACCGAACAGCTTGCTGTCCACGTTCCAGCGCGCGCCAGCCTGATCGGCCAGGGCGTCAATGAAACGAAACCCGGCATTGTGCCGGGTCTGGGCGTGCTCGGATCCGGGGTTGCCCAGACCAACGATCAATCGCAATCCTGTCATCACTCTTCTTCGTCGGTACCGGCCCTGTGCCGATACGTACAGAAACGGCGCCTGCCCCGGAGGACAGGCGCCGCAATTACTTACTCGGCAGCCGGCGCTTCTTCGTCAGCAGCGTCGACCTTGCCCGCCTTGGCGGTCACGATCGCATCATCGTGGTCCTTGCCCAGGGCCAGGGCCGGAATGGTCACGCCCTTCGGCAGCTTGATGTCCGACAGCTTGATCACGTCGCCCGAGGCCAGCGCGGCCAGGTCGACGTCGATCGACTCCGGCAGGTCCTTCGGCAGGCAGCTGACGGTCACTTCCTTCAGTTCGTGGGTGACCACGACGTCGGCAGCCTTGCCGGCCGGCGAGGTGTCTTCGTTGATGAAGTGCAGCGGCACGTTGGCGGTCAGGGCCTGGTTCTCGTCCACGCGCTGGAAATCCAGATGGATGATCAGCTGCTTGTGCGGGTGGCGCTGCATGTCACGCAGCAGGACCTTGGTGATCTTGCCGTCCAGGTTCAGGGCCAGGATCGACGAGTAGAACCACTCGTTCTGCTGCGCCAGCCAGATCTGGTTGTGGTCCAGGTTGATGTTGACCGGCTGTTCGGTGCCGCCGTAAACGACGGCCGGGATCACGCCGGCGTGACGCAGGCGGCGGCTCGCACCCTTGCCCTGCACGTCACGAGCGGTGACCTTGATTTCATGAGTCTTCGACATTTTCGTTCTACCAGTTGTTGCCTTGCCGGAATGGCGTGGCGATGAAAGGCACGTCCGCGACCAGACGTACCCGGGGCCCTGGCTGCCGTTGCCGGCGGCCAGGAAAAAACAATCAATCCACGTACAGCGAGCTGACCGATTCGCCGAAGGCGATGCGGCGCATCGTTTCGGCCAGCATCTCGGCCACGCTGAGCTGGCGGATCTTGCTGCACACCCGCGCCTCTTCACGCAGCGGGATGGTGTCGGTCACCACCAGCTCGTCGAGCTGGGAGTTGTTGATGTTGTCCACCGCCGGGCCCGAGAGCACGGCGTGGGTGCAGTACGCGGCCACCTTGAGGGCGCCACGCGCCTTCAGCGCCGCGGCAGCCGCACACAGGGTGCCGGCGGTATCGACGATGTCATCGACCATCACGCAGGTCTTGCCTTCGACGTCACCGATGATGTTCATCACGGTGGAGACGTTGGCGCGCGGACGGCGCTTGTCGATGATCGCCAGGTCGGCGTCGTCCAGGCGCTTGGCCACGGCGCGCGCACGCACCACACCGCCCACGTCCGGGGACACCACGATCAGGTTTTCGGTGCCGTAGGCGCGCCAGATGTCGGCGAGCAGCAGCGGCGACGCATATACGTTGTCCACCGGCATGTCGAAGAACCCCTGGATCTGGTCGGCATGCAGGTCCACCGTCAGGACGCGGTCGGCGCCAACGGCGCTGAACATCTTGGCGGCCACCTTGGCGGTGATCGGCACGCGCGAGGAGCGCATGCGGCGATCCTGGCGCGAGTAGCCGAAATACGGCACCACGGCGGTGACACTGTTGACCGAGGCGCGCTTGAGCGCATCGATCAGGACCAGCAGCTCCATCAGGTTCTCGGCACTGGGCGCGCAGGTCGGCTGGATCACGAAGACGTCCTGCTTGCGGACGTTCTCTTCGATCTCGACCTGCACTTCCCCGTCGGAGAAGCGCGACACCAACGCCTTGCCCGGTCGCACCCCCAGCTCCTTGCAGATACTCTGCGCGAGGCGCTTGTTGGCGTTGCCGGAAAATACCAGCAGGTTGGGGTGTTCTTGCATCATGACGGTCTCGGGCGGGAGCGATTGGCGGAGAACTCTGCCGCCGGCGCCCGAAGGAACCTGCGGTGACAACACCGCGGCCAATCAACCGTGCCCGCGCGTGCATGCGCATGGGATCGCGGTTGACGTCCGCAAGTGGCAGGGGCGGGAGGATTCGAACCTCCGAATGCCAGGATCAAAACCTGGTGCCTTGGGCCTCTTGGCGACGCCCCTGCATCAAAATCAGTAACGCTCGAGTACATCAAGCAGTGGCGAGCGCTCCACGCCCGCAGCCACCCATGCCCGCAGTTCCTTCGGCAATGCCGCCAGGCCCTGCTCTGCAGCAGCGCGCGTGGCGAACTCGACAAAGCAACCGCTTCCCGACCCGGTGAGTCGTGCCCGGCCGATGCTGTCCAACGCGATGAGCACTGCCTCGACGGCAGGTTCGCGACGGCGCAGTACCGGCTCGAACGCATTCCCGAGCAAAGACCCGGAAGCGAAGTCCGCTATTTTCGCCACTGGGGCGTCGCGCGTCAAATCCGGAGATGCGAAAAGCGCTGCGGTGGGCACGTGAACGCCGGGGTCGGCGACCACATACCAGGCCGGCGGCAGCACCAGCGGCGTCAGCCGCTCGCCCACCCCCTCGGCCCAGGCGTTGTGGCCGCGGACGAACACCGGCACGTCCGCGCCCAGCTGCAGCCCCAGCCCAGCCAATGCATCGACGTCCAGGCCGGCTCCCCACAGCTGGTTCAGACCGACCAGCACGGTGGCCGCATCCGATGAGCCGCCACCGAAACCGCCGCCGGCCGGAATGCACTTTTCGACGGTGATATCCGCACCTTGCGCGACGTTTGCGTACCTCTTAAGCAGAAGTGCGGCTCGAATGGCCAGGTCATCGGCCTCCGCGACGCCCACCACCGAGGGTCCCTGGCGTCGAACCTGGCCGTCATCACGGACGGTCAGCCGCACGCGGTCGCCCCAGTCGAGCAGGCGGAAGACGCTCTGCAGTTCGTGGTAGCCGTCGTCGCGTCGGCCGGTGATATGGAGGAACAGGTTCAGCTTGGCCGGCGCCGGCCACCACGCGCCGGTGCCGTTCAGTTCCGGGGCGGTCATGGCGTGCCCAGCACCCAGCTGTCCACCAGCAGGCGGACCTTGGCGTCGCCGTTGACCGCTTCGATCCGGCGCGGCAGCACCGGGCGGTCGCCTTCGGCCGGGTACCAGTCCAGGTACTGGATGTCCCACCCCATCTGACGCACGCGGCGGGGGCGGCCCTCAGTGTCGCGATCAACCTGCTCGGTAGCCGTTGCGCCTTCGGCAACCAGGCCGAGCACCCACTCCGGCAGCTGGTTGACCGGAATCTCCCAGCCGGTGGCCTCACGCAGCACCTGCTGCGCGTCCGGCCCCTGGCGCGGGCCGCCATCGACCCCCTCCAGGCGACCGCCCCCCTGCTCGGCGTCGCCGGTGAGGGTCCAGCTCTGCCGGGTCACCGGCGCACTGAGCGAGACCACGTACTGGCGCGCCTGCTGCTGCCATTCGATGCGGCCGCTGCCGCCGTTGCGCCCCTTGCTGACCGCGACCCGGCCGGCGAACGACCACGCCGGCTGCGCCCGCAGCGCCTCGATGCGCCGGGTTTCGGCCTGCTGCGCTTCGGCGCTGACCGTGGTGGCCACCTCGGGCGCGGCCGGCGCCTTGCGGGTATCCAGCGACACACAGGCAGACAACGACAGGGCCACAGCCGCCGCGAAGGCGACCTTCAGGGTCATGACATTCATACGCCGTATTTCTCGATCACGCGCTGCAGCGCACGGTTGTCCGGGTCCAGCTTGCGGGCTTCGTCGAAGAAGCGCCGCGCCTCGTCCTTGCGGCCCAGCACCCACAGCACCTCACCGACGTGGGCGGCGATCTCCGGGTCCTTGGCCAGGGTCCAGGCACGGCGCAGCTGGACCAGCGCCTCTTCGTTGCGGCCCAGGCGATACAGCACCCACCCGTAGCTGTCGACGATGGCCGCGTTGTCCGGCTCGGCCACACGGGCGCGGTCGATCAACTCCAGCGCTTCCTGATAACGCGTAGTGCGGTCGGCCAGGGTGTAACCCAGGGCATTGAGCGCCGCCACGTTCTCTGGATCGGTGACCAGGATCTTGCGCAGATCGGCTTCGGCGCGCGGCACGTCGTCGCGGCGCTCCCAGGCCAGGGCACGGGCGTACAGCAGTGCGTTCTCGTCCGGGTAGGCAGCCAGGCCACGGGCCAGCGCGTCCAGCTCGCCCGGCAGGTCGTCGCCGCGCTGGCGCAGTTCGGCTTCCAGCAGGTAGGCATCGCGGCGCGCTTCATCGTCGATGCTGGCGTCGGACTGGATCGCATGCACGCCGGCGAAGGCCTTGTCGGCCTGGCCCAGTTCGTACTGGGCGCTGGCCGCGCGCAGCCGCGCTTCGGCACGCTCCGCACCGCCGGGCACGCTCAGGTACCAGTCCACCGCCTCGGCGTGGCGCTTGAGGTACTCGGCGATCTTGCCCAGCAGCAGGCGCTGCGCCGGATCGGGCTTGGTGGCCTGTTTCGACAGGTCGGTATACAGCGCCAGCAGCGCTGCGTCGTCCTTCTGCTTGGCCAGCAGTGAGGCGCGCATGCCCCAGGTCTGCACGTTCTGGGGGCCGACGGCCAGCACGCGCTCGGCAGATCTGGCATCGCCCATCGCGTCGTAGGCGATGGCCACGGCATTGCGCAGCTCGGGGTCGTCGACGGCACGCGGCTCCACCGCGCGCAGTGCGCCAAGGGCGTCCTCGGTCTTGCCGGCCTGGAACATCAGGCTGGCGTTCAACAGCGCCACCCGCGGCTCGCCGGGGAAGCGGCGCACCACCTCGTCGACCATGCGCCGGGCCAGCTCGGGCCGGTCCATGCGCATGGCCAGGCGGCCGAACTCCTGCCACGGCTCGATCTGGTTGGGGATGGCGTTGTCATCGACCAGCCGGCCAAGCACGTCGGCGGCGGTGGCCGGATCGCGGCTGCCGCCGACCAGGGCGGCCAGGGCGAACTTCCAGCCGCGCGGGTCCGGGTCGCGCAGCAGCGCGGCCAGCTCGGCGCGTGCCCCCTTCGCATCGCCCTGGCGCAGATCCAGCGCGGCCGCAGCGCTGCGCATGGACAGCGAGCGCGGCGCGCGCTTTTCCCAGAGCGCCAGCGCGCGGGCGGCGCGCTTGTCATCGTCGGCCAGCATGGCGATCCGGGTCGCCCGCTCGGCAAGGCCCGCATCGTCGCGGCCGGCTTCAGCCGCCTCGAGGTACCAGCGGGCGGCCTCGGCCAGCTTGCCGGCCTGCAACGCGAACTCGCCGGCCATGACCGGGGTCAGCGATGCCGGCTCGGCCGCCACCGCCTTGCCGCCGGGCGCCGCAGGGGCCGCTGCCAGGGCGTTGGCGGTGAACAGGGACAGCAGCAGAACGCTGGAGATGCGAATCAATGCGGGCATCGGGGGCTTCTGGCCTTAAAATGACGACTTGAATGGCCAGCAGCTTATCGCAAGCAACTGAACAATGACCCTGTGGGTGCTCGGACTGAATCACCAGACCGCGCCGGTGGAACTGCGCGAACGCGCGTCCTTTGGCGGCGACGCCCTGCCCCAGGCATTGGCGTCGCTGCGCGATACGCCGCAGGTGGCCGAGGCGGTCCTGCTGTCCACCTGCAACCGCACGGAGCTGTATGCCGTGGCCGAGTCCGGCGAAGCGCTGGCCCAGTGGCTGGAGTCCCAGGCCGGGCAGCTGGGCGGCTATCTGTACCAGCACGCCGACGCCGACGCGGTACGCCACCTGTTCCGGGTTGCCACCGGGCTGGACTCGATGGTGCTGGGCGAGCCGCAGATTCTGGGCCAGGTGAAGGATGCCTGGGCCATCGCGCGCGACCACGGCCTGCTCGGCCAGCGCCTGGACCGCCTCTTCCAGCAGACCTTCGCGGTGGCCAAACGCGCCCGCACCGATACCCGTGTGGGCGCCAACCCGGTCTCGGTCGCCTCCACCGCCGTGCGCCTGGCGCAGAACTCCTTCGCCCGGCTCGAGGATTCCACCGTGCTGCTGGTCGGCGCCGGTGAAACCATCGAGCTGGCGGCGCGGCACCTCAGCGAAGGCAAGGTGCGCCGCCTGCTGATCGCCAACCGCACCCTGGCCCATGCCCAGGAGCTGGCCACCCGCCACGGTGGCGTGGCGCTGCCGCTGACCGAACTGGAACGCCATCTCGGCGAGGCCGATGTGGTGTTCTCGGCCACCGCCGCGCGCGAGCCGGTGATCCGCCAGGCCGACGTCGCCGCCGCACTGCGGTCGCGCCGGCACAAGCCGATGCTGCTGTTCGACCTGGCGGTGCCACGCGATATCGAGTCCGGCGTGGCCGAGCTGCAGGATGCGTTCCTGTACACCGTGGACGACCTGGAGCGCGCGGTCGAAGACAACCGCCGCAGCCGCAGGGAGGCCGCTGCCGAAGCCGAAGCGATCATCGACCTGCAGGTCTCGCGTTTCGTCGAAACCCAGCAGGCCAGTGCGCACCAGGCCCCGCTGCTGCAGCTGCGCGCCTATGGCGAGGCCACCCGCCAGGAGATGCTGGACAAGGCACGCCAGCAGCTGGCCCACGGCAAATCGCCGGAGGAGGTGCTGGAGCTGCTGGCCCATGGCCTGACCAACCGCCTGCTGCACCCGCCCACCGCCGCCCTGCGCGCGGCCGCGCTCAGCGGCGATACTGAACTGACCCGCGCCGCCGAGCGCCTGTTCCCGGCCAAGCCGGGCTACCACCACGCTGTTGAGAGTACCGATGACGCCGACCCTGCGCCGTAAGCTGGAAGCGCTGGCCGAGCGCCGCGAAGAACTTGAACGCCTGCTGGCCGACCCGGACGTGGTCGGCGACAACGAGCGCTTCCGCAATTTCTCCCGCGAGTTCGCGCAGCTGCAGCCGATCGCCACCGCCCTGGCCGATGAAGCGCGAGCGCTGGCGGATCTGGCCGCAGCCGAAGCGATGCGCGCCGACCCGGACCTGCGCGAGCTGGCCGAAGAGGAAATCACCGCCGCGCAGGAACGCCTGCAGCAGCTGGACCACGACCTGGCGCTGCTGCTGGTGCCGCGCGATCCGCGCGATGACGGCAACCTGTTCCTGGAAGTGCGCGCCGGTACCGGCGGCGATGAAGCGGCGATCTTCGCCGGGGACCTGTTCCGCATGTACGCGCGCTACGCCGAGCGACAGGGCTGGAAGGTCGAGATCGAATCGGACAACCCCGGCGAGCACGGCGGCTACAAGGAGATCGTGGCCCGCGTGGTGGGTCGCGGCGCGTACTCGAAACTGAAGTTCGAGTCCGGTACCCACCGCGTGCAGCGGGTACCGGCAACCGAATCGCAGGGCCGCATCCACACCTCGGCGGCCACGGTGGCGATCATCCCCGAAGCCGACGAGGTCGATGACATCGTCATTAACCCGGCCGACCTGCGCGTGGATACCTTCCGCTCGTCCGGCGCCGGCGGGCAGCACGTCAACAAGACCGAATCGGCCATCCGCATCACCCACGTGCCAACCGGCGTGGTGGTGGAATGCCAGACCGAACGCAGCCAGCACGCCAACCGCGACAAGGCGATGAAGCGGCTCAAGGCGCAGCTGCTGGATGCCGAGCGCAGCAAGCAGGCAGCCGCCACCGCCGAAAGCCGCCGGCTGCAGGTCGGCAGCGGCGACCGCAGCCAGCGCATCCGCACCTACAGCTTCCCGCAGGGCCGGATCACCGACCATCGCGTGGAAGGGCTGACCCTGTACGACCTGCCCAACATCATTGCCGGCGAACTGGACCCGCTGGTGGAGCGGTTGATCCACGAACACCAGGCCGACGAACTGGCCCAGCTGTCCGCCGGCGCCTGAGCATGGAGCCCCAGCGCGACCAGTTGCGCAGCGCGGTGCGGCGCCAGCCGCAGGATTTCATTGCCTGGGTGATGCTGGCCGATGCGGAACTGGAAGCCGGCGATACGGTGGCCGGCGATCTTGCCGCCACGCGCGCGCTGCAGCTGCGGCCGCAGCACCCCGAAGCGCTGGCGCGACTGGGCCGCGCGCGCTGGATGCAGGGCCGGCACGACGAGGCCGTGGCGGTGCTGCGGCAAGCCGCCAACCAGGTACCGGACCATCCCGGCTTCGCGCTGTGGCTGGGCCATGCGCTGGAAGACGCCGGCCAGCCCGAGGCGGCGGCTGATGCCTACCGGCATGCGCACCGGCTGCTGCCGGGCGAGCCGTACATCACCGCGCAGCTGCTCAATGCGCAGCGCCGCTTGTGCGACTGGCGCGGACTGGAGACGCTGTCGGGCCAGGTGCGCCAGGCCGTGGCACAGGGCGCCGCGATCATCGAGCCGTTCGCCTTCCTCAGCGAAGACAGCAGTGCCCTCGAACAACGGGCCTGCGCGCGGCAGCGCGCGGCCGCGATTGCCCAGGGACTGCGCCCGCTGCCAGCCAGCCAGGTCCGCCGGCACGGACGCCTGCGCGTGGGCTTTCTGTCCAACGGCTTCGGTGCCCATCCCACCGGGCTGCTGACCGTGGCCCTTTTCGAGCAGCTGCGCGCACGCGACGCGCTGGACGTGCATCTGTTCGCGCTCAACGGCGACGATGGCAGCGCCATCCGCGCGCGCCTGGCCACTGCCTCCACGCTGCACGACGTATCCACACTGCCGCATGGCGGGATCGCCGCGCGCATCCGCGAAGCCGGCATCGACATCCTGTTCGACCTGCGCGGCTGGGGCGGCGGCGGCACCCCGGCCGTACTGGCGATGCGGCCTGCACCGGTACAGGTGAGCTGGCTGGCGTATCCGGGCACGTCCGGCGCGGCGTGGATGGATTACGTACTGGCCGACCGTTTTGTACTGCCGGACACGCTCGCGGCCGGCTTCAGCGAACAGGTGCGCTACCTGCCGCGCGCGTTCCAGCCGTCGGACAACACCCGCGCACTGGAGCCGGTTCCCGACCGCGCGGCGTGCGGGCTGCCCGCCCACGGCGTGGTGTTCTGCTGCTTCAACAACAGCTACAAGCTCAACCCGCGCAGCATGCGCCGCGCCTTCGCCGTCCTGCAGGGCGTTGCGGGCAGCGTGTTGTGGCTGCTGTCCGGTCCCGGCCATGCCGACGCGCGGCTGCGCGCGGCCGCACAGGACGCCGGGCTGGATCCGGCACGGCTGGTGTTCATGCCCAAGCTGCCGCACCCGACCTACCTGGCGCGTTACCAGCACGCCGACCTGTTCCTGGATACCCACCCGTACAACGCGCACACCACCGCCTCCGACGCGATCTGGGCGGGGTGCCCGGTGCTCAGCTGCCCGGGCGAGACCTTCGCCTCGCGGGTGGCGGGTTCGCTCAACCACCACCTGCGGCTGCCGGCGTTGAACGTCGCCGACGACCGCGCCTTCATCGACACCGCCGTGGCGCTCGGCAACGACCCGCAGGCGCTGGCCGCGCTGCGCGCGACGCTGGCCCTGCGCCGCGCCGACAGCGGCCTGTTCGACATGGCCGGTTTCGCCCAGGACTTCACCGCTGACGTACAGGCCATGGCGCGGCAGCACGGGTGGCAGGACACCGACCGGTAGCGCCGGCCGTTGGCCGGCCCATTCGGTCCAGAGAACGGCCACGACCATCACGACCGCCGTGTAAGCTGGATTTCCCGATCCGCCGCGAGAAAGGCATGAGCAAGCTCAAGCGCAAGGCCTACCAGGAACGGCTCGAGCCGATGCAGCTCGAACTGGCCACCATGGCACGCTGGGTACAGCACACCGGGCAACGGATCCTGGTGCTGTTCGAGGGCCGCGACACCGCCGGCAAGGGCGGCGCCATCCAGGCCATCGCCGAACACCTCAATCCCCGCCAGTGCCGGGTCGTCGCCCTGCCCAAGCCGACCGAACGCGAGAGCACCCAGTGGTATTTCCAGCGCTACGTAGCGCACCTGCCTGCCGCAGGCGAGATCGTGCTGATGGACCGCAGCTGGTACAACCGCGCCGGCGTCGAGCACGTGATGGGCTACTGCACCGAAGCCGAATACCACGCATTCCTTGCCCAGACACCGGTGTTCGAGAAGCTGCTGGTGGACGACGGCATGCTGCTGTTCAAGTACTGGCTTGCCGTGGACCAGACCCAGCAGGAAAAACGCTTTGCCGAACGCCACCTCGATCCACTGAAGGGCTGGAAGCTCTCACCGGTGGACCTGAAGTCGCGCAGCAAATACAGCGCCTACACCGAAGCGCGCGAGGCGATGCTGCGCGCCACCCACCGCGAAGACGCGCCGTGGACGCTGGTCGATTTCAACGACCAGCGCCGCGGCCGCCTGGACCTGATCCGCAATCTGCTCGACCGCCTGCCGGATACGAGCGTGGAGGAGCCGATCCTCGATCTGCCGCCGCTGAAAGGCAGACTGCACGAGGAACACTACGGGGTGTTGAAGCCGATCAATCGGTGAAACCCATCGTCAACGCACGATTTTCTCGATGTCCGCGGCGGTGACCGGGCCCAGGAATTCCTTGGCGACCTTGCCGTCCGGGGCGATCAGGTAGGTCATCGGCAACCCGCGCGGCACGGCGAAGTCCTCCGGCGGGTTGTAGGTGTCCACGATCACGATGGGATAGGTCACCGGCAGTTTCTGCAGGAACGCCTTCATGTCGTCCACTTCAATGTCCTCGTACGCCAGGCCGACCACCTCGATCTCCTCGCGCATGGCATGCAGTGCCGACAGCTCCGGCATTTCCTTCCGGCACGGGGCGCACCAGGTGGCCCAGAAATTCACCACCACCCACTTGCCACGGTGCGCGGCAAGGTCATAGGTGCTGCCGTCCAGCGCGGGAAGCACCAGCCGCGGCTGTTCGGCGGTCCGGCGCTCCGACGCGGGTGCAGCGGTCTCGGCCGGCTCGGCCGCCGGCGACGGGGTCGGTGCGGGCGTGGCGGCGTCGGGCTGCGGCGCCGGCTTGTTGCAGCCGGCAAGGGCCAGCAGGCCAACCGCGAGCAGCAGCGGCTTGAGGGTCATGGCGTATCTCCAGGCTGGGAATAGATGTCGCTGACGCGGCGCTTGAGCAGCTCGCGAAGGGGAAGGCGCAGGGCGTCCAGCGCCGCCACCGAGGCGATGCCCAGACTGTCGTCGCGGTACGGCAGGTAGGCTTCCTTGACCGGAATGCGCAGCTGCGTGGATTCGTAGAGGTCGGCCAGGGTGAGCTTGTCCAGGTCGCGCGCCAGCAGCCACTCGCCCTGTTCGTCGCGGCGCACCACGCGGATCGCTTCAAGATCGCAGAGCATGGACTGCAGCAGCGAGTCGGTCAGCATCGGCTCCAGACGCAGGATTTCATCGTCATCCAGGCTGTGCCCCTCCAGCCGCGCCTGCTGGAAACGGCCGATCAGGCGCAGCAGACCATACAGCTCGTAGCCGGTGGGCAGCCGCAGGTCGGCCGGCTGGTACCGGAACGCAGCGATCGACGACGCCAGCGACGCGCCGAGCAGCACCGAGACCCAGCACAGGTAGATCCACAACAGCAGGATCGGCACGAATGCCACCGTGCCATACAGCTTCTGGTAGGACTGGAAGCTGCCCAGATAGGCGCCCATGCCCCACTTCACCAGCTCCAGCATCACCGCCGCCAGGATCGCACCGGGAATGGCATGGCGCCACTTCACCACGTGGTGCGGCACCACCCGATACACCAGCATGATGCAGACGAATTCGATCAGCACCGGCGCGATGCTCAGCGAAGCGTTGGCCAGCAGGCGGCCTTCGCTGGTGCCGAACAGGGGCAGCGCGAACACCCGCGCCGACACGGCCAGCGAGGCGGCGGCCAGCATCGCGCCCAGGGTGAGCACGGTCCAGTACACCAGGAAGCGGGTGAGCTTGGGCCGGGTCGAGCTGACACGCCAGATCTGGTTGAAGGTTTCCTCGACGCTGTTGAGGGTGATCAGCAGCGACACCACCAGCGCGATGAAGCCGGCGGCGGTGAGCTGGCCGGCGCTGGCCGAGAACTGGCGCAGGTAGCCTTCGGCCGCGCGCGCCGCGTTGGGCACGAAGTTGGAGAACACGTAGTCGCTGAGGGTGTCGCTCCAGCGGTCGAACACCGGAAACGCCGACAGCACGCCGAACACCACGATGGCCAGCGGCACCAGCGCGAACACCGTGGTGTAGGCCAGCGACGCGGCCGCCTGGAACAGGCGGTCGTCCAGGAAGCGGCGCCACAGGAAGCGACCGAAGCTGGCGGTGCGGGCCCGGTCGCGCCCGCGTTCCAACCACAGATTGAGGGTATCCAGAGGTTCCATCAGGGCAAGCGTACCTGAAGCGGAGTGGAGGCAATGCCATACTGCGGACCGGATGGGTCACAACGGAAGCGAGATGGCGGAGATTCTGGTGCTGTATTACAGCCGCGGCGGTTCGGTGGCGCGGCTTGCGCGCCAGATCGCGCGCGGCATCGGCGAGGTGCCGGGCATGAGCGCGCGCCTGCGCACCGTGCCGCCGGTGGCGGCGGTCACCCAGACCGCACGACCGCCGGTGCCCGACGATGGCGCCCCGTATGTCAGCGTCGACGATCTGGCCGAATGCAGCGGCCTGCTGCTCGGCAGCCCGACCCGCTTCGGCAACATGGCCGCACCGGTCAAGCACTTCCTGGACGGGCTGGGCGCCGAGTGGGTCAACGGCACCCTGGCCGGCAAGCCGGCGGGGGTGTTCACCTCCACCGCATCGCTGCATGGCGGTCAGGAATCCACATTGCTGTCGATGCAGGTACCGCTGCTGCACCACGGCTGCCTGATCGTCGGCATTCCATTCACCGAACCGGCGCTGAGCCATACCACCACCGGTGGCACGCCCTATGGCGCCAGCCATGTAGCGGGTGCGGACGACAACCCGGTGCCGAGCGACGACGAAGCCACCCTGGCGCGCGCACTGGGCAGGCGCGTGGCCGATATCGCACGGCGGCTGGGATGAGGTCCCGGGCGCAGACGTGGAGCCTGGCGGCGCTGCTGGTGCTGCTGGCGGCGCTGTTCGCAGCCTGGTTCGCCCAGGACCGGCACTGGCTGGCCAGCCACCTGGTGTTCACCGCCCCGCCGCTGCTGCTGGCCGTGGGGGTGCTCTGCGGCTGGAGCAAGGCGCCGTTCTGGGCCGGCGTACTGGCGCTGTTCTGGTTCAGCCACGGCGTGATGAGCGCCTGGAGCCACCCCGAGCGCGTGCTGTGGGCGTGGGCCGAGCTGCTGCTGGCACTGGCGGTGATCGGCGTGACCAGCGCGCCCGGTCTGCGCAGCCGCTTCGGCCGGCGCTGAGGCGGCGTGTTGGCTGCGGCCCGACGCAGGCGGCCGTATCATGTGCATCCAGCGCGGGTCTTGCCGCGCGGTACCGCCCGCACTCCAGGATGCCTGCAATGGAAGAACTACTGATCATCACCACCGGTGGCACGATCGACAAGATCTACTTCGACGACAAGTCGGACTATCAGATCGGCGATCCCCAGATCGGGATGATCCTGCGCGAGCTGGGCGTGACCTTCCGCTTCAACGTGATTCCGATCCTGCGCAAGGACTCGCTGCACATCACCGACGAGGACCGCGAGCTGATCCGCGCCACCATTGCCGCGCAGCCCACGCGCCACGTGCTGGTCACCCACGGCACCGATTCGATGGTGCAGACCGGGCGCGTGCTCAAGAGCATTCCGGACAAGACCATCGTCATGACCGGTGCACTCAGCCCGGCACGCTTCCGTGGCTCGGATGCCGAGTTCAACATCGGCTGCGCCATCGGCGCGGTGCAGTCGCTGCAGCCGGGCGTGTACATCGCCATGAACGGCCGCATCTGGAATCCGGAACACGTGCGCAAGAACGTGGCGGCGAACCGGTTCGAGGACGCGTGACGCGGTAACCGCGTCACGCGTGATGTGTGCCGACCAGCGGTCGGCACCTACCGGTAGCACCCGACCGTGGGTCGGGTGACCGATGACATCAGTACTGCGCGGTCAACGTCACACCCGAGAAGGTGCTGTAGGCCTTCACCCGTACGTGCCAGGTGCCCGCGGCGGGGGCGCTGATCGTGCAGGTTTCGTTGTTGCCGCTCAGGTACGGGCGGCAGTTGTACACGGTGTCGGTCGGGGCGCTGCCCGAGCGCACGTACAGGTCCGCATCGCCACTGCCGCCGGCGATGGTCACCTTCAACTGCGTGCTGCCCGACGGTACGGCCACGGTGTAGGCCAGCGAGGCGCCCGCCGACGCACCCAGCCCGGTCACCGGCACGTTGTTCTGCAGGGTACCGGTGCCCGGGTTCGGGTTGGTTCCCCCCAGCGCCGCCGTGACGGCCGCATCGGCATTGACGATGCCTGCGCCGCAACCGCCGCTGCAGGCGCCCGGCAGCGCCCGTGCGGTGTTCTTGAGCAGGGTTTCCACCGCGGCCGGCGACAGCGCGGTCGGCGCGACCGACTGCACCAGCGCGACCACGCCGGCCACGTGCGGCGCCGCCATCGAGGTGCCGTTGTAGGACGCATAGGACGCCGCGCCCGGGACGGTGGTGCCGCTGTTGAGCGTGGACAGGATGGCCTGGCCCGGAGCCGAGATATCGATGCCGGCACCGTAGTTGGAGAAGCTGGCACGGGCACCGGCCGAGGTGGTGGCGGCCACCGCGATCACGTTGGCGCAGTTGGCCGGGACCGACGAGGACACGTTGGCGTTGCTGTTGCCCGCCGCCACCACCACGGTGGTGCCGCGCGACACCGCGCCGTTGATCGCATTCTGGTAGGTGGTCGAGCAGCTGCCGCCGCCGCCCAGCGACATGTTGATCACTTCGGCCGGGTTGGCGTTGGCCGGCACGCCGCTGACCGTACCGCCGGAGGCCCACACGATCGCGTCGGCGATGTCGGAGGTGTAGCCGCCGCACTTGCCCAGCACGCGCACCGGCACGACCTTGGCGTTGTAGGCGGTACCGGCCACGCCGGTGGTGTTGTTGGTTACCGCGGCAATGGTGCCGGCCACGTGGGTGCCGTGCCAGCTGGAGCCTGCGGCCGGGTAGCCGGCGCCGCACTCGTTTGCCGCATACCAGTCGCCTTCGTCGTTGGCATTGTTGTCGCGGCCACCGCCGTCGCGCGCCATCGCGGCGTCGCTGATGAAGTCATAGCCGGGCAGGATGTTGGCATTCAGATCGGGATGGTTGGTGATGCCGGTATCGATCACAGCCACCACCACGCCGGTGCCGGTCGCCTTGTCCCAGGCCGGACGCACGTTGATCGAGGCGTTGCTGGTGCCAAAGCCCCACTGCTCGGACAGGCGCGCATCGTTGGGGGTGAGCGTGGCCCGCATGATCTGGTCGACCTCGACGTATTCCACGTTCGGATCGGCGGCAAGGCGGCGCATCAGCAGTTCCGACTCCGCCGCGTCCAGCGGGCGGTCGGCCTTGACCACGGTCGGACCGATGGCCAGGGTGCGCAGCTTCTGCAGGCCCAGTGCACGCCCCTGCGCGGCCGGCACGGCGGCTGCGGCGGCCTTCAGCGAACTGGCCAGTGCGGTCGGGGTGGCGACATCGGTGGCGCCGTCCTTGTACTTCACGATGAAACGCTGGTGGGTCGGGGCCGAGGCCAGGCCACTCAACTGGACGTCGCCGGCAAATGCCGGGGCGGCCAGGAGCAGGGTCGAAAGAACCGAACCACCCAGTACAACCACTGCACGCTGACGCAAGCGCTGCTGCGGATCATGTGACATCGGATTTCCTTTAAGGCTGAAAGAGGCCGTCGATGCGGCGAAGGTCGGTTCGATCCGGCGCCGTGAAAGATGGCTTGAATCGAACCTGGAAGACGGATCGGTTTCCCCCCTGACAAACCGCCCGACCGGGGACGCTAGTGGTTTCGATGGAGACCAACAACGTTTCAGCCCGCTTTCAGTCTTGTGAACTTTTCGATCTGAGACTTTCCGGGTCAACGGTTTGTGAATGTGAAGAATGTCGCGGATGCCGCGACGGTCATCGCGCGTTCATTCCGTGTCCTGCGTCACTGTCTTGCGCGTCATGGGCAAGACATTGTTTGCGCGTCAATGGGTTAGGCGGGTTTGGATCGTTTAGACGCTGCGCCCAATGAAAAGGCCCGCCTGGGGGGCCAGGCGGGCCTTCGTCATCCGGCAGTGGCGTGGACGATCAACCGTCCAAGCGGACCAGCCAGCCGTGGCGGTCCGGCAGACGGCCGTACTGGATGTCGGTCAGCTCCTTGCGCAGCGACATCGTCACTTCGCCGGCCGGCGCGGTCAGATCGCCGACCGAGAAACCTTCGCCCTTGAGCTGGCCGATGGGCGTGACCACCGCCGCGGTGCCGCAGGCGAACACTTCCACGATATCGCCCGAGGCCACGCCGTTCTTCCACTCGTCGATGGTGACCTTGCGCTCTTCGACCTTCATGCCGCGGTCGCGGGCCAGCTGCAGGATGCTCTCGCGGGTGATGCCTTCCAGGATGCTGCCCGACAGCGCCGGGGTCACCAGGGTGCCGTCCTTGAAGACCAGGAACACGTTCATGCCGCCCAGCTCTTCCAGGTACTTGCCTTCCACCGGATCCAGGAACAGCACCTGCGAGCAGCCCTGGGCCTGCGCCTTCTGCTGCGGCAGCAGCGAGGCGGCGTAGTTGCCGCCGCACTTGGCTGCGCCGGTGCCGCCCTTGGCCGCACGCGCGTATTCGGTGGACAGCCAGATCGCTACCGGTGCCACGCCCTTGGCGAAGTACGGGCCGGCCGGGCTGGCAATGACGTAGTACCCCGCCTTCTGCGCGCCGCGCACGCCGAGGAAGGCCTCATCGCCGATCATGAACGGGCGGAAGTACAGGCTGGATTCGTCGGCCGACGGTACCCAGCCGCCATCCACGGCAATCAGCTGCCGGAGCGATTCGACGAAGATGTCCACCGGCAGCTCCGGCAGCGCCAGGCGCTGCGCCGAACGCTGCAGGCGGCGGCCGTTGGCATCGGGGCGGAAGGTCCAGATCGACCCGTCGGCATGCCGATACGCCTTGATGCCTTCGAAGATTTCCTGGCCGTAATGCAGCACCGCGGCCGCCGGGTCCAGCTGCAGCGGACCGTACGCGCGCACGCTGGCATCGTGCCAGCCGGTGTCCTTGTCCCAACGTACTTCCACCATGTGGTCGGTGAAGTGCAGACCGAACCCCGGAGCGGCCAGGATGCGCTCACGCTCCTCGTTGCTGCGCGGGTGGGCGGAACGGGTGGTGGTGAAGTTCACGGAAGACTGGGACACCGGATGATTCCTGTTCTGGTTACGGGGTACGCGTGGATTAGAGCATGCCGGTCTCGAGCCGGGCCGCCTCGGACATCATGTGCTGGCCCCACGGCGGGTCGAACACCAGTTCCACATCGGCTTCGGCCACGGTGGGAATCATCTCCAGCTTGCTGCGGACGTCATCGACCAGGATGTCGCCCATGCCGCAGCCCGGCGCGGTCAGGGTCATCTTGATGTCGACCTCGCGCTGGCCATCGTCCAGGTGCTTGAGATCCACCTCGTAGACCAGGCCCAGATCAACGATGTTGAACGGTATTTCCGGGTCGAAACAGGTGCGCAGCTGCTGCCACACCAGTTTTTCGACCTCCTCGTCGGAGGCGTCGGCGGGCAGTTCCAGCGCCGGCGGCGGTTCCTTGCCGATCGCGTCGCCGTCCTTGCCGGCGATGCGGAACAGATTGCCTTCGACAAACACGGTATAGCTGCCGCCCAGCGCCTGGGTGATGTACCCATAGCTGCCGGCCGGCAGAGTGACCGTTTCGCCCTGCGGGACCATGACGGCCTCGCAGTCGCGTTCGAAGTGGACGGGTTCGCTGCTACGGGAGTACATGTGGATCGATATGGGGTCGCGGCCAATTCCCGCAAGGCGCTCATTTTAGCCCAGCGGCCGCCCACGCGCCGGTCACCCCGCAAGCCGGTATCCTGTGGCGGTCCAAAGGAAGATTGCATGCCCCCCACCCCTGCGTCCGCCAGGTCCTCCGCCTGGGTCTGGCCCCCGCTGTATCTGCTTGGTGTCGTCACGGCCGCGCTGGCCTGGTTGTTCATCGCATTGCTGAGCGGTCGCCAGGCCGGCTGGATGGCTGTGCTGGCCGCGCTGGAGCTGGGTTTCATGCTGCGCCTGGGCAAGCTTCACGCCGGCCCGCTGCGGGTGGTGCTGACCATGGCCGGCACCCTGCTGGTGGCCTTGGCGGCCAACTGGGCCATCGCGTCAGCCTACCTGGGCGGGTCGCTCGGGCTGGACCCGTGGAATTCTGCGTTGCGCATGGGGCCGTTCATGGCCGCCACGCTGATCGGCCTTGCCAACGGACTGGCCGAATGGCTGTGGCTGGGCGTGGGGCTGGTGGTGGCCTGGTGGGTGGCGAAATAAGCCTTCGATAAGCCCCCCCTACGTGCCGTTGCGGGGTTGTTGCGGAGCCGGCCAGCGGCCGGCACTACCCGGGTACATCGTGCGGAGCCGGCCAGCGGCCGGCACTACGCGGGCACATTCTGCGGTCAGTGGCCGCCATCCAAGGCCTTCAATTCGCTGACCAGGGCGCTGGCCGCGCCGGCCCCGTCGCCGTAGAGCATGCGCGCGTTGTCGGCGTAGAACAGGGCGTTTTCGATCCCGGCAAAGCCGGTGCCCTTGCCGCGCTTGATCACCACCACGTTGCGCGCGTTCACCACGTCCAGGATCGGCATGCCGTAGATCGGGCTGGCCGGGTCGGTGCGCGCGACCGGATTGACCACGTCGTTGGCACCGATCACCAGGGCGACGTCGGTGGTGGCGAACTCGGGATTGATGTCGTCCATGTCGGCGATCAGGTCGTACGGCACGCCCGCTTCGGCCAGCAGTACGTTCATGTGACCGGGCATGCGGCCGGCCACCGGATGGATCGCGAACTTCACCTTGATCCCGCGCTCGATCAGGCGCTGCGCCAGCTCCCACACCTTGTGCTGGGCCTGGGCCACGGCCATGCCATAGCCCGGCACGATCACCACCCGCTCGGCGAACGCCATCAGCGCCGCCACATCGCTGGCCTCGATCGGCTTCTGCGCCCCGCTGATCTCCTGCGCGGTGCCCCCGCCGCCGAAGTTGGAGAACAACACCCCGCTGATCGGCCGGTTCATCGCCTTGGCCATCAACCGGGTCAGCAGGATGCCGGCCGCCCCGACCATCATGCCGGCAATGATCAGCGCCTCGTTGCCCAGCACATAGCCTTCGAAGGCCACCGCCAGGCCGGTGAACGCGTTGTACAGCGAGATCACCACCGGCATGTCGGCGCCGCCGATCGGCAGCGTCATCAGCACGCCCAGGGCCAGCGCGACCACGAAGAAGCTGATGATCGCCAGCGGACTCAGGCTCACCCCCGCCCAGATCCCCAGTCCGACCATGGCCGCAGCCACCAGCAGATTGAAGGCCTGCTGGCCCGGGAAGGTCACGCGCCGGTCCAGCCGACCGTCCAGCTTAGCCCAGGCGATGATCGAACCGGACAGCGACACCGCACCGATCGCCGAGCCGATGATGGCCAGCACCAGCACCGTCCCCGACGGCTGGCGCGCGGCCAGCTCGGCCACGGCCTGCGCGCTCCAGTGCGTGGTATCGCGGTTGACCACAAACGAGAAGCGCAGCAGCTCGACCGCGCCGATCGCCGCGGCAGAGCCGCCGCCCATGCCGTTGTACAGCGCCACCATCTGCGGCATGTCGGTGATCGCCACGCGCCTGGCCGACCACCACGCCGCGCCGGTGCCGATGGCCACCGCCGCCAGGATCAGCGGCACGTTGTGCAGTTCGGGCAGGAAGAAGGTCGCCACGGTGGCGATCAGCATGCCGACACCGGCCCAGCGGATGCCGCTGCGCGCGGTCATCGGCGAGGCCATGCGTTGCAGGCCGAGCAGGAACAGCGTGGCGGCGACCAGATAACTCACCTGCACCAGCCACTGCAGCAGTTGCGCGGTGGTGACGTTCAAGGCGTCTTCTCCCCGCTGTCGCGCTTCTGGCTGGGCTTGAACATGTCCAGCATGCGTTCGGTCACCACATAGCCGCCGGCCGCGTTGCCCGCGCCCAGGACCACCGCAATGAAGCCGATGATCTTCTCCAGCGGCGTCTGCGCGTGGCCCAGCACCACCATCGCACCGATCAGGACGATGCCGTGGATGAAGTTGGACCCGGACATCAGCGGGGTATGCAGGATCACCGGCACCCGCGAAATGATCACGTGGCCGGCAATGGCGGCCAGCATGAAGATGTACAACGCCACGAACCCGTCGCTCATTGCAGACTTCCTCCCAGGCGGACTTCCCGTCCCGCATCATAACCATGCGCTGAACCGTTCGGGCGGCGCGGTCAACCGTTTCCGCGCCGGAGCGTTCTCACCGTATCCCCCTGCGCGAGCGCTACCCTGTGCTGGTGAGCCCTTCCCTGCCGACCCTGTCCGACGACCTCGATGCCGCGCTGCCGGTGTCGCTGGACGCCTTCCTGGCCGGGATCGGCCCGCGCGCATTCCGCTTCGCCGAGGCCGGCCTGCGCCAGCGTGATGACGCGCTGGACGCGGTGCAGGACGCGATGCTGCGCATGCTGGCCTACCGCGACAAGCCGGCCGGCGAGTGGTCGCCGCTGTTCTGGAGCATCCTGCGCCGCCGCGTGGTGGACCTGCAGCGCCGCCGCAGCTTCCGCCTGCGTTTCTGGCGCAGCAGTGACGACGACACCGGCGACCACGACATCGACTGGGCCGATCCGGCCCCGGGGCCGGCGCAGGCGCATGAGCAGCGAGACCAGTACGCCGCACTGGTCCAGGCCCTGCGCGGACTGCCTGCGCGCCAGCGCGAGGCGTTCACCCTGCGCGTACTGCAGCAGCTGGACGGCGCCACCACCGCAGCCGCCATGGGCTGCAGCGAAGGCGCGGTCAAAACCCATCTATCGCGCGCCCGGCAGGCGTTGCAGCAGCACCTGGAGATCGAACTGTGAGCCGCCCCATGACCCCGCTTCCCGATGACGCCGCGCTGCAGCGCCTGCACACGCAGTCGCTGGACCGGCTGTCGCCGGCCACCCTGGCGCGGCTGCGCGCCGCCCGGCATGCCCCGCAGCGCCAGCGCGCGCACGGCTGGTGGGTGGCCACCGCCGCCTCGCTGGTGCTGGCGCTGGGCCTGGGCATCAGCTTCACCGCCCGTCCGCCCGTGGCGCCGCCGGTGCAGGTGGCCGCTGTCGCTGCGGATGACAGCGGCGAACTGCTCGACGAGAATCCCGACATGTACCTGTGGCTGGGCGCCACCGACCTGGCAATGGAGTGAACATGAAACCGCGACTGATCCTTGCACTGGCCCTGCTGCCGCTGAGCGCTACCAGCTGGGCGCAGACGTCGCCGCTGCCGGAGTGGGACAAGCTCACCCCACAACAGCGCGAGGCGCTGATCGCGCCGGTGCGCGACCGCTGGAACGATGCCCCGCCCCCGCAGCGCGAACGCATGCTGCAGCACGGCCAGCGCTGGCAGGGCATGACCCCGGAACAGCGCGAGCTGGCCCGGCGCGGACGTCACCGCTTCGAGAACATGAGCCCGGAACAGCGCGAGCAGGCCCGCGCGCTGTTCGCGCAGATGCGCGACATGACCCCGGCGCAGCGTGACGCCCTGCGCGACCGCTGGGAGAAGATGACCCCCGAACAGCGGCAGGAATGGTTGAAGGCCAACCCCGCGAAGGATCTGCCGCCGCCAGCGCCGAAGCGTTGATCGGCACCGCGCAGCCACGCAGGGCGTGGCTGCCCGATCAGCGTCGTCGCGTGCCTACGCAATCCACCGCGTCTTTGCCAGCAGCTCATCGTCCCAGTCGAACGCCAGCGCCCCGTCCTTGAGGAACAGCGCGACGAAGTTGTACAGGTTGCGCGCGTACATCTCGCTGGCATGCACCGCCCCCTGGCTGGCCAGATTGAGCGGCCCATCCACCACCACCCCGTCCACCTCGACGGTTTCGCCCGGCCGGGTCGCCTCGCAGTTGCCACCGGTTTCGGCGGCGAGATCCACGATCACACTGCCCGGGCGCATGCCCTGGACCATGGCGCTGCTGACGATCTTCGGCGCCGGGCGGCCCGGTACCGCCGCCGTGCAGATCACCACATCGACCAGGCGCAGATGTTCACCGAGCCGACGCTGCTGCTCCGCGCGCTCGTCCTCGGTCAACGCGCGCGCATAGCCTCCCTCGCCCACCGCGCTCACGCCCAGGTCCAGGAACTTCCCGCCCAGCGATTCGATCTGCTCACGCGTTTCCGGGCGTACATCGAAACCCTCCACCTGCGCACCGAGCCGCCGCGCGGTGGCAATGGCCTGCAATCCGGCGACGCCTGCACCCACCACCAGCACGCGCGACGGCCGAATGGTGCCGGCGGCAGTGGTCAGCATGGGGAAGAAGCGCGGTGCCAGCTGGGCGGCAATGAGGGTGGCCTTGTAGCCGGCCATGCCGGCCTGTGAACTGAGCACGTCCATGGACTGCGCACGCGTGGTACGCGGCAGGCGCTCGAGCGGAAATGCCTGCAGCCCACGCGACTGGATCATGCCAGCACGTTCGGCATCGGCCTGCGGGTGCAGCATGCCGACCAGGCTGGCCCCGTTCTTGAGCTGGCCCAGCCGAACCGTCTCCGGTGCCTGCACACACAGCACGATGTCCGCCAGCCCAAGCCGCGCGTCATCGGCCAGCTGCGCACCGGCCTCGAGATAGGCCGCATCGGGAAAGCCCGCACCTCGTCCGGCGCCGGGTTCGAACCAGGCAGTCGCGCCCAGCGCGACCAGCTTGCGCGCCGTCTCCGGCGTCATCGCCACGCGCCGTTCGCCCGGCGCACGTTCCCTCAGTACCAACACCTCGACAGCCATGCATGTCCCCGAGCAGCGGTATGTTCGGCCATCGTAACCCGATCCATCCGCCCTTCGACCATGTCTGAGGGGCGGCCGGCGGGCAGCCCCCGGAGGGACGCTAGAAAACATGGATGTTTTCTAGCAGCCCCCATGGATGGGTTCACGGCGTGTCCCGGAGCGGGGCTGCCCGACGGCCGCCCCGGCACGTAACACCTGAAACGCTGCTTTGGCCGTTGACGTTGACGTTGACGTTGACGTCGAACGCAACCTCAGTGAACCGTAGCGCCCTTGGTATCCAGGCGGTCGATCACGCCCTGCATGGCGCTGTCGAAGGCACCATCGTCGATGTGCGCGCGCAGGCGACCCAGCCGCACCATCACCGCCAGCTCTTCCGGCGAAGCCACGCAGAAGCGCACCCCGCGGCGGTTCACGAACAACAGCCGCGACGAAATCGGACTCACCCACGACAGCTTGCCCGCCTGCACCTTGCCGTCCTTGTCGACGAAATCCAGCCAGCTGCCGATCTCCAGCCCCCGGAAACGGTCCGCATCGGCGTTGTCGAAATCGGTCACGTCGACCTTGCTGCCCAGCTCCACGCCCGCACTGTCCGCCGACGGCGGGGCCGGCAATACCACCTGCGGCAGCTCCGGCAGCGCGCGCTCCAGTTCAGGGCGCGACTCCGCGATCGCCTGCAGCGTATCGTGCAGCGTATCGATCGCCGCGCTGGCGCCATCGTCGTGCACGCCCACACTGGCGAACACCTTGCGCAGCACCGGGTGCCACGCCTGCAGCCACGGCTTGCCCACCACGTGCCGGCGCGCCTCCGAGACTTCCTCCAGCACGCCATCGGCCAGGGCCAGGGCCTCGCTCACCGACGCCCCGTCATCGCCTTCGCGAAGTACCGCCAACGTCAGGTGGTGCTGCCACGGCTGACGCAGGAACTCGCCAATGGCCTGCGGCAGGTTCGTATCGGCAATCCGCCAATCCAGCTCCGACGCCGCACGGCTGCGCGCGACCTCCAGCTTTTCCTGCCCGCGCTGGGTCTCGGCGGCACGGCGCTCGGCGATCTCGATGCGGCGCCGGTGCTGCGCCAGGAAATCGCGGAATTCCTCTTCCAGCGTCAGGAAGATCGCCAGGTTCTCGTTGAACTCCGCGACCAGGCGCTCGATGATTTCCTCGACCTTGCCCATCAGCACGCGCTCGGCCTGGCTTTCGCCCGTATTGCCTTCGCACGCCTCGGCCAGCGAGTTGAGCAGCTTGCGCGCCGGATGCGTCTTCTGCACGAACATGCGGCGGTCCAGCATCGCCACCTTCACGAACGGCACCACCAGCCGGCCGATCAGCTCACGCGACCGGCCTTCCAGATCGCGCTCGTCCAGCATCACATCAAACAGCATGCCCACCAGGTCGATGGCATCCTCGTCCTGCGGGTCAAGGCGCGCCTGCGCCGGGTCCACGCCCAGCCGCGTCGCCCCCGACAACACCTCACTCTTCAGCCGCTGCGCCAGCGACTCGCCATCTTCACCAATGGCCGCCCGCAGCGTCGCGCTCGGCGTGGCCTGCAGCAGCGACAGCACCGACATCATTTCGCGCTGGCTGAGCGGGCGTTGCTGCCCAACCGCCACGCTCGCGGCCGACGTCGCGTCCTCGCGCACGTGCCGGGTCTGCTGCAACAGCTCATGCAGCGCCTCCAGCAGCATGCCCTGGTTGCCGCTCATGCCATCGGCCCCATCGGCGGCGTGCTCGTGCGCGGCCTGCGCCGACTGCATGCGCCCCCGGCTGGCCGCCCAGCGGTCGGCAAAACGCCGGGCCCACGCCGGGGCCGCCCCATCGTCGACCGCCGCCTGCTCGTTCTCCAGCGCATCGACCAGCTCGTCCAGCTCCTGGCGCGGCGACGGCGGGCGCGGCGCCGCACGCCGGGGTGCGGCCATCTGCGGCATTACCCCCGCAGCGGCCAGTTGTTCGTCCAGCTTCTCGTACCGCTTGCCGATCGGCCCATGCAGGTCGCGCTCGCACAGCTTGATCAGGACCAGGCGGACCTCCGGGGCCAGTTCGCAGCCCGCGAAGGCCTCATGGATGGCCACGCCGATGTGCTCGGGGCTGATCGGATTGCTGTCAGCGTCCAGCTCGATGCCGCCGGCGATCCAGCCCAGGCGACGGTCGAGCCGGGCCAGCACCGGTTTCCAGTCGCGCAGCAGCACCGTGGCGAAGTTGCGGACCGCCAGGCGGGACTCCAGCACATGTTCCGGTACCAGGCTCAGCACCTCCTCGGCCTGCCCGGCCAGGGTGGCCTCGGCCGACAACGGCGTGCCGCGCTCCAGCGCTTCCCAGGCCTGGGAGAGATGCCCACGGAAACCCGCCACGATGTCCTCGCGGCGGCGACGCAGTTCACGCATGCCATCCAGGAACAGCAGCTGCGACGCGCCGGCGGTGCCGGCGCGGTCGAACAGCACGTCGTCGAAACGTGCCAGCACGGTCGCGAACGACTCGGCCAGGCCCGGCAGCGCAGCCTCGCGCGCAAGCTTCAACAGCGCCGGGTCGCGACCCGGTTGCCCCGGAACATTGGGCGTGGCGATCATGCGAAAAGGCTCCCCACCCTCGCAGGTACAGAATGCAGCATGGATGTGACGGACACGGGCGTCCCCAAGACGCCAGTACACGAATGGTAGGACGGCCCATCGGTCCGGGACAGTGAATCAGTCCGCACTTTAAACCTCATGACCGGGTACCGACAGGCCTTGTATCGTAAGGCCAGCGCCGGTGGGAAGCGAGTACAGCGACGTGAAGGAATACCATTAATTAAGTGAGGTTCATCACGGTTCGTCGCAAATCGGCCGGAGATGGCCAAAAGCCGTGTCACAAACTGCCCCGACTATACTCAGCGCACCCCAACGCCTGATTGAGACCCATGCTCGACTCCCCCGCGCTGCACGCCCTGGACGCCCGCCGTTCGGTCCCCGCCCTGCAACTGGGCGCCCCTGGCCCGGACCCGGAGACCCTGCAGCGGATGCTCACCTCGGCAGTGCGCGTGCCCGACCACGGCAAGAAGGTGCCCTACCGCTTCCTGCGCATCGCCGGCGATGCCCGCCACGCCCTGGGCGAGTTCCTGGCCCAGCGCAGCCGCGAGCGCGACCCCGACGCCTCCGAGGCACAGGTTGCCAAGGACCGGCAGCGTTTTTCGCATGCCCCGCTGATCATCACCGTCATCGCCAGCCCCGCCCCCAGCCCCAAGGTTCCCGAGCAGGAGCAGCTGATGACCGCCGGCTGCGTCTGCTTCGCCCTGCTCCAGGCCGCCCAGGCGCTGGGCTTCGGCGCACAGTGGCTGACCGCGTGGATGGCCTTCGACCCGGCCGTGCACGCCCACCTCGGGCTGGCCGCCCACGAGCGCATCGCCGGCTTCATCCATATCGGCACGCCGCTGACCACCGTCCCCGAGCGCGAGCGTCCCGATCCGGCCGCCCTGCTGCAGGACTGGGTGGGCTGAGTGTCCGACCCCGCTCCCGTGCGTACGCCGCTGTACCTGGTCGACGCCAGCCTGTACGTGTTCCGCGCCTGGCATTCGATGCCCGACGAGTTCCAGGACCAGCAGGGCTGGCCGACCAACGCCGTGCACGGCTTCGCCCGCTTCCTGCTGGACCTGCTGGAACGCGAGCGGCCCCGGCATATCGCCATCGCCTTCGACGAAGCGCTGGACAGCTGCTTCCGGCACGGCCTGTACGCGGCCTACAAGGCCAACCGCGAGCCGGCGCCGGACGCCCTGCGCCGCCAGTTCACCCACTGCAAGGCATTGAGCGCCGCGCTGGGCCTGACCGTGCTGGCCCACCACGAGTACGAAGCGGACGATCTGATCGGCAGCGCCCTGCATGCGCGCCGCGACGCGGGCATGCGCGGGGTGATCGTATCGGCCGACAAGGACCTTTCGCAGCTGCTGTTCGAACATGACGAACAGTGGGATTACGCGCGCAACCAGCGCTGGGGCATGGCCGGGGTCAAGGCCCGCCACGGCGTGCACGCCCACCAGATCGCCGACTACCTGGCCCTGTGCGGCGATGCGGTCGACAACATCCCGGGCGTGACCGGCGTCGGCGCCAAGTCCGCCGCCGTGCTGCTGGCCCATTTCGGCAGCCTGGACGCCCTCTACGAGCGCCTGGATGAGGTCCCGTTCCTGCGCCTGCGCGGCGCGGCACAGATGGCCGTGCGCCTGCGCGAGCAGCGCGAGCATGCCCTGCTGTGGCGGCAGCTGACCACGATCGCACTGGATGCCCCGCTGGATGCGGCCCAGCCCGACTTCACCCGGAGCAGCGCCGACCCGCAGATGCTGCAGGGCCTCTGCGATGCCCTCCGGTTCGGTCCGCTCACGCGGCGCCGCCTGTTCGCCGCCGCCGGCCTGTCCGATTCCTCTTCCCCTGCCAGCGAGTTCGCATGAGTCCCAACACGCAAGCCCCGAAGGTCGTCTACGAAGGCAAGTACCAGCGCATGGTGGTGCGCGGCACCTGGGAATACAGCGAGCGCACCCATGCCGGCGGCCTGGCGGCGATCATCATCGCCGTTACCCCCGACGATACCGTGCTGTTCGTCGAACAGTTCCGCGTTCCGCTGCAGGCCAGGACCATCGAGATGCCGGCCGGCCTGGTCGGCGACATCGACGCCGGCGAATCCATCGAAGCCTCGGCGGTGCGCGAACTCGAAGAAGAAACCGGCTGGACCGCCGACCACGCCGAAGTGCTGATGATCGGCCCCACCTCCTCGGGGGCCAGCAGCGAGAAGATCGCCTTCGTGCGCGCCACCGGCCTGCGCAAGGTCGGCGATGGCGGCGGCGATGCCAGCGAGGACATCACCGTGCATGCCATTGCGCGCACCCGCGCCCCGGCCTGGCTGGTGGAAAAGATGGGCCAGGGTTACCAGCTCGACGCCAAGCTCTGGGCCGGCCTGTGGATGATCGAACACCACCTCGACGGCACACCCCGTGGCTGATTCGCACGCCCTGCCCATCAAGACCCGGTCCCTGCTGGGCCCGGACGATCCCGCACCGTTCAGCGTGCTGCAGCCGCACGGTCGCTCGCCGTTCGTACTGATCGCCGACCACGCCGGCCAGCAGGTGCCGGCTGCCCTGGCCGACCTGGGCCTGCCGCAGCGCGAACGCGACCGGCATATCGGATGGGATATCGGCATCGCCGGGGTCACCCACGCACTCGCCGCACTGCTCGATGCCTGGGCGATCACCCAGACCTATTCGCGGCTGGTGATCGACTGCAATCGCCCGCTGCGGTCGCCTACCCTCATTCCCGACGTCAGTGACGGCACCCTGATCCCGGGAAACGCCGGCCTGACCGACGCACAACGCCAGCAACGCATCGCGTCCATCCTCGCCCCCTACCACGCACGCATCGCCGCCGAGCTGGAGGCGCGCGCCGAACGGCAGCAGCCGACGCTGCTGGTGATGATGCACAGCTTCACCCCGCGCATGAACGACCTGCAGCGCCCGTGGCATGCCGGCGTCCTCTACCACCAGGACACCCGCTTCGCCCACGCGCTGCTGCAGGCGCTGCGCGACGAGGGCGACCTCGTGGTCGGCGACAACAAGCCCTATTCGGTCAGCAGTACCAGCGACTACGCCGTGCCCGTACATGGCGAAGGCCGCGGACTGGTGCACGTGGAGCTGGAGATCCGTCAGGACCTGATCGAGGACGCCGCCGGGCAACAGGCCTGGGCCGAACGCCTGGCGAAGGTATTCCGCGCGCTGGAACCACAGCTGGTTTCCATGGCCGCCTGAGCAGCCGGGCAGAGCCCGGCTCTACGGGTTCGATCCCGGCCACCGCTGTTGTGCCGGCCTCCGGCCAGCGGCAGCGGCCATCGCTTCTGTCCTGGCCCCCGACCCTCCATCACTGGGTCGACCGGTGTGGGTTTGCGGGGGAATCGGCGCCATGGATGGCGCCCGCTTAGCCCCCATGGATGGGTTCACGGCGACCCCGCAAACCCACACCGGGCGGCCCAAGCCAGGCCATGCATCAGCCTGCAGCTGTTCGCCAAAACGCATGAAGCCGGGCAACGCCCGGCCCCACGCAACCGCCTGCAATCACGCAACGCAACACTCAACCCGCAAAGCGATCCGTAGCCCGCACCAGCGCATCGATGTTCTCCGCTTCGAACGCAGAATGGCCCGACGCAGGACTGATTTCCAGGGTCGACTTCGGCCACGCCTTGTGCAGTTCCCAGGCATTCTGCAGCGGGCACACCACGTCGTACCGGCCGTGCACGATCACCCCCGGAATATCGGCGATCCGGTGCGCGTCCCGCAGCAGCTGGTCTTCCACCTCGAAGAACCCGCCGTTGACGAAGTAATGGTTCTCGATGCGCGCGAACGCCAGCGCGAAACGCGGGTCTTCATGGCTGTTCACGAAGTCCGCATCCACGTGCAGGAAGCTGGTCGCCCCTTCCCACACGCTCCATGCCTTCGCCGCCGCCAGCCGCGTCGCTTCGTCCTCGCTGGTCAGCCGCCGGTGGAAGGCCGAAATCAGGTCGTGACGTTCCACCGCCGGAATCGGCGCCAGATAGTGCTCCCACGCATCCGGGAACAGGCGGTTGGCGCCTTCCTGGTAGAACCATTCCAGCTCCCAGCGGCGCAGCATGAAGATGCCGCGCAGCACCAGCTCGGTCACCCGCTGCGGATGGGTCTGCGCATAGGCCAGCGCCAGCGTCGAGCCCCAGCTGCCCCCGAACACCTGCCAGCGCTCCACCTTCAGATGCTCGCGCAGCTTCTCGATGTCGGCCACCAGGTCCCAGGTCGTGTTGTCGACCAGATCCGCATGCGGCGTGGAACGGCCCGCACCGCGCTGATCGAACAGGATGATGCGGTAGCGGGCCGGGTCGTGGAACTGGCGCATCTTGTCGCTGCAGCCGCCACCGGGACCGCCATGCAGCATCACCACCGGCTTGCCGTCCGGGTTGCCGCACTGCTCGAAGTACAGCGTGTGGCGGTCGTCGACCTTCAGGCTGCCAACGTCGTAAGGGGTGATGGCCGGGTACAGCGTACGCATGGGCGGAACTCCAGTGGAATGACGGCTGCGCCGGGCACTGCACCGGCGCGGTCGCTCATTCTACCGTTGCCGGCCACCGCCCCAGACTGACCCGGTCGCGCTGCTCCAGGTCCACCGCCGTGTCGACCTCGACAAAGCCCGCTTCCTCCAGCAGTGCGCGGATGGCCGCCCCCTGGTCCCACCCATGCTCCAGCAGCAGCCAGCCGCCCGGCCGCAGGTGCGTCGGCGCACCGGCCACGAGGGTCCGGATATCGTCCAGCCCATCGCGCCCGGAGGCCAGCGCACTGGACGGCTCGAAGCGCAGGTCGCCCTGGGCCAGATGCGGGTCGTCGCTGGCGATGTAGGGCGGGTTGCTGGCGATCAGATCGAAGCGCTCGCCGGCCAGCGGCGCATACCACGAGCCCTGCCCGAACCGGACATTGGAAAGCGCATGTGCGCGCGCATTGGACCTGGCCACGGCCAGCGCCGCCTCGCTCATATCCGTGGCCAGCACCTGCGCCTGTGGACGTTCGCTGGCCAGCGCCAGCGCGATGGCCCCGCTGCCCGTGCCGAGATCGGCAATCTGCAGCGGCGCCCCGACCGGCAGCCGTTCCAGCGCCAGTTCGACCAGCCGTTCGGTCTCAGGGCGCGGAATCAGCGTGGCCGGGCTGACCGCCAGATCCAGCGTCCAGAAGCCCCGCCGCCCCAGCAGATAGGCCACCGGCTCACCGGCGATCCGACGCTGCAGCAACGTGGCGAAGGCATCGGCCGTGGCCGGCTCCAGCAAGTCCGTGGCATGCGCGAACAGCCAGCTGCGCTCCCGCCCCAACACGTGCAGCAGGAGCAGTTCGGCCTCATGCCGACCTTCCGCCCCCGGCAGCGCGAGGGCGGCGGCGGCGAGCAGCTGGCGGATCTCCTGCGGGGCGGCGGTCATGGCGGGCCTGGGCGACGTCGGGCGCGCAGTGTAGGCCAATGACGGCAGCCAGCTACCGCGCGACGCATTGACGCAGGCGGCGACCAACCCTGAGAACCCGTTCAGCTTCCCCCGGTACCGGATATGCAGCGGCTATCGACGCCAGACCGGCTCATTTCCGCCAAACCTTTGTGCCGCAACGGATTCCGCAGAAATGCCAGCCATCGTTCATGGCACAATCAGCCCTTTTCGATAGACTGCGTCTATTGCATAGATGGAATCAATGCATTGTCCTTATCGCAAGCCACCCGCTAACCTGTGTTGGTCGCTTCACCCATCCCCTTCACCACGAGGAATATCGATGTCGCTCATCAACACCCAGATCAAGCCGTTTGAAGCCAACGCCTACCAGAACGGCGAGTTCATCAAGGTTTCCGACGCTACCCTGAAGGGCCAGTGGTCCGTGCTGATCTTCATGCCGGCCGCCTTCACCTTCAACTGCCCGACCGAGATCGAAGACGCCGCCGACCATTACGCCGAGTTCAAGAAGGCCGGTGCCGAGGTGTACATCGTCACCACCGACACCCACTTCTCGCACAAGGTGTGGCACGAGACCTCCCCGGCCGTGGGCAAGGCCCAGTTCCCGCTGGTCGGCGACCCGACCCATCAGCTGACCAACGCCTTCGGTGTGCACATCGCTGAAGAGGGCCTGGCCCTGCGCGGCACCTTCATCATCAACCCGGAAGGCGTGATCAAGACCCTGGAGATCCACTCCAACGAGATCGCCCGTGACGTCTCCGAGACCCTGCGCAAGCTCAAGGCTGCCCAGTTCACCGCCGCCAACCCGAACCAGGTGTGCCCGGCCAAGTGGAAGGAAGGCGAAAAGACCCTGACCCCGTCGCTGGACCTGGTCGGCAAGATCTAAGCCGCACCCCATCCCCGCTCCCGTTTCGACGGGAGTGGGGGTGAACCCAAGCCGGTGCCAGGTGCGCCGGCTTGGGTTCACCCCCACGTCGCCCAGATGTACCGTAGCGGTACGTCGACGTCGTTCCTTTGCCCGAATCAAGGAGTTTTTCGATGTTGGATGCCAACCTCCAGTCCCAGCTGAAGACCTACCTGGAACGCGTCACCCGCCCGATCCAGATCACCGCGCACGCCGACGACGGCGCCAAGTCGCAGGAAATGCTGGAGCTGCTGCAGACCCTGGTCAGCCTGTCCGACCAGATCACGCTGGAGGTTCGCCGCGACGGCGCCGAACGCACCCCGTCCTTCGCCCTGACCACGCCCGGGCAGGACATCCACCTGGCCTTCGCCGGCCTGCCGATGGGACACGAGTTCACCTCGCTGGTGCTGGCGCTGCTGCAGGTGGGCGGCCACCCGTCCAAGGCCACCGCAGAGCTGATCGAGCAGGTTCAGGGGCTGGAAGGCGAGTACCGCTTCGAAACCTACTTTTCGCTGTCGTGCCAGAACTGCCCGGACGTCGTGCAGGCCCTGAACCTGGCCGCAGTGCTGAACCCGCGCATCCAGCACGTGGCGATCGACGGCGGGCTGTTCCCGGCCGAAGTGGAAGCGCGGCAGATCATGTCGGTTCCGACCGTTTACCTCAACGGCGAAGTGTTCGACCAGGGCCGCATGAACCTCGAACAGATCGTGGCCAAGCTGGACACCGGTTCGGCCAAGCGCGACGCGGCCAAGCTCGCCGCCAAGGCACCGTTCGACGTGCTGGTGATCGGCGGCGGTCCGGCCGGTGCCGCGGCGGCAATCTATGCCGCGCGCAAGGGCATCCGCACCGGCGTGGCGGCCGAACGTTTCGGTGGCCAGGTGCTGGACACCATGGCGATCGAGAACTTCATCTCCGTCAAGGAAACCGAGGGCCCGAAGCTGGCCACGGCGCTGGAACAGCATGTGCGCGAGTACGACGTGGACATCATGAACCTGCAGCGCGCCAGCGCACTGGTGCCGGCCGGCGATGACGGGCTGGTCGAGATCAAGCTGGAGAACGGCGCATCGCTGAAGTCGCGTTCGGTGATCCTGTCCACCGGTGCGCGGTGGCGCCAGATGAACGTGCCCGGCGAAGACCAGTACCGCAACAAGGGGGTGGCGTACTGCCCGCATTGCGATGGCCCGCTCTTCAAGGGCAAGCGCGTGGCGGTAATCGGTGGCGGCAACTCCGGCGTCGAAGCGGCCATCGACCTGGCCGGGATCGTGACGCATGTGACCCTGCTGGAGTTCGACGACAAACTGCGCGCCGACGAAGTGCTGCAGAAGAAGCTGCGCAGCCTGGGCAACGTCACCATCATCACCAGCGCACTGACCCAGGAAGTGCTGGGCGATGGCCAGAAGGTGAATGGCCTGGTGTACAAGGACCGCGTGGGGGGCGACTCGCACCGCGTGGAGCTGGAAGGCATCTTCGTGCAGATCGGGCTGCTGCCCAACACCGAGTGGTTGAAGGACGCGGTGGCGCTGTCGCCGCGCGGAGAAGTGGTCATTGACGACCGCGGCCAGACCAGTGTTCCGGGCGTATTCGCCGCAGGTGATTGCACTACCGTGCCCTACAAGCAGATCATCATCGCCATGGGCGCCGGCTCGACCGCGGCGTTGAGCGCCTTCGATCACCTGATACGCACTTCCGTTCCCAAGAGCAGCGGCGCTGTCGCCGAAGCTGCCTGAAACGTCGGGGTCCCCGGTTCGCCGGGGACCTTTTTACCTGCTGGGTCAACCACGCCATCACCCGGTCCATTACCGTTCTGAGGTACAAGGAAATGAACCTACGTGATCTGAAATATCTGGTGGCGCTGGCCGACCATCGCCACTTCGGTAGAGCGGCAGCGTCCTGCTTCGTCAGCCAGCCCACGCTGTCCACCCAGATCCGCAAGCTCGAGGATGAGCTGGGCCTGCCGCTGGTCGAGCGCGCGCCACGCAAAGTCATGCTCACCCCCGCCGGGGTGGAAGCGGCTGCGCGGGCGCGCGTGATCGTGGCCGAAATCGAACAGATGAAGGAAGCGGCGCGGCGCAGCCGCGACCCGGAGGCGGGCACGGTGCGGCTGGGCATCTTTCCCACCCTCGGCCCCTACCTGCTGCCGCACGTGATCCCCAACATCCGTGGGCGTTTCCCGCAGCTGGAGCTGTTGCTGGTCGAAGAAAAGAGCGACGAGCTGCTCAACCGCCTGCGCGATGGGCGGCTGGATGCGGCGTTGCTGGCCATGCCGCTGGACGACGACCAGCTGCACGCCGAATTCCTGTTCGAGGAACCCTTTCTGCTGGCCGTCTCCGGGAAGCACCCGCTGGCGCGCCGTCACCACCTGGATGTGCAGGAGCTGTCGTCGCAGAAACTGCTGCTGCTCGAGGACGGGCACTGCCTGCGCGACCAGGCGCTGGCGGTCTGCCGCCTGTTTGGCGCCAACGAAAAGTCCGAATTCCGCGCCACCAGCCTGGAAACGCTGCGGCAGATGGTCGCGGCCGATGTCGGTATCACCCTGCTGCCGACCCTGTCGGTAAAACCACCGGTACCCCGCTCGGAAAACATCCATCTGCTCGACTTCGAGGGCGACGACCGGCCCAGCCGGCGCATCGCGATGGTCTGGCGGCGCAGTTCGGCCATGACCGGCTTTCTGGAGCAGCTCGCCGAGCAGTTCAAGCGCCTCCCGGACGAGCTGTTTCTGCTGGACAACAGCGAGCGTGGCATGGCCGCGCCGCGGGCGCGCCCGGCGCCTGCCTGAGCTTTCCGCTGAACCGGCACCGGCCTACCGGTCGCATCCGCTGCCGATAGGCAGCACAATAGGACGGGGCGGTGCCAGCAGGCACCGCCTTTTGCATGGGCCTTCCATTTTCCAGAGGAGTATCAGATGTCCACCGCCAGCGGCCTGCCGCCTTCCATTACCGTGTCCAGCTTCGACATGAACCAGCTCGAAGCCATGCTTGAAGCACCCGCTGTAGAACAGAGCCCGGCCGGCCAAGCCTTGGCGCGCGAGCTGAACCGCGCGACGGTGGTCGACCGCGAGCAGATGCCCGATGGGGTCGTCATGATGCATTCGCGGGTCGAATGCGAAGATGAGCTGCACGGCGACAAGCACGAACTCACCCTGGTCTATCCGCGCGACGCCGATGTGGATCAGGGCAAGGTCTCGATCCTGGCGCCGGTCGGCACTGCCCTGCTCGGCCTGGCCGTGGGCCAGAGCATGGACTGGGATGCGCCCGGCGGCCGCAAGCTGCGCCTGCGCGTCACCGCCGTGCACAATCCGCCCAAGCATTGACCGTCCCTGCCACGCATCGCGCAGGGCCCAGATAACGTTCCAGGAGTCGCAATGAGTACCGCAACCCCGTCCAAACTTTCGCAGCTGCGCGATCTGTCCGTGGTCGTCGCCGATACCGGCGATTACGAAGCGATCAAACGCCTCAAGCCGGTGGACTGCACGACCAACCCGACGCTGGTCAAAAAGGCGCTGGACCTGCCGGTCTACGCCGAGCTGATCGAGCGCGAACTTGCCTGGGGGCGCGAGCAGGGTGGCGATCGCGAAACCATCGTGCACGCCGTGGCCGACCGCCTCACCGTGGGCGTGGGCACGTTGCTGAGCACGCTGGTGCCGGGCCGGGTCTCGACGGAAGTGGATGCCGACCTGGCCCACGACACCGCCGCGACGGTAACCAAGGCGCGCCAGTTCATCGCCATGTACGAAGCGGCTGGCGTGCCGCGCAGCAAGGTGCTGATCAAGATCGCCGCCACCTGGGAAGGCGTGGAAGCCGCCCGCCAGCTGCAGGCCGAAGGCATCGACTGCAACCTGACGTTGATCTTCAACCCGACCCAGGCGCTGGCCTGCAGTGAAGCAGGCGCGTTCCTGATCTCGCCGTTCGTGGGCCGGATCCTGGACTGGTACGTGGCCAACGGGCAGGCACCGGCCAACATCGACGCCGACCCGGGCGTGGTGTTCGTGCGCGGCGTGTATGCCGAGTTCAAGCGCCGCGGGTCGCCGACGGTGGTGATGGGCGCGTCGTTCCGCTCCACCGCGCAGATCGAAGCGCTGGCCGGTTGCGACCGTCTTACCATCTCGCCGGACCTGCTGGAAAAGCTGGACGCCGACCATGGCGAACTGCCGCGCAAGCTGGTGGCCGGCGCGGCCGAATCAGTTGAGGTTACGCCGATCGATGCAGCCACGTTCGCCGCCGACCTGGCTGCCGACCCGATGGCCACCGAGAAACTTGCGGCGGGTATCGATGCATTTGCAAAGGACCTCGAAGCGCTGCGGCAGACGATCCGCGAGCGGCTGTAAGTTCGCTTCGTTGCACTCAAAAGCGGGACGGTTGCAGTGATGCGGCCGTCCCGTTTGCTTTTCAGGATCGCGCCAAAAGCAGCGTTTCAGTTCATACGTGCAGGGCGGCCCTACAGCATTTCCCTGGGCCACCGACCCATTGTCAGTGGGCCGGCGGGGGCGGGTTTGCGGGACCGTAGAAAACATGGATGTTTTCTACGAGCCCCCAGGGACGGGTTTACGGCGTGTCCCGCAAACCCGCACCCGCCGGCCCAGCTCAGGCCATGCGCAGGCCACCGGCTGTTCGCGAAAATGCGAGAAGCAGCCGGGCAGCGCCCGGCTTTACGGAAAAGCATGCAATCAGGTGATCAAACAAACCGACCATCCTGCAACCAATCGACAGCCTGTCAGGCATCCACCCCGATCGGGCAGCTGACGCCGGTACCACCGATGCCGCAGTAGCCGTTCGGATTCTTGGCCAGGTACTGCTGGTGGTAGTCCTCGGCGTAGTAGTACGCCGGGGCCGGGAATTCGATGTCGGTGGTGATCGTGCCGTAGCCCTTTTCAGACAGCCGCTGCTGGTAAGCGTCGCGGCTGGCCAGGGCCGCCTCGTACTGGGCCTGGCGGGTCGCGTGGATCGCCGAGCGGTACTGCGTGCCGGTGTCGTTGCCCTGGCGCATGCCCTGGGTCGGGTCGTGGTTCTCCCAGAACACCCGCAGCAGCTCCGGCAGCCCGATGATGGCCGGGTCGTACACCACCTCCACGATCTCCGTATGCCCGGTCAGGCCCGAGCAGACCTCTTCGTAGGTCGGGTTCGGCGTTACCCCGCCTGCATACCCCACCGAGGTTGAATACACGCCCGGCAGCGTCCAGAACTTGCGCTCAGCGCCCCAGAAGCAGCCCATCGCGAAGCGGATGCGCTCCAGCCCCGCAAACCCGTCCTTGAGCGGGTGGCTGTTCACATAATGCTGGTTGTGCAGTGGCAGCGCGTGCTCGCGGCCCGGCAACGCCTCCTCCGGGCGTGGCAGGCGCTGCTTGAACGCTCCAATTCCCAACAGACCCTTGGCAATCCCCAACATGGCGGTCTCCTAGCCCGGCAACAGGCCGGCACTTTCGTCACCGTCGAATATGGGGTCATCCTGCGGCCCGCCCAAGTCCAGCCCGGCCACGATCTGCTCCGCCTCCGGCCGGGCCAGGTCCGGCACGCAGACCCGCAGAACCCCGAACAGCGGCAGCTCGCCCATCCCGCCCAGCAGCTGCTCGCCGAACACGAAAGCCGGAATCCCCGCATTCTCCAACGCATGCTTGACCAGATGGGCGTCAAACAGGTTGTCGGCCTGGTAGATCACGTGCATGGGAGCGCTCCGGGCGAGGTTGTGGCCAGCATACGCGGTTGGCATGAACACGGCGGGCAGGGGCTTTGCCGGGATGGGTCTGGGGAGCAGCCCCCTGAGTCAGGGGCGGCCGCGAAGCCGCGGGAGGATGGGGGCTGGTAAGAAGGGGCCCAAGGTTTGCGCAGCAAACGTTGGGGTGACAGCGCGCATGCGATGGCGCGTACCCCGGCCGCTGGCCGGCTCCGCATGATCCCCGGCATCGCCTGGAGCCGCCCGGCGGCCGGCACGACCTAACGCGTCCCTGGGGGGACGCGTTAGACTGGCAATCTTTCTGCCTTCTGCCTGCGCATCATGTCCGAGCCTACCGCTGCCCCCACCGACGCCCTTCCGGAAACCCACGAAAAGCGGGATTTCATCCGTCAGATCGTGCGCGAGGACCTGGCCGCCGGCAAGCATGCCGCCATCAAGACCCGCTTTCCGCCCGAGCCGAACGGCTACCTTCACATCGGCCATGCCAAGTCGATCTGCCTGAACTTCGGCATCGCCGGTGAGTTCGCCGGCGTGTGCAACCTGCGCTTCGACGACACCAACCCGGCCAAGGAAGACCCCGAATACGTGGCCGCCATCCAGGACGACGTGCGCTGGCTTGGCTTCACCTGGAACGAGCTGCGCCACGCCTCGGATTACTTCGACGCCTACTACCTGGCCGCCGAAAAACTGATCCGCGACGGCAAGGCCTACGTCTGCGACCTGTCGGCCGAGGAAGTGCGCGCCTACCGCGGCACCCTGACCGAGCCGGGCCGCCCCTCGCCGTGGCGCGACCGCAGCGTGGACGAGAATCTTGACCTGTTCCGCCGCATGCGCGCCGGCGAGTTCCCCGATGGCGCCCGCACCGTACGTGCGAAGATCGACATGGCCAGCGGCAACATCAACCTGCGCGACCCTGCCCTGTACCGCATCAAGCACGTCGAGCACCAGAACACCGGCAACGCCTGGCCGATCTACCCGATGTACGACTTCGCCCATGCACTGGGCGATTCCATCGAAGGCATCACCCACTCGCTGTGCACCCTGGAGTTCGAAGACCACCGCCCGCTGTACGACTGGTGCGTGGACAACGTCGACTTCGCCCATGACGATGCGCTGACCGCACCGCTGGTCGAACGCGGCCTGCCGCGCGAAGCCGCCAAGCCGCGCCAGATCGAATTCTCGCGGTTGAACATCAACTACACCGTGATGAGCAAGCGCAAGCTGATGGCGCTGGTCACCGAACAGCTGGTCGACGGCTGGGAAGATCCGCGCATGCCGACCCTGCAGGGCCTGCGTCGCCGCGGCTACACCCCGGCCGCCATGCGCCTGTTCGCCGAACGCGTGGGCATCAGCAAGCAGAACTCGCTGATCGACTTCAGCGTGCTCGAAGGCGCGCTGCGCGAAGACCTGGACAGCGCCGCCGCGCGCCGCATGGCCGTGGTCGACCCGATCAAGCTCGTGCTGACCAACCTGCCCGAGGGCCATGCCGAAACGCTGAGCTTCGCCAACCACCCCAAGGACGACAGCTTCGGCAGCCGCGAGGTGCCGTTCGCCCGCGAACTGTGGATCGAACGCGAGGACTTCGCGGAAGTGCCGCCGAAGGGCTGGAAGCGCCTGGTACCGGGCGGCGAAGTGCGCCTGCGCGGCGCCGGCATCATCCGCTGCGACGAGGTGGTCAAGGACGCCGACGGCACCATCACCGAACTGCGCGGCTGGCTGGACCCCGAATCGCGCCCGGGCATGGAGGGCGCCAACCGCAAGGTCAAGGGCACCATTCACTGGGTCAGCGCCGTGCACGGCGTGCCGGCCGAGATCCGTCTGTACGACCGCCTGTTCTCGGTCCCCAACCCCGATGACGAGTCCGAAGGCAAGACCTACCGCGACTACCTCAACCCCGAATCGCGCCGCACCGTGACCGGCTACGTCGAACCGGCCGCCGCCACCGCCGCGCCCGAGCAGTCGTTCCAGTTCGAGCGCACCGGCTACTTCGTCGCCGACCGCCGCGACCACACTGCCGCCACCCCCGTGTTCAACCGCAGCGTGACCCTGCGCGACACCTGGTCGGCGTAAGCCCCACCGAATCCGAAAGGCCCGTTCAAATGCTGTACGCGCAAGTCCATCTCACCCTGCCCGCCTGGATTCACGACCAGATCGATCTCGGCCGTGCCTATCCCAGCGACGCCGCCAAGGTGGCGCTGGCCATCGAGCTGTCGCGCCTGAACGTCGAGGCGGAGACCGGCGGCCCGTTCGGCGCGGTGGTGTTCGGCCCGGACGACCGCGTCATCGCCGCCGGCGTGAACCGCGTGGTGCCGCACAGCACCTCGCTGGCGCATGCCGAGAACATGGCCTACATGCTGGCCCAGCAGCGCCTGCAGACGCCGCGCCTGAACGACGTGCTGTCGCCGGTCACCCTGGCCACGTCGTCCCAGCCGTGCTGCCAATGCTACGGCGCGACCATCTGGGCCGGCATCGACCGCCTGCTGATCGGCGCCAGCGCCCAGGATGTGGAAGAACTGACCCCGTTCGATGAAGGCCCGTTGCCGGCCGACTGGATCGGGGAACTCAACAAGCGCGGCATCGAGGTCGTGCGCGACATCGAACGCGACGCAGCGCGCGCGGTGCTGCGCCAATACGGAGAAACCAACGGTGCGCATTATTGAGTTCCGCGCCACCGGTGTGCGTCGATGAGCGGCCTGCTGTGTCTGTGCCGGCAGGGATTCGAGCCGGAACTGGCCGGTGAGCTGTCCGAGCGCGCCGCCTACGCGAACATCGCCGGCTACGCGCGCACCCAGCGCAACGACGGCTACGTGCTGTTCGCCACCGACGAAGGCGCGGCGCTGTCCAAGGCCCTGCCCTGGCGTTCGCTGATCTTCGCCCGGCAGAAGCTGGTGGTGCTGGCCGAGCTGCGCGACCTGGATCCGTCCGACCGCATCACCCCGATCCTGGCAGCACTGCGCGGCCAGCAGCGCTTTGGCGACATGTGGGTCGAACATCCGGACTCGGATGAAGGCAAGCCGCTGGCCGGCCTGGCCCGTGCGTTCGGCAATGCACTGCGCCCGGCGCTGCGCAAGGCCGGCCTGCTGACCGACAAGCCCAACACTGCCCTGCCGCGCCTGCACATCGTGTTCGTCGATGGCCGCCATGCCTTCGTCTGCGTGGCCGACACCCGGGACAGTGCCCCATGGGCGCTGGGCATTCCGCGTCTGAAGCTGCTGCCTGAGGCGCCCTCGCGCTCGGCGTTGAAGCTGGACGAAGCCCTGTTGACCCTGATGAGTCCGGACGAACGCGAGCAGCTGGTCAGGCCCGGCATGCGCGCGGCCGATCTGGGCGCCGCGCCCGGCGGCTGGACCTGGGTCCTCACCCGCCAGCACATGCACGTGATCAGCGTGGACAACGGCCCGCTGCGCGAGCACGTGCTGGAAACCGGCCTGGTCGAACACCTGCGCGCCGATGGCTTCCATTGGCAGCCCGAAGCGCCGCTGGACTGGATGGTCTGCGACATGGTCGAACAGCCACGGCGGGTCGCCGAGCGCATGGCGACCTGGTTCCGCGAAGGCTGGTGCCGGCATGCGATCTTCAACCTGAAACTGCCCATGAAGAAGCGCTGGGACGAAACCCGCCTGTGTCTGGAGCTGTTCCAGGACCAGGCCGGTCGCCCGCTGAACGTGCGCGCCAAGCAGCTGTACCACGACCGCGAAGAGATCACGGTGCTGGCATGGTGAAGGCAGGGAGACAGCGCGGACACGCGTAGCCGGTTGGAGCGCAGCCAACTGCAGGGTTGGCTGCTGCCCTGAGGCCGGTCACGTCCGGCTCGTCGGTCCCTGGAAATGCCGCAGTTTGCTGGCGAGATGCACGGCTGTCTTGACCGCGTCCGCGCGCTCGTTGTACCAGCTCGGATATTTCCCTGCCTTCAGCATGGCACCCGGCACCTGGCTTTCGAAATCCCGTTTGATGTATTTCAGGCTCTGGGTCACCTGCCTGGCTTGGGAGAGCGTGGGTGCGTCAGGGCGATCGCGACAGAATTGAACGAGCACCGATTTGGCAAGCTCGCCTTTCGGTCCCGAGCAGGCCACGCCATACGAGTGACAGGTGTTGTCAATGTGCTGCAGCAACTTGTGGATGCCGTTGGCGGCCGCTTTTGGATGGGCAACAATCTGTCCGGCCGTCTTTTTGGCCAGGACTTCACCGGGCAGGAATATCTTCTGGAGGATGTGGGAAAGAGTCATTACGTGTTCCGAAAGCGGGACGAAGCACTGCAGCTCGCAGCGTTGCCAGCATGCGTTGGCAGGGGAACGTCGGCTTTCAGATTTGCCGCATTACTGCAGTAGTCCATACCACTTTGCGTTCGAGTCGCTGGATGCAGACGGCGACGGCTTCATACGCTGCACCGGGGACGGCTCGACCGCAGCCAGCTGCAGGGATGGCTGCTGCACTGAGGGGGCTCAGCCTGCGCCCCCATCAAGGAAGCGCTTGAAGCGGACCGCCATGTCAAGCGCTGCCTGGAGCTCTTTGCGCCGCTTCTCCGAACCCGGCATGCCCAGCTGTCGTCTCAGGTCATCTTCCAGCTGACCGACTTTGATGATCTTGTCCGCAAAGCAGGCCCGCGACGGAGCGGGTCCGTCCCTCGCGGCGTCGACGAACTCCTGCAGGCTTGCGCCGGCAGCCACCGCCGTGCCGCTGGCGTAGCCCACCCCGTAGGAATGCCCTGCGTTGTCGATCTTCTCCAGCAGACCCTGGATGTGCGAGATGGCCCTATCGGGCGCCTTTGCCATGGCAGCGGCAGTGACTTCTCGCGCTTCTTCCGGGCGCAGTCGATGAAAGAGACTGCGGATGGAGACGGGACTGATTGGCGAGGTCATGGGGCTCCTGAGGGTCTGGGAAGACAGGTGAGCGTCGCCACACCACCCGCTCCACGTCGGCAACGCCCCTTCAGTCTGACGGTCGCGCAGCCTGGGTCACTTGCAGGAATCGATCATTTTGGACTCCAAACGACAGGGCACCGTTGAATCAGATTGATCCGATCGCACGTGGGCGCTGCCCACGGGGGGGCGGCACGCCCTGCTTCACCGCCATCAACGTTTCGAAGTAGTCCTTGTGCGACTTCGGAGAGATTGGAGCGTCGACAGCGGCGCGAACGGGACCGGAGCCTGTACTCGGCCGAAACGGACTCGGTGGTCTGTCAGCAAGGCCCGGCAAGCCCACCTGGACGTCGCAGCCTTGGACGGGAGGCCCGCTTGCGCTTCGCGGCACATTGCCCACGCTTTCGAGCGACTGACTGAAACTGCCAGCACCTTTTCGTGGGGTAGTGACCACCCTGCTGATTACGTATACGGGTGGCAGGGAGCTGGTCGGCGTTTTCATGACGAGAGTCCGGGAAGCGAAAGGCACGGCGCACTGCCGGAATCCTCCGACAGTGCCAGCCGCGCCACAGTCTGCGCAGAATGAAACAGCCGCACTTCCAGATTTCGATCCCTTGCCGCTTACAGCCCCGCTGCGCGCTTCCACAACGCCGACACCAGCGGCGGCACCTTGCCCGCGCACCCCAGCGCGCGCCCCCGCGCCAAGGTCAGGTGCATCTCATCGTTGGAGAAAACCGTGTTGATCGCGTCAAAGCCGTAGGCCGACACCGTGTTGTCGCTGCGGCGTTCGCGGGCCCAGCGCTGCAGACGGTCCGGCGATGCCCAGTCCTGGCGGCGCTGCTGCGCACGCAGGACCATGGCATGCAACGCGGCGACGTCGCGTAGCCCCAGGTTTACCCCCTGGCCGGCCAGCGGGTGGACCACATGCGCGGCATCGCCCAGGGTCAGTACCCGGCCCGCCACGTAGGCCTTGGCCAGCTGGCGGCGCAGCGGGAACGCGGCACGTCGCGAGGCCAGGGTCATCGCGCCCAGCCGGCCACCGAACGCGCGGGTCAGTTCATCATTGAACGCCGCCTCGTCCAGTACCAGCACGCGCTCGGCTTCGGCGTCGGGCAACGTCCAGACAATCGAGCTGCGGCGCGTGCCGGCGGGCAGCACCGCCAGCGTGCCGGTCACCAGAAAACGCTGCCAGGCCGTGGCCTGGTTGTCCTGTTCGGTGTCGATGTAGGCCACCACGCCGCGCTGCCCGTAGTCCTGGCGGTCGACCTGCAGGCCGGCCAGCCGGCGCAGGGTTGAATCGGCGCCGTCGGCGGCGATGGCTACCGTGGCCTCCAGCCGCCGACCGTCGTCCAGGCGCAGGCGCACGCCGTCGCCCTCCTGCTCCAGCGCCTCCACCCGCGCCGGGCAGCACAGTTGCACGCCCACGGCCGGCAGTGCGGCCCAGAGCCGGTCGACCAGCAGATCGTTCTCCACGATCCAGCCCAGTTGCTCGCGGCCCAGGCGGTCGGCATCGAACTGCAGCTCGTCGCCCCCCGCCGCATCCCATACCCGCATGCGCCGGTACGCACAGGCGCGCGCGGCGAGAACCGACGGCCACACCCCCAGCGTGCGCAGCAGCTGCGCATTGTCCGGGGCGAACGCATAGACCCGAAGGTCCGGCTGCTGCGGCTGCCAGCCGGCCGGCTCGCGACCTTCGACCAGGGTGACCTCAAGGCCGGCATCGGCCAGCGCCAGCGCGCATGCCGCACCGACCACACCGCCACCGACCACGATCACATCGCGTGCGCGGCGGCTCATGCGCCCGCTCCACGGCACAGCGCCGGTACTTCGCCACGGAAGCCCATCGCCCCGCCGACCAGCAGCGACTGCACCGACGTGGCCTGCGCGGCGAGCAACCCGAGGCTGCGCAGGGGCCGCAGCAACGGCGCGGGGTTGCTGGTCAGCCGGGCCAGCCCGCCAGAGAAGGCGATGGTCTGGCGACGATCCTCCTCGCGGCGCGCCACATGGGACTGCAGCAGTTCATCGCTGCCGGGATCGGCCGCGCTGTCGAGCAGCTCGGCCAGGGTCAGCGCGTCGCGCAGGCCCAGGTTGAAGCCCTGTGCACCGAGCGGATGGATGGTCTGGGCGGCATTGCCGAGCAGCACCGCCCGTTCGCCCACCAGCCCGCGCGACAGCACCTGCACCAACGGATAGGCACTGCGCGGTCCGCTGTCCAGAAGCCGGCCGGCACGCCAGCCGATGGCGCCCTGCAGCCGTGCCAGCCACGCCGCGTCGTCCAGCGCCATCACCGCCTCGGCCTGGTCGCGGGCGACGCCGTGCACCGCGCCGTAGTGACGGTCGCCGCGCGGCAGCAGCGCGGTCGGGCCGGTGTCGGTGAAGCGCTCGTAGGCGGTGCCGTCGGGCGCGCGCGCAGCGCGCACGCGGGCCACGAACAGGGTCTGCTGGAAGTCGTGCTCCTCCACGCCGATGCCCAGTGCGTGGCGTACGCCGCTGCGGGTGCCGTCGGCCCCCACCACCAACCGGGCCAGCAGGCAGCGTTCGCCGCTGTCGTCGGCGATGAAGACCTGCCGGTGGCCCTCCACCACGGCGCCCAGCCGGACGAAGCGCGCCGGCCGATGGCGGGTCAGGTGCTGCAACCTCTGCAGGCGGGTTTCCAGCGCCTGGCCCACGTCGCGGGCCACCACCACCTGGCCGAACCACGGCCGCTGGTACTGCGCGGCCTCCATCTGCACGCGACCGAAATCGCCGGCGCGGCTGACCTGGATCCGGGTGATCGGCCCCGGCGGCGAGGCCAACAGCTGCATCACCCCCAGCGCGGTCAGGGCATTGACCGTAGCGGCGGCAAAGCTGAGGTTGCGCTGGTCGAACACCGGCGGCAGCGCGCCGGTCGGGGCGGCCTCCACCAGCGCGACCGTGCGGCCGGCCCGGTCCAGGGCGATGGCCAGGCTGGCACCGACCAGCCCACCGCCCACGATCACTACGTCATGACGTTCACTCATGCCGCCATGATAGTGCGTGCCGGCTGGCAACGCCCCGTGACGGCACGCGCTAGAATGAACGCCGGACCTCCAACGCACGCGCCCCATGACCTCCAACGCCCAACGCGCCTTCCTCCTGTCCGTGCTCGTGCTGCTGATGGCCGCTACCCGGGTCAATCATTTCGCGGCGATCCCCGATGCCTCGTGGGCGGTGTTCTTCCTCGGCGGCTTCTACCTGCGCGGCTGGACGCGCTGGGCGTTCCCGCTGCTGATGGTGCTGGCGGTGGTCATCGACGTCCTGGTGATCCGCGCCAGCGGCATCGGGTACTGGCAGCACTATTGCGTATCGCCGGGCACCGCACTGCTGGTGCCGGCCTACTTCGCGATGTGGGCCGGTGGCGCCCTGCTGCGCCAGGGGTATGCCGGCGCCGACTGGACGGCACTGGCCAAGGCGGCGGCGCTGCTGGTGGCGGCCGTGGCGGTCTGCCACCTGTTCGCGCAGAGCGGCTTCTACTGGACCAGCGACGTGGTTGCTGCCCCGACCGCGGAGGGCTGGGCGAAGAACTACGCGGACTGGTTCCTGCCGTATCTGCGTACCGCAGCGATCTATGTCGGCCTGGCCGCCGCGCTGCAGCTGGCCACCGAACAGGTCGCAAAGCTGCTGCAGGCCCGCCGCGACGTGCTGCGCTGAGCCGGCGCGCATGGGCAACCGGCTTTCGCGCATCTATACCCGCACCGGCGATGACGGCAGCACCGGCCTGGGCGATGGCAGCCGGGTGGCCAAGGATGCCGCGCGGGTCGCTGCGTTCGGCACCGTGGACGAGGCCAACTCGGCGCTCGGCGTCCTGCTGGCCGTTGCGTTGCCGGACGACGTGCGCGCCCTGCTGACCACCGTGCAGCACCAGCTGTTCGACCTGGGCGGCGAACTGTGCATTCCCGGTCACGCCGCGATCCAGGCCACTGACGTGGACGCGCTGGAGCGCCAGCTTGACCACTACAACGCCACGCTGCCCCCCCTGCAGGAATTCATCCTGCCTGGCGGCGGCGAGGCCGCTGCCCGTTGTCACCTGGCCCGGACCATCGTCCGCCGTGCCGAACGCGACACTGTCACCCTCGCCCGGCAGGAGGCGGTACGCGCCGAGGCGCTGCACTACCTCAACCGGCTGTCGGACCTGCTGTTCGTGTTGGCCAGGGTGCTGGCCCGGGCCGACGGGCACGGCGAGGTGCTCTGGCAGCACACCCGCCGCCACGGCTGAAACCTTTCGCCCCGGAATCCGCGCCCGCATGCTGGTTTTCACCCATCCCGCCTGTCTGCAACATGATCCCGGCCCCGGCCATCCCGAATGCCCCGAGCGGCTGCAGGTGGTGCTGGACGCCCTGCGTGCCGCCTACCCGGACCAGCTGGACTGGCGCCAGGCCCCACCCGCCAAGTTTGGCGAGCTGGCGCGGGTGCACGACAGCGCGTTGATCGATCTGGTGCTGGCCCCGCAGACCGAGCCGCTGCGGCTGCTCGACATGGACACCATGACCTCGCCCGGTTCGGCCAGCGCAGCGCTGCATGCGGCCGGCGCCGGGGTGGCGGCGGTCGACGCGGTGATGCTGGGCGATGACCCCGCCGCCTTCTGCGCGGTGCGCCCGCCCGGCCACCACGCCACGGCGAACACCGCCATGGGGTTCTGCCTGTTCAACAACATCGCCATCGCCGCAGCGTATGCGCGCGACCGCTACGGTCTGGAGCGGATCGCCGTGGTCGACTTCGACGTCCACCACGGCAACGGTACCCAGGACATCTTCGCGGCCGACCCCCGCGTGGCCTACTACAGCACCCACCAGGCGGGCCTGTTCCCCAATTCGGGGCTGCGCCGCGACCGCGGCGCCGGCAACCTGCTCAACATCCTGCTGCCACCGGGCAGCGGCAGCTTCCGCTTCCGCAACACCTGGGCCGATGAGATGCTGCCGTCGATCGACGATTTCCGCCCGCAGCTGCTGCTGGTCTCGGCGGGGTTCGATGCCCATCTGCGCGATCCGCAGGCCGATCTGATGCTGGAAACCGACGACTTCGCCTGGATCACCACCGAGCTGCGCGCCCTGGCCCGGCGCCACGCCGCCGGACGCATCGTCTCCATGCTCGAGGGCGGTTACGACCTGCAGGCCCTCGCCGAATGCACCGTCGCGCACATCGGCGCGATGCGGTAGTGCCGGCCGCTGGCCGGCTTCCGATACGCCCCCCAGCATCCCTGCCGATGAACCTCACCCCTTCACCGCAAGGCGCCTTCATTGCCCCTATGCAAGGGATGGGGCAAGCTACGATCCGTTTTCGTCTGAATCCGAAGCCCGCGTGCGCCGAGCCCTCCGCCTGCTGCCCCTCCCCCTGAGCATCGCCATCTGCCTGCCGGCCATGGCCGACGAGAAACCGGTGAACTGGGGTCTGTGCCCGGTCACCGATGTCCTGCCCGCCTTCGAGGACGCCCCTGCGGCGGACAAGGCTGCGGCAGAGACCCGCGACCAGCAACCCACCGACATCGAGGGCGACAGCCTGACCGGTACCAGCACGGTGCCGCAGTACCAGGGCAACGTAGCGCTCAAGCGCGGCGACCAGTTTCTGGGGACCGATCATCTGAGCTTCGACACCGAGAGCGGCAATTACGTTGCCGAAGGCAATGTCCGTTACCAGGACTCGTCGATCCGGATGACGGCCAAGCGCGCCGAAGGCAACCAGGAAGCGGACACCCACAAGATCAGCGACATCCAGTACCAGCTGGTCTCGCGGCGCGGCCACGGCGGCGCCGATTCGATCGACCTGCAGGGTTCGGTCGGCCAGATGCACCGCTCCACCTACACCACCTGCGACCCGTCGCAGCCGGTGTGGAAGCTGTCGGCCCCACAGATCGAAGTGGACAACGACGAAGGCTTCGGCACCGCGCGCAACGCGGTGCTGCGGATCGGCAAGGTGCCGGTGCTGTGGGCACCGTACTTCAAGTTCCCGATCGACGACCGTCGCCAGACCGGCCTGCTTTACCCGCAGCTGGGCATGTCCGGGCGCAACGGGTTCGATTACGCGCAGCCGATCTATTTCAACCTGGCGCCGAACTACGACGACACCCTGACCCCGCGCTACATGAGCAAGCGCGGCTTCATGCTCGACAACGAGTTCCGCTATCTGTACGACGGTGGCCGCGGCGAGCTGCAGACCGCCTACCTCCCCAACGACAAGCTCCGCGACAAGGATCGCGGCGAGGTCCAGTACGAGGGGTACCACAACATCAACCGGAACTGGCAGGCACGCGCCAGCATCGGATGGGTCAGCGATGAACGCTATATGGAGGACTTCTCCAGCAAACTGCTGGGGGTGACCACCTCCAGCCTGCAGAGCCAGATCGGCATCTACGGCACCGGCGAGAACTGGAGTGGCGGCCTGATGGCCGACTACTGGCAGCTCACCGACTACACCTTGACCGAAGCCTCGCTGCCCTATGCTCGCCAGCCGCGCCTGTTCGGCACCTGGGACAAGCCGCTGCTGCCGTGGCTGGAAGCAGGCGTATACGCCGAAGCGGTGCATTTCACCCACGACGACGTCAACCAGAAGTTCGGTCCCGATGGCGATTACGAACGCAACGGCGTCGTGACCCCGTATTACAACGGCTCGCGCCTGGACGTGAAACCCTACGTGTCGATGCCGTTCGCCGGCGCCTCCTGGTATGTGACCCCGACGTTGGCCTACCGCTACACCGGCTACGAGCTGGACCGCGGCCTCGCCGACCAGACCCGGCTGCAGGCGCTGCGCGACGCCGGCGTGGACCCGTCCACGCTGACCCCCGACCAGCTGCGCGGCAACACCTCGCCCCACCGCAGCGTGCCGATCGCCAGCCTGGACGCCGGCATGTTCTTCGACCGCGAGACCACCATCGGCGGCAAGGGTTACCTGCACACGCTGGAACCGCGCCTGTTCTACCTGCGCACGCCTTACCGCGACCAGAGCGAGCTGCCGGTCTTCGATACGCGTGACTTCACCTTCAGCTGGGGCCAGCTGTTCCGCGACTCGCGCTACACCGGCGCCGACCGCCAGAACGACGCCAACCAGCTGACCATGGCGCTGAGCACCCGCTTCATCGACCAGACCACCGGTCGCGAGCGCTTCTCCGGCAGCATCGGCCAGATCCTGTATTTCGACGACTCGCGGGTGACCCTGCCGGGCCAGACCGCGCAGATCGAACAGGGCAAGTCGGCCTGGATCGCCGATGCCAACTACGCCATCAACGACCGCTGGAACCTGGGCGCCACCTACCAGTGGGACCCCAAGTACAAGCGTGAGGACCTGGCCAGCGTCCGCGCGCGCTACCTGATGTCCAACGACGGCATCGTCAACCTGACCTACCGCCACCGCCTGAACTCGGCCGCGCCCGCCACGGCAACCAAGGAAGAACGCACCCTGCTCGAACAGGTGGACCTGTCCTTCCTGTACCCGATCAATGCCACCTGGAGCGTGGTCGGCCGCTACTACTACTCCATCGAGGACAAGGCGCCGCTGGAAATCATCGGCGGCGTGCAGTGGGACAGCTGCTGCCTGGCCGTGCGCGCCCTGGCCCGCCGCTACGTGCGCAACCGCGAAGGTGAGCTGAACAATTCCTTCCAGATCGAGTTCGTGCTCAAGGGCCTGAGCTCCATCGGGCAGAACACGGACCGCACCTTGCGCCGTGCTATTCTCGGCTACTACCGAGACGACCTCTATCTCGTGCCGCCCAGCACCACCGGTGCGCCCACGCGCGACGACTACGATCCGAACCTGATCCCATGACCAAGACCCTTCCCGTCCTACTCGCTTCCGTGCTTGCGGTCACCACGGTATCCGCACCGCTGCAGGTGCTGGCCCAGCAGACCCAGTCGCTGGACCGCATCGCCGCGATTGTCGACGAGGATGTCGTGCTGCAGAGCGAGCTGGACCGCGCCGTGCAGAACATCAAGGCCCAGTACGCCGGCCGCGAAGGCCAGCTGCCGCCCGATGACGTGCTCAACCGCCAGGTGCTCGAGCGCCTGGTGCTGGTCAAGCTGCAGGTGGCGCGCGCCCAAGGCAGCGGGATCAAGGTCAGCGACCAGGAGCTGAACCAGGCCCTGAACTCGATCGCCCAGCAGAACGGCTCCAACCTGGATGCCCTGCGCCAGCGCCTGGCCGCCGACGGCCTGGATTTCAACGACTTCCGCAACTCGGTCCGCGACGAAATCACCGTGCAACGCCTGCGCCAGAGCTTCGCGCAGAGCCGCATCAGCGTGAGCGAAGGCGAGGTGGACGCTGCGTTGAAGCAGGAAGCCACCGTCGGCACCCAGTACCACCTGGCGCACATCCTGATCGCCCTGCCCGAAGGCGCCACCGCCGAGCAGATCGCGACCGGCCAGAAGAAGGTCGATGGCATCAAGGCGCTGCTGGACAAGGGCGAGCTGGACTTCAATGCCGCTGCGGTGCGCTACTCCGACAGCCCCAACGCGCTGGAAGGCGGCGACCTGGGCTGGCGTTCGATGGATGAAATCCCCGGTGCGTTCTCCGCGATGCTGACCGGCATGAAGGCCGGTGATATCGTCGGCCCGCTGAAGGGCCCCAGCGGCTTCCAGCTGCTCAAGCTGGTCGAAGTGCGCGACGCCGGTGCCGCCACGGGCGGCCAGACCATCACCGAATACCACGGCCGCCACATCCTGATCCGGGTCAACGACCAGCAGGACGCCGCCACCGCCAAGGCCAAGATCGACACCGTGCGCGCGCGGATTGCCGGCGGTGCGGATTTCCAGGCCGTGGCCAGGGAGTCCTCCGAGGACAGCAACACCAAGGGCCAGGGCGGCGATCTGGGCTGGTTCCCGGCCGACGCGTTCGGCCCGGACTTCGGCAAGCAGGTCACCGCGCTGCAGGACGGCGGCGTGAGCCAGCCGTTCCGCACCGACGCCGGCTGGCACATCGTGGAGCGGGTGGGCACCCGGCAGACCGATGCCGGCACCGACAACAAGCGCGCCCAGATCCGCGAGACCATCGGCCGGCGCAAGCTGGAAGAGGAATACAACCGCTACCTGCAGGAACTGCGTGGCGAAGCCTACGTCGACCTGCGCGTGGGCACCACGGCGCAGCCGGCTGCCGCTCCCGCCCCTGCTCCGGCGCCAGCCAAGCCCTGAGGCCACCGCGATGATCCCGCAGCTCGCTCTGGTACCGGGCGAGCCCGCCGGGATCGGCCCGGAACTCTGCCTTCGCCTGATCCAGCAGCCGCGCACCGATTGCCGGCTGCTGGCATTCGCCGACCCGGATACGCTGCGGGCGGCCGCCAGCGCATTGTCGCTGCCCCTGAACCTGTTGCCTGAAGACGCCATCGCCCGCCAGCCGGGCGATCTGCCGTTGTGCGCGGTGCCCAATGCGGTGCCGTCGCGTTTCGGCCAGACCGACCCGGCCAATGCCGGGGCGGTGATCGGGGCGCTGCTGCAGGCCGGCCAGGCCTGCCTGGACGGGCGCGCGGACGGCGTGGTGACCGGCCCGGTCCACAAGGCCGTGATCAACCAGGGCGGCATCGCCTACAGCGGCACCACCGAACTGCTGGCCGGGCAGGCGGGCGTGCAGGTGGTGATGATGCTGGCCAACGATATCGTCCGCGTTGCCCTGGCCACCACCCACCTGCCCCTGCGCGCGGTGGCCGACGCGATTACCGCCGACGGCCTGACCACCACGCTGCAGACCGTGCATGACGCGCTGCGCCGTGAGTTCGGCATCGCCGCCCCGCGGATTGCGGTGCTGGGGCTGAACCCGCATGCCGGGGAAGACGGCCACCTGGGCCGCGAGGAGCTGGACGTGGTCATTCCCCTGCTGCAGCGCCTGCGCGCCGGCGGCATGGACCTGATCGGGCCGCTGCCGGCCGACACCGCCTTCCTGCCGCAGAAACTGACCGGCTTCGACGCAGTGCTGGCGATGTACCACGACCAGGGCCTGCCGGTACTGAAGTACAGCGGCTTCGAGCAGGCGGTGAACATCACCCTGGGGCTGCCCTACCCGCGCGTCGCGGTGGACCACGGCACGGCGCTGGAACTGGCCGGCCGCGGCCTTGCCGATCCCTCCAGCCTGCTCGCCGCCACGGCCCTGTGCGCCCGGCTGGCCCGGCAACGTAAAATGAGCGCATGACCTCCCCCCATTCCCCCTCCGCGCCCGGCTTCACCGCCCCGGCCAAAAAGCAGCTTGGCCAGCATTTCCTGGCCGATCGCAGCTATATCGACAAGATCGTGCTGGCGGTCAACCCGAAGGACGACGACCGCCTGGTCGAGATCGGCCCGGGCCAGGGTGCGATCACCCTGCCGCTGCTGCGCCGGCACCCGCGCCTGACCGTGATCGAATTCGACCGCGACCTGATCGCGCCGCTGACCGCCGCGGCCGCGCCGCTGGGCGAACTGACCATCGTGCACCGGGACGTGCTGCAGGTAGATTTCACTGCGCTGGCCGGCGATGGTCAGATCCGGCTGGTGGGCAACCTGCCGTACAACATCTCCTCGCCGATCCTGTTCCACGCCATGGAGCATGCGGCGGTGATCCGCGACATGCACTTCATGCTGCAGAAGGAAGTGGTCGATCGCATGGCCGCCGAACCGGGCAGCAAGGTGTACGGCCGCCTGAGCGTGATGCTGCAGGCCTGGTGCAAGGTCACCTCGCTGTTCGTGGTGCCACCGGGCGCGTTCCGTCCGCCGCCGAAGGTCGATTCGGCGGTGGTCCGGCTGGTGCCGCGCGATCCGGCCACGGTCGGCATTGTGGACCGGCGCCGGTTCGCCGAGGTGGTCCGGGCGGCATTCGGGCAACGCCGCAAGACGCTGCGCAACGCGCTGAACGGTGTGATCACGCCCGAGCAGTTCGAAGCGGCCGGGGTGCGCAGCGATGCACGCGCCGAGCAGCTCTCGGTTGCCCAGTTCATCGCGCTGGCCAATGTGCCGCGCGCGGAAGATTGAAACTCCCTCTACACTGCCTGCATGAACGACGCTGCACACTATGCGATCTCGGTCGAGGTCGCACCGCGCTTTCTCGATGACCAGTCCACTCCGGCGGACGGACGCTTCGCCTTCGCCTACACCATCCGCATCCACAACCGTGGGCGGGTGGCGGCGCGTCTGGTGGCACGCCATTGGCGCATCACCGATGCCAATGGGCGTGTCGAACACGTGGATGGCGAGGGGGTCATCGGCGAGCAGCCGCGGCTGCGCCCGGGTGAAGACTTCCGTTACACCTCGGGTGTCATGCTGGAAACCGAGCACGGGACGATGCAGGGGCATTACGACATGGTGGCCGACGACGGCACCGAGTTCGCCGCTCCGATCGCGCCCTTCGTGTTGACCATTCCGCGCACGCTGCACTGATGGAGGCGCACGCATGAGTGTCTGGGCCATCGGCGACCTGCAGGGCTGTTACGAAGTGACCCAGCGTCTGCTGGAGAAGATCCGCTTCGACCCGGCGGTGGACACACTGTGGTTCTGTGGCGATCTGGTCAACCGGGGCGGGCAGTCGCTGGAAACGCTGCGGCTGGTGCATTCGCTGCGCGAGCAGAGCGTGGTGGTGCTGGGCAACCATGACCTGTCGCTGCTGGCGGTGGGCGCGCGTACCGAGGAGGAGCAGCGCAAGGTCAATCCGGATCTGCTGCGGATCGTGCAGGCCGAGGATCGTGACGTGCTGCTGGACTGGCTGCGCATGCAGAAGCTGGTGCACGTGGACCGTGCGCTGGGCTGGATGATGGTGCATGCCGGGCTGGCCCCGAAATGGACCACGCAGCTTGCTGAAAAGCATGCGCGCGAGGTGGAGCAGCAGCTGCATGGCAGCGGCTATCGGAAGCTGTTCCGCAACATGTATGGCGACAAGCCGATCTGGTCGCCGGGACTGTCGGGCTACGATCGGTCGCGGGCGATCATCAATCTGCTCACGCGGATGCGCTACTGCACGCCGCGCGGGCGGATCGGGATCGAGGACAAGGGCACGCCGGGCACGCAGGAGCAGGGGCTGTACCCATGGTTCGAGGTGCCGGGCCGGGTGGAGCGCGATCTGAAGATCGTGTGCGGCCACTGGTCGGCGCTGGGCCTGACCATCACGCAGGGCGTGCACGCGATCGACACGGGAGCGGTGTGGGGGGGCAAGCTCACGGCGCTGCAGCTGGATACCGAGGAATTGCGGGTGGTGCAGGTGCCGGGGCGCGACGTGCCCAAGCCGGTCACTCCGCCGCGCCCACCGGCGCGCCGCAATGAGGGTGAGGGCAACGGCCGGCCGCCACGCGGCCCGCGCAACAACCAGAACCGCGGCCCACGCCAGCAACAGCCGCGCCGCACGTCGGAGTCCAGCGGTAGCGAAGGCAACGGCACGCCCACCACGGCATAACCGGCGACGTCCTCGCGGCGGGGTCGCGGAAGCCGAATCGTAGAGCCGGGCTCTGCCCGGCTGCTGTCGGATTCAGGCGAACAGCCGCGAGCTGCGAGCATCCCTGGCTTGGGCCGGCGGCCATGGGAAAAGCAGTAGGTCAGGCCCGCACGTAATCCACGAAATCGAACGCGAACGCGTGCTTGGCGTCCGCTGGATGGTGTTCGCGCTTGGATTCGCTCCACTGCTGCGGATCGATCGTCGGAAAATGCGTGTCGGCCTGCACCGTGGTGTCCACCCAGGTCAGGTGCAGGTCCGTGGCATGCGCCATGGTCAGACGGTAGATCTCGCCGCCGCCAATCACGCACAGTTCGTCGGCGCCAGCGTCTGCGGCGAACTGTGCTGCTTCGTCGATGGAACCCACAGCGTGCATGCCCTCGAATGGGACCTGGCCCGAGCGGGTCAGTACGAGGTTCGGCCGGCCGGGCAGCGCACGCCCGAGCGATTGGGCGGTCTTGCGGCCCATCAGGATCGGCTTGCCGAGGGTCAGCGCCTTGAAGCGCTTCAGATCGTCCGGCAACTGCCAGGGCAGCTGGTTGTCGTGGCCGATGCCATGGTCACGGTCCAGTGCGGCGATCAGCGAAATCTTCATGATTCGGCGTCTCCCTGCATGCGTACTGCATCACAGCCTTCGGTGGCACCGCGCACGGCAGCCAGGGCCTGCTGCAGGCGGGGATCGGCGTCCATGGCCGCATCCGCTGATTGAGCAAGCTGGGCCAGATGTGCGTCCTGCGCTTCCTGCAACCCGGGCGCGGCCATGACGTCGGCGTTCACCGTCCCCGACATTTCGCCGTTGCTGCGGTCCAGGAAGGCCTGGAGCTGCGGGACCGAATACGCCTGCTGCAGCTGCTGCTCGAAACGACGCTGGTAGGCCGGGTCGTTGAAGGTGTCCTGCATGAACCGCACCAGCTCGGTGGTCATGCCCGCCACGGCGGTACGCATCGCTGGCTCGCATGCGGCGGGGAGGTCACGCGGGACGAAACCTGCACCGGATCCTTCGGCCATCATTGCCACGCCCTGGTTGACCTGCCGCAGCACGATCTGCGCGTTGACCTGTGCTGCAAGCTCGGCGTGCGTTGCGGCATCTGCCTGCGCCGCCGCCGGCAGCAGCATCAGCACGGCGAGCGGCAGTGCGCTGCCCTTCCCCGGCCTCATACCGCCACCGGCGCCTTGATCGCCGGGTGCGGGTCGTAGCCGTCGATGCGGATGTCGTCGAACTGGAAACCGAACAGGTCGGTCACCTCGGGATTCAACCAGAGCGTGGGCAATGGGCGCGGGGTGCGCGCCAGCTGCTCGCGGGCCTGTTCGTAATGGTTGGAATACAGGTGGGCGTCGCCGAGGGTATGCACGAAGTCGCCCACTCCCAGGCCGGTTGCCTGCGCCACCATGTGGGTGAGCAGGGCGTAGCTGGCAATGTTGAACGGCACGCCCAGGAAGATGTCGCCGCTGCGCTGGTACAGCTGGCAGCTCAGCTTGCCGTCCACCACGTAGAACTGGAACAGGTTGTGGCAGGGCATCAACGCCATCTGCGACAGCTCGCCGACATTCCACGCGCTGACCACCAGCCGGCGCGAATCCGGGTTGCGTTTGATTTCGTCCACCAGCCACTGCATCTGGTCGATGCTGCCGCCGTCGGCGGTGGCCCAGCTGCGCCACTGCTTGCCGTAGACCGGGCCGAGATCGCCGTTGGCGTCGGCCCATTCGTCCCAGATCCGCACCTGGTGTTCTTTCAGGTAACCGATGTTGGTGTCGCCCTTCAGGAACCACAGCAGCTCGTGGATGATCGAGCGCAGGTGCAGCTTCTTGGTGGTGACCAGCGGGAAGCCGTCGTTGAGGTTGAAGCGCATCTGCCAGCCGAACACGCTGCGGGTGCCGGTGCCGGTGCGGTCGGATTTCTCGGTGCCGTGTTCGAGCACGTGGGCGAGCAGGTCCAGGTAGGCTTTCATGCCTTGCTCCCGGCGGCAGCGGGGGTGGCCGGCAGCGTCGGCTGCAGCACCGGCGCGCGGCGCGACAGCGCCAGCAGGACCACGCCCAGGGCCACCAGCGGCAGGCTGAGCAGCTGGCCGCGGGTGAACCAGTCGAAGGCCAGGTACACGCCGTTGTCGGGCATGCGCACGAACTCCACGGCGAAACGGAATACGCCGTACATGAGCGCGAAGAGGCCCGAGACCACGTAGCGGTGACGTGGCTTGGCCGACACCGTCCACAGCACGACGAACATCACCAGCCCTTCCAGCAGCGCTTCATACAGCTGCGACGGGTGGCGTGCGAACGGATTGAGGGCGCCCGTGGCGAACTGCTCGCGCAGTGCCGGCATGTCCAGCTGGTTCAGCGGTGCCGGCAGGCCCGAGGGGAACACCACGCCCCAGGTGCCGTTGGTGTACTTGCCCCACAGCTCGGCACCGATGAAGTTGCCGATGCGGCCGAAGCCCAGGCCCAACGGCACCAGCGGCGCCATGAAGTCGATGGTGTCACCCAAATGCAGGCGATTCCTGCGCGACCAGTACCACGAGGCGAACAGCACGCCGAGCAGGCCGCCGTGGAAGCTCATGCCGCCATCCCACACCTTGAACAGCAGCAGCGGGTTGTGCAGGAATTCCGAGGTGGCGTAGAACAGCATGTAGCCCACGCGGCCGCCGACCACCACGCCGAGCATGGCGTAGAACAGCAGGTCGGAGAAGCCGTTGGCATCCACCCCCGGCAGGCGCCCGGCCGCGATCCGCCGGCGCCCCAGCCACCACGCCGCAGTGAAGCCGAGCAGGTACATGATGCCGTACCAGTGCACCTTGACCGGTCCAAGCGAAAGGGCGATGGGGTCGATATCGTGGAAATAGATCATGGGCGATGCCTTGCAGGTAAGCGGGTATTCTACGGCCGCCCATCGCGCTCAAAGTAGCTGGGGGCTGTCCGGAAGGGCGTCGTCCCTGGCCCCGGAGCCGGGCGGATAGTGCCCGGCCAGTAGCTCCGAGACCTCCTCGATGGCCAGCAGCACCGCGTGCTGGAGATCGCCTTGTTCCCGCAACCGGTCCTGCATGTGCGCGCAGACCGCCTGCCACTGTGCCTGCCCCACCCTGCCGCGCAGGCCGCGGTCGGCGACCAGTTCGATGGCGTGGTCGGCCAGCAGCAGGTAGACCAGCACGCCGTTGTTGTTTTCTGTGTCCCAGGTACGCAGCTGGGCGAATGCCTGTTCGGCCCGCTGGCGCGGCGTGACCCGCTGCCACAGCGCCCGCAACGGCAGATCCGCTTCCACGGCGAACATCACCTGCCCCCCGTGGCGGCGCTCACCGGCCGCGATCGCGTCGGTGATGGCCTGCAATGCGGCCGGGGGGAAGGCACGCCGCAGCGAGGGGGCGAACAGATGGCGCAGCGCGCGCATCACCAGCCTCCCGAGGCGCCACCGCCTCCGGACCGTCCGCCGCCACCGCCCCAGCCGCCACCGCCACCGAAGCCGCCGCCCCCACCGCCCCAGCTCCCGCCGCCGAAGCCACCGCCGCCCCAGCCGGAGTTGCGGGCAAAGCGCCCCGCCCGGCCGGACGAGAAGCCGACGAACAGGCCGATCAAGCCGGCCAGGCCACTGGCCAGCCACAGCGAGGTGAACAGGAAAGCGGCCACTGCCGCACCGCCGCCGCCCAGCAGGGCGCGCACCGGGCGCGGCAGCCAGCCCAGCAGGGCGCGAGCGAAGGTCCCTACGAAGAAGCCGATCACCAGGGCCAGGGTGAACCCGTCGCCGCCCGTGCCGCGCGGCTCGCGGTTGTCGCTGACCGGCGCCGGCAGCGCCTCGCCGTCGATCAGCTTGACCAGCGCTGCCGTACCGTCGGCCAGGCCGCCGGCGTAATCGCCGTTGCGGAAATGCGGGGCCAGGTATTCCTGGATCACCCGGTTGGCGATCGCATCGGGAATGGCGCCTTCCAGCCCGTAGCCGGGTTCGATGCGCACCTTGCGGTCGTCCTTGGCCACTACCACCAGCACGCCGTCATCCACGCCCTTGCGCCCGATCTGCCACTGCTCGAACACGCGCTGGGTGTACTGCTCGATGGCTTCCGGCTGCGTGGTCGGCACCATCAGGATCTGCAGCTGGCTGCCCTTGCGCTGCTGCAGGGCCAGGGCCTGCGCTTCCAGCGCCTGCCGCTGCGCGGCGTCCAGCGTGCCGGTGGCATCGACCACCGGCGAGGTCATCGGCGGAATCGCCGCGTCGGTCTGCGCCCAGGCGGGAAGCGCCAGGCACAGGCTCAGCAGCAGCAACGCGCGCAGCAGCCGGCGGATGCTCACCGGCCTACTGCGCCGGTGCCTGCTGCGGCTGCGGCTGCGGCGCGGGCGGCTGGGAGCCGAATTTCACTGCCGGCGGCTGCGAGATCTGCGCTTCGTTTTCCACCGTGAAGTTGGGCTTTTCCTTGTAGCCGAACATCTTGGCGGTGATCAGCTGCGGGAACGAGCGGACGTAGGTGTTGTAGTCCTGTACCTGCTGGATGTAACGCCCGCGCGCCACCGTGATGCGGTTTTCGGTGCCTTCCAGCTGCGCCTGCAGGTCGCGGAAGCCCTGGTCGGACTTCAGGTTCGGGTAGTTCTCGGTCACCACCAGCAGCCGCGACAGCGCCCCGCTCAACTCCCCTTGGGCCTGCTGGAACTGCTTGAGCGATTCGGCGTCGTCGGCGTTGACGTTGACCTGGCCGACCCGCGCACGGGCATTGGTGACGTCGGTCAGCACCTGCCGCTCCTGGTTGGCATAGCCTTCCACGGTCTGCACCAGGTTGGGGATCAGGTCGGCGCGGCGCTTGTACTGGTTGAGCACCTCGGCCCAGCCGGCCTTGACCTGCTCATCCTTCTGCTGGATGGAGTTGTAACCGCAACCGGACAACAGGCTGGCCAGCAGGGCCAGCAAGATCAGTCGGGTGGACATACGCATGACCGGCTCCGGATCGGGGATTGACGGAGCCGGAGGATGCCATGAATAGGGGTTAATACCCCGTAACGGTGTCGCGCGGGTGACGACCAACGGTCGTCACCTACCCGATGGGTCCGCGCCCCACCCGATGGGTCCGCGCACCACCTGATGGGTCCGCGCACCACCTGATGGGTCCGCGCACCACCTGATGGGTCCGCGCCCCACCCGGTAGGTACCGACCGTTGGTCGGTACGGGTGAAACCGACCGCAGGTCGGTTTCACCAATTTCCGGCGCCCGGCACGTGGTGGGCCACGGCGCGGCGGCGCATCAGCAGGTTCAGCCATTCCACCAGCACCGAGAAGCCCATGGCCGAATAGATGTAGGGCTTGGGCACATGCACCTCCAGGCCATCCAGAATCAGCACCGCGCCGATCAGCAGGATGAAGGCCAGGGCGAGCATCTTCACGGTCGGGTTGGCGTCGATGAAGCGGCCCAGCGGGTTGGCGGCCAGCAGCATCACCGCCACCGACAGCAGGATGGCCGCGACCATCACCGGAATGTGGTCGGCAATGCCGACGGCGGTGATCACCGAATCCAGCGAGAACACGATGTCGATGATCGCGATCTGCAGGATCACCATGCCGAACACCGCCGAGGCCTTGGTAGTGGTGGGGTCTTCATCCTCGCCGCCGGTGATCAGCTCGCGGATTTCCATGCCGCCCTTGATGATCAGGAACACGCCGCCCAGGATCAGCACCAGGTCGCGGATGGAGATGCCCATGCCGGCCACGGTGAACAGGTTCGCCTCCATGTGCGCCAGGTAAGCCAGCGACACCAGCAGGAGGATCCGGGTGATGCAGGCCACGGCGATGCCGAGTTTGCGCGCGAACGGGCGGCGCGACTCGGGCAGCTTGCTCACGGCGATGGAAATGAACACCAGGTTGTCGATGCCGAGCACGATTTCCAGTGCGCTCAGGGTCAGCAGGGTCAACCAGACGTTGGGATCGGACAGCAGCTCGAGAAACATGGATACATCCTTACAAGGGGGAATGGCGCGCCGGGCGCGTCAGAAAATCCGTGGTGCCAGAACCAGGGCCCAGCACAGCAGTACATTCATCATCAGCACGAACACCGCCGCCGAGCCCATGTCCTTGGCGCGTCCGGCCAGCTCATGGAATTCCGCGCCGTAACGCTCGATCACGGCCTCGATGGCCGAGTTGGCCAGCTCCATGGCCAGCACCAGCAGCATCGAGCCGATCATCAGCGCGCGCTCCACCGGGGTCTGGCCCAGCCACAGCGCCACCGGGGCCAGCACCACCAGCAGGTAGACCTCCAGCCGGAACGAGGACTCATGCAGCCAGGCCGCGCGCAGACCCTGCCAGGACCAGACCGCCGCCTTGAAGATGCGCTTTGGGCCGCGCGGCAGGTGCCCCAATTCGTCAGCCACGCGGGCACGCTCCACGGAGGGCAAGGGTGCACGGCAGCAGGTGCAGGCCACGGCAACGGGTCATGGGCAGGGCAAGGAGGGCTGATGAATCCTCCATTTTGCCATAAGCGGCACATCCCGACCGCCGGCAGCGGGGGTGGGCGGGCCTAAGATGGGCGGGTGCCATCCAAGGAGTCCCGCATGTCCCATCGCGTCACCCGCCCCCTGCTGCTCGCCCTGGCCCTCGCCGCCAGCCTCCCCGCCCTGGCCCTCAAGCCCGCGCCGGTCCCCGCCCCGCCGCAGGTACCGTCCCAGGTCTCCAACGTCGCCTGGGCCGGTGACATGGCCGCGTTCGCCAAGGCCGATGCCAGCAACCCGCCGCCGCGCGGTGGCATCGAGTTCATCGGCAGCTCCTCGATCCGCATGTGGGACACCCTGGCCACCGACTTCCCGGGCCAGAAGGTCTTCAACCGCGGCTTCGGCGGCTCGGAGGTGCGCGACAGCACCTGGTACGCCGACCAGATCGTGATCCCGTACGCGCCCTGCAAGGTGTTCTTCTACGCCGGCGACAACGACCTCAACAGCGGCCGCAGCCCGGCCCAGGTCCGCGACGACGTCGTCGCCTTCGTCCAGCGCGTGCACCGCGACCTGCCGAAGACCACCGTCGAGGTCATTTCGATCAAGCCCAGCCCCTCGCGCGCCACCCTGCTGCCGGCAGTGCAGGAGGCAAACGGCCTGATAAAGACCGCGTTGGCCAAGCTGCCCCGCACCGGCTTCACCGACATCTACACCCCGATGCTTGGCGCCGACGGCCAGCCCAAGGCCAGCCTGTTCCGCGAGGACATGCTGCACATGCAGCCGGAAGGCTATGCAATCTGGCGCAAGGCGCTGGCGCCGAAGGTGAACTGCGCTGCGCCGTAAAACGATGGAAGACAGCAAAGGCCGGCGATCGCGTCGCCGGCCTGCCGCATTCAACCGGAATTGTCCGCCATCCACACGCGGCCTTTCGGAATCATTGAAATGTGGAAGCTTGCACGAGTACGCGGACGGACACTGGGTGCCCCATCGTTCAGCAGCTCCCCCATGAAGCTCATCACGCCCATCTGTAATGCAATCCGGCCAATCAAGGCCGCCATGCTCCCCGTCAAGCACGCCTTCAGGACGCGCGGCGAGGTCATCACGGACGATATGTCGCTGGTTCGGTCCTTCAACTGCAAGCGGACCAACCTGACGATCTCGGATGAGACAGTCACCAAGCTGACCAGCAAGTTCCACAGCCTTCTTCATCGCGTTGGGAACAGCTACCACTACGAGTATCTGCAGCGAGACTTGGCGGACGTCGAACGAGACCTCGCTAGTTTTGGCAGCTCGCCTGCCAAGCGGGATCTTTCCAGGCTGGCAGGGAGTTTCAAGGTCGCGCTGCAAAGCCTGAAGGCGGGCAACCCCGATGCAGCCGCCGTGCAGCTGCGCAGCCCCAGACTCGATGTCGGATCGGCTCATGGGCTGCATGCGGGCGTCATTCCGAGCCACGCCGCAACCCCGACACTCTCACTGGTCGATATCTTTGCCAGGAACTTCCACCAGCACGATGTCTCGGTTGAAGAACGCAAGGCGCTGGACGCCACGTTTGCACGCACGTATGGCGTACCGGTGTCGACCTTGCATGATCGAGCGCTGATGGTCCACGACTTTGGCAGCATCTACCGGAAAGACTTCAAGACCATCAGCGACATTGGTGCCGAGCTCATCACGATCAATTCGATGCTTCTGAAGATGGATTCCAGCCCGGCGCAGATTGACCTGGTGGAGCGCCTGTGCACGTATCGCGACATGATCGAAGCCGCAGAGCGCCACTGGCGTGACGTGTTCGCGCAATACACCCGACCCTCGTCGCTGAAGGTTACGCCCGCCCAGCGCCGGCTGGACAGCCTTCGGGTGCGGGAAGCCGCTACCTGGCTGGGCTGGTCCGCCGAAAAGGTTTGTGCCGAACAGGCTGAACTTCTCGCCCGCCAGGACGCTGATCACCGGTAAATGATCGTCGCCTGCGTGCCCACGCCGGGTTCGCTGCTGAGGCCGATCTTCCAGCCAAAGCGGTCGCACAGGCGGCGGACGATCGACAGGCCCAGCCCGGTCCCCTGGGGCCGGCTGGGTTCGGCGCGGTAGAACGGTTCGAAGGCGCGGGCCAGCGCTTCGGGCGACATGCCGATGCCGGTGTCGCGCACCACCACCCGGTCATCGAGCACGTCCACGTCGATGCGGCCTTCGTCGGTGTAGCTGCAGGCGTTGCGCAGCAGGTTGCTGACCACCACCTGCAGCACCCGCGGCGGGGCGTGCAGTTCCACCGGCGTGTCGCTGTGCAGGTGGATCTCCACCGGCCGCCCGGCGATCAGTTCGCGGGCGTTGTCCACTTCATAGCGTACGATCTCGCTGACGTCGAACAGCTCGATCTGCGGCTCGACGTCGGCTTCGCGGGCCAGGATCAGGAAGGCGTCGATCACTGCCTCCATGTCGCGACCGGCGCGCTGGATGCGGCCCAGGCTGCGGCGCAGGCGCGGGGTCACGTCCTGGTCGCCCAATGCCATGTCGCTGGCGACGCGGATCACGGTCAGCGGGGTGCGCAGCTCGTGGCTGGCGTCACGGGTGAAGTTGCGTTCGCGCGCCACGTGCGCGGTGACCCGCGTGGCCAGCGAGTGCAGGGCGGCGGCGAGCTGCCGGGTTTCGCCCTGCATGTCGGCCGGCAGCTTGTCCGGGGCCAGGTCGGTGGCTTCGGGATGGCCCGGGTTCCAGCGCGACACCCGCCGCGCCAGCCAGTTGACCGGCGAGACCAGCCGTTTGGAGGCCCGGTAGGTGATCCACGATGCCCCGTATACCGCCAGCAGGGTCAGCAGCACCGGCACGATGCCGAACCAGAAGGCCAGCATTTCCGCGCGAGAGCGCAGGAACACCAGGTACAGCCGCCCTTCCGGGCGAGCGTCGACCAGCACCAGCTGGTCGTCTGCCTTCAGTTCGTGGAAGCCCGGCGTCAGCTCGCGCAGGTTGGCCGGCAGGCTCAACGCCGACTGCCCGGTTTCCAGCAGGTAGCCGCGGATGTTGCGCGTGTTCGGCGGCGGCTGCACCGGCGAGGCCGCGTGCAGTTCCCAGAAATAGGTCGCCTCTTCCTGCAGCGCGCTGCTGACCAGGCTGTGCTTGATCACCAGCGAAACCAGCCAGGCGCCGAGCAGAATGCCCAGGCTGGCCAGCACGGCCTGCAGGATGAAAACGATTCGGATCTTGCGCGGCAGACCGTGCGGCATTACGACATCCAGGGCGGTTCGCCGCGATTATAGGAAACCGCGCCGTTATTCCTTCGTGCAAACAACGGCAATGCCCCGGCAGGTGCCGGGGCATCGTGTTCCATCAGCTCATCGGTTGGGCGATATCGGCAATACGGTAGCCGGCGCTCTGCACGGTGTGCAGCAGCGGGCGGTCGAACGGCTTGTCGATGATCTTGCGCAGGTTGTACAGGTGGCTGCGCAGCGTGTCCGAATCGGGCAGGCCATTGCCCCAGATCTCGCGCTCGATTTCCTGCCGGGTGACCACGCGCGGCGATTCGCGCATCAGGATGGTCAGCAGGCGCAGGCCGATCGGCGACAGCTGCAGCTCGGTACCGGCACGGGTGGCACGCATGCTCACCGGGTCCAGCACCAGGTCGGCAACCTTCAGTACCTCCGAACCCACCTGGCGACGCTCGCGGCGGATCAGGGCGCGCAGCCGCGCTTCCAGTTCCTGGATCGCGAACGGCTTGGTCAGGTAATCGTCGGCACCAAAGCCCAGGCCGGTGAGCTTGTCGTCCAGCGTGTCGCGCGCGGTCAGCATCAGCACCGGGGTCGACTTGCGGGCGTCGTTGCGCAGCCGGCGGCAGACCTCGATGCCGTCCAGGCGTGGCAGCATCAGGTCCAGCACCACCACGTCGTAGCTGTTCTCAGCCGCGAGGCGATAGCCGTCCAGGCCGTCCTGGGCATAGTCGACCTCGAATCCGCGGCCTTCCAGGTATTCACCGATCATCTCGGAGATATTGCGGTTGTCTTCGACCACCAGCACCAGGCCGGAGGTTTCCTTTGTCTGACGCATGGGAGTCCCTCTTTCTTCAGCTTTGTGAAACATGCCGGATCGACGGTGGACGCGGTGTGAAGCCGCTCACGACATCCTGAATTCTTTCATCAAAGCAGCGGTTTCAGCAGCGGCCACACGTTTTCCAGCACCCGGGGCTGGCCGGCTGCCGTGGGGTGCAGGCCATCGGACTGCATCATCCCGGGTTGCAGCGCCACCCCCTCCAGCAGGAACGGAAGCAGCGGCACCTTGTACTGGGTGGCCAGCCCGGCATATGCCTTGCGCAGGCGGTCGCGGTAGGCGGCGCCGTAGTTGGGCGGCACATCGATGCCGAGCAGCACCACCCTGGCGCCCGCCGCCTGGCTGGCCACGATCATCTTCTCCAGGTTGCCGCGCAGCTGGGCCGGGGCCAGCCCGCGCAAGGCGTCGTTGCCACCCAGTTCGATCACCACCACCGAGGGCCGGTGTTTGGCCAGCAACGCCGGCAGACGGGTCAGTGCGCCGGCGCTGGTCTCACCGCTGATGCTGGCATTGATGATCTCCGGGGCGGGCTTGATCTGTTGGTTGACCCGCTGCTGAAGCAGGGTTACCCAGCCCGACGCGGCCGGGATATTGTGGGCGGCACTGAGGCTGTCGCCGACCACCAGTACCGCATGCCGGGTATCGGCACCTTTGGCACAGGCCAGCGCAGGCGCCAGCAGCAACCATGCCAGCAGCCACATCGTCTGGGCCGTACGGCCCGCCCACTTTGCTCGGTACATTGGAGAATCCTCATCGACAGCCTGTCCCCCCGCAGCGCGTCCGTCGCCATCGCCGCCCACAACGTGGGCAAGTCCGCACGTGGCCCGGAGGGTGAAGTCCACATACTGGACAACATTGACATGACCGTCCATGAAGGCGAGAGCGTGGCCATCGTCGGCGCGTCCGGCTCGGGCAAGACCACCCTGCTGGGCCTGCTGGCCGGCCTGGACCTGCCCAGCCGCGGCGGCATCGCGCTTGCCGGTGCCCGCCTGGACGAGCTGGACGAAGAGGCACGGGCGCAGCTGCGCGCGCGCGAGGTCGGCTTCGTGTTCCAGAGCTTCCACCTGCTGCCGGCACTCACCGCCGAAGAGAACATCGCCCTGCCACTGGAACTGGCCGGGCGCGAAGATGCCGCGCGCGTCCGCGAGGTGCTGGCCCAGGTCGGGCTGAGCCACCGCGCACGGCACTACCCGCGCCAGCTGTCCGGTGGCGAACAGCAGCGCGTGGCGCTGGCGCGCGCCTTCGTGGCGCGGCCCCGCATCCTGTTCGCCGATGAGCCGACCGGCAGTCTGGACCAGGCAACCGGTCAGCAGATCAGCGACCTGCTGTTCGCGCTCAACGCCACCAGCGATACCACCCTGGTGCTGGTCACCCACGACCTGCGCCTGGCCCAGCGCTGCGAACGCATCTACCGGCTGGACGGCGGCCGGCTGGTCGATGTGGCGGGAATCAGCGCATGAACGTGCTGCGCCATGCCGCGCGCGCATTGCGCCGCGAGTTCCTGGCCGGCGACCTGCTGACCGTGTTTGCCGCGCTGGTGCTGGGCGTGGCGGTGATGACCGCGGTCGGCACCCTGGTCAACCGGGTCACCCTGGCGCTGACCAGCAGTGCGGCAGAAATGCTCGGCGGCGACCTGGGCCTGGGCGGCCGTGAGGATGTCCCGCAGGCGTTTGCCGATGAAGCCCGCGCGCGCGGCCTGGCCAGCACCCGCATGGTCAGCTTCCCCAGCGTGCTGTTCCACGGCGATGACAGCCAGATGGCCAACATCAAGGCGGTCAGCGACCACTATCCGCTGCGCGGTGAACTGCGCGTCAGCCGCGTGGCGGGAGGGGCCGATGAAGTGGCCGGCACCCCGGCTCCGGGCGAGGCGTATGCCGATCCGCGCCTGATGCAGGCGCTGGGGCTGAAGGTCGGCGACGCACTGGAGTTCGGCGCCGGCAGCCTCACCGTGACCCGCGTGCTGCAGGCCGAGCCGGACACCTCCGGTGAGCTCATGCAGCTCTCTCCCCCGCTGCTGGTCAACCGGCTCGATGTCGACCGCGCCGGGCTGCTCGGGCCGGGCAGCCGCGCGTCGTACCGGATGATGTTTGCCGGCGACAGCGCGGCGATTGCCGACTTCCGCGGCTGGCTGCAGCCGCGCGCCAAGGGCCTGCGCATTGTCGGCATTGCCGATGCGCAGCGTGGGGTGCGCGGTGCGTTCGATCTGGCCGGGCGTTTCCTCTCGCTGGCCGCGCTGCTGGCCGTGCTGCTGGCCGGGGTGGCCACGGCACTGGCCGCCAACCGTTTCGCGCTGCGCCGGATCGACCAGGTGGCCGTGCTGCGCTGCCTGGGCGCCCGCCAGCGCGACATCCTCGCTGCGATGGCACTGCAGCTGGTGCTGCTGGCCGTGCCGGCCTGCCTGGTCGGGATCGGGCTGGGCATGGCCGCGCAGGCCGGGTTGGTACAGGCGCTGGGTGGGTTGATTCCGGGCCGTCTGCCGTTGCCGCAGGCCACGCCGGCGCTGAGCGGGGCCAGCATCGGGCTGGTGCTGCTGCTTGGCTTCGGGCTGCCGCCGCTGCTGCGGCTGCGCAAGGTGCCGCCCATGCGGGTGCTCAATCGCAGCTTCGCGGCGATGCCGCCCAGCTCGCTGCTGGTCTACGCCGCCGCGCTGGCGGCCACCGTGGCGCTGACCGTGCAGGCCACCGGCGATGTACGGCTGGCGGGCTGGGTGCTGGGCGGGCTGGCCGCACTGGCGTTGCTGGCCGGTGCCGCCGGGGCGGCGCTGCTGTGGGTGCTGCGCAGCCTGCAGCCACGCCTGCGTGGACGCTGGAAGCTGGGTCTGGCGGCCCTGACCCGCCGCCGTGGGCTGGCGGTGATGCAGCTGGTGGGCCTGTCGCTGTCCCTGTGCGCCCTGCTGTTGCTGTCGGTGATCGGCCCGGGACTGCTCGCCCAGTGGCGCGACCGTCTGCCCAGCGACACCCCCAACTACTTCCTGATGAACATCCAGCCCGAGCAGCGCCAGCCCGTGCTGGACGCGCTGGAATCGCTTGGCGTGCGTGCCCCGGGCATCGAGCCGTTCAGCACCGGGCGGTTGCTGGCCGTCAACGGGCGGCCGCCGCAGCGACAGGCGCGCGAGGACAACAGCAACGCCGACGATGATGCCAATCGCCCGGTCAATTTCTCCTGGCGCCACGATTTTCCGGCAGCGAACACGCTGGTCGGCGGTCGCTGGTGGGCCCCGGGGAGTACGCGGCCGGAGGCGTCGATCGAGGAAGGCTGGTCGGAGCGCTATGGCCTGAAGCTGGGCGACACGGTGACCCTGCAGATGGGCGAACAGGCACGGACCTTCAGCGTGACCAGCATCCGCAAGGCCGACTGGGACTCGTTCCGGGTCAACTTCTTCCTGCTGCTCAACGAAGGGGCGGTGGGCGATGCGCCGTACAACCTGATCACCGCGTTCCACCTGCCACGGGCGCAGGCGCCGGCGCTGGCCGGGCTTACCCGCGATTACCCGAACATTTCCCTGCTGGACATCGACAGCATCCTGCAGCGGGTGCGCGAGGTGGTGGATCGGGTGACCCAGGCGGTACAGCTGGTGATGGGCTTCAGCCTGCTTGCGGGGGTGCTGGTGCTGCTGGCCGCGCTGCAGGCCACCGCCGGCGAGCGCCGCTACGACAGCGCGGTGCTGCGCACGCTGGGCGCCACGCGAACCCAGCTGCGCGGCGCGGTGCTGGTCGAGTTCGGTGCGCTGGGGCTGTTGTCCTCGCTGCTGGCGGTCGGCACCGCCGCACTGCTCGGCAGCGTGGTGGCCCGGCAGGTGTTCGAGCTGCAGCTCAGCCCGCCGTGGGGGCCGCTGCTGCTCGGTGGCGTGCTGGGCGTGGCGCTGAGCATGCTGGCCGGCTGGTGGGGGACACGCAGGATTCTGCACACGCCGCCGGCGCTCGCCTTGAGAGAGTAGTGCCGGCCGCCGGCCGGCTCCTCGTGCTGTCAGGTATCACCTGGAGCCGGCCAGCGGCCGGCACTACGGTGTTCTGCCAGGTATCGCCTGGAGCCGGCCAGCGGCCGGCACTACGATCCGTTGATAATCCTTGCGTCCTTCCCCCAGAGATCTTCCGATGCCCGGCCCGTCGTTCACTGCCTACCTTTACCCGGTGTTGCTGCTGCTGGGCAGCAACATCTTCATGACCTTCGCCTGGTACGGCCACCTCAAGTACAAGAGCGCGCCGTTGATGATGGTGATCCTGGTCAGCTGGGGCATCGCCTTCTTCGAATACTGTCTGCAGGTACCGGGCAACCGGCTGGGCAGCGCCGTGTACTCGGCGCCGCAGCTCAAGGGCATGCAGGAAGTCATCACCCTGGTGGTGTTCGCGGTGTTTTCCGCGTTCTACCTGGACCAGCCCCTGAAGTGGAACCACTACGCCGCCTTCGGGCTGATCGTCATCGCCGCGTTTCTGATGTTCAAGGAGTGAGCGCCAAGCGCTCACCGCGTACCGACCGACCGTTGGTCAGTCGGTCTTGACGCTCGCCTGGTAGTGACCCGACCGTCGGTCAGTCGGCCTTGACGCTCAACCGGTAGCGGCCGAACGTTGTTCGGTCCGCGCCCTGCGTTCCTCGTCGACCAGTGCCGCCAGCGCTTCCTCATGCATGCGCCGCTTCATCGGGGTGAGGCCAAACCGCATCTGCGCCAGTTCGGTTTGCAGTGCCTTGGCCTGCGTTGGGCTGATCGATTCGGGATTGCCGATCTGGCGCATGGTCACCAGCGTGGTGCGTTCGGAGATTTCCGTGCGGACCCACTGCGTCAGATGCCGTTTCCAGGCACGCCTGCAGTCGGGCAATAGCGCCGCAGCGGCTGCGGCTTCCGGCGACGTTCGGTCAGCAGGCGCAATGTGTCTGCGCAGCAGATCGACCTGTTCCTTCAGCTGGCGGAGGTAGCTGGTGGAACCGCTGTGTTTGTAGTCATGGAAATTGATCTGCAGCAATGCCTCCGGGGAGTGCCCCGCCACGGCCGGAGGAGGGAATGGATCGGCGGGACGGCTTTCGATCAGGGCCCTGAGACTGAAACGGACCACAGGAACCTCACTCGGCGCCGCCTTCAGCGCATGGCGGAAACCCGTGTCCATTCCGGCCTGCGCGACACACAGGGCCTGCAGGGCGGTGGGGCTCCAACTGCCGAACAATCGTGGATTCTCCTCAGCGCGCCCAAGGCACCCGACGTAATTTCCGTTCAAGTCTGCAAACACGCTGTCGGGCAACGCGCCGTTGCAGATGTCTTTGATTTCGAACACCCCGCTCTGCGTCGTAGTGGCTGGCGCGCCCTGAGCACCCTTGAAGGCTGCAGCGGCTGTCAGCAGACCCGTGAGGAGGTTGGGAATTTTCATGGAAAGAAGATTCTCAATGGACAGGAGCGGCAGATAGTCGCCCTCTCCTCCCTCACAGCTTTCAAGAATCGATCGTTCACTCACTATTCCAGTCCAGTCCAGACCCGCCCCAGCGCTGACGGATCTCACCCCAGGTTGCCGGCGATTCACAGACGCCAGCACTCGCAATCGCGCACTGCTCCAACCGGCGCCGCTATCAGCGCGCGGCTTCGACTGGCGCTTTCTCCACCCACTGCTTGAACACCGCGTCGATCTGCGCGACCTTCACCTTCTTGCCGTCCTGGATGTCCTGGGCCTGGGTGAACAGCGGGATGATCATCGCCATTCCATCCAGCTTGGTCTTCAGGTGTACGCCCGGGGCCTGGCCGAGGAAGCCGTTCCAGCGCGTGCGCACCTTGGACCAGTAACCGGACGTCGCGGTCCAGTAGTCGTAGGCCGGCTTGAAGTCGACCTCGGTGGTGCGGTGGTAGTCGTTGAAGCCGAATTCGCGGGCGATCTCCTGCTGGCTGCCGTCGGCGCCGCGCAGGATCTTGGTGTTGAACTGTTCGTGGGTCCAACCGTTCGGCGTCAGCGTGTGGCGGTTGACCACCGCCAGCGCGTTGTAGTCGCTGCGCCGGGTGTACTCGCGGCGCGGCAGCGGGCGCCAGCTGAGGTCGCTGGTCCAGGTGGCCACGTCGTTGGCGTAGGTCCATGTACCGGTACCGCAATAGCGCGGTGCGTCGCTCACTTCATACACGCATTGGGTCCAGGCTCCGGCGTTGATCGCCGGATCGATCGACCGTACCTGCCAGGTCTGGTCGGCGCTGAACTCGAACCGGCTCGGTGCTTCGTACACCCAGTCCTGCCGCCAGTGCTTGGTCACATGCCCACTCTTGCCGTCGACCAGCAGATGCTGGAGCACGATCCGCGTTGGGCTGTCCTCGACCACGATCACCACTTCGTTGCCGCCGCTGCGTACCGCAGGTGCACGCTCATAACCGGGCTTGAGCAGCACGGTCTCGTCGAACGCGAAGTCCACGATGTACTCGCCTTTCATCGCCAGGATGCTGGCGTGGTCGCGCTGCAGGTCGGCGGGCTGGGCGTGGGCGATACCGGTGCTGGCAAGCAGCAGCCACGCGCTGGCGGTCTGGAATTTCATCTACGTCTGTCTCGTCAGGAAGGTCGGTTGGAGGAAGGGGGTAACAGCGGCACCACGTTCGACGCTGCAGGCAACGTGGCCACCACGGCGGCCGAAGCACAACCGCAGTCGTCGACCCACAGCTCACCGTCAGCGCCCTCCACCCGTGCGATGCGGCGGGCCGTGGCCGCGCCCAGCGCAGACAGCGACGCCAGGCTGGCGGCCAGGCCCTGGTCGGTGCCGGCATGCAGGCGCAGGGCGCACATGCGCCACGGTTCGCCGCCCAGGCGCGTGGCCAGCCGGCGCCAGAGGCGTTCGGCCACGCCGCCGTCGGGGGTCGGTTCCGGGCGTGCCGGGAAGCCCGACACCAGACGATCCCAGGCCAGGAAGTCGCTGTCGGGCAGCAGGTACAGCCGCCAGCAGCAGCGCCCGCGTGCGTCGGAGAAGCACAGGCTTTCACGGATGCCTTCGCTGTCCATGCCCTGGCAGGCGTGCGCGGAGACGGCGTGTTTCCAGCCACCCAGCTCGCTGCTTTCGGGGCGGTACAGGCACAGCACCGTGCCCAATGCCGCCAGCTGTTCCGGGGAAGGCAGCTGGCCAGGGCGCAGGTACCGGTCGGTGGATCGCAGTGCGGAAAGGGCTCGGCTCATGATGGCTACCAGCTCACGGCAAGGCTGGCCGAGACGTTCCGGCCAGGGTTGGTGTAACGGTCGATCACGCTGCTGCCGGTGGCCAGCACGGAGGTGATCGCCGAGTAGTCGATGTAGGTCCGGTCGCCGAGGTTGAACACGCCGACGTTGAACTTCGCCCCCGGGGCGAACTCCCAGTGCGCCATCAGGTCCAGCACGCCGTAGCCGGCGGGGCGGTACGCGGTGGCGCTGGGCATGCGGTCCTTGCGCTTGGCAAAGGTTCCCACCAGTTCCACGCCCCAGCTGTCGCGGTCGAATGCAACGCCCAGCGTGCCGCGCAACGGGTCGATCGATTCCAGCGGCACGTCTTCGGTCTTGTCCTGGCCCCGCGACCATGCCACCGCGCCGTTCATCGACCAGCCGTCCAGCGTGCTGCTGAGCTGCCCGAAGTCGACGCCCGCCTTGAGTTCGGCGCCATGGATTTCCGCGTCGGCGATGTTCTGCGACTGGAACACGATCAGTCCCTGCGGGTTGACGTCGACCTGGCGCCGCGACTCGATGAAGTCGCTGTAGTCGTTGTAGTAACCGCTCAGGCTGACGTAGACCGCCGGCGTCAGGAAGCGCAGGCCCAGTTCCAGGCCATCGCTGGTTTCCGGCTTCAGGTCGGGATTGGGAATGGCGGTGTACCCGAACATCACGTTGGTGAAACCAAGATTGACGTCGTCGTACGGCGGCGAACGGAAGCCATGCGAGTAGCCGGCGAACAGCGACCAGTCGTCGGCAAAGCGCCAGACCATGCCCAGCTTCGGCGACACGCTGGTCTTGGTCAGGTCCGAAACCAGCATGCCGGGGTTGTCGGCGGCGAAGATCGCATCCACGTCCGGGCGCAGTTCGTAGTGGTCCACGCGCACGCCCGGCACCAGCGAGAAGCGGCCGTCGGCGAAGCGCATTTCGTCCTGCGCATACAGGCCCAGTTCGGTGGTCCTGCTGATCGGAAAGTCGCGCACCGGGAACGCATCGGGCAGGATCGTGGTGCTGACCTGGCCGTTGGCCAGGACCTGGTAGCCGTCCCGCTTCTGGCGGGTTTCAGTCCAGGCGCCATCGAAGCCATAGGTCAGTGCGTGTTCCACCGACCCGCTCTGCAGCGCCTTGTGGAACGCCGCCTGCAGACCATGGACGCGCTGGTCGAAGTTGAATTCGCGGTGCCGGGTGCTGCGGTTGGCGCGCTGCTCGTCGGTACGCTGGGTGGTCTCGCTGTCCTGCCGGTACAGCTGCCAGGACAGGCTGTCGGCGAAACCGGCGCCCAGGTTGTCCATTTCATGCGAGAACGAGACCCGCGCCCGGGTCTGGTGGTCGCGCGCCTGCATGCCGGTGGTGGTGATGTGGTCGATCGCCGACAGCACATCGGTGTCCACGCGGTCTTCGTTGCCTTCCACGGTCAGGCGGAAGCGCTGGTCGTCGCTGGGCGCATAGACCAGCTTGCCCAGCACGCTGCGGCCGTCGCGGTCCTGCGGGTTGGCGGCCGTACGGGTGCGGTCATTGCTGCGCACATCGCCCTTGCTTTCGGTTTCCTGGCCCTGGCAATGGTTCACATTCACCATGCCGCTCCAGCGGTCGCCACCGAAGGCGGTGGTCGCGCTGCCGAGCAGGCCCTTCCATTCGCCGTCGTAGCCGAACTTCAGACCGACGTAGCTGTTTTTGCCGTCCTCGAGGTAATCGGCCGGGTCCTTGGTCACGAACGCCACCACGCCACCCAGGGCATCCGAGCCGTACAGGGCACTGGCCGGGCCGCGCACGATCTCGACGCGCTTGAGCGTTTCCAGGTCGGTGAAGTTGCGGTTGGCGTCGGCGAAGCTGCCGATGTTGAACGCTTTGGGCATCGCAATACCGTCGGTCTGGATCAACACGCGGTTGCCGTCGAGTCCGCGGATGCGGAACCCGCCCAGGCCGAAGCGGGCCGGGCTGCTGGTCACCGAGATGCCGGGTTCGTAGCGGACCAGGTCCTTGATGCTGCGGACCAGATGATCATCCAGTTGTTCGCGGTCGATCACATCGACGGTCGCAGCCACATCGCTGAGCGCACGTTCGGTGCGGGTAGCGGTGACCTGGACGCGGTCGAAATCGCGCGCGTCGGCGGCATCGGGGCCGGCAGGGGCAGCGGCGAGCGCGGCTGTCGGCAGCGCGAGCCACAAGGCAAGGCTCAGAGCGGTAGGGCGGGTCATGGAATGGTTGATCAGCGGGCGCGGAAGGAGACCCCCGACCGACGCCGGGACCGTGAGGTCGCAGGCGACGTGCCGAGGGGGAGAGAGCGGTACGTGGGGGGGATTGCCCGGAACCTGTGCGGTGCAGGACCCTTTGGAGCCGGCCAGCGGCCGGCACTACATGGTCGGCAGGACCGCCTGGAGCCGGCCAGCGGCCGGCACTACGTGGTCATGATCGGCAGGACCCCTTGGAGCCGGCCAGCGGCCGGCACTACTTGGTCAGGATGAGCTTGTCGTTGCTTGTGTGGCGCAGCCGATAGAAACGGTCGCCGTGCTGGATCAGGATTTCGCGGCGACCCTTGAGCAGGGCCTCGCTGTCGATCACTTCTTCTACCGGAACGGCGCGGACCGGACGGTCGCGCAGGGTCAGCGTTTCGGGGCGCAGCAGTACAGCAGCTTGAGTGTTCATCGTCTGAACTCGTGCGAGGGACGACTTAGATGATAATGATTCTCAGTTCACAATCAACAATCATTCTCGTATTCATTGATGGGATTGATGATCGATTTCTGGATTTCGATTGATCCTACCTATCGTAGATCCACGCCCTGTATGGCCGTGATGCCGGGCCAGCGCCGCGAAGCCACGCAGGGCGTGGCTCTATCCGGGCTTTGTTACGCGAAGACGGCTTCGATCCGCGCCCAGTCGTCCGCGCTGACCTGGTCCAGGACGTCCAGCGCGCCGAGGTTCTGTTCCAGCTGCGCCACCCGGCTGGCGCCCAGGATGACGCTGGATACGTTCGGGTTGCGCAGGCACCAGGCGATGGCCAGCTGGGCCGGCGGGTGGCCGAGCCCAGCGGCCAGCTCGCTGTAGGCACGCACCTTGGCCAGGCGGTCCTCGGCCCGGTCGCCGAGCACCAGGTCCTTCAGCCAGCCCATCTGGCTCTGGCCCAGCCGCGAGGCCGGGTCGAAGCCCTGGCTGTACTTCCCGCTGAGCAGGCCCGAGGCCAGCGGCGAGAAGATCGTCGTGCCCAGGCCCGGATCGGCATACAGGGGCGCGTATTCGCGTTCCACCCGCTCGCGGTGCAGCAGGTTGTACTGCGGCTGCTCCATGGAAGGCAGGTGCAGGTGGTGCGCGCGGGCGACCGCGACCGCCTCCTGGATCTGCGCGGCCGACCACTCCGAGGTGCCCCAATACAGGACCTTGCCCTGCCGGATCAGGGTGTCCATGGCCAGCACGGTTTCGGCGATCGGCGTGTCCGGGTCCGGACGGTGGCAGTAATACAGGTCCAGGTAATCCACCCGCAGGCGCTTGAGCGCGGCATGGCAGGCGTCGGTGACGTGCTTGCGCGACAGGCCGTGCTGGGTGGGGCGCGGATCATCGACCGATCCGAAGAACACCTTGCTGGACACGCAGACCCCATCGCGCGGCAGGCGCAGATCGGCGATCACATCGCCCATGACCTGTTCGGCACGCCCGCGCGCATATCCTTCGGCATTGTCGAAGAAGTTGATCCCGTTGTCCCAGGCGCAGGCCACCAGGTTGCGGGCCTCGTCGCGCCCGATCTGGTCGCCGAAGGTGACCCAGGCCCCAAAGGACAGGGCGGACAACTTCAGGCCGGTGGAACCGAGGCGGCGGTATTGCATGGGTTTCTCCTGCTGCGGGAACGTCATCGGGGCGCACCGGGCACGCCGCGATGCAGCCTGCAAGTGTAGCCGGGCGTTCGTCGCAAGCCACCGTGATACTTGCCCGTTCACGGCCGTTGGGGCCACGGACGCTGCTTTTTCTTGCTCCGCCCCTGCCGCTGCTCTAGGCTTCCCGTTTTTCGCGGCGCCCCAGGGGAGTCTCATGGTCGAAGGTTTGGGCAGGATTGGCTTCGGCCTGTTTGGGTTGGCGGTGCTGATCGGCATCGCCTGGTTGTTCTCCAACAACAAGCGGGCTGTCGACTGGCGGCTGGTGGTGACCGGCATTGCCCTGCAGATCGCCTTCGCTGCGGTGGTGCTGCTCGTTCCGGGTGGCCGCGACGTGTTCGATGCGTTGGGCAAGGGCTTCGTGAAGATCCTGAGCTTCGTCAACGAAGGCTCCGGCTTCATCTTCGGCAGCCTGATGGACACCAGCAGGTTCGGCTTCATTTTCGCCTTCCAGGTGCTGCCCACCATCATCTTCTTCTCCGCGCTGATGGGGGTCATGTACCACCTCAACGTGATGCAGGCGATCGTGCGCGGCATGGCCTGGGCGATCACCAAGGTGATGCGCGTGTCCGGCGCGGAAACCACCAGCGTCTGCGCCAGTGTCTTCATCGGCCAGACCGAAGCACCGCTGACCGTGCGCCCGTACATCGCCAAGATGACCCAGTCCGAGCTGATCACCATGATGATCGGCGGCATGGCCCACATCGCCGGCGGCGTCCTGGCCGCTTACGTCGGCATGCTCGGCGGCAGCGACCCGGTGCAGCAGGCCTTCTACGCCAAGCACCTGCTGGCCGCCAGCATCATGGCCGCCCCGGCCACTCTGGTCGTGGCCAAGCTGCTGGTGCCCGAAACCGGCACCCCGCTCACCCGTGGCACCGTCAAGATGGAAGTGGAGAAAACCTCCAGCAACATCATCGACGCCGCCGCCGCCGGTGCCGGTGACGGCCTCAAGCTGGCGCTGAACATCGGCGCCATGCTGCTGGCCTTCATCGCCCTGATCGCCCTGCTCAACGCCCCGCTGACCTGGCTTGGCGAAGTCACTGGCCTGCAGGCCATGCTGGGCCGCCCGACCGACCTGTCCACCATCTTCGGCTATCTGCTGGCCCCGATCGCCTGGGTCATCGGCACCCCCTGGGCCGATGCCACCACCGTGGGTTCGCTGATCGGCCAGAAGGTCGTCATCAATGAATTCGTGGCGTATTCCAAGCTGTCTGAAATCGTCAACGGCCAGGTGCCCGGCGTGTCGCTGTCGGCCGAAGGCCGCCTGATCGCCACCTACGCCCTGTGCGGTTTCGCCAACTTCAGCTCGATCGCCATCCAGATCGGTGGTATTGGTGGTCTGGCCCCGGAGCGCCGCCACGACCTGGCCAAGTTCGGCCTGCGCGCCGTGCTGGGCGGTACCATCGCCACCTTCATGACGGCGACCATCGCCGGCGTGCTGACGCATTTCAGCTGACCCGTTTCCGAGAAGCAGTCTTTATGAGTAACAGTGTCGTCGTTGTCGGTTCCTTCAATGTGGATCATGTGTGGCGTTGCGAATCGCTCCCGGCCCCGGGTGCGACCATCGCCGGCCGCTACAGCACCGGCCCCGGCGGCAAGGGTTTCAACCAGGCCGTGGCCGCGCGCCGTGCCGGCGCACCGACCACCTTCCTGTGCGCGCTGGGCGATGACGCCGGCGGTGCCATGGCCCGTGGCCTGGCCGAACAGGACGGCTTCGCTCTCAGCGCCGAAGCCAGCACCGAGCCGACCGGCACCGGCGGCATCTACGTCGACAGCCGCGGCCGCAACACCATCGTCATCGGCCCCGGCGCCAACGCCGCGCTCAGCACGGCCTACATCGACCAGCAGCGCGGGCTGCTGACCGGTGCCAAGGTGGTCCTGGCCCAGCTCGAATCGCCGGTGGAAACCATCGAAGCCGCGTTGGCCATCGCCCGTGAGGGCGGCGCCACCACCGTCCTCAACGCCGCCCCGGCCGACGCCCCCTCCAGCATCGGCCTGCTCAAGCTGGCCGACGTGCTGACCCCGAACGAGACCGAGTTCGCCGCCCTGCTCGGCCGCCATGTCGGCGAACGCGTGGACGCCGACGACGTCGCCGCCCTCGACGGCGCCAGCCTGCACGCCCTGTGCCGCAAGCTGGTCGGCAACGGCACCGTGGTGGTCACCCTCGGCGCCGTCGGCGTGTTCGTCTCCCACGCCGAAGAAAACCTGCGCGGCGACACCCAGCCCTACTACCGCGTGGGCGCCGAACAGGTCCAGGTGGTGGACACCACCGGCGCCGGCGATGCCTTCAACGGCGCGCTGGTTGCCTCCCTGGCCCAGGACCCGGACGCCGCCTTCTCGCGCCACGTCCGCTTCGCCAACCAGTTCGCCGGCCGCTCCACCGAAAAGGAAGGCGCCGCCGTAGCGATGCCGCATTACACGCCGGCAGACGCGTAAAGCAGCACGACCAACGGTCGTGCCCTACCAAAACCGGCGCGAAAGCGCCGGTTTTTTTGCCTCTGAATTTGACGTTCGTACCGTCACCGACAATGTCTCAAAGGCAGGTCGGGGTGGGTTTGCGGGGGCGTGAGCGGCATGGATGCCGCGACCAAGCCCCCATGGATGGGTTTACGGGGTCCCCCACAAACCCACACCGACCTGCCAAGCCGTGAGACCCGGCAGAGCCGACGCCGTTGACGTTGATCTTGCTTTTTGCCACAGGTAACTCCCAACCATCCCGCAGCCATGGGGGCGCAGGAAGCAACCGTCAAGCATCTGCTCATGCCCGTACGGCATCAGGGCCTTCCGGATCGGCCTGAATGTGGGGCCGGATCGCAGGGGTCTGCTTGGTTGCCGGCCATGGGCCGGCACTACAATGCCCGCATGCAGATTGGTCCCTACAACATCCAGCCCAACGTGGTGCTCGCCCCCATGGCCGGCGTCACCGACAAGCCGTTCCGGCTGCTGTGCAAGCGCCTGGGCGCCGGGCTGGCTGCGTCCGAGATGACCATCTCCGATCCGCGCTTCTGGACCACCCGCAAGTCCATCCACCGCATGGACCATGCCGGCGAACCCGACCCCATCAGCGTCCAGATCGCCGGCACCGAACCCCAGCAGCTCGCCGACGCCGCCCGCTACAACGTCGACCACGGCGCCCAGATCATCGACATCAACATGGGTTGCCCCGCCAAGAAGGTCTGCAACGCCTGGGCCGGCTCCGCGCTGATGCGTGACGAAGACCTCGTCGCCCGCATCCTCCGCGCCGTCGTCAGCGCCGTCGATGTTCCCGTCACCCTCAAGATCCGCACCGGCTGGGACTGCGACCACCGCAACGGCCCGCGCATCGCCCACATCGCCGAAGACAGCGGCATTGCCGCCCTGGCCGTGCACGGCCGCACCCGCGACCAGCATTACACCGGCAGCGCCGAATACGAAACCATTGCCGCCATCAAGGCCGCCCTGCGCATCCCCGTCATTGCCAACGGCGACATCGACTCCCCGCAGAAAGCCGCCCACGTGCTCGCCGTCACCGGCGTCGACGCTGTCATGATCGGTCGCGCCGCCCAGGGCCGCCCCTGGATTTTCCGCGAAGTCGCCCATTACCTCGCCACCGGCACCCTGCTGCCGCCCCCGTCGCTGGATGAAGTGCGCGACATCCTGCTTGGCCACCTGCAGGCCCTCCACGCCTTCTATGGCGAACCCCAGGGCGTCCGCATCGCCCGCAAGCACCTGGGCTGGTACGCCAAGGACCGCCCCGAGAATGCCGCCTTCCGCGCCGTCGTCAACCGGGCCGACGACGCCGCCGCCCAGATCGCCCTCACCACCGACTACTTCACTGCCCTGGCCGCCGGCGAACCGCTGTCGTCCGCTGCCTGATCCACCCCACGGTCGAGCCTGTCCCGACCCAAGTGACCGCCATGACCCCGATTGCCGCCCCCACCTACCTGCACGGCTTCTCCGACACCGAACAGCACCGCCTCGTCACCCAGGCCCGGTTGCTGGAGCCGACCCTCTTCAACAGCATCGACTACAGCGGCGCCAAGCGCCTGCTAGAAGTCGGCAGCGGCGTCGGCGCCCAGACCGAGATCCTGCTCCGCCGCTTCCCCGACCTGCATGTCACCGGCGTCGACCTCAGCGACGCCCAGCTGGCCACCGCCCGCCGCAACCTGGAGAAGACCCCCTGGTGCAGCGATCGCTACACCCTGCTGCAGGCCGATGCCGGCAACCTGCCGTTCGGCGCCCGCGACTTCGATTCCGCCTTCCTGTGCTGGGTGCTCGAACACGTCCCCTCCCCGGCCCGCGTGCTCAGCGAAGTGCGTCGCGTACTGGTCCCCGGCTCCCCGGTGTACGTCACCGAAGTGATGAACGCCTCGTTCCTGCTCGACCCCTATTCGCCGCATATCTGGCGCTACTGGATGGCCTTCAACGACTTCCAGTACGACCACGGCGGCGACCCCTTCGTCGGCGCAAAGCTCGGCAACCTGCTGCTCGCCGGTGGCTTCCGCGACGTGCACACCGAAATCAAGACCATCCACCTCGACAACCGCGACCCCGCCCGGCGCAAGACCATGATCGCGTTCTGGGAACAGGTGTTGCTGTCGGCCGCCGACCCGCTGCTGCAGGCCGGCCTGGTCGATCAGGAAACGGTCGACGGCATGCGCCGCGAGTTCAGCCTGGTGCAGAACGATCCCAACGCAGTGTTCTTCTTCTCCTTCGTGCAGGCGCGCGCGACGGTGTATTGAAGCGGACCATGGCCGCCGCGAACGGTGTAGAGCCGACTGTCAGTCGGCTGGTCGCCGGGGCGCTGCGAACGGTGTAGAGCCGACTGTTAGTCGGCTGGTCGCCGGGGCGCTGCTGCGAACGCTGTAGAGCCGACTGTTAGTCGGCTGGTCGCCGGGGCGCTGCTGCGAACGGTGTAGAGCCGACTGTTAGTCGGCTGGTCGCCGGGGCGCTGCGCGCAGCCGACTAACAGTCGGCTCTACCGTCGGCTCTACCGTCGGGTGGACCGTCGGCGCTACCGGTGGTTTAGCGGGGCGTGCCAGATGCGCTGCCACAGGGTGCCAAAGCGCGCCTTCATCCGCGCCCTGCCCTGTTCGCCCTCATACGCCGGCCGCAGCTGTTCGGGCGGGATCGCCACCCAGCGTTCGCCCTCGGCGCGGGCCACGGCGAAGGTGAAGGTGTAGTCCGGTTCCAGGCCCATGCGCAGGTCGCTCAGCAGCAGCCGGTCCTCGACCACCTGCGCGCGCATGAAGCCCCGGTTGAACCAGCCCAGCCGCGCCACCGTCGGAAGGTGCGCCGCCTGGCGCAGCGCCTGACCATTCGACGGATAACCACGGAAGGTCATCGGCCCACGGTCGGCCACCACCGAACGTTCGCCGATCACGTAGCCGCTGGGGGTCATCGCCACTACCTGCCACAGCAGCGTATTGAACGGCGTGGCGACCGAGAACCGCGGCGCATCGCCCAGCCCCATCGCCGCCAGCGCGCGGTCGGCCTCATGGTCAACCCGGTGCTTGGCCAGCAGCGACCATCCCAGGTAACCCGTGCTCAGCACCAGCCCCGCCAGCAGCGCCTTCTGCGCCAGCGGCCGGCTGCGCGCGAACCACGCCACCACACAGCCCAGCAGCAGCCATACCGTGTACAGCGGGTCGATGATGAAAACGCTGGACCACATCGTCGGCGGCGGCGTGAACGGCCACCACAGCTGCGTGCCGTACACGGTGAAGGCATCCAGCAGCGGGTGGGTGATCAGGGCCAGCAGGATCGCCCAGAACCAGCGCGCCGGCGCCTGCGCCACCCGGCCGTGGCCGAAGCGCTTGAAGCCCCACCAGATCAGCAGCGCCACCCACGGCAGCACCAGCAGCGAATGGCTGTAGCTGCGGTGTTCGGTCATCAGCGCCACCGGGTCAGAGGCGGTGAAAGCGAGCAGCAGTGAGTCCAGGTCGGGCAACGTGCCCAGCGCGGCGCCGGCAAGCAGGGCAGCGCGGCGGTGGCCGGCGGGGGCGATGGCGGCAGCGACGGCGCCGCCGAGAACGATCTGACTGAGGGAATCCATGTCCGGATGGTACGGGACGTTTGCGGGGTTTTATCGCCGGTGGGCCAGCCAGCCACACGGGTCGGCACGGTGCTACGGAAATCCGGACACGCGGAGGGTGGCGCTAGGCTCAGCGGGCCGCCCACCCGTTGTGCCGGAGGAGATGTGTCGGCTGGCATGGGGCAGCGGCGGGATTGTCACGCTGGTGGAACACTGGGCGCCGACGCTGGACCGCAATGCTGGCAGGGCGGCTTTTCAGACCGGCACGCCAGCTTAACCACGGGCAACCCCCACTGGGCCACAATGCAATGGCGCGACTTGCCGTGTATCATTCGCGCCCATCTTTCCATCCGAATCAAAGGATATTACGCCTGATGTCCAGCTACCTGTTCACCTCCGAATCGGTCTCCGAAGGCCATCCGGACAAGATTGCCGACCAGATCTCAGATGCGGTGCTGGACGCGATCCTTGCCCAGGACCAGCGCGCCCGCGTGGCCTGCGAAACCATGGTCAAGACCGGCGTGGCGATCGTGGCCGGCGAGATCACCACCTCCGCCTGGATCGACCTGGAAGCGCTGACCCGCAAGGTGATCCTGGACATCGGCTATGACAGCTCCGACGTCGGCTTCGACGGCGCCACCTGCGGCGTGCTGAACCTGATCGGCAAGCAGTCGCCGCACATCGCCCAGGGCGTGGACCGCAAGAAGCCCGAAGAGATGGGCGCTGGCGACCAGGGCCTGATGTTCGGCTACGCCACCAACGAGACCGACAGCTACATGCCGGCCGCGATCCACCTGTCGCATCGCCTGGTCGAGCAGCAGGCCAAGATCCGCAAGAAGAAGAACTCGCCGCTGTCGTGGCTGCGTCCGGACGCCAAGAGCCAGGTCACCCTGCGCTACGAAAACGGCGAAGTCGCTGCCATCGACGCCGTGGTGCTGTCGACCCAGCATGCCCCGGGCATCAAGCAGAAGGACCTGATCGAGGCCGTCCGCGAAGAGATCATCAAGCCGGTGCTGCCGGCCAAGTGGCTGCACAAGGGCACCAAGTTCCACATCAACCCGACCGGCAAGTTCGAGATCGGCGGCCCGGTGGGCGACTGTGGCCTGACCGGCCGCAAGATCATCGTCGACACCTACGGCGGCTGGGCCCGTCACGGTGGTGGCGCGTTCTCGGGCAAGGATCCGTCCAAGGTCGACCGTTCGGCCGCCTACGCGGCGCGCTACGTGGCCAAGAATGTCGTGGCCGCCGGCCTGGCCGACCGTTGCGAAGTGCAGGTCTCCTACGCCATCGGCGTGGCCGAGCCGACCTCGATCTCGGTCACCACCTTCGGCACCGGCAAGATCAGCGATGACAAGATCGAAAAGCTGATCCGCAAGCACTTCGACCTGCGCCCGTACGGCATCATCAAGATGCTGGACCTGATCCACCCGATGTACCAGCAGACGGCGGCCTACGGCCACTTCGGCCGCAAGCCGAAGGACTTCAGCTACCTCAACGCCGCTGGCGACACGGTCAACGCAACGGCCTTCTCCTGGGAGAAGACCGACCGCGCCGCCGCCCTGCGCGCGGATGCGAAGCTGAAATAAGCGACCGGCGGTAGAGCCGACTGTCAGTCGGCTGCGGTGCGAGGTAGAGCCGACTGTTAGTCGGCTGCGGTTGACGGTGCAGCCGACTAACAGTCGGCTCTACCCAGGCGGCTCTACCTGATCGGATGGTGCAGAAATGGGGCCGCGAAAGCGGCCCTTTTTCGTGGGAGGCTGAGCGTTACACTTTGCCCATGCCTACCGATATCAAATCCCACCAGCTGACCATGACCGTGCTGATGTCGCCGGAGATGGCCAACTTCTCCGGCAAAGTCCACGGCGGGGCGATCCTGCGCCTGCTCGACCAGGTCGCCTATGCCTGCGCCAGCCGCTATGCCGGTCGCTACGTGGTCACGCTGTCGGTGGACCAGGTGACCTTCCGCGAACCGATCGCGGTCGGTGAGCTGGTCACCTTCCTGGCGTCGGTCAACTACACCGGTACCTCCTCGATGGAGGTGGGCGTGAAGGTGGTGGCCGAGGACATCCTCAAGCGCAGCGTGCGGCATGCCAACAGCTGCTTCTTCACCATGGTGGCCGTCGATGACGATGGCAAGCCGACCCCGGTACCGCCGTTGCAGCTGGAAACGAGCGACCAGCGCCGCCGCCAGGCTGCCGCGCTGCTGCGCCGGCAGCTGCGCGCGGAGATGGAGCAGCGCCAGCGTGAGTTGCTGGCGTCCAATCCGCCGTCGCCCGAATAAGCGTCACGACCAACGGTCGTGACCTACCCTGGTGGGTTGCGTGCGTCACGACCAACGGTCGTGACCTACCCTGGTGGGTTGCGTGCGTCACGACCAACGGTCGTGACCTACCCTGGTGGGTTGCGTGCGTCACGACCAACGGTCGTGACCTCCCCTGGTGGGTTGCGTGCGTCACGACCAACGGTCGTGACCTACCGGCGGTCGCGTATCTGACCACTACGCAATCCTGGTAGGTATCGACCGTTGGTCGATACGTGCGTTACCCGGTGTTCTGCACGCCCTGGGAGACGCCGTTGACGCAGGCCACCAGGGCGCGCAGCACGTCGTCATCTTCACCGCCGCTGTCCCGCCAACGCCGCAGCAGGTCCACCTGCAGCACGCTGATCGGGTCGATGTAGGGGTTGCGCAGGCGGATCGACAGCGCCAGGCGCTGATCGTGCTGCAGCAGTTCGTCCTGTCCCGTGATCGCCAGGATCAGCTTGCCGGTCAGTGCCAGTTCGCGCTGGATCTGCGGGAAGAACGTTCCATGCAGCGGCCCGGCCAGACGCGAGAACTGCTCGGCGATGGTTATGTCGCCCTTGGACAGCACCATGGCGATATCGTCCAGGAAGGTGCTGAAGAACGGCCAGTCGCGCGCCATCTCCTGCAGCGTACGCTCATGGCCCGCATCGATCGCCGCCTGCAACCCGCTGCCCACCCCGTACCAGCCGGGGATCACCGCGCGCGCCTGGCTCCAGGCAAACACCCAGGGGATCGCGCGCAGGTTGCTCAGCGCCGCGTCCTGGCCCAGCCGTCGTGACGGCCGCGAGCCCAGCGTCATCCGCTCGATCACATCGATGGGCGTGGCCTGGCGGAAGTACGGCATGAAGTCCTTCTGGCCGACGAAGGCTCGGTAGGCCTCGGCGCTTTTGGCTGCCACCAGGTCCATCACCGGGCGCCACTGCGCCTCGCGCGGCTCCGGCGCCCGTGGGCGCAGGCTGGAACGCAGCACCGCACCGGTGGACTGCTCCAGCGAGCGCAGCGCCAGCGCGCGGATGCCGTATTTGCGGTGGATCACCTCGCCCTGCTCGGTCACGCGCAGGCGGCCATCGATGCTGCCGCGCGGCGAAGCATCCACCGCGTCGGTGGTCTTGCCACCGCCCCGGCTGATCGAGCCGCCACGGCCATGGAAGAAGGTCAGGCGGATGCCGCTCTCGGCCGCCACCTCCAGCAGTTCCACCTGGGCGCGCTGCAGGCCCCAGCGCGAGGCGGCAATGCCGCCGTCCTTGCCGCTGTCGGAGTAGCCCAGCATCACCATCTGCACATCGTCGCGCGCCGCCAGATGGGCGCGGTAGACCGGATCGGCCAGCAGGTCGCGCAGGGTGTCGGTGCCGCGCTGCAGGTCGTCCACGGTTTCGAACAACGGCGCGATGTCCAGCGGTACCGCACCGGCATCGTCGAGCAGGCCGCCGCGCCGCGCCAATGCCAGCACCGCCAGAACATCGCTGCGGTCGTGCGCCATGGAGATGATGTAGCTGCCCAGCGCATCGGCGCCATGGCGGCGGCGCGCGTCGGCCAGCGCAGCGAACACCGCGTCCAGGCGCTGGCCGCTCTCGTCGCTGCTGACCGGCAGTGCCTGCTCGCCGCTGGCGAACGGGGCCAGCCGGTGGGCGCGCGCGATCGCATCGGCGGCGTCCCAGGCCTCCTGCCCATCGAGCACGCTGGCCAGCGCGCGGCCGTGCACGCTCGATTCCTGACGCACGTCCAGCCGCGCCAGATGGAAGCCGAAGGTGCGCACCCGCCACAGCAGGCGGCGCACCGCGAAGCCACCGGCGTGCTCGCCCTTGTTGGCATGCAGGCTGTCGAGGATCAGGTTGAGGTCTTCTTCGAGTTCTGCCGGCGAGGCGTACGCGCCCGCCCCGTCCTCCACAGTGGCCTGCACGCGCGCGCGCATGCGGTCGTTGAGCAGGCGGTACGGCATGTCGGCGTGCCGCGGCCGCGATACCACCTGCGGCAGCAGCTGCTGGTACCGCGCCACCCGCGTCTGCAGTGCATCACTGACCGCCACCCGCTCGGTGGACTGGCTGAGCAGGCTGGCCAGCTGCAGCAGGTCCTTCTGGTAGCGTCCCAGCACCGCCTGGCGCTGCGCATCGAGCGTGTTGCGGATGGTGCCGGCGTCCACGTTCGGATTGCCGTCCATGTCGCCGCCCACCCAGGTGCCGAAGCGCAGCAGGCGCGGCAACGGCACGCTGTCGCCATAGGTATCCAGCAGCGCCTGCTGCAGCGATTCGTACAGCACCGGAATCACCCGGTACAGCACCTGCACCAGGTAGAAGCCGACGTGCTCGCGCTCGTCGTCGACGGTGGGGCGCACCGGCGAGGAATCGGTGGTCTGCCAGGACGCGGTCAGCGCCATGCGGAAGCGCGCCGCATCGGCCGCGGCTTCGCCCGGGGTGCGCTGGCCATCGAGCGCGTCGACCAGGCTGGCCACCATCAGCTGCTCTTTTTCCAGCAGCGCGCGGCGCACCGCTTCGGTCGGGTGGGCGGTGAACACCGGTTCGATGTCGATGCGCGGCAGCCACTGGCTCAGTTCGTCGAGGGTCACGCCCTGCGCCTTGAGCTGCTGCAGGGCGTCCTGCAGGCCATCGGGTTGCGGCGCAGCGGTGCCGGCGCGCTGGTAGTCACGCCGACGACGGATGCGGTGCACGCGCTCGGCGATGTTGACCACCTGGAAGTAGGTGCTGAACGCACGCACCATCGCTTCGGCGCGTTCCGGGGGCAATCCGGTCAACGCATCGTTGAGATCGGACAGCGGCGCATCGCTCTCGCGGCGCGCGATGGCGCGGGTCCGCACCTGTTCCACGTCGTCGAAGAACTGCGCCGATACCTGCTCGGCAAGCAGGTCGCCGACCAGTGCACCGAGTCGGCGCACATCGTCACGCAGGGGAATGTCGGGGGTGGCAAAGACGATGCTGCTGCGGTACTCGTTCATCTGCGACGCACAGGCCTCGGGAACGGAAGCCTCAAGCCTAACCCAGAATGCGCGGCAATCCCCGCCGCGCAAATGGTTTCACTTGCATGTGTCGGTGACGCCGGGCACTGCCCGGCGCCTCCTTACTTGATCTTCATCCCCGGCCCGATCGTCGCCTCCAGCCAGCGCTCGCTCTCGGCCAGCATGGTCATCAACGACTCCCGTGCGCGGTAGTGATGCGACTCGTTCGGCAGCATCACCAGCCGCGCGGTGCCGCCCAGTCCCTTGACCGCGGCGAACATGCGCTCGCTCTGGATCGGGAAGGTACCGGAGTTGTTGTCGTCGCCGCCGTGGATGAAGAGGATCGGGTCCTTGATCCGGTCGGCGAAGTTGAATGGCGACATCTTCAGGTACACGTCCTGGGCCTGCCAGAAGTTACGCTCCTCGGCCTGGAAGCCGAACGGCGTCAGCGTACGGTTGTATGCGCCGCTGCGCGCGATGCCGGCCTTGAACAGCCGCGTGTGCGCCAGCAGGTTGGCCGTCATGAACGCACCGTAGGAGTGGCCGCCGATGGCGATGTGGTCGCGGTCGGTGACACCGCGCCGCACCACTTCGTCCACCGCCGCTTCGGCATTGGCGACCAGCTGCGGCAGGTAGGTGTCGTTGGGTTCCTTGTCGCCTTCGCCGATGATCGGCATCGACGGGCTCACCAGTACCGCATAGCCCTTGGCCAGGAACGCCTGTGGCCCCCAGTAGCTGATGGCGTTGAAGCGGTACGGCGAATCGGTCACCTGGCTGGCCGCCGCAGCGGTCTTGAACTCGCCCGGGTAGGCCCACATCAGCATGGGCAGCGGCCCGTCCTTCTTCGCGTTGTAGCCCGGCGGCAGCATCAGCGTCGCGGTCAGGTCCACCCCATCATTGCGCTTGTAGCGGATCTGCTCCTTGCTGACCCCGCGCAGCTGCGGCAGCGGATGCGCGAAGCGGGTCAGCGCGCGGGGCACGGCGGCGGCATCGGTCAACGACTGCACGTAGAAGTTGGGCGGGGTGTCGGGCGACTCACGGGTCAGCAGCAGCGCGCTGCCTTCCTGGTCGAGCAGCGCCTGCGGCAGCGCGTACTCCGGCCCCTGCGAATGGAACAGCCGCGTGGTCTGGCGGCTCTCCAGATCGAGCCGGTCGACGAACGGACGGTCGCCCTCCGGCGAGGCGCCCTGGCCCAGCAGGAAGATGCTGCGGCCGTCGGCGCTGGTCTGCAGGCGCGCACGCCCGTTCACGTCGCGCACCAGCGCAGGCCGGCCCGGATCGCTGTAACGGTCCTGCGAGGAACGTTCGGAGAGCAGCTGCGGCGCGCGGTCGAGCTGGTCCGGCGCGATCCGCCACTGCTTGACCACGCGCGACTTCCACCACGACTCATTGAGCAGCGCCAGGTCGCCACGCGCCCACTGGATGCCGGCATAGCGGCTGCCCAGCTGCGCCAGCGTCACCGGCGGTGCGTCGAACGGCGCGGCCTGCATCAGCACCGCGTCGCGCACCTTGCTGTCGCGGGCGGGGTCGCCACCATCCTGGGCTTCGGCCCAGACCAGCGTCGCCGGCGCATCGGCGCGCCAGCTGACACTGCGCGCGCCGGTCGGCACCGCGTCATTGCCGGTGGGCAGGCCTTCCACCAGCGGCAGGTCGGCCACGGTGTGCTGCAGCTTTCCATCATCGCTGGAGAGCACTTCGATGCGGCGCGGGAAATCGTCGGCCGGGACCAGGTAGGAGTACGGGCGCTGCACCCGCTCGGCCAGCACGTGGCGGCCATCGGGCGACACGCTCAGGTCCAGGTAGATGCCGGCACTGGACAGCGGCGTGGTGTCGCCGTTGAGCGCCACCTTCGCCGGCTGCGCGCGCGCGTAGAAGTCGAACAGCCGCGCGTCCGCCTCGTTGCTGAGCAGGTCCTGGTAGGTGCGGATCGCACGCACCCCGGCGTCGGCCTGGGTCTGCTGGATCGCCGGCCCGGTCGGAATGCCGCCACTGGCCGGCACCGGCCCGGGAGTCCTGAGCTGCTGGGTCACCAGCAGGCCGCGGCTGTCCGGCAGCCAGCTGTAGCCGTCGCCAAACACGGTGTTGAGGTCGGTGAGCAGACGGCGCGCGGTGCCGCCGGCGACGTCGACGATCCACAGCTCGTTGGCGCCGCTGGCCGCATGTACCTGGTTGAAGGCCAGGTACTGCTGGTCCGGCGACCAGGCCAGCGAGGCGACCGACAACGGCTGCGGCAGACCGCTGATCTGGCGCTCCTTGCCGTCGGCGATGTTCATCAGCCACAGCTTGTCGCCGAAGGTGAAGGTGCTGGCCGAATGGGTGGCCGGGTTGATCCGCACGCCGGCCAGTTTCAGCTCGGGCTGGGCGACGTCGTTGATCGACGGCAGCGGCGGGGTCTGCAGCAGCGCTGCGGTATCGCGGCGCGGTGACAGGCTCAGGGTGGGCGCGCGCGGTGCGTTGGCCACCGCCTGCAGGGCTGCCGACGGCAGCTGGTAGTCCTGACCGGCCGGCGCTGCAGCCGCCGGGGGCGTTTTCGTGCCGGCAGCTGGCGCGGCCGCCAGCGCCAGCGGGGCCACCGCCAGCAGGGCCATGCCCACGATCAGCCGGTTGCTCCAGCGCGTGCGGCGCCTGTGGTCGTTGCCTGTCATCTTCCTACCCCATGCTGTGCAAACCCTGGACCTTAACAGCGGGGCGCCGTTTACCCCCCTGCCGATGGTTGGGGCCGGCACGGATTCATGCCCGGGCGGTGTGCCGGGATATACTGGGCATCCCCTCCACCGAGGGGCGCTGCGACCGCTGCCGGACCCGATCCGCACGGCCAGGCTCGGTGGCAGGGCTGGTTCCAACGGCGCCCGGCGAAGACGAGACATCGTCCATTACCGGAGCTTTTTGCATGAACGCTGTTGCCAAGACCTTCTCTACCGAAGGCGATTACAAGATTGCCGATATCGCGCTGGCCGACTGGGGCCGCAAGGAACTGGACATCGCCGAGCACGAAATGCCGGGCCTGATGTCGATCCGCCGCAAGCACGCCGCCACCCTGCCGCTGAAGGGCGTGCGCGTGACCGGTTCGCTGCACATGACCATCCAGACCGCCGTGCTGATCGAAACGCTCAAGGACATCGGCGCCGACGTGCGCTGGGCGTCCTGCAACATCTTCTCCACCCAGGACCACGCCGCGGCGGCGATCGCCAAGTCGGGCACCCCGGTGTTCGCCTGGAAGGGCGAGACCCTGGAGGAGTACTGGGACTGCACCCTGGACGCGCTGACCTTCACCCTGCCCGACGGCACTCTGACCGGCCCGGAGCTGGTGGTCGATGACGGCGGCGACGTGACCCTGCTGATCCACAAGGGCTACGAGCTTGAAAACGGCAGCACCTGGGTGGACGAAAAGGCCGCCTCGCACGAAGAGCAGGTGATCAAGAACCTGCTCAAGCGCGTGGCCAAGGAGCGCCCGGGTTACTGGGGCCGCGTGGTCAAGGACTGGAAGGGCGTTTCGGAAGAAACCACCACCGGCGTGCACCGCCTGTACCAGCTGGCCCAGGCCGGCACCCTGCTGATCCCGGCGATCAACGTCAACGACTCGGTCACCAAGAGCAAGTTCGACAACCTGTACGGCTGCCGCGAGTCGCTGGCCGACGGCCTCAAGCGCGCCATGGACGTGATGCTGGCCGGCAAGGTCGCCGTGGTCTGTGGCTACGGTGACGTGGGCAAGGGCTGCGCCGCCTCGCTGCGTGCCTACGGCGCGCGTGTGGTCGTGACCGAAATCGACCCGATCTGCGCCCTGCAGGCGGCGATGGAAGGCTTCGAGGTCAACACCCTGGAATCCACCCTGGGCCGTGCCGACCTGTACGTCACCACCACCGGCAACAAGGACATCATCCGCATCGAGCACCTGAGCGCGATGAAGGACCAGGCCATCGTCTGCAACATCGGCCACTTCGACAACGAGATCCAGGTCGATGCGCTGGTCGCCTTCCCGGGCGTGCAGCACATCAACATCAAGCCGCAGGTTGACAAGTACGTGTTCCCCAACGGCAACGCGATCTTCCTGCTGGCCGAAGGCCGCCTGGTCAACCTGGGCTGCGCCACCGGCCACCCGAGCTTCGTGATGTCCAACTCGTTCGCCAACCAGACCCTGGCCCAGATCGACCTGTGGGCGAACAAGGACAGCTACGAGAAGAAGGTGTACCTGCTGCCGAAGCAGCTCGACGAGGAAGTGGCGCGCCTGCACCTGGAGAAGATCGGCGTGAAGCTGACCACGCTCACCCAGGAACAGGCCGACTACATCGGCGTACCGGTGGAAGGTCCGTTCAAGCCGGATCACTACCGCTACTGATCTGCCAGGGTGCCGGCCCACGCCGGCACCCCGGGGTTCGACGGGCGCCTTCGGGCGCCCGTTTTCGTTTCTGCCGGGCTGCACACGGCGCTAACGGGGTTGGCAGGATGATCCGCCGCGCGGGGGCAACGGATGCGTGGTTGGCATCCTTCGCGGAGCAATGCCATGAACAGCAAGTTCGCCATTTTCCTGTCCCTGCCCCTGCTGCTGGCCGTGTACGGCACCCCGGCGCACGCCGCGGCCCCTCTGGTCGCAGCGAACAAGACCTTCTACTGCAACGTGCATGCCGAGTCCGGCGAGCGGCTGCAGTCCAGCAAGCGCCCGGACGGGTTGTATACCGTCACGGCCGCCACTGTCGACGAAGCCGAAAAGGCGGCTGCGGCAGCAGCCCAGAAGGAACACAGCGAAGCGCCGGATCATGTCGAGTGCGGCGCTGATCCGGCGTACTTCGACGCCTGACGCAGACCACCGACACGATCAGAAATCCACGTAGTGACACGCCACGCGTGTCTCGCGCACCAGGAAAGAGACGGGCACCTTCGGGTGCCCGTTTTGTCGACGGAAGAACCTCCACACCACCATAACAAGCCACGGCGGACGATCCGCTGGCGGGGGCGCAACAGGTCCATCAAAGGACCCCTCAGGGAGTAATCCTATGAACGCCAAACCCATTCTGCTTGCCTTGTTGGCGTGTGGTTGTGCTGTGGGCATCGCTGGTACCGCCGCTCAAGATTTGATTGAGTACCCTCTACAGGCAGGCAATGTACAAGTCATCCCGCCTGATCCGGCTAAGCTTGGACTTGAGTTTGACTGCACGCTGACCTTCAAGGAGGGTGGGCGGAACTCGCCGGTCAAGGTAAAAGGCGCGTCCTTCGAAGAGGCTCAGCGCAATGCCGTTGCGCTCGCCACGCCCACGGGGGCAAATTGCGCTCTGGCAGGGTTGAAGTCCTCCAACTGACGATGCGCGCGTCATTTGGTTTATGGAACGCGGTAGCGGGAGCATGCGCCTGCAGGCGGGGTTAAGGCCCGGTACGATGCAGCCATGCACGCACACTTCTGCCCACCATGACCCCCGCCCTCCAGCTCCTGAAGGCCAAAGGCGTGGCGCACACCGTCCTGTCGTATACCCATGATCCACAGGCGGCCTCCTTTGGCGAGGAGGCCGCCCGGATGTTGGGGCTGGCTCCAGAGAGCGTGTTCAAGACGCTGCTGGCCGCCACCGACAAGCACGAGCTGCTGGTGGCGATCGTGCCGGTGAGTGGATCGCTCGACCTGAAGGCGCTGGCCGAGGCGGCCGGCTGCAAGCGCTGCGAGATGGCCGACGCGGCCGCCGCGCAGCGGGCCACCGGGTATCTGCTGGGCGGCATCAGTCCGCTGGGCCAGAAGAAGCGGCACCGCACCTTCATCGATGCCAGCGCGCAGGTACTGGCGCAGATGCATGTCAGCGCCGGACGGCGCGGCCTGGAGGTCGCGCTTGCCCCAGCCGACCTGCTGGCGCTGACCGCAGCAACCTACTCCCCCATCGCCAAAGCGTAGGGACACGCCATGCGGGTCCGCCGCTGCGAGGCATCGCGATGACGATCATCGCGCGCTGCTAGGGTCGCCAGTTGGCATTGTTTTCCCAGAACTGCACGGCGCGCTGGTAGGCCGCGCGGTCCAGCGGTACGCCGGAGCCGCCCTCGTCCACGCCCAGCGCGTTGCGCATCATGGTGATGGGCGCCATCGGCACTTCTTCGGGTTCGGCGGTGTAGATGCAGCCGACGATGCCCCAATCGGCGTCGATCGGCGAACCTTCCCTGGCCAGCTGTTCGGCGCTGTACAGGATCACCACCAGGTAATTGGCGCGCGGCGACTGCACACCCTCGAACCAGCGCACCAGCACCGGCAGCTCGTCGCGGTTGCGCGCCTCATAGGCGCTGCGCAGCTGGTGGCGGTTGGCGTCGGTGACCGGCACGGTCAGGCAGCGCGTGGAGGTCCAGTTCTCGTACACGTACAGCTTGCAGAACGGCGCATAGCCGTCCAGCACCTTGAAGGGTGCGTGCGTGTTGAGGTGTGCCTGGAACTGCTCGGCGGTGCAGTCCTGGATGGTGTTGCCGCGCGGCACGCGCGGGAACAGGCGGGGGCGGGCGAAGTCGGTAAGGACGATGGTCATGGCAGCGGTGCGGAAGAACAGGCGCACAGGGTAACCGCAGGCGGCATGCCGCGAGCACGCCGCCACACGACCAACGGTCGTGTGCTACCGGCTGAAACCCAGGATCGCGCGCAGCGCGCCGTCCAGGGTCGGGTAGCGGAACCGGTAGCCTTCGTGCAGCGCGCGCGCCGGCACCACGTTCTGCCCGGTCAACAACAGACCGGCCATTTCGCCGAACCCCAGTTTCAGCGCGAATGCCGGCGTGCGCAGCACGGCGGGGCGCTTGAGCACGCCCCCCAGGGTGCGCGCGAACTCCGCGTTGGTCACCGGCGCCGGCGCGGTGCCGTTGCAGGCGCCACGCATGTCCGGATCGGCCAGCAGCCACAGGATCATGCCAACCAGATCCTCGCGGTGGATCCAGCTCATCCACTGCTCGCCACTGCCCATCGGCCCACCCAGCCCCAGGCGGAACGGCGGCAGCATGCGGGCCAGCGCACCGCCATCGCGATCCAGCACGATGCCGGTTCGCAGCAGGCAGGTGCGCACGCCCAGGTCTTCGGCCTTCAGCGCCTCGGCCTCCCAGTTGCGGCAGAGCATCGCGGCGAAGTCGTGACCAGGCGACGCGGTTTCATCCAGCGGCGAGGCATCGCGCGGGCCGTAGTAGCCGATGGCCGAGCCGGACACCAGCACCTGCGGGCGGGTCGGCAGGTCGCGCATCCAGGCCAGAAGCGTCCGCGTGGTGCCGATCCGCGAATCGAGAAACGCCTGCTTGCGGGCCGGCGTCCAGCGGCCATCGGTCAGCGGCTCGCCGGCCAGGTTCACCACCGCCTGCACCGGCCCGACGTCGGCCAGTTGGCTGACATGCTGCACCTGCCCCAGCGGCCCACGGCCCGGACTCCGGGTCAGCACGGTCAGCGCATGCCCCGCCTCCAGAAGGCGCTGGCACAGGCGCTGGCCAATGAAGCCGGTGCCGCCGGTGATCAGGATATGCATGGCTGGGCTCCGTGGACGATGGCCCACTGTAGCCGGGGACCCGTGCACGGAACATGCGCCGATCTTTTACATTCATCGCGATGAAGCGATATGATTGGCCCACACCCGTCGCCGCCGCCGCCCATGACAGCCCTCAGCTTCGAGTTCTACCCGCCCAAGACCGACGAACAGCGTGCCCAGCTCGACCGCACGGCAGCCAAGCTGAGGTCGTATCAGCCCGAGTACGTTTCCTGCACGTTTGGCGCCGGCGGCTCAACCCTGAGCTATACCTCCGAAACGGTCCGCCATCTGAAGCAGCACCACGGCTTCGACGCCGCGCCGCACTTGTCCTGTGTCGGCGGCAGTCGCGAGGAAATCCGCGAACTGCTCAAGCTGTACCGGGCGATCGGGTGCCGGCGCATCGTCGCGCTGCGCGGCGACCTGCCCTCCGGCATGGGCCACCCCGGCGACCTGCGCTACGCCGCCGAGCTGATCGCCTTCATCCGTGCCGAGCACGGGGATGCCTTCCATATCGAAGTGGGCGCGTACCCGGAAACGCATCCGCAGTCCGACGACGCGCTGCGCGATCTCCGCTACTTCAAGGCCAAGATCGACGCGGGGGCCGACGCCGCGATCACCCAATATTTCTACAACGCCGACGCCTACTTCCATTTCGTCGACGCGGTGCGCCGCCTGGGCGTGCAGGTGCCGATCGTGCCGGGGATCATGCCGATCTCCAATTTCAGCCAGCTGCGCCGCTTTTCCGAGCAGTGCGGTGCGGAGATCCCGCGCTGGATCGGCAAGCGGATGCAGGCCTACGGGGACGACGCCGAATCGGTGCGGGCCTTTGGTGCCGACGTGGTCGCCCAGCTGTGCGAACGGCTCACCGCCGGCGGCGCACCCGGGCTGCATTTCTACACCCTCAACCTGGCCCGACCGACCACCCAGGTACTGAAACTGCTGGGCCGCTGAACATCGGCCAGCGCATCGCTTGCAGATAACGCGCGCGCCGCTACCCTGCTGCGATGAAATCGTTCGTGCTGCTGCTGTCGCTGGGCATGCTGTGCTGGGCCCCGTGGGCCCAGGCGCAGGCGCAGCGCGTGAACCGTTGCACCACCGCGCAGGGCGAGACGGTGTTCACCGACCGCAGCTGCGATGCGCTGGGCGCCACCGCGCGCATGCCGCCGCGCGCGGCGTCGGTGGGCAACACCGGCATCTACCGCGCCGGCTGCGCGCGCCGGCTCAGCGAGCTCACCGGCCAGATCCGCGATGCGGTCAGCCTGCAGGACGTCAACCGCCTCTCATCGATCTATCTGTGGGGCAACGTATCCAATGCGAGCGCCAACCAGATCATCGGGCGCCTGGAATCGGTGGTGCAGCGGCCGCTGCTGGACATCGCGCCGGTCTACCCGGAAGTGCCGATGGCGCCGCCGCCGGTGCCGGTGAATCCCAACGCCACCCTGGTCGAAGCAGTGGAAGCGGCCGCGCCGCCGGCCGCGAGGCCGCGCCCGATCGGGCTGCGGCTGGAGCAGACGCTGGGCAGTACCGCAACGCCGGCGCGGACCGTGTTTGGCTTGCGCCGTCAGTACGGGTGCTTCTGGATCACGCTGTAGCGCCCGGCGGGATTGCGCAGGCTCACGCAGGCCAATATGCCCGGATGGCGGCCACGCCCTGGGCACCATGCCGGCGGGCCTGCACGATGTCGTCGGCGCCCAGCCCGCCGAGCGCGTAGATCGGCAGGGAGACCTGGGCACGCAGTGCCTTGAAGGTATCCCACCCCATCGGCGCGCGCTCCGGGTGACTGGCGGTCGGCTGCACCGGACCCAGCACCGCGAAGTCGCAGCCCAGCCGCTGCGCGGCCTGCAGCTGGGTCAGATCGTGGCAGGACGCGGCCACCAGCTGATCGGCCGGCAGCGGCCGTGCGTCCAGTTCCAGCAGCTGCTCGCCGCCCAGGTGAACCCCTACCCCGAGCCGCCGCGCCAGTTCGATGTCCCGGTTGAGCAGCCACTGCACCCCACCGCGGTGGCGCGAAACGGCCTGCTCGGCGAGCTGGATGCGGGCCGGGCTGGCGGGGGTACGCAGCTGAATGCGGCGCACGCCGGTGTCCAGCGCGCGCGCCAGGCGGGCGTACCAGTCCTGGTGGGCGGCGGTGTCGTCGTTGTCCGGCTCGGGGGTGATCAGATACCGGTCCGGATGGCGCAGGGCGGCCACCACGGGCAGATCGGCTGGCGGCATCGAGTACCGCGACAGCTTGTCCGGGGCGACCCAGGTGATCGCCTGCCCCTCGCGGCCCCGGGGCGAGCCCTTCCAGCTGCGGATGTGCCGTACTTCCAGGCGCAGGTCCTTGTCCGGGTACGCCTGGGGGACGTCCATGATCCAGTCCCCGACCTCGGCCTCGATGCCCAGCTCCTCGCGCAGCTCCCGCACCAGCGCCTCTTCCGAGGTTTCGCCCTCCTCGCGCTTGCCGCCCGGGAATTCCCACAGGCCGGCCATGTCACGGTTCTCGGTACGGCGGTTGAGCAGAATGCGGCCGCGGGCGTCGGTGATGACGCCGGCCACGACGTGGATCGATCGTTTGGGGGATGGCATGGGGGCAGGATGCCCAATCCGCCCCGGCGTGCGCAATGCCTGTCCCCGCAAGGCGCCCCGGAGTTGCAGCCGTGGCATGAAAAAACCCCGCTTTCGCGGGGTTTTTTTGATCAGGTCAGCTGACCGTGGCAGTGCTTGTACTTCTTGCCACTGCCGCAGGGGCAGGGGTCGTTGCGGCCGACCTTGGGTTCGTCGCGGGTGACCTGGCCCACGCCGTTGCGCTGCGCTTCGACCTCGGCCGCCTCTTCGTCGGCGCCGTAGCCGCCCACGTTCTGGTGCTGGAACTGCGACTGCAGCAGGCGTGCTTCGGCCTGCTGGCGTTCGGCCAGCTCCAGTGCCGCCACTTCCTCCTCGCTGCGGATGCGCACGCGCGACAGCAGCGTCACCACTTCGCGCTTGACGTTCTCCAGCATTTCCGAGAACAGCTCGAAGGCTTCCTTCTTGTACTCCTGCTTGGGCTGCTTCTGCGCGTAACCGCGCAGGTAGATGCCCTGGCGCAGGTAGTCCATGCGGGCCAGGTGCTCCTTCCAGCTCTGGTCGAGCACGGTCAGCATGACGTGCTTTTCCAGCGCGCGCATGGTTTCCTCGCCAACGCCGGTTTCCTTCTGCTCGAAGTGCTCGTCGACGCGCGCCTGCACCTTGCTGGCGATGGCTTCGGCGTCCAGCTCTTCGTGCTGCTTGACCAGCCCGACCACGTCCATCTGCACGCCCAGTTCGGACGCCAGGGTCGCTTCCAGGCCGGCCAGGTCCCACTGCTCGTCGATCGAATTGGGCGGTACGAAGCGCGCCACGATGTCGAAGATCACGTCGCCGCGGATGCCGTCGACATTGTCCTTGACCGACTCGGCGTCGAGCAGTTCGTCGCGCTGGGCGTAGATCACCTTGCGCTGGTCGTTGTTGACGTCGTCGAAGTCCAGCAGGTTCTTGCGGATGTCGAAGTTGTGGGCTTCGACCTTGCGCTGCGCCTTTTCGATCTGGCGGCTGACCAGGCGGTCTTCGATGACGTCGTCTTCCTTCATGCCCATCATGCGCATCGCCTTCTGGACCCAGTCCGAGGCGAAGATGCGCATCAGGTTGTCTTCCAGCGACAGATAGAAGCGGGACGAACCCGGGTCGCCCTGGCGACCGGAACGACCGCGCAGCTGGTTGTCGATACGGCGCGATTCGTGGCGTTCGGTGCCCACGATGTGCAGGCCGCCGGCATTCTTGACCTGCTCGTGGCGGGCCTGCCACTCGCTCTTGACCTGGGCGCGCTGCTCGGCAGTCGCTTCTTCGCCCAGCTCATGCAGCTGCGCTTCCAGCGAACCGCCCAGCACGATGTCGGTACCGCGACCGGCCATGTTGGTGGCGATGGTCACCGCACCGGGCATGCCGGCGTTGGCGATGATCGTCGCTTCGCGGTCGTGCTGCTTGGCGTTGAGCACTTCGTGGTGCACGCCGGCCTTGCGCAGGTGCTCGGACAGCATTTCCGACGTTTCGATCGAGGTGGTGCCCACCAGCACGGGCTGGCCGCGCTTGTTGCACTCCTGGATGTCGGCCAGCACCGCATTGAACTTGCCGTTGCGGTTGAGGAACACCTGGTCCGGCGAATCCTTGCGGATGGTCGGGCGGTTGGTCGGGATGACCACCACTTCCAGGCCGTAGATGCTCTGGAATTCGTAGGCTTCGGTATCGGCCGTACCGGTCATGCCGGACAGCTTCTTGTACATGCGGAACAGGTTCTGGAAGGTGATGCTCGCCAGGGTCTGGTTCTCGCGCTGGACCGGCACGCCTTCCTTCGCTTCCACTGCCTGGTGCAGGCCGTCGGACCAGCGGCGCCCGGCCAGGGTACGGCCGGTGAATTCGTCCACGATCACCACTTCACCGTCGCGCACGATGTAATCCACGTCGCGCTGGTAGATCGCATGCGCGCGCAGGGCGGCATTGAGGTGGTGAACCACGGTCAGGTTCTGCGCGGCGTACAGGCCTTCGGTTTCGGCGCTGAGGATGCCGGCCTCGACCAGCAGCTGCTCGGCGTGCTCCATGCCCGCTTCGGACAGGTGCACCTGCTTGCCCTTCTCGTCGACCCAGAAGTCGCCCTCGCCTTCCTCGTTTTCCTGGCGGATCAGGCTGGGCACCACGCGGTTGACGCGGATGTACAGTTCCGGGGAATCGTCGGCCGGGCCGGAGATGATCAGCGGGGTACGCGCTTCGTCGATCAGGATCGAGTCGACTTCGTCGACGATGGCGTAGTGCAGGCCGCGCTGGTAGCGGTCGGCACGCGACAGCGCCATGTTGTCGCGCAGGTAGTCGAAGCCGAATTCGTTGTTGGTGCCGTAGGTGATGTCGCTGGCGTACGCGTCGCGCTTGTCGCTGTGCGGCATGCCCGGGTAGACCACGCCGACGCTCATGCCCAGCCAGTTGTACAGCTTGCCCATCTGCGCCGAGTCGCGGCGGGCCAGGTAGTCGTTGACGGTGACCACGTGCACGCCCTTGCCTTCCAGCGCGTTGAGGTACACCGGCAGCGTGGCCACCAGGGTCTTGCCTTCACCGGTCCGCATTTCCGCGATCTTGCCCAGGTGCAGGACCATGCCGCCGATCAGCTGCACGTCGTAGTGGCGCATGCCCAGCACGCGGCGGCTGGCTTCGCGGCAGACCGCGAAGGCTTCCGGCAGCACCTTGTCCAGGGCTTCACCATCAGCAATGCGCTGCTTGAACTCCGGGGTCTTGGCCTTGAGCTGCTCGTCGGAGAGCTTTTCGATTTCCGGCTCCAGCGCATTGATCTTGGCGACGATGCGGTTGAGCTGGCGCAGCTGGCGTTCGTTACGACTGCCAAAGACGCGGGTAAGCAGGCTGT
>Ga0209050_1000146_pt1 | contig 166930 bp, 133 predicted proteins | sample Araplavi_mTSA_r2_FD_184276 | JGI IMG/M metagenome (GOLD analysis project Ga0209050, IMG submission 184276) | Arabidopsis root microbial communities from North Carolina, USA - plate scrape MF_Cvi_mTSA_r2 (SPAdes) (version 2) | ecosystem: Host-associated > Plants > Roots > Endosphere | place... | reverse complement strand
AACTCGTCTCGCCCGGCAAGAACCCGCCGGAAGAAATCAACGTCATCATCGAGATCCCGAAGGACTCGGAGCCGGTCAAGTACGAAGTGGACAAGGAAACCGGCGCGATCTTCGTCGACCGCATCCTGTCCACCCCGATGCGCTACCCGTGCAACTACGGCTATGTGCCGAGCACCCTGTGTGGCGACGGCGACCCGGCCGACGTGCTGGTGGTGCTGCCGCTGCCGCTGGTGCCCGGTTCCGTGGTCCGCTGCCGTCCGGTCGGCGTGCTCAAGATGAGCGACGAAGCCGGCGGCGACGAGAAAATCCTGGCCGTGCCGATCTCCAAGGTGTTCAGCGGTTATGCGCATGTTGAAGACATCGACCAGGTGTCCAAGCACTGGCTGGAGCGCATCGGCCACTTCTTCGAGCACTACAAGGACCTGGAGAAGGGCAAGTGGGTCAAGCTGGACGGCTGGGGCGGCGCCGCCGAAGCCAAGCAGATCCTGGTCGAGGCCCACCAGCGTTACCTGTCCGGCAACGCCTGAGGCTTCATGCCCCCGCTCCGGCGCCCGCCGGAGCGATGGGCATCACGTTTTTACAAGGCAGTGCATCACTGTTTGTGCCGGATTGGGTACATTGCGACTTCTACACCGTCCACGGTGCGTTTCACCGTGGTCACCCAGGGGATTGTGTCGTGCGTATTCTGCTAGTTGGGGACGAAGCCAGCCTGTCGGCTGAGCTGATGGATTTCATTGCCGATCTTGGGGAAGAATGGCAGGCGTTGACCGCCACCGATGGCCAGGCGGCCATGAGCATCGTGTCGTCGCAGGCGATCGATGCGGTCATTGCCTGCCCTGCCCTGCCCGATCTCACCGCGACCACGCTGCTGGGCCAGATCCGTACACTGCGTCCGGAGACGATCCGCATTGCGCTGGTGGAGGCCCCGCAAGGCAACCGCCCGCCGCCGGCCCGCCTGATCGGCGTGGCGCACCGCTTCCTGCCGCTGCCGCTGGCGCCGGAAGTGCTGCTGGAAGCGCTGACCAGCCTGGAAGAGCTGCGTGAGCTGCTCGACAGCGAGCGCCTGCGCAGTGCCATCGGCCGCATCGAGAAGCTGCCCTCGCCGCCGCACCTGTACTTGAGCCTGACCCAGGCGCTGGAGCAGGACGACGACACCGATACCGCCGATGTGGCCAAGCTGGTCTCGGCCGACCCGGCGATTGCGGCCAAGGTGCTGCAGCTGTCCAACTCGGCCTTCTTCAACAGCGGCCGTACGATCTCCGACCTGCGCAGCGCGGTGACCCGTCTGGGCCTGGCCACCCTGCGCGATCTGGTGCTGGCCAGCGAAGTGTTCTCCGCTTCGGCCCTGTCCGGTGCCGAGCGCAACGCGCTGCAGCAGCGTGCGTTGCTGGCCTCGCGGCTGGCCGCCAAGCTGCTGCCCGAGTCCAGCGCCGAACTGGGCGCGACCGCCGCGCTGCTGGCCGATATCGGCCTGCTGCTGCCGGGCGTGCGCAATGAACGCACCGAGCCGGCCAGCGACGCCGACCCGCGACCGGGCCACAGCGAAGCCGGCGCCTACCTGCTGGGCCTGTGGGGCCTGCCGATGCCGATCATCGAAGCGGTGGCTTTCCACCTGCAGCCGCAGCGCTCGAACACGCGCAGCTTCTGGGTGACCGGTGCGGTGCACGTGGCGCTGGCGCTGGTCAACGGCGAGCCGGTAGACGAAGAGTACCTGCAGCGCGCCGGCGTGCTGGGCAAGCTGCCGCAGTGGCGCGATCACGCCAATGGGCTGATGGGGTTGGCGACCGCGGACGCGTAGGCGTCATGACCAACGGCCGTGGGCGATCCGCGGCGTGAGAGACGATGAAGGCGTGCCGTGCGGCACGCCTTTTTTTTTCGGGCGGCAGATCACGCCCCTTCGCAATGTCGCCGGGAGATCTCGACCGCTGGTCGTGATGCAAACAAAAAGGGCGGGCCTTGCGGCCCGCCCTCCTTTTACTGCACCAGCGTTCCGATGGATCAGAACTTCTGGGTGTACTTCATGTACAGGAAGCGACCGATATCGAAGCCGCCGTAGTAGGCGAAGCTCGAGTTCGGGGCCGAGTACATCAGCGGACCCTTGTGATCGAACACGTTGTTCGCACCCAGGGCGATGGTGGCATCCCACGGAGCCTTCCAGCTGACCTGCAGGTCGTGGAAGGTGTTGGAACCGGTCTTGCGGAGCGGATCAGCTTCGCCATTGGCGATGTGGTCCGGCGCATTGCACCAGAACTCGCCGGTGTCGATGCAGCCTTCCTTCATGCCCGAGTAGTAGCGCGCGGTGTAGTTCACACCGAAATCGCCGTACTGCCAGTTCACGCCCAGATTCGAACGCACGCGGAACAGGCCGGCTTCGCCGACGCGACCGATCATGATGTTGTCGCCGGCAGCGTTCTGGCCCTGCTCGTCGTACTTGGACATGTAGCTGGTCTGCCAATCGATGTTGAACTGGCCGATGGCCAGCTCCGGCAGACGGTACTTGATGCCCAGGTCGTAACCTTCGGTTTCCATCATGCCGAGGTTGGCGGTGCCGTAGGTGATCGCGCTGACGTGGCCGTCATCGGCACGCACGACGCTTTCGCAACGGGCGCTGTTACCCAGCACGTAGCAGTCACGCAGGATGCGGTCGACGCTGTCAGCAATGATCATGTTGCTGATTTCGTAGCGGTACCAGTCCAGCGAGACGTCCAGGCCCTGCACCCAGCGCGGGCTCCAGACCAGACCGACGGTCTTGCTCTTGGAGGTTTCCGGCGACAGGTTCGGGTTGGCACCCGAGACGAACTGGTCACCCGACTGGCACGGCAGGGTCGAGCAGACATTGTTGCCCTGGCCCAGCTGCACGTAGTCGGCCGGAACGCCAGCGGCCGAGCACGGGCCGTTGCCGGCAACGCTGCCCGGAGCGGTGGTGCCGCACGGATCGATGTACGACTCGAAGCTCGAGCTCAGGCCACCGTACAGGTCGCTGATGGTCGGAGCGCGGAAGCCCTCGGCGTAGGTGCCGCGGACCAGCAGCTCGTCCATCGGACGCCAGGTGAGGCCGAACTTGCTGTTGGTGGTGCCACCGAAGTTGCTGTAGTCCGAGTAACGGCTGGCAGCGTTGAAGGTCAGTTCCTTGGCGAAGGCCATGTCGGCCAGGATCGGCACGTTCAGTTCGAGGTAGACCTCGTTCAGATCGTACTCACCCCGGGTCGGCTTCTGGCCCAGGCCGGTGGACTGGCCCGACTGCGCGAAGGCGTCCGGCACGTAGCTGCCTTCTTCCTTGCGGTGCTCCACGCCCACGGCGAAGCCGAGGTCGCCGGCCGGCAGGGTCACGATGGAACCGGCCAGGTTGGCGGTGAAGCTGGTGGTCTTGGTTTCACCACGGGTGGTGTAGGTCGGGAACAGGAAGCTCTGCAGCTCCGGGTTCGACAGCGAACCTGCGCCATCAACGCCATACGGCAGCAGCGGGTTCCACGGCAGGCAGTCGCCCACGGTCGGATTGGCCGCGGTGCCGCAACGGGCAACGCCGTTACCGTCGATGAACGAGGGACCCAGCGCCTGCTTGGCGGCGATCAGGCTCATGTCACCGTAGTTCGACTTGACCGACTCGTTGCGGTTCCACAGGGCGCCGACGTCCCAATCGAAGGTCTTGCCGGCCAGCTCGAAGTAGCCGCTGACGGTCGGCGCGAAGCGCAGGGTCTTCAGCTGGCTGTCGGTGGTGCGCGGCACTTCCCACAGGCGGCGACGGAAGTCGACGTTCTGGCCAACCGGATTGAACGCGCTACCGGCGGTCAGCGGGGTGGTGAACGAGGACGACTGGTACGGGTAACCGGCGATCTGCTGGAACGTCTTGCGCTCGTTGTAGAGCACGTCGGTGTTCAGGCTGATGGTGTCGGTGAAATCGTAGGTGCCGTTGACGTACAGCGACTTGCGCTCAACGCCGGTCAGCAGGGTCATCTGCTGGTTGGAGTTGGCGTATTCGTCGGCGGTCAGAACGTGGTAGTCGTTCGGGTTGTTCGGGTTGCCACCCTCGTTGAGGGTCTGCCACACGGCGGTCTTGGAGGTGCGCGAGCAGTCGTAGACCAGCGGGTTGCACCAGCTGCCGTTCTGGCTGATCGGGCTGCCATCGGCGGGGGTCGACAGCGGACCCAGGCTGCCGTCACGGCTGTACCAGCGGTCCTTGGCCCACACCGGGTCCTGCTTGTTGTATTCAGCCGACAGGGTCAGGCTGCCGCGCTCGCCGGTAGCACCCAGGGTCATGGAGTACTGCTGGGTCTCGCCGTCGCCCTGGTCGTACTGACCGAAGTAGACCTGGGCTTCGCCGCCGTCCACATTCTTGCGGGTGATCACGTTGACCACGCCGGCAATGGCGTCGGAACCGTAGATGGACGACGCGCCGTCCTTCAGGATTTCGATGCGCTCAACGGCAGACATCGGGATCTGGCTCAGATCCTGCAGGCCAGCGGTGGAAGCGCCCAGGCGCTTGCCGTTCATCAGCACCAGGGTGCGCTCGGCGCCCAGGTTGCGGATGTCGACGTAGTAACCACCCACGTTCTCGCCCGACGCCAGCGACTCCGAACGCGAGATGGCCGGCGAGCCGGCCGAGGTCAGGTTGTTCAGCACGTCGGCGACGCTCGAGAAGCCCTGCTTTTCCAGGGATTCGCGGGTCATCGTCAGGATCGGCTGCTGGGTCTCCATGTTGGCGCCGCGAATACGCGAGCCGGTGACCGAGATGCGATCGAGGTCAGTGGTGCCGGAGGCTGCTTCCTGTGCCGAAGCGAAGCTCGGCACGAGCGCCAGCGCAATGCCGGCCGGCAGAAGACCCAGCCGCACTGCGGGAGTACGAAAATTCATCAATCTCTCCAAGGTACGTTAGTAGCGTGTTAAACCGCCTCGGAAAGTTACGATTGCGTTACCGTTAATTATTTGCGCGATGCCACCGGACTGTTTGCCGACTTTGGCGGAAGCGCTCCACCGGTCTGGCGGAAGCCCGACGCCGACTGGCCGTAGCGGGCGCGGAAGGCACGCGCGAAGCTGCAGCAGTTGTCGAAGCCGCTGGCCGCAGCCACCTCGCCGATCATCATGTCGGTGTCGCGCAGCAGATCGGCCGCACGCTCCAGGCGCAGCCGCGCCGACAGCGACTGCGGGCTTTCCTCGTACAGGCTCTGGAACGTCTTGGACAGGTACCAGCTGGAGAAGTTGGTCAGTTCGGCCAGTTCGCCGATGCGCACCACGCGGTGGCTGTTGCCCTCAAGGTAAAGACGTGCGCGCTGCATGCGCCCGAACACCTGGCGCTTGCGGATGCGCGAGCGTCCCGGGCACCGTTGAATGCCGGTGGCCATGCCACGCTGCATCGCGGCCAGGTGCAGCAGCACCGGGCGCAGCGCCTGCGCCGGCTGGCCACTGGCCAGCGCGTCGCGCCACAGCCGCAGGGCGACACGCACTTCGCTGCGCGACATGCTGCCGCGACCGGCATACAGGCTGCAGTCGGCCAGCTCGCCCAGCGCGCGCAGGGCGTCGGGCGTCAGGCTCAAGCCAATGCACAGGCCATCGCGGCCCGCCTGGATCATGGGCCTGGATTCCTTCTCGAAGGCGATCCATTCGCGCTGGCGCAGGCGGAAGCGGCCTTCCTTCGACTCGACCCAGGCGCTGCCACGCAGCTGCATCCACACGGTGAAGGTGGTGCCGGCGGTCTGCAGGCTGCCCAGCCGGGCCACGCCCAGGCAGGTCGGCAGCGGACCGTCGTCGACGATCTTGTCCAGGGAAAGCGATTGACCACGATCGGCCAGGGAAAGCTGACGCATGACGTACACCGGGGTTTGCCGTTACGGGGCACCCGTTTTGCCAATTCAGGCGATCCGCGTCAGGACGTTTCCCTGAGATTGATCCGAATTCGCCACGACGCCATCACGAAGAAACTACGATGGCTACTTTCCCTTCCAGAACAATACGTTGGGAACAAGGGAAAACACCGGGCGGGACGGCTCCGGCAGGGTCATCACCCCGATGTCGGCGCCGTCGGCGACCGCCAGGGCCAGGTACAGGGCACTGCCATCGGGTTCTGCGCTGAAGCCGTTGCCCGCACTGAGGCGGTCCGCATCCAGGCACAGCTCCGCGCCCTTGGACGGGCCGGTGATGCGGGCGAACACGGTGGAGCAGTCGGCCCGGCTGGACAGATAGTCCAGGCTGCCATCGCGGGCCACCGACCAGGTCCGGTAGCGCCAGCGCGAGGGACGGTCTTCGCTGACCTGCTGGATGCTGGCCGGATCCAGCTGCAGATCGGCCGACCACAGGCCGCCCGCCGCCAGCCGGGTGAACAGCACGCGCTGGTGGGCGGGATCCAGCCGCGCCTGCGATACGCCGTCGACGCTGCCCAGCAGCTTCCAGGGGGTGGCGCGGCGATCGAACAGCGACAGGCGCATGCGCTCGTCATGATCGCGTTCCACCACCAGCAGATGGTCGTTGTCCCCGGCATACAGCGCCTGCAGCGGCTGCGCTACGGGTACCGGCAACGCCACGATCTGCTCGTCGCGTGGAGAAACCTCGTAGATCACCGGGCGGGCCTGGGCATCCCGGCCCGATACCAGCAGATGCGTGCTGTCCGGCGACCAGTCGGCGGACTGGCGGGTTTCCGGGCGCAACCCTTCGACCGGCCGCAGCGAGTCGGGGCGGGTGAGATCGGCCCACCACAAGCCGTAATTGCCCGAGCGATCGGAGGTGAAGACCAACTGCTTGCCGTCCGGGGCCAGCATCGGCTGGCCGTCACGCCCATTGGAGGGGAACAGCCGTTCCGGCGTGCCCGGGCGGCCATCCTGCACCGGCACGCGGAAGAGCCCGAACTGCGCCTTGCGGTGCACGAACGCCAGCATGTTGTTGTGCCGCGACAGCGCCGGCGACTGCGCATCGTCCAGGCCGACATCGCGCAGCGTGCGCGTCTCGGTATCCAGCTCATACAGGCGCGCTTCGCTGTCGACGCGGCGGCCGAACACGATATGGCGGCTGTCCGAACGCCACGCCCAGCCGCGGATTTCCGCCGAATCGCTGGTGAGCTGCTCAGGCGAGCCGCCGCTGGCCGGCAGCCGCCACAGGTCGCCGATCTGCGGGTTGCGCACGAACACGATCCAGCGCCCGTCCGGCGAGAAGCGCGGGGCGTAGTCGAAGCTGTCTTCGCTGACCTGATAGTTGACCGGTGTCCACGCGCCGCTGGCGACATCCAGCACACGGATGCCGCGGTACGCGTAGCGGCCCGACAACGAGCCGAACACCAGCCCGCGCCCGTCCGGTGTCCAGTCGAAACTGAGCAGTTCGGTGCCATCGCAGCGTGTCACGTGGCGGATCGCGCCGCCGGTGGCGCTGGCGATCAACACCTCGCAGCGACCGTCCGGCCCGAAGCGGGCAAAGGCGATGTCGCGGCCATTCGGCGACCAGTTCGGGAACCGGTCGGAATACCCGGCAGGCGTGTCGGCCAGGGCGCGCGCGGGCGAGTTGCCCGAGGTCTGCACCTTGATCGAACTGCCGGTGCCGGTGCCGCCGTCAGCTTCGTAGGCCACCTGCGAACCGTCGGGCGACACCGTCGGATACGTTTCAAAACCCGCTGTGGCCGTGATCAGCCGGTACGGGCGCTGCGGGCTGCCAACCACGCGGCTGCCGTCTTCCAGCACACCACTGTCGGCCGCTCCCGCAGGCGGGCGCTGCACCAGCAGCGCGGCCAGCACCAGCACGGCCACTGTCAGGATCAGGCCAATGGCCAGAAACACATAGCGTCGGTGCCGCCGCCAGCGGCTGCGCGGGCGCGGTACCGGGGCCAGGGGCGGCGCTGCAAACACCGCCGCCAGTGCATCGCGCTCTTCTTCGCCCGGCGCACTGTCGGCATCGTCCGCCGGTTCGACCAGCACCGACACCGGCTGCATCAGTCGATAACCGGTCTTGGCAATGGTTTCGATATACGCCGTGCCCGCCTCGTCGTCACGCGAGAAGGCCTTGCGCAGCTGGGTGATGGCCTGGGTGAGCACATCATTGGTGGGCAGCGTGTCGGGCCAGACCTCGGCGAACAGTTCATCGCGGGTCACCACCGCGCCCGGCACCCGCATCAGGACCTTGAGAACCCCCAGCGCCTTGGGCGTCAGCCGGCGCGGACGACGCCCACCGTCCACCGCCACTTCACGCGATGACAGCGTGATGGTGCAGTCGCCGATCCGGATACGGTCGGCAGCGGGTGTCTCACTCTCTATGCTGATCATTCCGGCGCTACGTGCAACAACTGAACAACAGGAACGCAGCGACCCAACCGCCAGATTCCGCAAATGGCCTCAGCGAAAAGCGCAAAAACACTGAAGCGCGCGAATACTAGCCTAAGCAGGTTAAACGGCGCCTGTGCGCCGGGAAGACATCAGGCCCTCTCTCGCCGACGAATCCACACAATCCGTTGCATCATTCGCGCCTCCGGGCGCGATTTTTTTATCCGCGATTCAGCATTTTTTTATTTTGCATTCAGTTTCGCGCGTTGCGGATCATGGTCAGTCCAACCAGTCGCGACACCACCAGCGCCACGTACATCACGCCCGCGAACTGCTCGAGCATGACCAGCGCCCGCGCCTGCGGATGTACCGGCACCACGTCACTCAGACCCACCCCGGACAGCAAACTGAAGCTCAGATAAAGCAGCTCCATCCACGTGCGCAGTTCGTTCTCGCTGGTAGCCACGAAGCTGCCCGGAAACCACTGCTGGCACACCGCAAAGGCAAACGCGAACGCCCACGCCAGCAGCGTGAACGTGGCGCCTGCGGCGAACAGTTCGTCGCGGGTGACCTTGTGGTCCTGCAGCATGTAGGCGATCAGGCTGCCGGCGGTATAGAAGTAGAGCAGGCATTCCAGCAGCTGGGCAGTGGTGACCAGCGCCGGCCGGCCCAGCAGCACGCCGGCGATGGAGAACACCACCGAGGGGATGGCCAGCACCAATGCCAGCCACATGCCCAGCGGGCTGCGCCGCACCACCCAGATCGCCAGCCCGAGCACGGCGATGCCGAACGCACCGAACACCGCCCGGCCGGCGCCGGACTCGTCCATGGCCGGGTACAGCAGAACGCCCAGGAGCTGGACTCCCAGCAGCCACGCCGACGGGTGCCGGCGGGCGATGGCCAGCCATTTGGTGGTGCGCGCAATCGCCATCGGCAGTCCCCCTCGTCCCTTGCGTTGCCATGCAGCTTAGCCGGCTGCACGGTCGTCGCTGCATGACGACGCGGGCTGCGGCCACCCGGCGCCTCTGACCTACTCCTGGCGATATACCTGCGCACCTTGTGCGCGGAACTCATCCGACTTTTCGGCCATCCCCGCCGCCAGCGCGGCCTGCTCGTCCAGGCCCTGTCCAGCGGCATAGTCGCGTACGTCCTGGGTGATCTTCATCGAACAGAAGTGCGGCCCGCACATCGAGCAGAAGTGGGCGAGCTTGTGCGCGTCCTTGGGCAGGGTCTCATCGTGGAACTCGCGCGCCTTTTCCGGGTCCAGCCCGAGGTGGAACTGGTCTTCCCAGCGGAACTCGAAGCGCGCCTTGCTCAACGCGTTGTCGCGCACCTGCGCGCCGGGGTGGCCCTTGGCCAGATCGGCGGCATGCGCGGCGATGCGGTAGGACATGATGCCGTCGCGTACGTCCTGGCGGTTGGGCAGTCCCAGATGCTCCTTGGGCGTGACATAGCAGAGCATCGCGGTGCCATACCAGCCGATCATCGCCGCCCCGATCGCACTGGTGATGTGGTCATACCCCGGCGCGATGTCGGTGGTCAGCGGCCCCAGCGTATAGAACGGAGCTTCGCCGCATTCCTGGAGCTGCTTGTCCATGTTCTCCTTGATCAGCTGCATCGGCACGTGGCCGGGGCCTTCGATCATGGTCTGCACATCGTGCTTCCAGGCAATCCTGGTCAGCTCGCCCAATGCTTCGAGCTCACCGAACTGCGCGGCGTCGTTGGCGTCGGCGATGCAGCCGGGGCGCAGGCCATCGCCCAGCGAGAAGGTCACGTCATAGGCCTTCATGATCTCGCAGATGTCCTCGAAGTGCGTGTAAAGGAAATTCTCGCGGTGATGGGCCAGGCACCACTTGGCCATGATCGAGCCGCCACGCGAGACAATGCCGGTGACCCGGCGCGCGGTGAGCGGCACATGGCGCAGCAGCACGCCGGCGTGGATGGTGAAGTAATCCACGCCCTGTTCGGCCTGCTCGATCAGGGTGTCGCGGAAGATCTCCCAGCTCAGTTCCTCGGCACGACCATCGACTTTTTCCAGCGCCTGGTAGATGGGCACCGTACCGATCGCCACCGGGGAGTTGCGCAGGATCCATTCGCGGGTTTCGTGGATGTGCTTGCCGGTGGAGAGATCCATCACCGTATCCCCACCCCAGCGGATCGCCCAGACCAGCTTCTCCACTTCCTCGGCAATGCCGGAGGACACCGCACTGTTGCCGATGTTGGCGTTGATCTTGGTGAGGAAGTTGCGGCCGATGATCATCGGCTCGCTCTCGGGGTGATTGATGTTGTTGGGCAATACCGCGCGCCCGCGCGCAATCTCCGAGCGTACGAATTCCGGGGTGATCAGCGCCGGAATCGAGGCCCCGAACGACTGCCCCTTGTGCTGTGCGAGCAGCGCCGTGTCGCGGATCTCCTGCAGCCGCTGGTTTTCGCGGATCGCCACGAATTCCATTTCCGGGGTGATGATGCCGCGCCGTGCGTAATGCATCTGGGTCACGTTGGCCCCTGCGACCGCGCGTCGCGGCTGCAGGCGCGACGGGAAGCGCACCGCATCCAGGCGCGCGTCGGTTTCGCGCGAGCGCCCGAATGCCGAACTCAGCCTGTCGAGCAGCTCGGTGTCGCCACGCTCGGCGACCCAGCCCGCGCGCAGCGCCGGCAATCCGGTCGAGAGGTCGATGCGGACATCCGGATCGGTATACGGGCCGGAGGTGTCGTACACGGTCACCGGGGCATTTTCCTCGCCACCGAACAGGGTCGGGGTGCGGGTCAGCGCGATCTCGCGCATCGGCACCTGCAGATCGCTGCGCGAACCCTGCACATGGATCTTGCGCGAGCCGGGGATCGGGCGGGTCACCGATGCAGACAGCTGCTGGGCCTGGTGCTGCAGGGCGGAAAGGTGTGCGTTCATCGGGCATCGTCCTGGGTTGCGCCGCGCGAGGGTTCGCGTGGCAGGGACGAAGCGGCGGCGCACGGCAGGCACACGGCGCGGGTTTCCGGGCAGGGGGCCCGGGGCGCGGTGCATCGGCTGTTGCGAAGCTTCCCTACGCCGGTATCAACCGGATCAGGTTCGAAGGGACTGTCTCAACCGTGGCCACATGGCCGCGGTACCCCCGCTTCGGGGCGGATTAGACCACAGCCGCGCGCGGTTTGTGCACCCCAGGACCGTCGGGCCAATGTGAACAGAGAGGTCATCGGCCCTTGGCTAGACTGCCGGGCATGGTGTTCAGACTTTCCATCGCGCTGGTGCTGCTGCTGGTGCTGGCGGCCGGCATTGCCCCGGACCCGTTCAACGAGGTCGTGCGCGGCGGCCTGGTGCACATCATCCGCAGTGCCGGTTGGCTGTACCTGCTGGTGGTGTTCATCACCCTCTCCTTCCTGATGTACCTGGCCTTCGGCCGGCTCGGCTCGCTGCGGATCGGCGGCGAGGATGCCGAACCGGATTTCTCCAATGCCAGCTGGATGTCGATGCTGTTCGCCGCTGGCATGGGCATCGGTCTGGTGTTCTGGGGCGCGGCCGAACCGGTCTCGCACTTCCTCACCCCGCCCGAGGGATTGCCACCGCAAAGCATGGACGCGGCGCGCGCCTCGATGCGATATGCCTTCTTCCACTGGGGCCTGCACCCGTGGGCGATCTATGCGCTGATCGGGTTGGCGATGGCGTGGTTCCAGTTCAACCGCAATGGCCGCGGCCTGATCAGCGACCTGCTGCAGCCCCTGATCGGCGCCCACCACCGGGGATGGATCGGCACCGTGGTCAACGTGGCCGCCGTGGTGGCCACCGCGATCGGCGTGGCGACCACGCTGGGTTTCGGCACCATCCAGATCGCCGCCGGGCTGGAGCGCGTGTTCGGCGTTCATGCCGGCGCGCCGCTGCAGCTGACCATCATCGCGGTCGCCTTCGTGCTGTACATGGCGTCCACCACCAGCGGCGTGCACCGGGGGATCAAATGGCTGTCCAACTTCAACCTGGGCCTGGCCGCTGTGCTGCTGGCGCTGGTTCTGGTTCTCGGCCCCACCGCCTTCATCTTCGACACCTTCACCACCACCATTGGCGCCTACCTCAACCAGCTGGTGACGATGAGCCTGCGCATGTCGCCGTTCTCGGGCAGCACCTGGGTCGCCGACTGGACGATCTTCTACTGGGCCTGGTGGATCGCCTGGGCGCCATTCGTCGGCTCGTTCATCGCGCGCGTGTCGCGCGGCCGCAGCATCCGCGAGTTCGTGCTCGGCGTGGTCATCGCGCCCAGCGTGCTGGGCTTCCTGTGGTTCTCGGTCTTCGGCGGCACGGCGCTGTGGTCGCAGATCTTCGGCCACGTCGATCTGGGACAGGCGCTGGGCAACGGTTACGAGACCGTGCTGTTCACCATGTTCGACAGCCTGCCCATGCCGACCGTGCTCTCGATCCTGGCGCTGGTGCTGTTGATGATCTTCTTCGTGACCTCGGCCGACTCGGCGGTGCTGGTGCTGGCCAGCATGTCCACCGATGCAGCCGGCGACCCACCGCTGTCGCGCAAGATCACCTGGGGCGTGGCGATCGCACTGATCGCCGCGGCACTGCTGCTTGCCGGCGGACTGGACGCGCTGCAGGGCATGATCACCATCGCCGCCCTGCCGTTCGCCTTGTTGATGCTGGCCGTGATGTGGTCGCTGTACCGCGTGCTGGATATGGAGTACCAGCTCCAGCGCCGCCGGGCCAAGCGCGCCCGCCAGATGATGGACGCCTGGATCGAACGCGAGATCGCCGCACAGGAATCGGCGAAGCAGGTTCCCGCCACGGCCGACCGTCAGCCGCCAACTCCCGGTAGTGCCGACTGTCAGTCGGCACCGCCTTGTAGTGCCGACTGTTAGTCGGCACCTCCTGGTAGTGCCGACTGTTAGTCGGCACCCGCGCGAAGCGCGGCACAAGCTCCCGAAACCCGGCGGCAGTCCGCTACCGGAGTGCCACCGACGTTTGGACAGGATCGTAGACGTCTGTCCGGCTTGGCTGACGTCGGAGTCAAGAGCAGCCGCCTAACAGTCGGCTCTACATAGTCGGCTCTACCCGGTCGGCTCTACCTGGTCGCGCATGCCTTCCCTCAGTACCCCGCCGCCTGGCCGTCCTTGCGGCTTTCCGAGGCGCCGTAGTACACGCCGGTTTCCGGGTCGCGCATGATTGCCTGATAGCCGCCGTACGGGCCGTCGGCGAAGGTGACGCGGTGGCCCTTGCGCATCAGCGCGCGCACCGTTTCGTAGGGGTAGCCCGTTTCCAGATTGACTTCACCGCCATCGCTCATCGCCGTGGCCTGACCGGTCGGCTCGGTCGAGCCTTCGTGCTGGATGCGCGGTGCATCGCCGGCTTCCTGCAGGTTCATGCCGAAGTCCACCAGGTTCATCACGATCTGTGCGTGGCCCTGTGGCTGCATCGCCCCGCCCATCACCCCGAAACTCATCCACGGCTTGCCGTCCTTGGTCACGAAGCCCGGAATGATGGTCTGGAACGGGCGCTTGCCCGGCGCATAGCCGTTGGGATGGTCCTTGCGCAGCACGAACATCTCACCCCGGTCCTGCAGGATGAAGCCCAGCCCCGGCGGCGCCATGCCACTGCCCATGCCGCGGTAATTGGACTGGATCAGCGACACCATCATGCCGTCGGCATCGGCCACCGTCATGTAGATCGTGTCGCCCTCCTCCAGCTGCTTTGGCGTACCCGGCTGCACTTCGCGCAGTGCCTTGTCCATCGAGATCAGCTTGCGGCGTTCGGCCGCGTATTCCTTCGACACCAGCTTCGCCACCGGCGCCGGCTGGAAGGCCGGATCGGTGTAGAAACGGGCGCGGTCGGCGAAGGCCAGCTTCTTGGCTTCCACGAACAGATGCACGTGCTCGGGAGATCCGAATGGAATCTTCGAGAAGTCATAGCCCTCCAGCACATTGAGAATCTGCAGCGCCGCGATGCCTTGGCTGTTCGGTGGCAGCTCCCACACGTCGTAGCCGCGGTAGTTGCTGCTCACCGGCTCGACCCATTCGCCATGGTGGCTGGCCATGTCCTCATAACTCAGGTAGCCGCCATTGGCCTTGAAGTAGCTGCCAATGGTGCGCGCGATGTCGCCCTTGTAGAACGCATCACGACCGCCCTGTGCGATCTGCTCCAGCGTGTTGGCCAGGTTCGGGTTCTTCCACAGCTCGCCCTTGCGCGGCGCATGGCCGTTGACCGTGAACTGCTCCTTGAAGCCCGGGTACTGCGACAGCTTCGGTACCGACCGGTCCCAGTAGTACGCGATCACCTCGGCCACCGGGTGCCCCTCGCGGGCGTAACGGATCGCCGGCGCCAGGTTGTCGGCCATCGGCTTGCGCCCGAAGCGCTCGTGCAGGGCGAACCAGCCATCCACCGCCCCCGGTACCGACACCGGCAGCGGGCCCGTGGCCGGAATGTCCTTCAATCCCCGGCGCTGAAACTCGGCCAGGGTCAGCGACTTCGGCGAACGGCCTGAACCGTTGTAGCCGTACAGCTTCTGCGTCTTCGGGTCCCACACGATCGCGAACAGGTCCCCGCCCACGCCGTTGCCGGTCGGCTCCATGAGCCCCAAGGCCGCGTTGGCGGCAATGGCCGCATCCACCGCCGAGCCGCCGCCCTTCATCACGTCCAGTGCGATCTGGGTGGCCAGCGGTTGCGAGGTGGCCGCCATCGCGTGCGGCGCGATGACCTCCGAGCGGGTGGCAAAGTCATGGCCGGTAACGCGGTCGGCCGCGCTGGAGAGGAGCGGGAGCGCACACAGAACAGCAGCGGCCAGCAGGCCGCGGGCAAGGCGTCGGGACACGGGGGTGGTTCCTGAGGGGTGATGACAACCGCGATAGTCGCCGGAGTTGGCCTGACCGGGCATCCGACATTGGTCATGCAGTGGGCAGAGAACGACAGCTTTTCCGCGCAGAAACCCGGCTTCAATACTTGAATCCGGGTTCACCGCAACGCTTTCAACCGCAACCATCGTTGCGCCACGGGGCTTTGCGCTGGATGCAGGCGAAACTGTTGCAAATTGCGTTGCTGCGGTTGACAGCGGCAAAACCGCTGTGTTTTTCTCGATGACATGTTGCAGCGCCACACGCCCATTCGCGATGCCTTCCCGCCCACCGGTTCCGGTGCGGCTGCGGTCGCCTCGCTTCTTGTCCTCGTACTTATTACCCAACCAACAGGTGCGGGACGGACCGGCGTGTAAGCAAGACTGCCAGGTAACCATCAAAACCCGCACCCGACCAGGTGCGGGTTTTTTCGTTTCAGAACCCTCCGATTTTCCTCACGCCACAGGACCTCCCCATGAGCACCAACGACCTGCCCCAGATCAAGATCGCTGTTGTCGGCTACGGCAGCCAGGGCCGCGCCCACGCACTCAACCTGCGCGAATCCGGTTTCGACGTGGTCATCGGGCTGCGCCCGGGCGGCCCGACCGAAGTCAAGGCGCAGGCCGACGGCTTCACCGTCAAGGCGCCGGCCGAGGCCGTGAAGGACGCCGATCTGGTGGCGGTGCTGACCCCGGACATGGTGCAGAAGAAGCTCTACGAAGAGGTGCTGGCACCGAACATGAAGCAGGGCGCGGTGCTGCTGTTCGCCCACGGCCTGAACGTGCACTTCAACATGATCGCCCCGCGCGATGACCTGGACGTGGTGCTGGTCGCGCCCAAGGGACCCGGCGCGCTGGTCCGCCGTGAATACGAAATCGGCCGCGGCGTGCCGTGCATCTGGGCGGTGTACCAGGACCGCAGCGGCAAGGCCGCCGAGTACGCGCTGGCCTACGCCACCGGCCTGGGCGGCGCGCGCGCCAACCTGATCCAGACCACATTCAAGGAAGAGACCGAAACCGATCTGTTCGGCGAGCAGGCGGTGCTGTGCGGCGGCGCCTCGGCGTTGGTCCAGGCGGGTTTCGAAACGCTGGTGGAAGCCGGCTACCAGCCGGAGATCGCCTATTACGAAGTGCTGCACGAACTGAAACTGATCGTGGACCTGTTCTACGAAGGCGGCATCACCCGCATGCTGGAATTCATCTCCGAAACCGCGCAGTACGGCGACTATGTCAGCGGCCCGCGCGTGATCGATGCCGGCACCAAGGAACGCATGAAGGCGGTGTTGACCGACATCCAGGACGGCACCTTCACCAAGAACTGGGTGGCCGAATACGAAGCGGGCCTGCCGAACTACAACAGGTTCAAGCAGGCCGACCTGGAACACCCGATCGAGAAGGTAGGCAAAGAACTGCGCGCCAAGATGGTCTGGTTGCAAAGTCAAGCCGCGTAACCGCGCGGCTCCCCCACCGCTTTCGCAAAGGTCACCGCATGAACACCTCCGCACACAGCACCGCGCCCCGCAACGGCGCACGCTGGTTGACGCAGGCCCTGGAAGCCGAGGGCGTCGATACGCTGTTCGGCTATCCGGGCGGCACCATCATGCCCTTCTACGACGCCCTGGTGGATTCAGGGCTGAAACACATCCTGGTGCGCCACGAACAGGGCGCCGCGCTGGCCGCCAACGGCTACGCCCGGGCCAGCGGCCGCGTCGGCGTCTGCGTGGCCACCTCCGGCCCCGGTGCCTCCAACCTGGTCACCGGCATCGCCGACGCCATGCTGGATTCGGTGCCGATGGTCTGCATCACCGGCCAGGTCGCCACCCCGCTGCTGGGCACCGACGCGTTCCAGGAGCTGGACGTGTTCGGCCTGACCTTGCCGATCGTCAAGCACAGCTGGCTGGTGCGCTCGGTCGACGAGCTGCCCCGCGTGGTGCGCGAAGCCTTCCGGATCGCGCGTGAAGGTCGTCCCGGGCCGGTGCTGATCGACCTGCCCAAGGACGTGCAGGTCGCCGATGCCAGCCACCTGCCGGCGCATGTGCCGGAGACGGTCACCCCGCCGGTGGCCCCGCAGGACGCTGCGCTGGCCGACGCCATCGCCGCCATCCAGGCCGCCGAGAAACCGGTCATCTATGCCGGGGGTGGCGTGGCACTGGGCGATGCGGTGGAAGACTTCCGCGCCTTCGTCGATGCCACCGCCATGCCCACCGTACTGACCCTGCGCGGACTGGGCGCGCTGCCGGCGCAGCACCCGCATTACCTGGGCATGCTGGGCATGCACGGCACCCGTGCGGCCAACATGGCAGTGCAGGAAAGCGACCTGCTGGTGGTGGTCGGCGCGCGCTTCGACGACCGCGCCACTGGCAAGTTGAACGAGTTCGCGCCGTTCGCGCGGGTCGTCCACATCGACGCCGATGCGTACGAGATCTCCAAGCTGCGCACCGCCGACGTGGCGGTGCCGGGCAACGTCGGCACCGCACTGCGTGCACTGACCGCGGCACTGGGCGGCGCACCGCCCGCGCAGCAGGCCTGGCGCCGGCGCTGTGCAGCACACCGTGAGCGCTTCGCCGCCCGCTACGACGCACCCGGCGCGCACATCTACGCCCCTGCCCTGCTGAAGCGGCTGAGCGAGCTGGCGCCCGCCGACGCGATCATTGCCTGCGATGTCGGCCAGCATCAGATGTGGGTTGCCCAGCACTGCCGCTTCAACCACCCGCGCAATCACCTGACCAGCGGCGCGCTGGGCACCATGGGCTTTGGCCTGCCCGCCGCGATGGGCGCGCAGTTCGCCTGCCCCGACCGCACCGTGGTGCTGGTCTCCGGTGACGGAAGTTTCATGATGAACGTGCAGGAGCTGGCCACGATCGCCCGCTGCCGCCTGCCGGTGAAGATCGTGCTGCTGGACAACAGCTCGCTGGGCATGGTCCGGCAGTGGCAGGAGCTGTTCTTCGCCGAGCGCTACAGCGAGATCGATCTGTCCGACAACCCGGACTTCGCCGCGCTGGCCAAGGTGTTCGGCATCCCGGCCACCCGCATCGAGGCGCGCGACGACGTCGAAGGCGGCCTGGCCGCGCTGCTGGCCGAACCGGGCCCTGCGCTGCTGCACGTGGCCATCGACGCGCGCGCCAACGTGTGGCCGCTGGTTCCGCCCAACAACGCCAACAGCACCATGCTGGAAAGCAACCCTGCCCATCAGACCCAGGAGTTCCCCCATGCAATACCGGCTTGACCTGGTGCTGGTGCCGGCCGAAGGGGCGCTGCTGCGCGTGATCGGCATGGCTGAACGCCGCGGCTTCGCACCGCGCGCGATCGTCGGCGCCCCCAATGCCGCCGACGACGGCCGCTGGCACCTGCAGCTGGTGGTGGACAGCACCCGCCCGCCGGAAACGCTGTGCCGGCAGATCGAGAAGATCTACGACTGTGTTTCGGTGCGGATCAGCGCGCTGGAACCCGGTAGTGGAGTAGCCGCATGAACGCCCGCGCCGTGTCATCGGCGCCGGTACGGAGGCGTCTTCTTCCAGGCGCGCCGCTCCAACGGTCGTCACCGCGCCTGCACCAGCGCGGCCGGAGCGCCCATGCCGGCTAGCCGTGCCCCGCGGGAACCGGACGTAGGCGACGTAAGCGTCGCCGACGTGCTGGCCGCGCAGGCGCGGCTGCGCCGGTTCCTGCCGCCCACGCCACTGCACTATGCGGAACGGTTCGGCACCTGGCTGAAGCTGGAAAACCTGCAGCGCACCGGTTCCTACAAGGTGCGCGGCGCATTGAACGCACTGCTGGCCGGGCGCGAGCGCGGCGATGAGCGCCCGGTGATCTGCGCCTCGGCCGGCAACCACGCCCAGGGCGTGGCGTGGTCGGCGTACCGGCTGGACATCCCGGCGATCACGGTGATGCCACATGGCGCGCCGGCCACCAAGATCGCCGGCGTCGCCCATTGGGGCGCAACCGTGCGCCAGCACGGCGACAGTTACGATGAGGCCTACGCCTTTGCCCGTGCGCTGGCAGAGCAGCACGGTTACCGCTTCCTGTCCGCGTTCGACGACCCCGACGTGATCGCGGGCCAGGGCACGCTGGGCATTGAACTGGCCGCGCATGCGCCGGACGTGGTGATCGTGCCGATCGGCGGCGGCGGTCTGGCGTCCGGTGTCGCGCTGGCGTTGAAGTCGCAGGGCGTGCGCATCGTGGGCGCGCAGGTCGAGGGCGTGGATGCCATGGCCCGCGCGATCCGCGGCGATGCCCGCGAGATCGCGCCGGTGGCCACCCTGGCCGACGGCGTCAAAGTGAAGATTCCCGGCATGCTGACCCGCCGCCTGTGCAGTGCGCTGCTGGACGACGTGGTGATCGTGCGCGAAGCCGAACTGCGCGAAACGCTGGTCCGGCTGGCGCTGGAGGAACACATCATCGCCGAAGGCGCCGGCGCGCTGGCGCTGGCCGCCGGCCGCCGCGTCGCCGGCCGGCGCAAGTGCGCGGTGGTGTCCGGCGGCAACATCGACGCGATGGTGCTGGCCCAGCTGTTGTCCGACATCCGTCCGCGCGCGCCGCGCAAACCGCGGCGCCGCGCCAGCGAGCGAACACGGCCACCCCTACCGACCCTGCTCGCGCCTTCCCCGACTTCCCTTACCCATCCTTTCCCTGCCTTGCCATCCGACCTTGCCGTCGAGGAGACCTCCTGGTGACCACGCCCAACTCCCCCCGAATTCGAATTTTCGACACCACCCTGCGCGACGGCGAACAGTCGCCCGGCTGCAGCATGAGCCCGCAGCAGAAGCTGGTGATGGCCCGCGCGCTCGACGAGCTGGGCGTGGACATCATTGAAACCGGCTTCCCGGCCAGCTCGCAGTCCGACCGCGATGCCATGGCGATGATCGGCCGCGAGGTGCGCCGCCCCACCCTGGCGGTGCTGTCGCGCTGCCTGCCGGGCGACATCGAGACCTCGGCCAAGGCCCTGGAGGCGGCCGCCAATGCCCGACTGCACGTCTTCCTGTCGACCAGCCCGCTGCACCGCGAACACAAGCTGCGCATGAGCCGCGAACAGGTGCTGGAATCGGTGCACAGGCATGTCAGCCTGGCGCGCAGCTACATCGACGATGTCGAGTTCTCGGCAGAAGATGCGACCCGCACCGAAGAGGAGTTCCTGATCGAGGTCGCGCGCGTGGCCGTGGCCGCCGGCGCCAACACCATCAACCTGCCGGACACGGTCGGGTTCACCACCCCTGAAGAGATCCGCGGCATGTTCCAGCGGGTGATCGCCGGCGTGCCCGACAGCGGCCGCATCATCTTCAGCGCGCACTGCCACAACGACCTGGGTCTGGCTGTGGCGAACTCCCTGGCCGCCATCGAAGGCGGCGCGCGCCAGGTGGAATGCACCATCAACGGCATCGGCGAACGCGCCGGCAACTGTTCGCTGGAAGAACTGGCGATGGTGCTGAAGGTCCGCAATGCCTTCTACGAGGAAGACACCCGCATCACCACCCCGCGCATCGTCTCCACCTCGCAGCTGCTGCAGCGGCTGGTCGGCATGCCGGTCCAGCGCAACAAGGCGATCGTCGGCGCCAACGCGTTCGCGCACGAATCGGGCATCCACCAGCACGGCATGCTGCGTCACCGTGGCACCTACGAGATCATGCGCCCGGAAGACGTGGGCTGGGAGAACTCGCAGATGGTGCTGGGCCGCCACAGTGGCCGTGCCGCAGTCGATGCCCGCCTGCGCGCGCTGGGATTCTGGCTGGAAGAGGAAGAGCTGAAGCTGGTGTTCGAGCAGTTCAAGACCCTGTGCGAACAGCAGCGCGTGGTCACCGACGCCGACCTGCAGGTGCTGATGCAGGGAAGCTCCACCCAGAACGGCTACCGCCTGGCGTCGATGACCATCAGCGATGTGGGCAGCCGCGCCAACGCGCTGGTCGAGCTGTCCGACCCGGACGGCAACCGCGTAGCCGAAACCGCGCAGGGCGACGGCCCGGTCGACGCACTGTTCGGCGCATTGGCCGCCGCCACCGGCGTACAGCTGATGCTGGACAGCTACCAGGTGCACAGCGTGGGCATCGGCGCCGACGCGCGTGGCGAAGCCAACCTGAGCGTGCGCCACGAGGGCGTGGAATATGAAGGCACCGGGACCAGCCGCGACATCATCGAGGCATCCGCGCTGGCCTGGCTGGACGTGGCCAACCGCCTGCTGCGGCAACGCCATGCCGCTGCCGACCACCCCGCGGCCACCGCCGCCGCCTGAGGAATTCCCATGAGCGCCTTCGACAGCAGCATCCCGGCGGACGCCGGCCAGACCTGGAACGCCCACGACTACGCCATCGACGCCGGCTTCGTACCGGTGCTCGGCGGCGCGGTGGCGCGCCTGCTCGATCCGCAGCGCGGCGAGCGGATCCTCGACCTGGGCTGTGGCGATGGCGTGCTCACCTTCGATCTGGCGCTCAGCGGTGCACGGGTGACCGGCGTGGACAGCTCGCCGGAGCTGATCGGCGGCGCACGTGCGCGCGGGATCGATGCGCAGCTGATGGACGCCCACGCACTGCGCTTCGAGCGCTGCTTCGATGCGGTGTTCAGCAACGCCGCGCTGCACTGGATGCGCGAGCCGGACAAGGTGATCGACGGGGTGCGCCGCGCCCTGCGCAATGGCGGCCGCTTCGTTGCCGAGATGGGCGGCCACGGCAACGTGGCCAGCATCACCAGCGCCCTGCAGGCGGCCCTGTGCAGCAACGGCCACGCCGTTCCAGCATTCCCCTGGTACTTCCCTACCGCCGACGAATACGCCGAGCGGCTGCGCGCGCACGGCTTCCAGGTGCGCCACATCGAATGCCTGCCGCGCCCCACGGTGCTGCCGACCGGCATGCAGGGCTGGCTGCGTACCTTCGCCGCGCCGTTCCTGACCGGCTTGGACGCCTGCCAACGCCAGCGCGTGCTCGACCACACCGTGGCCCTGCTGGCCCCGACCCAGCGCGATGCGTACGGCCAATGGACCGCCGACTATGTGCGGCTGCGCTTCGATGCGCGGCTGCGCACCTTCTGATACACCATGATCCAACCGACTTGTCACATGAACCGCAGCAAGGCCATCCCATGACCCCAGCTCCCCGCACCCTGTACGACAAACTGTGGGACGCCCACGTGGTCGTGCCCGAATCGGACAGCGCGCCCGCCGTGCTGTACATCGACCTGCACCTGATCCACGAAGTGACCTCGCCGCAGGCGTTCACCGAACTGCGCGAACGCGGCCTCGCCCCGCGCCGCCCGGACCGGACCAAGGCGACGATGGACCACTCCACCCCGACCCTGCCGGCCGCTGCCGACGGCACGCTGCCCTACGCCAGCGCCGCCTCCGAAGCCCAGGTGGCGATGCTGGCGCGCAACTGCGCCGAGCACGGGATCGAACTGTTCGACCTGCAGTCGGCCAGCCGCGGCATCGTGCACGTGATCGCACCGGAACAGGGGTTCACCCAGCCGGGCATGACCATCGTCTGCGGCGACAGCCACACCTCCACCCATGGCGCGTTCGGTGCCTTGGCATTCGGCATCGGCACCAGTGAAGTGGGCCACGTGCTGGCGACGCAGTGCCTGCTGCAGCGCAAGGCGAAAACCATGGCGATCACCGTCGACGGCGTGCTCGCGCCGGGCGTGGGGGCCAAAGACGTGGTGCTGCACATCATCGGCGTGATCGGCGTGAATGGCGGCACCGGCCACGTGCTGGAGTTCCGCGGCAGCGCGATCACCGCGATGGACATGGAGCAGCGCATGACCCTGTGCAACATGTCCATCGAGGCGGGCGCCCGTGCCGGCATGGTCGCCCCCGACCAGGTGACGTTCGACTGGGTGGCCAACACCCCGCGCGGACCGAAGGGCGCTGAGTTCGATATCGCCGTAGCGCAGTGGAAGCAGCTGCGCAGCGACGACGGGGCGCGCTTCGACAGCGAGGTCCATATCGATGCGGCCGATATCCGCCCCACCCTGACCTGGGGCACCCACCCCGGTACCGCCATCGCGGTCGACACCCCGATCCCGGCGGCCAACGATGCCGCCGACCAGAAAGGACTGGACTACATGCACTTCCAGGCCGGGCAGACCCTGGCCGGCACCCCGGTGGACGTGGTGTTCGTCGGTTCGTGCACCAACGGCCGGCTGAGCGACATGCGCGAAGTGGCGCAGGTGCTGCAGGGCCGGCGCGTGGCCAGCGGCGTGCGCATGCTGGTGGTACCCGGCTCGGAAATCGTCAAGCGCCAGGCCGAGGCCGAGGGCATCGATGCGATCGTGCGCGGCGCCGGCGCCGAATGGCGCGAGCCGGGCTGCTCGATGTGCATTGCCATGAACGGCGACCTGGTCGCTCCCGGCCAGCTGGCAGTGAGTACCAGCAACCGCAACTTCGAGGGGCGCCAGGGCCCGGGCTCGCGCACCCTGCTGGCCTCGCCGATGACCGCCGCGTGGGCCGCGGTGAACGGCCGGGTGGCCGATCCACGTGAACTGTTTGCCGCACAGGAGGTGGCCTGATGAGCGGCTTCCGCATCCTGACCTCGACCAGCGTGGTGCTGCGCGAGACCAACATCGACACCGACCAGATCATCCCGGCCCGGTTCCTGTCCACCACCGAACGTGCCGGCCTGGGCAAGCATGCCTTCAATGACTGGCGTTGGCAGGCCGATGGCGCGCCGAACCCGGCGTTCGCCTTCAACCAGCCGCACAACGCCGGCCGCAGCATTCTGCTGGCCGGGCGCAACTTCGGCTGCGGTTCTTCGCGCGAACACGCGCCGTGGGCGCTGACCGACCTGGGCCTGCGCGCCATCGTCAGCAGCGAGATCGCCGACATCTTCCGCGGCAATTCGCTGAAGAACGGCCTGTTGCCGATCGTACTGGCCGAAGCCGACGTACAGACCCTGATGCAACGGCCCGACGACGAGCTGACCATCGACGTCGCCGCGCGCGAACTGCGCACCCCGGACGGCCGGGTCTATGCTTTCCCGCTGGATGGCTTCTCGCAGACCTGCCTGCTGGAAGGCGTCGACCAGCTCGGCTACCTGCTGGGCCGCGTCCCTGACATTGAACGTTACGAGAGTGAACATGCACGCTGAGATTGTCGTTCTGCCCGGTGATGGCATCGGCCCGGAAGTCGCTGCCGCCGCGGTAGCGGTGTTGAATGCGGTTGCCGAACGTTTTGCCCACACCTTCACCTTCAGCGAGCACGACATCGGCGGCATCGCCATCGACCGCCACGGCGAGCCGCTGCCGGCGTCGACCCTGGATGCCTGTCGGCAGGCCGACGCCATCCTGCTGGGCGCGGTGGGCGGACCGAAGTGGTCCGACCCCAACGCCAAGGTGCGGCCCGAACAGGGCCTGCTGGCCATCCGCAGGGCATTGGGGCTGTACGCCAACCTTCGCCCGGTACGCACCCATCCGGCGGCGCTGGGGGCCTCGCCGATCAAGGCCGAGTTGCTGGAGGGCGTGGATTTTGTCGTGGTACGCGAGCTCACCGGCGGGATCTACTTCGGCGAGAAGACCCGCACCGCCGACACCGCCAGCGACCTGTGCAGCTACAGCGTGGGCGAAATCGAACGGGTCATGCGCAGCGCGTTCCAGCTGGCCCGCCAGCGCCGCGGCAAAGTCACCTCGGTGGACAAGGCCAATGTGCTGGAAACCTCGCGCCTGTGGCGCGATGTGGCCGCGCGCATCGGCCGCGAGGAATTCCCGGAGATCGCGCTGGAACACCAGCTGGTCGATTCGATGGCCATGCACCTGCTGGCCAAGCCGCGCGAGTACGACGTGATCGTGACCGAGAACATGTTCGGCGACATCCTCACCGACGAAGCCTCGATGCTGGCCGGCTCGCTGGGCCTGCTGCCGTCGGCGTCGCTGGGCGAACCCGGCGCGGTCGGCATCTATGAGCCGATCCACGGCTCGGCGCCGGACATCGCCGGCAAGGGCATCGCCAATCCCTACGCCACGATCTTCAGCGCCGCCATGCTGCTGCGCCATTCGTTGGGGCTGGACGCCGAAGCGGCTGCCGTGGAGGCTGCCGTACATGCCGCATTGGATGACGGCGTGTTCACCGCCGATCTCGCTGCAAAGGGCCAGGCGGTGAGCACCCGCCAGGCAACCGACGCGGTGCTGGCGCGCCTGGGGTAACCCGGTCCACGCACGCGACCGGCGCCGGCACCGCGTGCGAACCCGGAAACGCATGTCGGGTAGAGCGGACTGTCAGTCCGCTGCTCCTGGCGCAGGCCCATGCGTCGCGCGAAAGGCAGCGGACTGACAGTCCGCTCTACCCCTTGCGTATCCCGTTCCGGGATGCACAAGGGTGCCATGCCTGTGGGCATGGCACCGCCGGGCGAAGCGCTACTGCGCTTCGCCCGGCTTCACCCGGAACCACGCCGCGTACAGCGCCGGCAGGAACACCAGGGTCAGCACGGTGCCGACAATCAAGCCGCCCATGATCGAGATCGCCATCGAGCCGTAGAACGCGCTGCGCGACAGCGGAATCATCGCCAGGACCGCCGCCAGCGCGGTCAGCACGATCGGGCGGAAACGGCGCACCGTCGCATCGATGATCGCGTGCCAGCGGTCATGCCCGGCGTCGATGTCCTGCTGGATCTGGTCGATCAGGATCACCGAGTTGCGCATGATCATGCCCGCCAGCGCGATCGTACCCAGCAGGGCCACGAACCCGAACGGCGCGCGGAACAGCAGCAGGAACAGCGTTGCCCCGATGATCCCCAGCGGCGCGGTCACCAGTACCATCGCCGCGCGCGAGAAGCTGCGCAGCTGCAGCATCAGCAGCGTGGCCACCACGATCAGGAACAGCGGCATGCCGGCTTTGATCGAATCCTGCCCGCGGGCCGAATCCTCCACCGTGCCGCCGGTTTCCAGCAGATAGCCCGCCGGCAGGTCGGCACGGATGCCGTCCAGTGTCGGCAGGATCTGCTGGATCACGTCCAACGGCTGCCTGCCGTCACCGATGTCCGCGCGCACGGTCACTGTCGGCAACCGGTTGCGGTGCCAGATGATGCCGTCCTCGAACACATACTCCAGCCGGGCCACCTGCGACAGCGTCACCGACGTGCCGTTTGCGGTCGGAATCGCCAGGCTGCCCAGCATGTCCAGGCGCACCCGCTCGTTCTCCGGCCCGCGCAGCAGCATCTCGATCAGGCGGTTGCCTTCCCGATACGTGCTCACGCTCATGCCCGACAGCGAGGTGCCCAGCAGCTGGCTGACCTGCGCACTGCTTACCCCCAGCGCGCGTGCACGGTCCTGGTCGATCACCAGCCGCACCACCTTGCTGGGCTCACTCCAGTCCAGGTTGACGTTGATCACATGCGGATTCTCGCGCACCTTGTCCTGCACCTGCCGCGCGATCGCCTGCACCTGTTCGATGTGCTCGCCGGAGATGCGCATCTGCACCGGGTAGCCGACCGGCGGGCCGTTCTCCAGCCGGGTCACGCGCATCTGCACGTCGGTGAACTGCGGAATGACCTTCTTGATCAGCCAGTCGCGGGTGGCCTCGCGCGCTTCGGCGTTCTCGGTCAGCACCACGAACTGCGAGAAGTTGGTCGCCGGCAGCTGCTGGTCCAGCGGCAGGTAAAAGCGCGGCGAACCGGTGCCCACGTAGGCCACGTAGTTGCTGATGCCTTCCCGACCCTTCAACAGCTTCTCCAGCTTGGCCGCCTGCGCGTTGGTGGCCTGCAGCGAGGCACCCTCGGCCAGCTCGATGTCCACCATCAGCTCCGGCCGGGTCGAATCGGGGAAGAACTGCTGCGGCACGAAGCGGAAGATCAGCAGCGAGAACACGAACAGCGCCGCGGTCGCTGCGATCACCCACCACCGGTGGCGCAGACAGGCCCCGAGGAAGCGGCGGAAGCGCTGGTAGAACGGGCGCTGGTAAGGATCATGGTCATGCGCGTGCTGCTTGGGCGCGATCCAGCGTGACAGCGCCGGAAAACGGGCGGCCCACGCCTGGCGCCGGGCATGCCAGCGCGCGGCGAAACTGCCCGGCTTGGGCGGCTGCGGATTGAACAGGTCCGGCAGCATCTTGTCGCCCAGGTACGGGATGAAGAGCACCGCGGCAATCCACGACACCACCAGCGCGATGGTCACCACCTGGAACAGCGACCGGGTGTACTCGCCCGTGCTCGATGCCGCCGTGGCGATGGGCAGGAAGCCGGCGGCCGTGATCAGCGTACCGGTCAGCATCGGGAACGCGGTCGATTCCCACGCGAAACTGGCCGCACGCAGGCGGTCGTAGCCCTGCTCCATCTTGGTGGCCATCATCTCCACCGCGATGATCGCATCGTCCACCAGCAGGCCCAGTGCCAGCACCAGCGCACCCAGTGAAATCTTGTGCAGGCCGATGTCGAAGTAGTGCATGACGAAGAAGGTCATCGCCAGCACCAGCGGAATGGTCACGCCCACCACCAGCCCGGTACGCAGGCCCAGCGAGAAGAAACTGACCAGCAGCACGATCACCACCGCCTCGGTCAGCACCTGCACGAACTCGCCCACCGACTCTTCCACCGCGTGCGGCTGGTCGGACACCTTGCGCAGCTGCATGCCGGCCGGCAGCGACTTCTGCAGCCGCTCGAACTCCGCGTCCAGCGTGGAGCCCAGCTTGAGGATGTCGCCGCCGTCCTTCATCGCCACCGCGATGCCGATCGCCTCTTCGCCCATGAAGCGCATCTTCGGCGAGGCCGGATCGGCGAAGCCGCGCTTGACCTCGGCGATGTCGCCCAGGTGCACGGTACGGTCGCCGGCCTGGATCGGGAAGCGGCGGATGTCGTCCACGCTCTGGAACTGGCCGGTCACGCGCAGCTGCACGCGATCGGTGGGGGTTTCGAAGAAACTGGTGGCGGCAATCGCGTTCTGGTCGGCCAGCGCCTGCTGCACCTGCTGCAGCGACACGCCCAGCGTGGCCAGCTTGGTGTTGGACAGCTCGATCCAGACCTTCTCGTCCTGCAGACCTTCCAGTTCGATCTTGCCCACATCCGGTACGCGCTGCAGTTCCAGCTGGATCCGATCGGCGTAGTCACGCATCACCGCGTAGTCGAAGCCCTGCCCGGTCAGCGCGTAGATGTTGCCGAAGGTGTCGCCGAATTCATCGTTGAAGAACGGCCCCACGACCTCGCGCGGCAGGTTCGGCTTGATGTCGCCCACCCGCTTGCGCACCTGGTACCACAGCTCGGGGATCGCCTTGGAACGCAGGCTGTCCTTGGCAGCGAAGATCACCTGCGACTCGCCCGGGCGCGAGTAGGAACGGATGAACTCGTACTGCCCGGTGTTGAGCAGCGCTTTTTCGATCGGCTCGGTGACCTGCCGCGAGACCTGCTCGGCGGTGGCGCCCGGCCACATCGTGCGCACCACCATCACCTTGAAGGTGAATGGCGGGTCTTCGGACTGGCCCAGGTGCTTGTACGACCAGGCGCCGATCAGGGCGAACGCAAGCATGGCGAACAGCACCAGCGCGCGGTTGCCCAGTGCCCATTCAGAAAGATTGAAGCGGCGCACGGGGTCAGTGCCCCTTGCCGTGGGTCGCTGCTGCGGACGGCGCGGCCGTCGGCTTCAGCAGCGGGCGGTTCTGGCGGTCCACCGGACTCACCACCTGGCCGTCGCGCAGCAGGTGGCCACCTGCGGCTACCACCCAGTCCTGCGCGCCCACCCCCGACAACACCGGCACCGCGTCAGGGCCGTACGCGCCCACCGTCACCGGCGTGGCCTTGAGCGCCCCGGTACCCGGATTGACCACCCACACGCTGGCTGCGCCGTTGGCCCCGCGCTGCAGCGCGCCCAGCGGCAGCTGCAGGGTGCCGCTGCGGCCAGCGGCGGCGAACACGCGGGCGCTCTGGCCCAGTTCCACCTCGTCCATGGCGTCCGCGGCCAGGCTGACCCGGGTCGCATAGGTCCGGCCCTGCGCGTCGGCGGCCGGCGCGATCTCGCGGATGGTGCCCGGCAGCAACTGGCCCGGCTTGTTCCACAGTTCCACCTGCACGGCCTGGCCGACCTTGTAGTCGCGGATGCTGCTTTCCGGCAGCGCGATCAGCACCTCGCGACCGCCGTCGGCAGCCAGGGTGAACACCGTCTGCCCGGCACCCACCACCTGCCCGGCTTCGGCCTGGCGGCTGGCGATCACCCCGTCGGCCGGCGCGCGCAGCTGCGCATAGCCGGTCTGGTTGCGCGCCACCGCCAGATTGGCGCGGGCGGCGTTGGCCTGGCCCTGTGCGGCCTTGAAGGCGGCGGTCTGCGCGTCCAGCGTGGACTGGCTGACCAGCTGCTGCTGGGCCAGCGTGGCGTAGCGCTTCTGGTCATCACGTGCGCGGACCAGATCGGCCTCGGCGGCCGCCAGCTGCGCCTGCGAGGCGCTGGCCTGCGCGGCGAAGTCGGCCGCGTCCAGCTCGGCCAGCAGGTCGCCCTTGCGCACGCGCTGGCCGGCATCGACATGGCGCTTGACCAGGTTGCCGCCGACCCGGAACGACAGCGGACTTTCCTCGCGGGCATGGATTTCACCCGGGTACGCCGCGACTTCCTGGCCACTCACCGTGCCCGGCTGGACCACCAGCACCGGCGTCGGCGCGGCCGGTTGGGCTTCCTGTTTGCCACACGCTGCCAGCATCAACGCCAGCAACCCACCGCCTATCCATCGCACGTTGTTCATGAGGTCTCGGACCTTGAAATACCGGGGGGAAACCGCGCGGAAGCAACACTCCATTCCACGGCGGATAATAGTGAACCAAGCGGTATAGTATAAATATCGAACCGATTGGTCTAGTATTGTTTGCATGACCGATCCTACTTCTTCCGCCGCGCCGTCCAAGCCTGCCGCCAAGGCAGCCGGGCCCGGCCGCCCGAAGGATCTGGGCAAGCGCGCGGCCATCCTCGAGGCGGCCAAGGCATTGTTCGTCGACCAGGGCTACAGCGGCGTCAGCATGGACAGCATTGCCGCCCAGGCCGGCGTGTCCAAACTGACCGTTTACAGCCATTTCGGCGACAAAGAGACGCTTTTCACCGCAGCGGTGGAGTCCACCTGCGTGGAGATGCTGCCCGATGCCCTGTTCGTCACCGACGCCGAAGGCGCGTTGCGCGAGCAGCTGCTGGGCATCGGCCGGGCCTTCTTCAGCATGATCACCTCCCCGGCGGCGGTGGCGGTGCAGCGGGTGATGATGGCCCCGGACACCGATGACCGCATCCGCGAGATGTTCTGGCTGGCCGGCCCGCAGCGCACCAGCGACGCGCTGGCCGAGTTCCTGCGGGCGCGGACCGAGCGCGGCGAACTAGAGATCACCGACTTCCACACCGCCGCCCTGCAGTTCTTCACGCTGATCAAAGGCGAGCTGCATACGCATATGATGTGCGGGCTGCGGCCCGCCCCGGCCGAGTGCGATGCCGACGCCCACGTGCAGGCCAGCGTCGCCTTCTTCCTGAGGGCTTATGCCACCCGCCCCGGGCGGGAATGACAACATGAATGGACCGGAGGTCGCGGTGACTTCCGGCACTGCGACCCCGGCGCGACGGCAGCGATGCTCTCAGCGCGCCGCCGGCTCCCGGCACCGGTAAAATGGCCGGCCCACTGCGCTGGATTAGAACCTCATGACGATCGATTACGCCCACGCCCGCGAACTGATGGTTGAACAGCAGATCCGTCCCTGGGACGTGCTGGACATCCGTGTGCTTGACGTACTGGCACGCCTGCCGCGGGAGGCGTTCGTCGCCGAAGCGAAACGCGCCCTTGCCTATGCCGACATTGAATTGCCGCTGGGCAACGGCCAGAAGATGATGAAGCCGGTCATCGAAGGCCGCACCCTGCAGGCGCTGAACCTGCTGGCCGGCGACGAAGTGCTGGAAATCGGCACCGGCAGCGGTTTCCTCAGCGCCTGCATGGGCGAGCTGGCCCGCGAGGTACTGAGCCTGGAAATCGACCGGGAGCTGGCGGTCGCCGCACGCGCGCGCCTGGATGCCGCCGCGCTGGGCAACAACGTCCGCATTGAAACCGCCGACGCCCTGAACTGGGACACCGAGCGCCGCTTCGATGCCATCTGCGTTACTGCCGCGGTGGACACCATCCCGGCCCGCTTCACCCAGTGGCTGCGTCCGAATGGCCGCCTGTTCGTGATCCATGGTCGTTCGCCGGTGATGGAAGCGGTGCTGGTCAAGGCCGACGGCAGCACCGAATCGCTGTTCGAAACCGATATCGACTACCTGCGCGGTGCCGAGCCGGCACCCCAGTTCCACCTCTGAGTCCAAGGAAGCCGCAATGATCCGCCGATCCCTCGCTATTGCGCTGGCCGCCGCCCTGCTGCCCATCACCGCCTCTGCCGCCGACCTGCTGCAGGTCTACGAAATGGCGCGCAACGGCGACCCGCAGCTGTCCGCGGCCGAATCGACCCGTCTGTTCGACAAGGAAGGTGCCGTGCAGGCGCGCGCCGCGCTGCTGCCGCAGATCAACGGTGAGGCGTCACTGACGCGCAACCGCACCAACCCGAACCACGATGTGAGTTCGACCTCGTACACCACCAAGAACCGCAATTACGGTATCAGCGGGTCGCAGACGCTGATCAATTTCACCCAGTTCGCCAACCTGCGCGCGCAGCGCGAGTTGAGCAAGGCGGCGGACTTCACCCTGGATTCGGCCAACGACGACCTGATCGTGCGCACCTCGGCGGCGTACTTCAACGTGCTGGTGGGCATCGAATCGCTGTCGGCGGCGCAGACCAACGAAGCGGCCGCCAAGAAGCAGTTCGACTTCGCCGACAAGCGTCTGGAAGTGGGCCTGGCGCCGATCACCGACGTACATGAAGCGCGCGCCCAGTACGACCAGGCCCGTGCCAATACCATCGTCGCGCAGAACACCCTGGCCGATTCCTACCAGGCCCTGACCGAACTGACCGGCCAGCCGGTCACCGATCTGCGTGCACTGCCCGCCGACTTCCGCCCGGAACTGCCGGCCAAGTACGCCACTGTCGACCAGCTGGTCAACGAAGCGGTCGCGCAGAACCCGGCGCTGAAGGCGCAGGAGCTGCAGGTCAGCGCGGCCGAAGCCAGCGTGTCGGCCGCCCGTGCCGGCCACCTGCCGACCCTGTCGCTGGGCGCCACCGTGGGCCGCCAGGCCAGCTGGGGTGACGTGGTCGGCAGCGGTTCGAACTTCAGCCCGGATGCGCGCAGCAACAGCGTCGGCCTGACCCTGAGCGTGCCGATCTTCTCCGGCGGCGCCACCCAGTCGGGCGTGCGCCAGGCGCTGGCCCAGCGCGACATCGCCCAGGATGGCTACGAACAGCAGAAGCGCGCCCTGGACCGCAACACCCGCAACGCCTACCAGACCCTGGTGGCCGGCATCAGCGAAGTGGAAGCGCGCCGTCTGGCAGTGGTCTCCGCGCAGAGCGCCTACGACGCTTCGCAGGTCGGCCTGGAAGTGGGTACCCGCACCGTGCTGGACGTGATCCAGAACCAGCGCATCCTGTTCTCGGCCCAGCTCGAGTACGCCAACGCCCGCTATACCTTCCTGCAGAACCGCCTGCAGCTGGGCCAGGCCGTCGGCGTGCTGGACATCGCCGAACTGCAGGACATCAACCGCCTGCTGACCCAGCAGGCCGCGACGCCGAGCACCACTGTCAGGTAAACGTCATCGCATGCGCGCTGACGCCCCACGGTTCGCTACGCAAACCGTGGGTCCCTGCCTTACCAGCAACCCAGACCCCCACCGCTTCGCGGTCGCCCCCTGACTCAGGGGGCTTTACCCCAGATGCATTCCAGGAGCGCCGGCCATTGGCCGGCCCACGGACTGCCGCATCGCTCAATCCAACGGCGGCGGCAGCCGGGGGGCGATCAGCTCCACAGTGCGCTTCAACGCGCCACGCCCGTTGCTCACCAGTGCGCACCCTGCGCTGGCCATGTCTTCGCGGGCCTCGGGATCGCGCAGCAGATTGAGCAGTGCATCGCCCACTGCGGTCACGTCGTCGGCAATCAGCACCGCGCCCGCTTCACGCATGCGCCGCGAGATCTCGGCGAAGTTGTGCAGGTGCGGACCGGTTACCGTGGCGGTGCCCATGGCGGCGGGTTCCAGCAGGTTGTGGCCGCCTATGGGCTGCAGGCTGCCACCGACAAATGCGACCTGCGCGCAGCCGTAGAACGCCATCAGCTCACCCAGGGTATCGATCACGAACACTTCGGTGTCCGCCTGCGGCCACTGCTGCTGGCGGCGGGTGCTGACCTTCCATCCCTGCTCGCGCGCCAGCGCTTCCACCCGGGGGAACCGCTCGGGGTGGCGTGGCGCCCACAGCAGCAGCAGGCCAGGTACTTCCGCACGCAGGCGCCGGTGCAGATCGATGATCGCCTGCTCTTCGCCTTCGTGGGTGCTGGCCGCGATCCACACCGGGCGCGTACTCGGCACGGCGGCATGGAAGTTGGCGGTGAACTCGCGCACGTTCGGGGTGGCGATATCGAACTTCAGGTTGCCCAGCGGCTGCACCTGTTCGGGCAGCGCGCCGAGCTGGATGAAGCGTTCGGCGTCGTCGGCCGACTGCGCCGCCACGCAGGTCACGGTGCGCAGGGTGCGTTCGATCAGCGGGGCCAGCAGGCGATAGCCGCGCAGCGAACGCGCCGACAGGCGTGCATTGAGGATGTACACCGGAATGCCGCGGTCGCGGCAACCGAACAGCAGGTTCGGCCACAGCTCGGTTTCCAGGATCAGCGCCAGGCTGGGCTTGAAGTGGCCCAGGAAGCGACCGACGCTGCCCGGCACGTCGTACGGCAGGTAGACGTGGTCCACGGCATCGCCCCACAGCGCGCGCACCCGTTCCGAGCCGGTCGGGGTGATGGTGGTGATCACCCAGCGGATGTCCGGGCGCAGCTGCCGCAGCGCATTGACCAGCGGCGCGGCCGCGTTGACCTCGCCCACCGACACCGCGTGCAGCCAGACCCGCGGCTGCGCGGTGGAATCCGGATACGAGGCGTAGCGCTCGTCCCAGCGCTGGAAGTATTCGCGCACCCGGAACCCGCGCCAGACCAGGTGGTACACCGTGATCGGCAACAGCAGGTACAGCACGACCGAATACAGGCCGCGCAGGATCCATTCGACTGGGCTTTTACGCATGCGCAGAGGATACGGGAGCCGCACCGGGAAAGACATGCGGGGCGGCACTGACGCACCCCGACGGATGCATGACTTAGAATCGGGGGCATGTCAGATAACGCTTCCACCGCCACCCGGCCGTCCCTGCGCAATCCGCGCCACTGGCCGACCTTTGCCTTCATCTTTGCAGCCTTCGGCATCGCCCGGCTGCCGTGGGGCCTGCAACGCGCACTTGGTCGGGGCGTCGGCACGGTGGCCTACCGGCTGGCCAGCAGCCGCCGGCGCGCGGCCGAGGTGAATCTCAAGCTGTGCTTCCCCGAGAAGGACGACGCCTGGCGCCAGCGCCTGCTGCGCGACAGCTTCGACGCGCTGGGCGTGGGCATCTTCGAATTCGCGCGGGCGTGGTGGGGCAGCATCGACAGCATCCGCCCGCAGGTGGAAGTGGAAGGCCTGGAACACCTCCACCGCATGCAGGCCGAAGGCCGTGGCGTGCTGCTGGTGTCGGGCCACTTCATGACCCTGGAAATGTGCGGGCGGCTGCTTTGCGACCACGTGGAGCTGTCGGGCATGTACCGCAAGCACCGCAACCCGGTGTACGAATGGGCGGTGAAGTTCGGCCGGCTGCGGTATGCCAAGGCGATGTACGCCAACGAAGACATCCGCGCCACGGTGCGCCACCTGAAGAAAGGCGGCTTCCTGTGGTACGCGCCGGACCAGGACATGCGCGGCAAGGACACCGTGTTCGTACCGTTCTTCGGACACACCGCCTCGACCATCACGGCGACCCACCAGCTGGCGCGCATGACCGGCTGTGCGGTGATTCCCTATTTCCACCGCCGCGAAGGCGGAAAGTACTTCCTGAAGATCGGCGCGCCACTGGAGAATTTCCCCAGCGACGACGTGGAAGCCGACACCGCGCGCGTGAACCAGGCCATCGAGGCCATGGTCCGCGAAGCCCCGGACCAGTACCTGTGGATCCACCGCCGCTTCAAGCGCCAACCCGGCGGCCGCAGCGACTACTACCGGTAACGCCACGCGGGCCGTGGTTACGGGCTCTGCAAGCGGGGTTCAGGGGTCTTCGCTGGCCAGCAGGCTGCCGGTGTACAGGGCGGCCAGCAGCAGGGTCAGTCCGCCCCAGAAGGTGGAATAGAACGCCAGGTGGGTGTTGAGCGGGAACACCGTTACCGCCAGCGCAAGCATCGCCGGGCGTGCACGTTCGCGCGCCGCCAGCGGTGCGAAACGCCAGGCGCGCCACGCCTGCGCGGCGGCCGCCAGCCACAGCAGCAGACCCAGCACGCCGGTTTCGGCGAGGATCTCCAGCAGGATCTGGTGCGCGTGCAGGGCCGGGCCGGCACCCCAGACATCCGGTTGTTCGGGACGCGGGTTGCACTGCGGGTACGCGTCGCGGAAACCGCGCGCGCCTACGCCGTTGATCGGGTGCTGCTCGATCATGCAGCCGGCGGCCGCCCAGATCTGCGCGCGCCCCGACAGCGCCTGGTTGACGCCGTCGGTCTCGCCTTCCCACGCCATCGCCGTGCGCGCCAGCCGGTCGCGCACCTGCGGCGAGGCCACGCCCAATCCCACCGCGACCACCAGCACTGCCGCGATGCAGGCCAGCAGCCCGCGCGCGCCCAGCAGGCGCCATCCGGAAAACACCAGCACCAGCACATAGGTCAGCCACGCGGCACGTGAGCCGGCCAGGACCAGCACCACGCCGACCGCCATCGCCGCCACCACCCAGCCCCACCGCCCGAAACGGGCCGAGGCGGCAAACAACAGGAACGGCGACAGGCTGGCCAGCACCTGGCCGAACTTCAGGTTGCACGGTCCCAGCACGCCGCTGAGGCGATCGACTGCCGCCATCTCCGCCGGTGCGCACAACCCATGGCCACTGATCGCCCACTTCAGCTGGTCCATCGACCAGAACAGCGGGCTGCTGCCGAACGCCGCCTGTGCCAGGCCATCCAGCGTCCACACGGCGGTGATCAACGCGATGCCTTTCAGGGTCAGCGCGCGCCGCTCCGGCGTCGCCACGGCGATCGCCACCAGCCACATGAACGGCAGGTAGCGCAGGCCGGCCGCGGTCTTGCGCCACGCCGTGCCCGGGTCGATCGCGTCAAAGGTGGAGAACGCCTGCGGCAGCCAGTAGCCCAGGAACAGGATGCTGGTCAGCGCCCATGCCGGGCTGCTGAGCATCCGTTGCTTGCCCTGCAGGCGCAGCTGCACCATGCGCGCGGCCGCATACAGGGCACCCAGCCCCAAGACGGTTTCGGCAAGGCCGGGCAGCGGCAGCAATGCCACGAAGGCAATGACCCACCACGGCGCCCAGCGCCCCGCGCGGAACCCCGGCGACCCGGGTGCCTTCAGTGGTTCAGCCAGCGAGGGAGGTATAGAGCTGGAGCGTGTCACGTTGCATCGCCTGCAGGGTGAACGGAATACGCGAAGGCAGCGCCGGCGGCTGCGCCAGCAGCTGCAGCGCGCGCGCCAGCAGTGCCTCGGCGTCGCCCAAGGGTACCGCGCCCGACGGCTGCAGTTGTTGCAGCAGTTCACCCACGCCGCCCTGGTTCCAGCCCAGTACAGGTCGGCCCACCGACACCGCCTCGACCACGGTGCGGCCGAACGCTTCGGGTTTATCGGACAACTGCAGGACCAGATCGCTGGCGGCGTACGCCTCGGCAATGCGCGAAGTGGGTGGCGTCATCAGCACGGCGTCGGCGATGCCCAGGACGCGCGCCTGGGCATCCAGTTCCTCCACGTAGCGTTCGCGCCCGGGTTCGCGGGTGCCGGGCATCCACAGCCGCGCCGGCACGCCGGCCGCATGCAGACCGGCCAGCAGTTTCAGTGCGTGCGGATGCCCCTTCAGCCGCGTACCGCGTCCCGGCAGCAGCAGCAGCGGCGCATCGCCGGCGAGCGCGGGATGCTGCGTTGCCACGGCCAGGCGGGCGCGCCGGTCCTGACGCCCCACGCGCGGGAACTGGGCAGGATCCACCCCACGCGGGATCACCTGCAGACGCTCCGGTGGAACGCTGGGGTAATGGGTCCGCACGAAGTCGCGCACGCAGTTGGACACACAGATCACCCGCTCGCCGCTGGTCATCACCGCGCTGTAGCGGCTCGGCGAGTTCAGGCCATGCACGGTGGTGACCCAGTGCGGCCGGGTGGCGGCCGGCAGGTTGCGCACCGCATGGAAGCCCAGCCAGGCCGGCAGGCGCGAGCGCGCATGCACGATGTCCGCGCCGGTATCGGCAAACAGGCTGCGCAGCGTGCGCACATGGCGCAGCGTCCACAGCGATTTGCGGCCGATATCCAGCGTGAGATGTTCGGCGCCGCTGGCCAGCAACGGTTCGACCAGCCGTCCGCCGGCGGACACCACGATGGCGCGGTGCCCGGCCGCGACCAGCGCGGCGGCGATTTCAAGCGTCGAGCGCTCGACCCCGCCGGAGTGCAGCGCCGGCAGCAGCTGCACCACGGTCAGTCGGCGCACGTGGGAACCCGTCTGCTCAGTCGGCCAGCACGAAGACCGCGCCGCAGTACGGGCACGCGGCTTCGCAGTTGGGTTCGTCCTCGATCGGCAGATACACGCGCGGGTGCGAGTTCCACAGCGCCATTTCCGGCGTCGGGCAGCTCAGCGGCAGGTCGCTGCGGTGCACGGTGTAACGCTTTTCGGCATTGGCAGGCGCGGTGGCGGTATGGCTCATGGCGTGGACACAGAAAGGGGGTACGAAGGCCCCGATTCTAGCACCCGGGGCGCGCGGCGCGGCGGCGGCGGTCCCGCGCAGGAGGCGCGTCCGGAAATCCGGATTCGCGGTTTTCCCGGGTTTAGATCGAACTAATTTCACTTGCAGAGGCGCGCCGGCTGTTGCAGGATCGAACCCGTTCCGATCAAACACCCGATCGCATGGCCCGTCCCCCGCCGGACCTGCATCGCCTCGACTGCCCCTGCGGGCGGCCGGCGTGGTGCTGTCTGCCGAGGTCGCCGATGCGGGCTTCGCCTGCCGCCAGTCCCACCCGGGAGATCCCTGCATGACCCTGCCGCACCCCCGCCCTGCCCGCCGCGCCCTGCTTCCGCTTGCCCTGGCCCTGGCCTGTTCGCCCGCCTTCGCGCAGGCCCTGCAGACCTCGTTCGAACCGGGGCAACCCGCCCCGCAGGCCAGCCCGGGCGGCGTGCAGGTAAAGGTGGGCAACGGCCCGCGTGCGCCCTATGCGGCCAAGCCCGGGGTCGGCTACAGCGGGCTGCATGCCCTGCACTACGCCAGCAGCGGCGGCACCGCCAGCACCAGGCTGTTCGCCACCGATGTGACCATCGACGCCGATACCACCCTGTCCTGGCTGGTGCTGCCTGAAATCGTCGGCGACGATACCGTGGCCTCCACCTATGTCTCGCTGGACCTGGTGCTCGACGATGGCAGCCGGGTCTCGGCCAGCGATGCGCGCGACCTGCACGGCATTGCGCTCGGCGCCAGAGCCCAGGGCGATTCCAAGACGCTCTACCCGCAGCAGTGGGCGCACAAGTCCGTGCGGCTGGGCGATGTGACCACCCTGCGCGGGCGCCGCGTGGTGGGTATCGAACTGGACGTGGCCAGCGCGGCCAATGCGCCGGTGTCGGGCTGGATCGACGACGTGCGCCTGGACAGCCGGCCGCGCGTCGCGCCGGCCCGCCCGTCCGACTGGGTGCTCACCACCCGCGGCACCCAGGCCAACGGCACCTTCTCGCGCGGCAACAACTTCCCCGCCACGGCGGTGCCACACGGCTTCAACTTCTGGACCCCGGTGACCGATGCCGGCGCGCTGAACTGGCTGTACCGCTGGAACGAACAGAACAATGCCGCCAACCGCCCGCAGCTGCAGGCCCTGGCACTGAGCCACCAGCCCAGCCCGTGGATGGGCGATCGCCAGACCTTCCAGGTGATGCCGTCGGCAGGCCGTGGCGTGCCCGAGGCCGACCGCGCCAAACGCGCGCTGTCGTTCACGCGCGACAACGAGAGCGCCCGACCCCACCGTTATGCGGTGCGCTTCGACAACGGCATCGCCGCAGCCATCGCGCCGACCGACCACGCTGCGCTGTTCCAGTTCGACTTCCCCAAGGAAGGCGACGCCAACCTGCTGTTCGACAACGTCGACGCGCGCGGTGGGCTGACCCTGGACGCGGCCACGCAGACGCTCTGGGGCTACACCGACACCCGCAGCGGCCTGTCCAACGGCGCCACCCGCATGTACGTGGTGGCCAGCTTCGACCGGCCGTGGCGCAGCAGCGGACGGATCAACACCGGCCGCCCCACCGGCTACATCAAGTTCGACCCGGGCAGCGACCGCCGCGTCACCATGCGCATTGCCACCTCGCTGATCTCGGTCGAGCAGGCGCGCCACAACCTGGCCCTGGAGCTGGCCAGCGACGACACCCTGGACAGCGTGGCCGCGCGCGCGCAGGACGCCTGGGACCAGCGCCTGGCGCGCTTCGACATCGGCCAGGCCAGCGACGACCAGAAAACCACGCTGTATTCGAGCCTGTACCGCCTGTACCTCTACCCCAACTCCGGGCATGAGAATGCCGGCACCGTGGCGGCGCCTGACTGGCGCTACGCCAGCCAGGCCAGCGCAGAGGACAACAACACCGATGGCAGCGCAGTGCGCAGCTTCGCGCCGATCCGCGATGGCAAGGTGTACGTCAACAACGGCTTCTGGGACACCTTCCGCACCACCTGGCCGGCGTACGCGCTGTTCACCCCGGACGATGCCGGTGCGCTGGTGCAGGGCTTCCTGGAGCAGTACCGCGCCGGCGGCTGGGTCGCGCGCTGGTCCTCGCCGGGCTATGCCGATCTGATGGTGGGTACCAGTTCGGACGTGGCCTTCGCCGATGCCTACCTCAAGGGCATCAAGGGCTTCGATCCGGATGAGGCGTACCAGGCCGCTCTGAAGAACGCCACGGTGGTGCCGCCGGACCGCCATGTCGGTCGCAAGGGCATGGACCGTTCGACCTTCCGCGGCTACGCCAGCGCCGATGTGCATGAAGGCATGTCGTGGACGATGGAAGGCGCGCTCAACGACTTCGGCATCGCCAACATGGCCCAGGCGCTGGCCAAGCGTGCCGACAGCCCGGCCGCGCGTGAGCGCTACACCACCGAGGCCGACTACTTCCGCGCCCGCGCCGCGACCTACGCCACCGTGTTCGACCCGGCCGCCGGGTTCTTCCAGGGCCGCAAGGAGGATGGCAGCTGGCGCGTGGACGCCAAGGACTACGACGCGCGTGTCTGGGGCCATGACTACACCGAATCCAACGGCTGGACGTTCGCCTTCACCGCCGCGCACGACGGCGAAGGCCTGGCCGGGCTGTACGGCGGCCGCGCCAGGCTCGCCGAGAAGCTCGACACGTTCTTCAGCACGCCTGAAACCGCAGATCCTGCCTTCGCCGGCTCCTACGGCGGCACCATCCATGAAATGACCGAAGCGCGCGATGTGCGCATGGGCATGTACGCGCACAGCAACCAGCCTTCGCACCACATTCCGTGGATGTACCTGTATGCCGGGCAGCCGTGGAAAACCCAGCAGCATGTCCGCGAGATCCTGTCGCGGCTGTACGTGGGCAGCGAGATCGGCCAGGGCTATCCCGGCGATGAGGACAATGGCGAAACCTCGGCGTGGTACGTGCTGGCGTCGCTCGGTCTGTACCCGCTGCGGATGGGCTCACCCGAGTACGCGATCGGCTCGCCCGCCTTCCGGCATGCCAGGGTCGAGCTGCAGGGCGGCGCGGTACTGACCGTCAACGCGCCGGAGAATTCGGACCGCAACATTTACGTGCAGTCGCTGAAGATCAACGGCAAGCCGTGGACGAAGACCTGGGTACCGCACGAGGTCATCGCCCAGGGCGCGACGCTGGACTTCGAGATGGGCCCGGCGCCGTCGACCTGGGGCACCGGCCCGGAGGATGCACCGCGTTCGCTCACCGCACGCGGCGAGCGCCCGGCGATGCTGCACGACCTGCTGGCCAGCGGCGCGCGCGCACAGCTGGATGATGGGCGCGTGCTGGCTGCGCTGGTCGACGATGACGCCGGTACGGTGGTGCCGTTCGGTGGCAAGGGCAGCGTTGTGTTCACCGGCGTGGCCGACGGCGCGCCGACGATGTACACCCTGACCAGCGGCAATGCGCCGATCCGCGGTGGCACCTGGACGCTGGAAGCACGCAAGGCCGGTGGCAGCTGGGTCGAACTGGACAAGCGCAGCGGCGAGACGTTCGAGTGGCAGCAGCAGACCCGTCCGTTCCGGATCGGCAAGCCGGGCCGCTACGCCGAGTACCGGCTGCGGATTGAAGGGCCGGGGCGGCTGCAGCTGGCCGAAGTGGAGTTGCTGGCCCCGGCGGCGCGGTAACCAGAACGGAGCCACGCCCTGCGCAGGGCGTGGCGCTACCGCGTCAGCGGGCGCCGACCAGGCCGGCGTACAGCGCGAACAGCTGCTTGAAATACCGCGTGGCGGGGCGAATGCGCATGACGTCGTTCCAGGAGGAGGAAGTGGTCGGGCCCGGGGTGGCAGGGTCCTGGGGACCACCGCCAAGCCGGGCCGCGTGGGCATAGTTGGCCTGAGGCAGGTTGCAGAGGGGTGACGGTGGGGCTGCGTGCACGTTGCGGGTCCGTCGCGCTGACGACGCGCACGGTAGGTACCGACCGTTGGTCGGTACGGGGACCATCAGAAATGCAAAAGGGACCGGTGCCGTGCACCGGTCCCTTCTTCACTGTCTACCGACCAACGGTCGGCAGCTACCCGTTTCGCTGCGCGAAACCAACGCACTGCGTGCGTTGGGCGGAAAAGGCCTCAGGCCTTCGACGCGCACGGTAGGTACCGACCGTTGGTCGGTACGGGGACCATCAGAAATGCAAAAGGGACCGGTGCGGTGCACCGGTCCCTTCTTCACTGTCTACCGACCAACGGTCGGCAGCTACCCGTTTCGCTGCGCGAAACCAACGCACTGCGTGCGTTGGGCGGAAAAGGCCTCAGGCCTTCGACGCGCACGGTAGGTACCGACCGTTGGTCGGTACGGGGACCATCAGAAATGCAAAAGGGACCGGTGCCGTGCACCGGTCCCATCTTCACTGTCTACCGACCAACGGTCGGCAGCTACCCGTTTCGCTGCGCGAAACCAACGCACTGCGTGCGTTGGGCGGAAAAGGCCTCAGGCCTTTTCCGCTTCCAGCTGCTTCCGGATTTGCGCATCCACGGCCGCGATCGCGGTCATGTTGAGCACGCGGCGCGAGGTCGCGCTGGTGGTCAGGATGTGCGCCGGCTTGGCCACGCCCATCAGGATCGGACCGATCGCCACGCCGTCGGTGAACACGCGCACCAGGTTGTAGGCGATGTTGGCCGCTTCCAGATTCGGCAGCACGAACAGATTGGCGCGGCCCTTCAGCGTGCTGTCGGGCAGCAGCTTCTGGCGCAGCGCTTCATCCCATGCGGTATCGCCCTGCATTTCGCCGTCCACGTTCAGGCGCGGGTTGCGCTTGAGCAGCAGCTCGCGCACGGTACGCATCTTCAACGCGTCCTTGGAATCGTGGCTGCCGAAGTTGGAGTGCGACAGCAGCGCCACCTTCGGCTCGATCCCGAACAGCTTCATGCGGTACGCCGCCTGCAGGGTCGCTTCGCAGATCTGCTCGGCGGTCGGGTCTTCCTGCACGTGGGTGTCCACGAAGAAGAACACGCCCTGCTGGTTGATCACACCGGTCATGGCCGAGGTCGAGGTGACCTTGGATTCCAGCGGCAGCACGCTGCGCACGTAGCCCAGCTTCTTGTGGAACCGGCCCACCACGCCGGTCAGCAGCGCATCGGCTTCACCGCGCGCCACCATCACCGCCGCAATCAGGGTCGGGCGCGAGCGCATCAGGTTCTTGGCCGCCGCCACCGTCACGCCGCGACGGCCGGTGAGGTTGTGGTAGTACTGCCAGTACTCGTTGAAGCGCGGGTCGTCATTGATGTTGGTGACGTCGAAATCGGTGCCCGCCTTCATGCGCAGGCCCATGCGCTCGATGCGCGATTCGATCACGTCCGGGCGGCCGATCAGGATCGGGAAGGCCAGGCCTTCGTCCACCACGTTCTGCACCGCGCGCAGCACCACTTCTTCTTCGCCTTCGGCATACACCACGCGCTGCTTGTCGGCGCGCGCGCGGTCGTACACCGGCTTCATCATCAGGCTGGTGCGGTAGACGAACTGCGCCAGCTTCTCGCGGTAGGCGCCCATGTCGGCGACCGGGCGGGTGGCCACGCCCGAATCCATCGCGGCCTGCGCCACGGCGGCCGACAGTTCCACCAGCAGGCGGCGGTCGAACGGGCGCGGAATCAGGTAATCGCGGCCGAAACTCGGGGTCTCATCGCCGTAGGCCGAGCCCAGGTCGCTGGCCTCGCGGCGTGCCATGGCGGCGATCGCATGCACGCAGGCGATCTTCATTTCTTCGTTGATCGCGGTGGCGCCCACGTCCAGCGCACCGCGGAACAGGTACGGGAAGCACAGCACGTTGTTGATCTGGTTCGGATAGTCCGAACGGCCCGTGCCGATCAGCGCGTCCGGGCGCACGCTGCGCGCCAGCTCCGGCATGATTTCCGGGGTCGGGTTGGCCAGCGCGAAGATCACCGGGTCCTTGGCCATGGTCTTGACCATGTCCGCGGTGAGAATGCCCGGGGCCGACAGGCCCAGGAAGATATCGGCACCGTCAACGATCTCGGCCAGCGTGCGCTTGTCGGTGTCGCGGGCGTAGCGCTTCTTTTCCGGGTCCAGGTCGGTACGGCCGGTGTGGATCACACCCTCACGGTCGAAGGCCAGAATGTTTTCCGGCTTCAGCCCCAGCGAGACCAGCATGTTCACGCAGGAAATGCCGGCCGCGCCCATGCCGGTGGTGGCCAGCTTCACCTCTTCGATCTTCTTGCCGGTCACCACCATGGCGTTGAGCACCGCCGCGCCGACGATGATCGCCGTGCCGTGCTGGTCGTCATGGAACACCGGGATGTTCATCCGCTCGCGCAGCTTGCGCTCGACGATGAAGCACTCCGGCGCCTTGATGTCTTCCAGGTTGATGCCGCCGAAGGTCGGCTCCAGCGAGGCGATGATGTCGACCAGCTTGTCCGGATCGTTCTCGTTGATCTCGATGTCGAACACATCGATGCCGGCGAACTTCTGGAACAGCACACCCTTGCCTTCCATCACCGGCTTGCCGGCCAGCGGGCCGATGTTGCCCAGGCCGAGCACGGCGGTACCGTTGGAGATCACCGCCACCAGGTTGCCGCGGGCGGTGAGCTCGCTGGCCTGCTGCGGGTCGGCCAGGATGGCTTCACAGGCGTGTGCCACGCCCGGCGAATAGGCCAACGACAGGTCGCGCTGGGTCAGCATCGGCTTGGTCGCCGTGACCTTGATCTTGCCCGGCGGCGACATGCGGTGATAGTCGAGGGCGGCCTGTTTGAAATCTTCGTTGGACATCGCTTTCTGCAGATGAATGGGCGAGAGGAACAGGGGATCATACCCCCGTTGGCGTGGGCGGACCTGTCGCTACGCTGTCGCGATCGTGCTGCGACTGCACAAAACAGGCCGTTCGCTGGCGTATGCGGGCCAGCCTGCCGACACCTGATGACAGACGACACCATCAGGATACTGCACGAAAAAAGCCGGGCCCCGCCGCCCCAGGGGAACGGCGGGGCCCGGCACACACACACTCAGGGGGAGGGCGTGTTGAAGCGGATCAGCGGGCCGGCAGCGGCGAGGGCAGGTCGTCGGTCGCCAGCGGCGGCAGTTCGGCTTCGCGGCCGTCCAGCGCCAGCGCCAGGCGGTCGCGGTCCAGCGCGCCTTCCCAGCGCGACACCACCACCGTGGCCACCGCATTGCCGATGAAGTTGGTGAGCGAGCGGCATTCGCTCATGAAGCGGTCCACGCCCAGGATCAGCGCCATGCCGGCCACCGGCACCTCCGGCACCACCGCCAGGGTGGCGGCCAGGGTGATGAAACCTGCACCGGTCACGCCGGCGGCACCCTTGGAGCTCAGCATCGCCACCAGCAGCAGCGCGATCTGGTGCCCCAGGGTCAGTTCGGTGTTGGTGGCCTGGGCGATGAACAGCGCGGCGAGGGTCATGTAGATGTTGGTGCCGTCCAGGTTGAACGAGTAGCCGGTCGGCACGACCAGGCCCACCACTGACTTGCTGCAGCCGGCCTTTTCCATCTTCTCCATCAGCGAGGGCAGCGCCGATTCCGAGGACGAGGTGCCCAGCACCAGCAGCAGCTCGGCCTTCAGGTAGCGGGCCAGCTTGAACACCGAGAACCCGCACAGGCGGCAGACCACGCCCAGGATCACCGCCACGAACAGGAACGCGGTGAGGTAGAACGAACCCACCAGCCAGGCCAGATTGATCAGTGACCCCACCCCGTACTTGCCGATGGTGAAGGCGATGGCACCGAACGCACCGATCGGCGCGGCCTTCATCAGGATGTGGACCAGGCGGAACACCGGCGCGGTCAGCGCTTCCAGGAAGGTCAGCACCGGGCGGCCGCGCTCACCCACCAGGGCCAGCGAAATGCCGAACAGCACCGCCACGAACAGCACCTGCAGGATGTTGCCATCCACGAACGCGCTGACCAGCGTGGCCGGAATGATGTCCATCACAAAGCCGGTAAGGGTCAGCTCGTGGGATTTCTCCACGTAGCTGTGCACCGCAGTCTGGTCCAGATCGGCCGGGTTGATGTTCATGCCGGCGCCGGGCTGCACCACGTGCGCCACCACCATGCCCACGATCAGCGCCAGGGTGGAGAAGAACAGGAAGTAGGCCATCGACTTGGCGAAGACCCGGCCCACGGTACGCAGGTGGGTCATGCCGGCGATGCCGGTGACGATGGTCAGGAAGATCACCGGGGCGATGATCATCTTCACCAGCTTGATGAAGCCATCGCCCAGCGGCTTGAGCGATTCGGCGAAGGCCGGCTCGAAATGGCCGAGGGTGGCGCCCAGGACGATGGCCACCACCACCTGGAAATACAGCTGGCGGTAGAACGGCAGCGGCTTGGCCGCAAGGGGGGCAGCGGTGGGAACGTGCATGGGAAAGCTCCGGCAGTGTCACGGGGATGCCGGCCGCGGACGGCGGCATCGGGCGTCGCCTTTTTACGCCCGCTGCATCGCCAGGCAGATAACCTATTGGTACTAGCCCCCCTGTTCAGCCAGCCCCAGTGCCTACACTGCACGGGCACCGCGCCCCCACGGCGGCGGGTGGCCGTGTCGTTACGGGCCTGGTGGGCCCACAGTTTTCCCGCTCGCGGCCGTTGTTGTTCTGCCCCACTTATTTGAAGCCAGACCCTATTCCATGCGCCTGACCCCCTTGTTTATTGCCCTCACCGCCCTGTCCGCCCCCGTTGCCGCGTCCGCCGCGGACTGGGACAACTGGCCGACCAAGGTGTCCTTCAGCGACGGCACCGAACTGGCCGCCACCGCCAACATCGCCTACGACCTCAACGACTTCTCCAGCGACAGCGGCATTGAAGACGCCGACGCCGTGCGCCGCAAGGAATTCGGCGCCACCCTGAAAAAGAAGGGCGTTTACGACGCCATGGTCTATTACGACTTCCAGGCCGACACCTGGCTGGACGTGTTCGTGCGCTTTGAAAGCAAGGCGTTCTTCGGCAAGGACGTGGGCCGCTTCCGCTTCGGCTACATGAAGACCCCGGTGGGCCTGGATTCGAACACGTCCTCGCGGGCCGGCAGCTTCGTGGAAACCGCCCTGCCCGTGCAGGCGTTCTACGAAGGCCGCCGCACCGGTGTCGAATGGGTGCTGGAGCGCCCGGCCTACCTGATGCAGGTGGGCGCCTACGGCGGCAAGGACCTGCAGGGCGACAACCCCGGCACCACCCAGGCCGTGCGCGGCGTGTGGACCCCGGTGAAGGCACCGGGCGACGTGATCCATCTCGGCCTGGCCTACTCGCAGGAAAACCCGCGCGGTTACCGCGACGGCCGCGACGTGCACCACGAGGCCAGCGCCCGCCTGCGCGCGCGCCCCGAAGCCGGCCTGACCGACATCCGCCTGGTGGACTCCGGCGCGCTGGCCACCGCCGACCAGATCCGCCGCACCGGCCTGGAAGGCATCTACATCCACGGCCCGTTCTCGGTGCAGGCAGAAGCCCTGCGCACCACCGTCACCCGTGATGGCAAGCCGGATTACACCGGCGACGGCCAGTACGCCATGGCCAGCTGGATCGTCACCGGCGAATCGCGCCCGTACAGCGCCGGTGCCGTGGCCAACGTCAAGCCGGCGCACAACTACGGCGCGGTGGAGCTGCTGGCCCGCTACAGCCGCCTGGACCTGGACGATGCCGACGTGTTCGGCGGCCGCCAGCACGACTGGACCGTTGGCGCGAACTGGTACCTCACCAGCCACTTCAAGTTCCAGGCCAACTACGTGTGGGCCGACGCCAGCCGTCGCGGCGTGCGCACCAAGCCGGAAATCTTCGAGCTGCGCGCCCAGGTTCATTTCTGATCGACCAAGGCGGGTGCACGCAACGTGCACCCGCCGACGCACCGTAAACTGGTGCCATGTACCGCGTCTCCCGCTACCGCTCCCTGCTGCTGACCCTGCTGGTCATGATCGGCGGCACGCTGGTGGCCGGCGTGGTGGCCGGCCGCTATGGGCAGCACCGGGCGCTGGCCGCCGAAAGCGCGCAGGTGAGGCGGCAGCTGGACCTGTACGCGCAGACCCTGCAACAACGCATCGACCGCTTCGGCACCCTGCCCCAGGTAATGGCGCTGGACCCGGATCTGCAGCAGGCCCTGCGCCAACCGTTGGACGCGGTGGAGCGGCAGCGGCTGAACCTCAAGCTGCAACAGGCCAACAACGTCACCCGCGCCTCCACCCTGACCCTGATCGATCGCCATGGCGTGGCCGTGGCCGCCAGCAACTGGGACCAGCCCACCACCAATGTGGGGGAGGACTACAGCTACCGCCCGTACTTCCAGCAGGCCATGGCCAAGGGCAGCGGGCGCTTCTACGGCATCGGCATGACCACGGCGGTGCCCGGGTATTTCCTGTCCCAGGCCATCCACGACGCTGATGGCAGCGTGCTGGGCGTCATCGCGATCAAGATCGAGCTGCGTGCGCTCGAGCAGGAGTGGCTGCAGAGCACCGACATCGTGCTGGCCAGCGATTCCCATGATGTGGTGTTCCTGGCCAATGGCGATGCCTGGCGCTACCGCCTGCTGCGCCCGCTGGCACCGGTCGAGCGCAGGGAAATGCTGGCCACCCGCCAGTACGCCGACCGCTCGCTGCAGCCCCTGCGCGCACGCACCCTGGCCCTGCTGGAGGACGGCGGCCGCATGATGCGGGTCGACGAGCCCGCACTGCCGCGCCCGGTGTTGTGGCAGACCTATGTACTGACTGATCCGCAGTGGAAGCTGCACCTGCTGCACGACGCCGGTGCCAGTGCTGCCGTGGGCCGCAGCACCGCATTGGCCGCCGGCGGCATCTGGCTGGCGCTGTGCTTCCTGGGGTTGTTCGTGCAGCAGCGCCGGCGCCTGGCGTCGCACCGGCAGCGCAGCCGGCTGGAACTGGAGGCAGTGCTGCAGCAGCACGCACAGGAGCTGCGCACCGCGCAGGATGGCGTGTTGCAGGCCGCGCAGCAGGCCGACAGCGGGCTCAGCCGCAGCCTGGCCCACCTGCCGCAGGGTGTGGTGGTGATCGACAGCGAACAGCGGCTGGTGGCGTGGAACGCGCGCTACTTGGAGCTGTTCCGCTTTCCGCCGGACCTGATCCGGGTCGGCGTGTCCATTGAAGAGGCGTTCCGCTACAACGCCCGCCGTGGTCTGCTTGGCCCCGGACCGGTCGACGAAGCCATCGAGCGCCGCCTGAACCACCTGCGCAGCGGCCGCCCGCACATGCGCGAGAGCGAAAAGGACGACGGCACCGTACTGGAGATCCGCGGCAATCCCCTGCCCGACGGCGGCTTCGTCACCAGCTATGCCGACATCACCGCCTACAAGAACACCGCACGCGAACTGCGTTCGCTGGCCGATGCACTGGAACACCGCGTTGCCGAACGCACCCGCGACCTGGACGAGGCACGCCGGGAAGCCGAGCGCGCCAACCGCTACAAGACCCGGTTCGTTGCATCGGCCGTGCATGACCTGCTGCAGCCGCTCAATGCAGCGCGCATGTTCGTGTCGGTGCTGCGCGGCAAGCTCTCCGGTGATGCGCGCGAGTTGAGTGAACATGTGGACGCCGCGCTGGCCGCGCAGGATTCCATCCTCAACAGCCTGCTGGATATTTCGCGGCTGGAGTCCGGCACGCTGCAGACCCACGTGCGCCCGTTCGCCCTGTCCCCGCTGTTGGAAACGCTGGCGCGCGAATTCGGCATTGCGGCGGAAAGCCGAGGCCTGCGCCTGGACTGGGTGGACACGCGCGCGGTGGTGGTCAGCGATGAAGCGCTGCTGCGGCGGATTCTGCAGAACTTCCTCTCCAACGCGCTGCGCTACACCCCGCGTGGCCGCGTGCTGATCGGCTGCCGGCGCGCGGGCGACCAGCTGCGCATTGAGGTGCACGACCAGGGCCCGGGCATTCCCGAGAGCCTGCAGGGTGAAATCTTCGAGGAATTCCGGCGCCTGGATGACGGCGTGGACCAGGAGCGCGGCGCCGGCCTGGGCCTGGCCATCGTCGAGCGCATCGGGCGCCTGCTCGGGCACCGCATCACCCTGCGCTCTACCCTGGGCAGCGGCAGCGTATTCGCCGTGACCGTGCCGCTGGGCGCTGCCGATGCGGTACCGGCCCCCGCCCCTGCCCCGGCCGTGTCCGCCGACCCGGGCGACGACAGCCCGCTGCGGCAGTGCCGCGTGTGGAGCGTCGACGACGACCCGCGCGTATGCGCCGCCACCCGCGCCCTGCTGGAACGCTGGGGCTGCACCGTGGAGCTGGCCGATGGTCCGAACGCCGCACTGGAGATTGCCTCGGCGTTGAACGTGCCGCAGTTGCTGCTGCTGGATGTGCGCATGGGCCAGTGGCATGGGCCCGACCTGTACGAGCAGCTGTGCGAGCTTTGGCAGGCGCGCCCGCCGGTGATCCTGGTCACCGCCGAACGCGATGATGCCTTGAAGGCGCAGGCCGCTGAAAACGGATGGGGCTTCCTGTCCAAGCCGGTGCGTCCACCGGCCCTGCGCGCGCTCATGACCCAGCTGCTGCTACGCCACCGCCCAAGTTCCCTCTGACGTGGAGCGGGGCCCTGCCCCGCTGCGCTCCGCGACCACCGCGACCACTGCGAACGAACCTACTCCTGCGCCCGATCCACCTCCATCTGCCTGGCTCTCTTTTTCCGGGGAACATGGTCCCGATGCCGGTACGGCACGGGCACAGGTGTGTCATCCAATGTCAGCGTGATCTTGCCGCGCTCCACCTCCACCTTCACCCGCCCACCCACCTGAAGCGCGAACCGGTCCAGCCACATGCCGCGCAGCATCAGGCAGGGAATGCGACCGCCGTCCGGCAGACGAAGCCCGCCCGGATGCGTGAGCGAGCCAATGCGAAGGCTCTCCAGCACACGCAGGCCGATGCCGGTTTGGGGCTGTTCGTTTGAGGGTGAGTCCGAATTTGAACGATGCATGTGCCACCTCCGAGGAAGTCTCCCTCGCCGGAATGGCGAGGGAGTCGGGAGGTTGAAATCCGCTCAGCTGCTCACGGCGCGACGTATTCCCACGGGGGTGTTGTATTCCGCCACCCTCCCGACAGAGGCACGTCCACTTTCACAGCTGAGGAGATTTCACGCTCCGAGGCAACACCATGCGCCATGCAGCGCGCAAAGTTAAATCGCTTGTTCGCAATGATATTGGAATATCAATAGCCACTCACTACTGATCGTCGCAATCAACACGTGATTGAGCTGACGTCGCACTTCGTCCGCCGCAACTTCGCTGGCTGCGGAGTCGCCAGTCCATGATTTGCGCCACTCACCAGGCCGGTCTGGTAGCCTTCGCTGGCAGCCCTAGGTTCACGTCCTCTCCCAGCCACACTTACTGGTGATGACACTAGGTACGTACTGGCCCCGTTCGCGGGGCCAGTCTCTTTGAAGAAGACCCGCCGCTGGCGGGTTTTGTTTTTTTGCGCCGCGCGGACCCGAAAAGGCTGATGGCGGGGTTGCCGGGACATTCTGCGGACGCCGCCCTCTTTTCACCATCGGCTATACCTCACGACGAATGCGGCGGTAATCCGACCGCCGAGTTCGGATCAGGCAGGTTTCTTGCGGGACGTTTCTGGCATGCGCGCGAGGTTCAGCGCCTGATTGCGCATCAGCGCCATGCGGGTGCCTGGCATCGGATCGAAAGTGGCTGTGCACTTGCGATGCTGCGGGGAGCGGCCGGGCGTAACGCGGCTCTGCGTGGGCGAGCTGTGTTCCGAGTTACGTGAGGTCTGCGCCTGCGTCGCCTTCCGGTTCGAGTGCCTTTACCAGCACGGCGGCCTGCGTGCGGCTGACGCATTCGAGCTTTTTCAGGATTGCCGTTACGTGGACCTTTACCGTGTTTTCCGCGAGGCCAAGTTCGTAAGCGATCTGCTTGTTGAGCAGGCCGTCGGCCAGGCACAGCAGTACGCGGAATTGCTGCGGGGTCAACTGCGCAAGGCGCGCTGCCAGCAGTGCGTCGGATTCCGAGCGTTCTGCCGCCATCGCCGGGAACCAGAGGCTGCCGTCGAGGACGGCCGCTACGGCCTGGCCGATGGTGTCGGCCGGGGCGGATTTGGGGATGAAGCCGGCGGCGCCGAACTGCTGGGCGCGGCGGATGACGCGCGGGTGGTCGTTGGAGGAAACGATGACCACCGGAATGTCGGGGTGCGCGCCGCGTACGTGCAGGAGCGAGGAGAAGCCGCGGGCGCCGGGCATGGTGAGGTCGAGCAGGACCAGTTCGATTTCCGGATGCTGGTTGAGCGCCGCCTCCAGCGCTTGAGCGCTGGCGACTTCGATGACCTGCACTGCGGGGAGTGCTTGGCGCAGGGAGTGGACGACGGCGGCGCGGAGTAGCGGGTGGTCGTCGGCTACGAGGATGGTGGGTTCGCTCATGGCCCTATTGTAGGCGGCGCCAAGCGCCAGCGAGGGTGCGCGTCAGGGGCGGGCTGGAGCGGGTGGCTGCTGGCGGGTGCTGCCGCGCCAGGCGTCCAGGAACTGGCGGCGCTTGAGGGCATCAAGGTAGACCAGCAGGCCCGGGCCCAGCAGGATCGGGCGATAGCTGCGGCCGGGCGCGCGGTCGCGCCCGGTAGGTAGGATCGACCTGAGCCGGGCTTCGCGGGAGAGCACCTGCTGGCCGCGCGGGGACAACAGGTAGTCGAGGAAGCGGCGGGCTTCGGCGGCGTTGCGGGCGGTGCGCGGAATCACGGCGGTGCGCAGCACGACCAGGGTGTAGTCCTCGGGTTCGACGATGCCCAGCGGCGCGCCGGCGTCGATGCGGGCCTGGGCGTAGGAGCCCAGTACGTTGTAGACCAGCGACAGCTCGCCACTGCTGACCCGGTCCAGCAGCACGCCGGTGCGCTCCTCCAGCTGCACCTGGTTGTCGCCCAGCGCGCCCAGCAAGGCGCCGGCCATGCTGCCGCGCTGGCCGTCCTGGGTGGCCAGCAGGTAGCCCACGCTGCTGCGCTCCACGTCGTAGGTGCCCACCTTGCCGGCCAGCGGGGCGTCGGGGGCGCGCAGCAGTTCCAGCAGCTGGCGGCGGGTGCGCGGTACCCGCGCTGCCGGCAGGGTGCGGGTGTTGTAGACCATCGCCACCGGTTCGTAGCTGATGCCGAAGGCTTCGTGCCGCCACTGCGCCCACGCCGGCAGGGCGTCGGTCTGCGGCGAGCGGTGCGCCAGCGCGTGGCCGTCGTTGACCAGCTTGGCCTGCAGGTCCATGCCGCTGCTGATCAACATGTCCGGCCCGGTGGGGCCATGCCGGTCGCGCACGTACTGCGTGTACATGTCCTGCGCGATCACGTCTTCGTAGACGATCTCGGTGCCCGGGTAGAGGCGCTGGTAGTCGGCGATGACGGTGCCGAAGACTTCGATGTCGGTGGAGCCGTGGATGCGCAGCTCGGAGGTTGCCACGCCGTGGGCCGGGAAGCGCTGCACATCGCCGGGTGCGGCCAGGGCCGTGCCGGTGACCATCAGCAGCAGTAGTAGGAAACAACGCATCATGCGTGCAGCCTCGGCAGACGGATGGTGGCGATCAGACCGCCAGCGGGGCGGTTGCTCAGGTCGATCTGGCCACCGTGGCTGTCGATGACGCGCTTGACGATGGCCAGGCCCAGCCCTGCCCCGCCCGGCGCGGCGTCTTCGCCGCGGGCGAAGCGCTCGAACACGCGCTCGGCATCGCCCGGCGCGATGCCGGGGCCGTGGTCGGCGATGGTCAGCACCCAGTGCCGGGTGTCTTCGGTGAGGGCCACCTGCAACGGGCCGGCGCCGCCGTACTTGAGGGCGTTGTCGATCAAGTTCTTGATGGCTTCGCGCAGCAGCAGGGCATCGCCGCTCACCGGCGCGCTGGCCACACCCACCGCCAGCTGCACGCGCGGCGCCGGCAGGGCCTGCGGCAATGCCTCATGCAGGGCCTGGTGCACCACCTCCACCATGTCCACCGGCGCGAAGCGCTGCAGGTTGGAACGGTGGATCACGCTGGCGTCGCTGAGCAGCTGGTTGAGCAGGCGGCTCATGTGGGTGGCATTGCGGTCGATGGCCGCCAGGCTGCGCCGCATGTCTTCGGGATCGTCGTCGTCCAGCGCGAGCTGCGCCTGCGCGCGCAGCGCCGCCAGCGGGGTGCGCATCTGGTGCGCTGCTTCGGCCATGAAGGCGCGCAGGGTTTCATTGCTGCTCGACAGCCGCGCCATGAAACGGTTCAGTGCGGCCACCATCTGGTCCATCTCGCGCGGGACACGTGCGTCCAGTGGACTCAGGTCGGACGGCTCGCGCCGCGACAGCTCGCGCTCCACCTTGACCAGCGGGCGGAAGGCACGGTGCACACCGAAGGCAACCAGCGCCAGCGACAGCAGCGACAGCACGCCGATGGCCAGCAGTGCGCGGTTGACGATGTCCTGCGCCACGGCCTCGCGCGCGCGCCGGGTCTGGCCGACCTGCACGCGCACCTCGGCCTGCGCCGACGGCGAGGACACGCGGCGCGACACCACCACAAAACGCACGACCTCGCCGCTGTAAGGCGCATCGAACAGCAGCGGTTCGTCGCTGGGCGTCTGCGGTGGCAGGGGCAGATCGGGATAGCCGGTCACGGTGCGCCCGCGCGCATCGAATACGCGATAGAACACGCGGTCGTCGGGTGCCATCGCCAGCAGGTCCAGCGCGGCATACGGCAGATCCACCTGCCATTGCGCCTCCACCAGCGCTACGGAGTCGATGATCGACAGCGCCGAGGACACCAGCAGGTGGTCGTAGGAGCGGTTGGCGGCGCGCTGGCCGTAGTCGCGCGCGGCAAACAGCAGGGCCACGGCGAACACCGCCAGCAGCACGCCCAGGTACAGGGCAAGCGTGCGCCGCAGCGAGCTGGGAGCGCGGATGTCAGCGGTCGGCATCGGGTGTGCCGTCGATGGCTTCGAGCAGGTAACCGCTGCCACGCACCGTGACGATGCGCAGCGGCGCGTCGGCGAGTTTGCGGCGCAGCCTCCCGACATAGAGCTCGATGGCATTCGGCCCGGCTTCGTCGTCGAAGCCGAACAGGCCGTTGCCGATCTCGTCCTTGCCCACCACATGGCCAAGCCGGCCCATCAGGATTTCGAGCAGGCGGTATTCCCGGTTGGGCAGGTCGATGGGCTGCCCGTCCAGGCTGACCCGGTGCGAGGCGTTGTCGAACTGGAAGCCGCCGATCTGCACCACTTCGCTGGCCTGGCCACGGGTGCGCCGCAGCAGCACGCGGCAGCGCGCTTCGAATTCGCGGAAGTCGAACGGTTTGCCCAGGTAATCGTCGGCGCCCACGTCCAGCGCCTGCACGCGGTCTTCGATGCCGTCGCGTGCGGTCAGCATCAGCACCGGGGTGGCGTCGCCGCGCTCGCGCATGCCGGCCAGCACGCGCAGGCCGTCCAGTTTTGGCAGGCCGATGTCCAGTACCACCAGATCAAAGCTCTGGTAGCGCAGCACGCTGGCGGCGGCCAGGCCGTCGTTCTGCCAGTCCACCGCGTGGCCGCTGCGGCGCATGCGGCGGACGATGGCGTCGGCCAGGTCCGGATTGTCTTCAACCAGCAGGATGCGCATGGGGCGGATGTGGCCAGGGATGCGGGAATGCTAGCGCGTGCGGCGTGATCGGGGGGATGCGCTGCGCTGCAACAGGCGCTGACAGGTGGATGACAGCTTCCCCGCACTAGGCTGCGCCATCGCACCTCCCCCACGGTGCGGGTTGCGTTCATCACCACCTGCGGTACGACACGGCCCCGGCCTGCCGATCCGCCCACCTGTACCTGGGAGGGTTCATGGTTTTCAATCTCCTGCGCTGGCGCGGGCTGGCCGCGTGCACCCTGCTGTTGCCGGCACTGCCGCTATGGGCGGCCGAGGATGCCGACGACGAGCGCCCGGTCACCGCGACCGTAGGCGGCCGCCTGCACCTGGATTTCGCCGATTTCGACAACGACGCGCGCGGCACCCCGAACAAGGACGACACCGAGATCCGCCGCGCCTGGGTGGACGTTTCCGGCAAGTTCTTCGTGGTGGACTACAAGCTGGAAGCCGACTTCTCCGGCGACCGGGTCGAGGCCAAGGACGTATACGTCAGCCGCGATTTCAGCGGCGGCAAGCTCAGCGTGGGCCAGTTCAAGCAGTTCTTCTCGCTGGATGACCGCACCGGCTCCAACTACGGCAGCTTCCTGGAGCGCGGCAATGCCGGCACCACGCTGGCGCCGCTGTACCGGCTGGGCGCGTCATGGCAGGCGGCCAGGGGCGACATGACCTGGGCGGCCAGCGCCTACAGCCTGGAAAGCATCGACGCGTGGCAGGTGAAGGGCCGTGCGGCGGGCGGCCGTGCCACCTGGGCCCCGGGCGCCACCGCCGGCGACGTGCTGCACCTGGGCCTGTCGCTGGCGCATGAGCGCTACGACATCCCCGGCGCCAACGGCGTGCCGGGGCTGAAGATCCGCCCGCGCCCGGCCGGGCACCTGTCCGACAACAGCCGCCTGACCCTGGTGGATTTCTCGGCCGGGCGCGACACCGACGTCAACAAGTGGTCGCTGGAATACGCGCAGGTGCGGGGCCCGCTCTCGTGGCAGGGCGAGTTCAGCGGCGCCACCTTCGATGACGGCAGCCAGCGCGGCACGGTGCTGGCCGGCTACGGCATGCTGAGCTGGTTCGTCACCGGCGAATCGCGTGGCTATGACCACAAGACCGGCCGCTTCGCGCGCATCAGGGACATCCGCCACAAGGCCGGTGCGTTCGAACTGGCGCTGCGCTACGACCAGATGCGCGGCGAGCAGCACCTGATCGGCCAGCCGGACCTGCGCGACGGGCTTACCGAAGCGTGGACGCTGGGCGGCAACTGGTACCTGCGCCCGAACCTGCGTTTCATGCTGAACCTGATCGACAGCCGCAACCGCGACCGCCTGGCCGCCACCACGGTGGATCACACACGCGCGGTCACCGGCCGGCTGCAGTTCGATTTCTAACTTCTCTTCTACGTTGCAAGGAGTCCGCAGATGATGCTGAGCATCCTCGGCTTTGGCATGGTCATTACGTTCATGTACTTGATCATGAGCAAACGACTGTCGCCGCTGGTCGCCCTGATCACCATTCCGATCATCTTCGCGCTGCTCGGCGGCTTCGGCGCGGGGTTGGACGCGATGATGCTGGACGGCATCAAGAAGATCGCGCCGACCGGCGTGATGCTGATGTTCGCCATCCTGTATTTCGGGGTGATGATCGACGCCGGCCTGTTCGACCCACTGGTGCGCATCATCCTGCGCTTGGTGAAGGGCGACCCGATGAAGATCGTGCTGGGCACGGCCGCACTGGCCATGCTGATCTCGCTCGACGGGGATGGTTCGACGACCTACATGATCACCGTGTCGGCGATGCTGCCGCTGTACCAGCGGTTGGGCATGAACGCCCTCAACATGACCTGCGTGACGATCCTTGCCGGCGGCGTGATGAATCTCACCCCGTGGGGCGGCCCGACGGCACGTGCAGCCACCGCACTGCACGTGGACCCGGCCGATGTGTTCGTGCCGCTGATCCCGGCGATGGTGCTGGCGTGCGCCTCGGTGCTGCTGCTGGCCTGGTACCTGGGCCTGAAGGAACGCCGCCGGCTGGGCGTGGTGAAGTTGCCCGACGGTGGCAGCTGGATGGATTCGAGCGTGTCCGACGATGGCGCACTGCCCACCGTGGAAGACGCCGAAGACACCAAACGCCCGAAGCTGCTGTGGGTGAACCTGGCACTGACGATGGCGCTGATGACCGCGCTGATCCTGGGCGTGCTGCCGATGCCGGTGCTGTTCATGGTGGGCTTTGCCATCGCGCTGGTGATCAACTACCCCAACCTGGCCGAACAGCGCCGCCGCGTGGTGAACCACGCCGGCAACGTGCTGTCGGTGGTGTCGCTGATCTTCGCGGCGGGCATCTTCACCGGCATCCTCAACAACACCGGCATGGTGGAGGCGATGTCGCACAGCTTCCTGTCGGTCATTCCGGATGCGTGGGGGCCGTACCTGGCGGTGATCACCGCGCTGGCCTCGATGCCCTTCACCTTCTTCATGTCCAACGATGCCTTCTATTTCGGCGTGCTGCCAATCCTGTCCGAGGCGGCCGGCAACTACGGCATCACGCCAGTGGAAATGGCACGCGCCTCGCTGGCCGGGCAGCCGGTGCACCTGCTCAGCCCGCTGGTGCCTTCCACCTACCTGCTGGTGGGGCTGGCCAAGGTGGAGTTCGCCGACCACCAGAAGTTCACGCTCAAATGGGCGGTGATGGTCTCGCTGGTGCTGATGGCCGGCAGCCTGCTGTGCGCCCTGTATCCGTTCGCTGCCTGATCCACTTCATAGGAGTTCTGTCATGACGCTTCGCATCGCATACGTCACCAGCGGCATGGGCAGCGTGGGCACTGCCATCTGCCAGAAACTGGCCCGCAACGGCCACACCGTGGTCGCCGGGTGCGCGCCCAACTCACCGCGCAAGGCCGGCTGGCTGCGCGAGCAGCGCGAGCTGGGCTTCGATTTCATCGCCTCCGAGGGCAATGCGGCGGACTGGCAGTCCACGGTGGCGGCGTTTACCAAGGTCAAGGCCGAGGTCGGCGAGATCGACGTGCTGGTCAACAACGCCGGTGGCAGCCGCGACGTGCTGTTCCGGCAGATGAGCCAGGACGACTGGAACGCCGTGATGGGCTCGAACCTGCACGCCCTGTTCAACATCACCAAGCAGGTGATCGACGGCATGACCGCGCGCAGCTGGGGGCGCATCATCAACATCGGCTCGGTAAGCGCGCACAAAGGCCAGATCGGCCAGGTCAACTTCGCCACCGCCAAGGCGGCGATGCACGGCTTCAGCCGGGCGCTGGCCAATGAGGTGGCCACGCGCGGGGTGACGGTGAACACCATTTCGCCCGGTTACATCGCCAGCCAGTCGATCAGCAGCTTCCCGCCGGATGTGCTGGACCGGCTGGCGGGTTCGGTACCGATCCGCCGCCTGGGTAAGCCCGAGGAAGTGGCGAGCTTGTGTGCGTGGCTGGCCTCGGATGATGCGGCATACGTGACCGGTGCGGATTACGCGGTAAACGGCGGCCTGCACATGTTCTGACCCGTAGTGCCGGGCGCTGGCCGGCACTACGGAACTAGAATTCCGCGCTTAGCGTCATGAACAGCTGGCGCGGCGCGCTGGCGTGGATGGCGTAGCGCGTGCCGGTGGGGTCGGTGGGGGCGAAGGAACTCAGCTGGCCTGCGTAGCGCTTGTTGGTCAGGTTGGTGGCGTTGAGCGCAATCTTTACGTCCCGCAGCCCCATTCCCGGGCCGAACGCATACCCTACGCCGGCATCGAAGGTGGTCACGCCCGGTACCGACTGGTCATTGGTGTACGTGTAATACCGCTTGCCGGTGTACTTGGCACGCAGGCTGGCGAAGAAGCCGTCGCGGTTCCAGCTGATCTCGCTGGACGCCATGCGCTGCGGCGTATCGACGGTGATCTTGCCGGCCACCGGCACGATCGCCCCGCCCGAAGTGTAGTCATCCTCGTAGGTGCTCTTGTTCCACGAGAGCGCGTTGTACCACTGCAGGCCGTCCATGGGCTTCAGAATGAAGGTGAGCTCGGCGCCCTGGCTCTTGACCGAGCCGACGTTGATGAAGCGGGTGATGCACTCCGGGCGGGTGCCCACTTCAATGCTGGTGCAGGGGTTGAGCGAGAGCAGGCGGTCGTCGAACATCACGTGGTATGCCGCGATGGAGGCCTGGTACTTGTCGCCGAAGGTACGGAAGCCCGCTTCAAACGAGCGCGACTTTTCCGGTTCCAGATCGTCCACGCTCGCCGCGAACGATTCCGGCGACACCTGCAGCGGACCGCCGCTACCGCCGCCGACGAAGGCCGCGATGTTCTCGGCGTACGAGGCGAACAGCTCATTGTTGGGGCTGAGCTTGAACCCAATACCGGCCTGCGGCAGCACCGATTCCTTGGCAGTGAGCGTTCCGGAGGCGTAGCTTGCCTCGGTGCCCGACTTGGACACGGCGGTCATGCGCGTGTTGGGGCTCTTGATGCCCACATCCACGGTCAGGCGGTCATCCAGGAAGCGCATGCGGTCCTGCACATAGAACTGCCGCGTGCGGATGTCGTAGTCCTGGTCGAACAGGCGACGGTTCGGGTAATTGAGATAGCCATCGTCCAGGAACGGCCCGGTGATGTAGTAGAAATTGCGCTCGACGTTGTGGTCGTTGCGCTCGTACCACAGCCCGGCCTCCAGTTCGTGCAGGCCCAGACACCAGCTCAGCGCAGCGGTAATGCCTTGGCGGTTGATGGTGTAGTTGGTGCTGCGGATGGAGATCGGCAGCGCCTGCGGGGTGCCGGGGTTGGATGCCTGGCCCGGTGCCCACCAGTGGCCCTGGCCGCGGTTTTCGTGGTGGTAGGCCAGCAGCTTCAGGCGTGCGCTGTCGCCCAGTGCAAGGTCGGCATCCAGCGAATAGAGGTTGTCGTCGCGCAGCGCGCGGCTCTGGTAGTACGCGTCATCGATGCTGTTGACGCCGCCAGTGAACGCGCAGCGCTGCGCGTTGTAGGTGGCTGGGGCGCAGTAGGCGGCGGCCAGCGCGCGGTCCCAGTCCGGTGCGTAGATGTTCCAGTCCCAGCCCAGTCCGCGCGCCAGCATGCTCTTGGAAAGATAGGCGTAGTTGGCCTGGCTGACCCGCGAGGTCGCGGCGAAGGCGCCGAAGCGGTGGTCGCCCACGTTCCACACCGCCTTGGCGTTGAACTGGCGGGTGGTCTGGTTCTGGTTCGGCTCGGCCCACATGTCGGCATCCTGGTGCACGCCGGACACGTAGGCCGAGAAGCCGTTGAGGTCGCCGGTATCCACGCGCAGGAAGCCGCGGCGCTGGTTGTCATCGCCCAAGGTGACGCTGGCGCGGCCACCGAACTCGGTGGACGGGTCCTGCGAGAAATACTGGATGGTGCCGCCGAGGTTGCTGGTGGAGGCCACGCCCAGCGAGCCGATGCCCTGCGAGAGCTCGGCACCGGCGAGGTTCTCGGCGATCAGTGCACGGGCGATGCTCAGGCCGTTGTAGTTGCCGTAGCTGTTGTCGCCCAGTGGAATGCCGTCCAGCGTGTAACCCAGGCGGCTTTTGTCAAAGCCGCGGAGGCTGATGGTCTGCGATTCCTCGTTGGCGCCGAAGGCGTCGTTGGACTGCACCGATACCCCCGGCAGACGGTCCAGGATCTTCTGCGCGCTGGTGCCTGGCGGCAGTACCTGCTTGTCCACGGCAGTGATGCGCTGCACCTGGCGGGTTTCGCCCTGGCCGATCACCGAGACAGCGTCCAGGGTGCGTGCGCTGGGCGCGCCGCTGGCATCGAGGGAGGCGTCTGCGTCGGCGGCGTTTGCGTTGGCGGCGCACAGTGCGATCGCCACGGCGATCGTCAGGGGTCGGTTGAGCATGAGGGTCCGTTGCGTTTCGAAGATGGCCTGCGCACGGCAGGTGCGCGGCCATCTTGGGGACGCAACATGAAAGGATTCTTACGCTTCAACGCGGGGCGTTCAAAGTGCGACGCGGTGCATGGAATCGTTTGGTTCAACGGCGTGCGCACCTGGGGCGCGCACCTACCGGCTACTCGGCGGCGAGCTGATCCATGCGGATGCGGTTGGCAAACAGCGAGAACGCGAGCATGCCGGCCAGGCCGTTGGCGCGGCTGACCCAGTGCGGCAGCCAGCGCGGCGGGCGCAGGATGCCTTCCTCGAACAGCGGCGCGAAGTCCACCGCGTCGGTCAGCGACATCTTGCCGGCGAACAGCCAGCGGCAGTTCTGCAGGCGGTCTTCGGCCAGCATGTGGCGGAAGAAGGTATGTACCGAGACCAGCCCGCGCAGGTACACGGTGTCCTTGGTGAACGCCGCGCCGCCGGTGGCCGGCACGCCGCGGAACACGCGCTGGGCGGAAGCGAAGCTCTCTTCGTTGTTCTGTCCGGCGTCGCAGAAGTAGCGGAACACCTGGATGAAATCGGCACCCTCGCGGGCCATGGCGATCGCCTCGGTACGCAGGCTGATGCGTTTGAGCCGCTCGATGTCGATGCTGCCGGTGATCTGCTCGGCGAAGGTGGCCAGGCCTTCCTGGGTGGCCGTCACGCGCGGCGAGGCCAGCGCCAGGCTGGGCAGGTGCGGCTGCTCGCGTCCATTGAGCGCGGTAAGCGAGTGCACCAGGGCTTCATGGTGGAACAGCTGCGCGCGGTCGTACGCACTGAAGCGCGCACTGGTGCGCAGGCGGATGCGGGTGGGGCCAGCGGCGGCCTTGGAAATCAACTCCGGGTCGAGCTGTACGCTGATGATGCGCGACTCGAAGAACGCATCCAGATCGCTCTGGAGCTGCAGCTGCAGCGCGGTGGCCGACACCGGCACCTGCTCCTCCGGCGCCAGCAGCTCGTGGTCCAGTTCTTCGGCGATCTGGATGAAGTGGCGCGCCGCCTCGCGGGTACTGGGGCCGTTTCCCGGCAGGGGCTGCTCTGGCGAGCCGAACAGCTGCACCGAGTACCGGTCCACATCCGCCGTGCCGAGCGACTCAAGCAGGCCGGCTGCCAGGTCCCAGCTGTGCGCCGAACGCTTTACGTACAGGCCGATGGGATGGTCGGGGTCGCACTGGGCGCTGATGGCGGCCAGCTCGCGGCGGGTGTCGGCGTAGTCCAGCCTGGGGTAGTCCAGCTGGGGCAGGACCGGCTGGCCGCGCGCCACGCTGGCCAGGAACGGGGCCTGCAGCGCAGCGGGCCAGCTGGTGAGACCAAGCAGCTTGATGCCGCCGACCGCTTCCACCAGACGCGCATCCAGGGCAGTGTGGTGGGCGACGTCACGATCCACGGTCATGGGCGGCGTTCGTGGGACGCTGTTCATGAATGGACCTTATCAGGGTCTGCGCCGACATGTGAGCCAAGTCCGGAAGGATGAGCAGAATTGGTCTATATTTGGTCCAGAAGTAGCCAATGGAGCTTTCCATGTCCCCTACAGATCGCCGCAGCCGACCTGATCCGGACAAAGCCGCCGCGCGCGGCAGCGCCGCCCGCAGCACCAGACGCAGCGCCGGTAGCGTCCGCGAGCCGCTCGCCGCCTACGAGGTGCCGGCGAAGGTGAACGCGTTTCGTACTTTGCTGCGTACCGCACCGCTGGCCGAACGCGTGCGCATCGAACGCGAGGGCGTGCCCTACCAGGTGGTCAAGGGACTCATTGACGACATCTTTGTCAGCAGCACGGAGTTCCAGTCCTTCGTGCGGATTCCCAAGGCCACCTTCACCAAGAAGATGCGCGACAAGTCGCTGTTTGCCGGCACCACGGGGCAGTCGGTGGTCGGGCTGATGGAGCTGATCAACAAGGTCGAGGACATGCTTGCCGCGGAACCGGACAACCCGGCCGCCAGGGACTTCGATGTGGAACGCTGGGTGGGCCAGTGGATCCAGCGCCCGCAGCCTGCGTTGGGCGGGCTGGCGCCGGCCGAGCTGATGGACACCCCCAGTGGGCGCGCGTCGGTGATGCGGGTACTGGGCGCGGTGCAGAGCGGCGCCTATCAATGAAATTGGCCCGGATCGGGTCCACCGGGCCAACCTGGGCACCGGACGACATGACCGGTGCCGGCGCCGCCGCTTCCCCCGGGCGCTGGAACCGCGCAGGGGAACGGGTGATCTATGCCGCGCCCAGCCTCGCCATGGCGGTGCTGGAAACGGCCGCGCATATCGAAGACAGCGGCTTGCCACTGAACAAGTACGTGATCGAGATCGACGTGCCCGACGAGGTATGGGCGGCGCGGTTGATCGTTCCGGCCCCTGCGCTGCCGGTGGGCTGGGACGCCATTCCGCACGGGATGGTGTCGATCGACACCGGATCGCACTGGTATGCCCGCGGCGCCCACGCCATGGTTGAGCTGCCGTCGGTGATCGTGCCGGAAGAAACCATCGTGCTGATCCATGCGCAGCATCCTGACACCCAGCGCATGCGCGCCCGGGCTACGCGTCGATTGCAGTACAACCTGTTGTTCCGGGGGCGTTAGTCAGCGCTTTTTGGTCGGGCGCCACTGAGCGCCTTTGCTGACGTGCCGGCGCTCGATGGCCTGCTGGGCCTGACGCACCGCCAGCTTGGCCGCCGCGGCGGCCACCTCTTCCTTGAGCTTGAAGTAGTTGAGCAGGCGTTCTTCGTCGAGTTCGCCCGCGTCGATTGCCGCGCGTACCGCGCAACCGGGTTCGCGCTGGTGGGCGCAATCGCGGAAGCGGCACTGTTCGGCCAGCGCTTCGACGTCGGCGAAACCCACTTCGCCGAGGGCTTCTTCACCGGTGGGCTTGAGTTCGCGCATGCCGGGGGTGTCGATCAGGCAGGCGCCGGACGGCATCGGGATCAGCGCGCGGTGGGTGGTGGTGTGGCGGCCCTTGGAGTCATTACCGCGTACTTCTGCGGTCTTCATCAGTGCGTAGCCCAGCAGCGTGTTGGTCAACGTCGACTTGCCTGCGCCGGAGGAACCGACCAGCACCACTGTCTGGCCGGCGCCCAGCCACGGCAACAGCGCGCTGGCGCTGGCCGGGTCGCGGCCGTTGATGGCCAGCAGGGGAATGTCCTGCGCGGCAAGTTCTTCCAGCACCGCCAGGGCGTCTTCGCTGTATTCGGTCTGGTCGGCCTTGGTCAGCACCACCACCGGGCGCGCGCCACCGCCCCCCACCAGCATCAGGTAGCGCTCGATGCGCCGCGGGTTGAAGTCCGCATCCAGCCCGCAGACGATGAACACCGTATCGATGTTGGCCGCGATCACCTGCTGGTGGTAGTGCTCGCCCGCCGCGCCGCGCTTGATCGCGGTGCGCCGTGGCAGCAGGGCCACGATCAGGTTGCCCTCCAGCAGTACCCAGTCGCCTACCGCCGCGCGTTCGTGGCTGGGGAAGCGCGGGCGCTGCCATTCGGCCGGGGACTCGGTCTTGATCGCCGCGCCGGGGGCATCGGCCACCACGTAGCCGGTGCGGTGCTGTTCGACCACCCGGCCCGGGCGGGCCTGCGGGTGTGCCTCGAACAGGGCCTGCCAGGCAGGCAGCTCGGGGGCGCCTGCCCAGGGCCAGCCCATGGTCTGCAGGGCGCGGTAGTCGATCGGTTGGGTCATCCCGCCATTCTAGAGGGGGACCTCCCCCCGCGTCTCAGCCATCGTCGGCAACTGCCCGCCAGTATTGGGATTTGGGCCCCGGAACGGGCCGCCCTGCATCGCAACATTTCCGCTACCATGCGATTTCCATGCCCGAACCACGGCCCAGTCATGTCCACGCCCCCGCTGAAGCCACTCGCCACCCGCGAGCGCCTGTCCGAAGTCCGCTACGAGATCCGGGGCGAACTGGCGCGGCGAGCGCGTGAGCTGGAGGCGCAGGGCCGCAAGCTGATCAAGCTGAACATCGGCAACCCGGGCAACTTCGGCTTCCGTGCGCCGGAACACCTGCAGCGCGCCATTGCCGATGACATGGGCCGGACCGATCCGTACACCCACCAGCAGGGCCTGCCGGAGGCGCGCGAGGCGATCGCGGCGGCCTATTCGCGGCGCGGCGCGCCGGATGCGCATCCGGACCGGGTGTTCATCGGCAATGGCGTGAGCGAGTTGATCGACCTGTCGCTGCGCGCGCTGCTCAATCCCGGCGATGAAGTGCTGGTGCCCTCGCCCGATTACCCGCTGTGGTCGGCGGCGACCATCCTCAACGACGGCCGCCCGGTGTATTACCGCTGCGCGCCGGAAAACGGCTTCCAGCCGGACCCCGCCGAAATCGAGACGCTGGTGTCCTCGCGCACCCGCGCGATCGTGCTGATCAACCCGAACAACCCCAGCGGCGCCAGCTATCCGCGTGCGCTGCTGGAGCAGATCGTGGCCATTGCCCGCAAGCACAACCTGCTGCTGATGGTCGATGAGATCTACGACCAGATCCTGTACGACGACGCCGTGTTCCAGCCGGTTGCACCGCTGGCCGGCGAGCACCCGTGCATCACCTTCAGCGGGTTGAGCAAGGTGCACCGCGCCTGCGGCTGGCGGGTGGGCTGGGCGATGCTGTCCGGCGCCGCCGAGCAGCTCGGCGAATTCCGCGCCGCAATGGACCTGCTCAGCGCGCTGCGCCTGTGCGCGAACGTGCCGGGGCAGTACGCCATCGATGCGGCAGTGAATGGCCCGGACACCGTATCGGCCCTGTGCGCGCCCGGTGGCCGCCTGTACGAAACCCGCCGTGCGGTGATCGAGGCGTGCAACGCCAGCGAGCACCTGTCGCTGGTGGCACCGGCCGGGGCGCTGTATGCCTTCCCGGCCGTGGTGGGCGCGGCCGCACGCGGCTTCGACGATCATGATTTCGCGCTGGAACTGATGAACGAGGAAGGCGTGCTGGTGGTTCCCGGATCGAGCTTCAACGTGCCGTATCGCCACCACTTCCGCGTGACGCTGCTGCCCGAAGCCGAGGTGATGCGCGATGTGTTCGCACGCATCGACCGGGCACTGGCCCGCCGCGCCGAAGCCAATACCAAGGTAGTGCCGCTCAAGCCGCGCAGCGCGGTGGCCTGAGATGGCGCTGCGTTACCTGGCACTGGGCGATTCGTACACCATTGGTGAAGCAGTAGCCCCGTCCGGGCGTTGGCCGGTGCAGCTGGCCACGGCGCTGCAGGAAGTTGGGATAGTGGTCGCCGAACCGCAGATCATCGCCACCACCGGCTGGACCACCGACGAGTTGAATGCCGGCATCGATGCCGCCGCACCGCAGGGCCCCTTCGACCTGGTCACCCTGCTGATCGGCGTGAACGACCAGTACCGCGGGCGCGCTGTGGACGACTACCGGACACGCTTCGCCGCGCTGCTGCAGCGTGCGATCGACTTCGCCGGCGAGCGCCCACAGCGTGTTCTGGTGGTGTCGATTCCCGATTGGGGAGTGACCCCATTCGCGCGTGACAACGGCCGTGACCCCGCGCAGATCGCGCGCGAACTGGACGCCTATGACCTGGCCGCGCGGGCCATCTGCGCCGACCATGCGGTGGCATTTGTGGACATCACCGCGGTCAGCCGTGCACGCGGCGCGGAGCCGGCGATGCTGGCCGAGGATGGCCTGCATCCGTCCGCTGCGATGTATACCGAATGGACACGACGGGTCTTCCCGGTCGCGCGCACCCTCCTTGAGAACGAGGCCCCCCGCTGAGCACCGACGCACCACTGGCCAGGGAACAGGCCCGCTGCATCGCAGATGCGTTCATGCCGGCGCATCGTTTCGGCAACCGCCGCGATTATTACTACAGCCGTGGCAAGCTCGGCAGCGACCCGCTGTACCCCGGCGTGCTGGCCGCGCTGCAGCCGTGTGCGCTGCCCCTGCTGGACATCGGCTGTGGCCTGGGCCTGCTGGCGCATGTGCTGCGGCAGCAGGCGCGCACCCAGCCCTACGTGGGCGTGGACATAGACGCCGACAAGATCGCGCGGGCGCAGCGTGCCGGCGCGCGCGCGGCGCTCGCCGATGCGCGCTTCGACTGTGTGGACGCCAGTGCTGCCCTGCCCGACCATCGCGGCAGCGTCGCGCTGCTGGACGTGCTGCAGTACCTGCCTGCCCAGGCTCAGCCGGTGTTGTTGCGTGAGGCGGCGGCACGCGTCGCGCCGGGAGGCCGGCTGGTGATCCGCACCACCCTGGCCGACAACAGCGGCCGCGACCGCACCACCCGCATCACCGACATGCTGGCCCACCTGGTCGGCTGGATGGGCACGCGCCCGCGCCACTATCCGGATGCGGCCAGCGTGCGTGCGCCGCTGGAGGCGGCCGGTCTGCAGCTGCAGATGATGCCGCTGTATGGAAATACGCCGTTCAACAACTGGCTGGTCACGGCCGTGCGGGGGGACGCGGCGTGAACGCTGCCGGTCCCCGCCATTCGGCGCTGGGCATTGCCGCGCTGGTGGTGAGCCTGGTCGCGCTGGTGCTGTTCGCGGTCACCGCGCACGTGGCGCACCTGCCCCGCTACGCGGGCATGCACGACGTGCCGGTGGCGGTGCTGGCGATGCTGTTGGTCAGCCTGGGCGTGACCGTGGTCGGACTGCTGTTGGGCATTGGCAGCACCCTGCAGCACCAGCGGCGACGGGTCACCGGCGTGCTGGCGCTGGGGCTGGCGATCACGCTGCTGTGGGCGCAGGCCTCACTGGGCAGCTGGGTGCATCAGCAATGGCAGGCGGCGCATCCCGCGGCGGGTAGCCTGTCGTAGCGGAGTTTCAGGGGCGCGCGGGGATCGGAAGCGCTGCGTCCGCAGCCACCGGGTCCACCGGCAGCGCTGCGCGCAAACCGCGCGCCTGGATCGCCTGCAGCACCGCGTCGATGATGACCAGGTTGTGGCCATGGGCGGCGCCTTCGTGCAGCAGGATGATCGCGCCGGGGCGCAGGTCGGCCACGATCCGGTCGATCACCTGCTGCGGCTGACAGTTCACGCCGTCGAAGCCGCGCGCGCTCCAACCGACGCGGGTCAGCCCCCAGCGCTTCAAGGCCGGGGCCACGAACGGATTGGTCATGCCTACCACCGAGCGATACCAGCGCGGCGCGGTGCCGGCGATGCCGGTCAGGGCCTGCTGGCAGCGCGCGATCTCGCCGGCCATGGCCGCCGGACCCAGCCGCCAGAACCGGGTCTGCGGGTGGTGGTGGCTGTGGTTGCCCAGGTCGTGCCCACGCGCCAGGACCTGGCGCACCAGATCGGGCCGGGCGGCGGCGCGCTCGCCGACCATGAAGAAGGTGGCCCTGGCCTGGTACTGGTCCAGCAGGTCCAGCACCGCCGGGGTCTCGGCCGAGGGGCCGTCGTCGATGGTCAGCCAGACCTGGTCGGCCGGGTCGGGCAGGCGGCTGACCACCGGCGCGTAGAAGCGGCTGTTGGGCAGGAACACCGGCACCAGGAACAGGGCGTGGGAGGCCACCATCAGCGGCAGGCCAACCGCCCACCCCAGCTGCCACCAGGCCACGCCCACGGCGAGCTGGGAGAGCACCAGCCAGGGCAGCCAGCGCCAGGGGTGGCGGGGAACGCGATGCAACGTTTCTGGAACGGTCATGCCCCATGATGCCATGCCGCGTAGAATGAGCGGTTCGAAGACCCCCGGACCCCGACTGTCATGTCCCTTGATCCCGCCCTGCGTTCGCGCATCGACTCCATCCTTTCCGCCGACCGTGTCGTCCTGTTCATGAAGGGCCAGCCGGGCATGCCGCAGTGCGGGTTCTCGGCCAAGGCCGTGGGCGCGCTGCAGGACCTGGGCGTGGAGTTCGCCCACGTCAACGTGCTGGCCGACCCGGAGATCCGCGAGGGCATCAAGGCCTACGGCGACTGGCCGACCATCCCGCAGCTGTACATCGACGGCGAACTGGTCGGCGGCAGCGACATCATCCTGCAGATGGCCGGCAGCGGTGAGCTGAGCAGTGTGCTTGGCCTGGCCGCGCCGGACCGCACCCCGCCGAGCATCACCGTTACCCCGGCCGCGGTGGAGATGCTGCGCGGCGCGCTGGCCGACGCCCCGGGCGCGTCGCTGCAGCTCAGCATCGATGCGCGCTTCCAGCCGAACTTCCAGCTGGCCCCGCACGATGACAACGCCATCGCCGCCGAATCCAACGGCCTGCGCGTGCAGTTCGACCTGGCCAGCGCGCGCCGCGCCGACGGCATCACCATCGACTGGGTGGACGACATCCGCGGCAAGGGCCTGGCCATCGACAACCCGAATGCACCGAAGGCCGTGCAGGAACTGGCCGTTCGCGAAGCCGACGACCAGCGCCGCGCCGGCACCGTGACCATCGTGGACGTGCGCCCGGCCGACGAGCGCGCGATTGCCGCGATCAACGCGCCGTTCGAGACCTTCGACGGTGACAACCGCGCCCGCCTGGAAGCCCTGCCCAAGGACACCCCGCTGGCCTTCCTGTGCCACCACGGTGGCCGCAGCGCGCAGGCCGCCGAGCAGTTCCGCGCCCTGGGTTTCAGCAAGGTGTTCAACATAACCGGCGGCATCGACGCCTGGTCGGACAACGTGGACAACAGCGTTCCGAAGTATTAAGGACGCACCGGCACGTATCCCGCAACGAAAAGAACGCCGGCAATGCCGGCGTTTTTTTTATGGCCATCAATCCACGCTGCGTGTCCCGTCTTCCACACGTTTCAGCGCCCAGGATATGACCGAGTAAGCGATAGCCGAGCTACCAATCAGCAGCGCGACCGACGAAGGAATCCCAAACGCCCAGGAGGATACCGCGTACGCTACCGTTGAGAATCCCAGCAATGGGTACGCATACCTGAAGCGATCAATAGAAAGATAACTTACCGTCGACGCAAGCATGGAAACGCTAGCAAGCAAGACCCGCGCGGCCTTGGGAAGGCCGCTGGGTGAGTTATCGAAGAATCCGGCGATCAGCATCAGTCCCGATACAAAGGCCAGGACAACCAGATACCAGAAATGATAGTTGCGGTGTTGTCGATCAAGGCGTTGCATAAGGCTCATCAGTTCCACTCCATAAAACGCAGGACTCGAAAGCGCCGCGCTCTTGACTACTTTGCCATCTGATAGAAGCGGTAACCCGTGACAACCACACCAACAGCCGACATTCCGGCCGCCACCCCCTTCACAAAAGCGTAGCCGGCCAGCACTGCGACGGGAACCACGCCACCATTAACATTCTGTACTTCTTGGAAAGTCAGTTCACGCATGCTCAATCTCCTTATAATGAAGTAAAACTTCAACGGGGGTTGTAGTGGACCGCAGCTGCAACACCGGCACCGGTCATGAAACCAGCCATGGATGCCACACTCACGGCGCTTACCTTCGATAGCGCAACCGCGCCCACAAACATCAGCGGCAGAACCGCTCCATTTACAGTCTCGACTTCCACAACTGTCAATTCGCGCACAGCGACACTCCTTATCTGAAAGATGCTTACTTTTCCGTCCACACGAAATGGCGCAGCCACCGATGCCTTACGTCTGGACGAGCGGAAAAGTACGCCGCAGCGAATCCGCACTCAATGTGGGATTGCGACAGGTGCAGTGAATCAGGGGGGGCATTACGAGTTGATGGGGTAAATTCTTACCCGGAGCTACTCTGACCCCTGACACATTGCGGGTATCAAGTGCAGGTCGTCAGGTCTGGGCGACGGGGCAGCGATGTGCGGTGCCGACTAACAGTCGGCACTACACGGGTTGCACATGGCTGGGGCTTCAGCCCGCGAAGCCGCCTTCGGCCAGGTAATCCAGTTCCTCCGGCGTGGGCATGCGCCCCAGTACCGCATTGCGGTGCGGGAAGCGGCCGAAGCGGCGGATGATGTCGCGGTGCAGTTCGGCGTACTGCAGGTATTCCTTGTCGCCGAGCACGTCAAACATCGCTACCGAACGTTCCTGGTCCTGCGGGTCCTCGGAATGTTCGAACGGCAGGTAGATGAAGGCACGCAGCTTCGGTACCAGCTGCAGGTCCAGGCCCTCTTCCACCGCGCGCATGGCGTAGTGGCGCGCCAGACCATCGGTGGCATAGGAATGGGCGGTGTCGCGGAAGCAGTTGCGCGGGAACTGGTCGAGCAGCACCATCAGTGCCAGCGCACCGTCGGCTGATTCAAGCCAGTGCTCGCGCGCGCGCCGTGCGGCAGCGACGTGTTCGTCCAGGAACCGCCTGCGGAACTCCGCGTCGAACGCGTCGTCGCGCGCGAACCACTTCTGCGGTCCCGCGTCGCGCCAGAATTCCACCACTTGTGCCGCCACGTCCATTCACTGCCCCTGCGGGCGGTACGCCTTCCAGACGCCCCCCCATGCCAATGCCATCACTCGTCAAAGCGCAGGTGGCGGACCGACTTGCCGTTGCGCCGTATAAGCTTAAGCGCCTCGATACCGATCTGGATATGGTTTTCGACGAACTGCGAGCTGACCTTGGCATCGGAGGCTTCGGTCTTGACCCCGTCGGGGATCATCGGCTGGTCGGACACCAGCAGCAGCGCGCCGATCGGGATGTGGTTGGCAAAACCGGCCGCAAACAGGGTGGCGGTCTCCATGTCGATGGCCATGCAGCGCATCAGCCGCAAGCGCTCCTTGAACGCTTCGTCGTGCTCCCAGACCCGCCGGTTGGTGGTGTAGACGGTACCGGTCCAGTAGTCGTGGCCGAGGTCGCGGATGGTGGTGGACACTGCACGCTGGAGCGCGAACGCCGGCAGCGCCGGTACTTCCGGCGGCAGGTAGTCGCTGGAGGTGCCCTCGCCACGGATCGCGGCGATCGGCAGGATCAGGTCGCCGAGCTGGTTCTTGCGCTTGAGGCCGCCGCACTTGCCCAGGAACAACACCGCCTTGGGCATCACTGCCGACAGCAGGTCCATGACGATGGCGGCATTCGGACTGCCCATGCCGAAGTTGATCAGGGTGATGCCGTCGCTGGTGACGCTGGCCATCGGCCGGTCCAGCCCCTGCACCGGGGCGCCGGTGAGGTGGGAGAACACGTGCAGATAGCCGCCGAAGTTGGTCAGCAGCACGTGCGGGCCGAACTGGTCCAGGGGCACGCCGGTATAGCGCGGCAGCCAGTTTTCAACGATTTCCTTTTTGTTTTTCATGCGCGGGCACCAGCGTGGATCGGTTGCAATGCGGCAATTCTGGGACAGTCTTCCCAATATGCAAGCCATGCCGGCCCGTCCCGTGCATTTGGTCACTTGGCAATACCCTGACCAGCCGCTAGCGTCGGCAAGGTTCGTTATTGCCGCATCGGGGACCACATGCGTACACGATTGACCGCCGCCCTGGGGCTGGCGCTGTTCACCCTGGCCGCGCCGTCGGCGCCGGCTGCATCGCGTTTCACCCAGGATCCGTATCCCAGCACCTACGCGCCGATTGCCTCGGCACCGGTGCTGATCCGCAATGCCACCGTGCTCACCGGCACCGGCGTGCGCCTGGAGCAGACCGACCTGCTGCTGCGCGACGGCCGCATCGCTGCGCTGGGTACCGCGCTGGACGCGCCGGCCGACGCGGTGCAGGTGGACGCCCGCGGCAAGTGGGTCACCCCGGGCATCATCGACGTGCATTCGCACCTGGGCGTGTACCCCAGCCCCGGCGTGAGCGCGCACAGCGACGGCAACGAGATGACCGCCCCGGTCACCGCCAATGTCTGGGCCGAACACTCGGTCTGGCCGCAGGACCCCGGCTTCGCCGCGGCGCTGGCCGGCGGGGTGACGTCGATGCAGGTCCTGCCCGGCTCGGCCAACCTGGTCGGCGGCCGCGGGGTGACGCTCAAGAACGTGCCCGCCACCACTTACCAGGCGATGAAGTTCCCCGGCGCGCCGTGGGGCCTGAAGATGGCCTGCGGTGAGAACCCCAAGCGGGTCTACGGCGGCGGCAAGGGCGTGGCCCCGGGTACCCGCATGGGCAACGTGGCCGGCTACCGCGCGGCCTTCATCGATGCCAGCGAGTACCTCGCCAAGAACGCACCGAAGAAGGTCAGGAAGAAGCGCTGGTTCGGCGGCGGCGACAAGGGCGACAGCGCCGGCGATACCGGCGGCAAGCGCGACCTGAAACTGGACACGCTGGCCGGCGCCATCGATGGCGACATCCGCGTGCATATCCACTGCTACCGCGCCGATGAAATGGCCACGATGCTGGACCTGTCCAAGGAATTCGGCTTCAAGATCGCCGCCTTCCACCATGGCGTGGAAGCCTACAAGCTGGCCGACCGGTTGGCCGCCGAAGGCGTATGCGGCGCGCTGTGGGCCGACTGGTGGGGCTTCAAGATGGAGGCCTTCGACGGCATCCAGGAGAACATCGCGCTGGTCGACCGCCCGGCCAACAGCTGCGCGATCGTGCATTCGGATTCGCCCGAGGGCATCCAGCGGCTCAACCAGGAGGCAGCCAAAGTGATCGCCAACGCGCGCCGCGCCGGCATGCAGATCGCACCGGAGCGGGCCATTGGCTGGTTGACGTACAACGCCGCCAGGTCGCTGGGCGTGGAGCAGCAGACCGGCAGCCTGGAAGTGGGCAAGATGGGCGACGTGGTGGTGTGGAACGGCAGCCCCTTCAGTTCCTATGCGCTGGCCGAGAAGGTCTATATCGACGGCCATCAGGTGTACGACCGCCAGGACGTGCGCCGGCAGCCACTGTCGGACTTCATGCTTGGCCAGGAGGCACGCCCGTGACCACTCGCAACGCACAACGAAACAGGCGCGGTGCCCGCGCCATCGGCCGCAGCCTGCTGGTGCTGGCGCTGCTCGGCACCGCACCCGCGACGTGGGCGCAGGACGTGCTGATCCGCAATGCCACGGTGCACACCGCCAGCGCGCGCGGCAGCCTGGCGCACGGCGACGTGCTGGTCCAGGGCGGCGTGATCCGCGCCGTTGGCGCGGGGCTGGTCGCACCGGCCGGGGTGACCGTGGTGGAGGCCGACGGCCGGCCGCTGACCCCGGCGCTGTTCGGCGGCATCACCGACATCGGCATCGACGAAGTCTCCGGCGAGTCCACCACGGTGGACAGTTCCCTGAAGCTGGAAGACCAGCCGCTGCGCCCGGAGTTCGACGTCACCCTGGCCTACAACCCGGCCTCGGTGCTGATTCCGGTCGCGCGGCTGGACGGCATCGGTTTCACCGCGCTGGGCGCCAACACGAATGGAAGCTTCATCGCCGGCCAGGGCGGGGTGATGCGGCTGGATGGCAGCCCCGACCCGATCGGACCACGGGCGCTGTACATCCGGCTCGGGTCGTCCGGGGCCGAGCTGACCGGCAGTTCGCGCGCGGCCCAGTGGATGCTGCTCGAGCAGATGGTGAGCGAGGCCCGCAACCGGGTGCCGGTCGATTCGCCGCACGCCCTGCTTACCCCCGCCGGCCGCGCCACGCTGGCGCGCTACCTGGCCGGCCAGGGGCGGCTGGTGGTGGAGGTGGACCGGGCGGCGGACATCCGCCAGCTGTTGCGCTGGGCCGAGCGGGAGAAGGTGAGCGTTGCCATTGCCGGCGGCGCCGAGGCGTGGCGGGTAGCGCCACTGCTGGCCCAGGCGAAGGTTCCGGTGTTCGTGGATGCGCTGGGCAACCTGCCCACCAGCTTCGACCAGCTGGGAGCGACCCTGGAGAACGCCGCGCGCCTGCATGCGGCCGGGGTGCTGGTCAGCTTCGCCCAGCGCGACGATGCCTCGCACAATGCCCGCAAGATGCGCCAGCTGGCCGGCAATGCGGTAGCCAATGGGCTGCCCTGGCAGGACGGGCTGGCCGGGCTGACCCGGGTGCCGGCGCAGGTGCTGGGCGTGGGCGACAGGCTTGGCAGCATCGAGCCGGGCAAGCTGGCCGACCTGGTGCTGTGGGAAGGCGATCCATTGGACGTGGGCCATTACGCCGAGCAGGTGTGGCTGGGCGGTCGCGCGATGCCGATGCGTTCGCGCCAGACCGAGCTGCGCGACCGCTATGCTGCACCGGCCGGGGGGGAACCCCGGGCATACTCGCGGTGACGCCCGCGGATCGCTGGTCCTTCGGCATGCCAGGCACTGGAGACATGTCATGACCCTTCGCTGGTACTTCGATTTCGTCTCACCGTTCGCCTACCTGCACTGGCATCAGCTGAAAACGCTGCCCCAGTTCGACCGGATCACGCCGGTGCCGATCGCCTTCGGTGCGGTGCTGCACCACCTGGGCAATCTGGGCCCGGCCGAGATCCCGGCCAAGCGCCGCTTCATCTACCGGCAAGTGCTCTGGCAGGCACAGCAGCAGGGCGCCCCGCTGCGCTTCCCGCCCGGCCACCCGTTCAACCCGCTGGCGGCACTGCGCCTGTGCCTTGCCGCAGAGGCCACCCCGGCGTCGGTGGACATCCTGTTCAACTGGATCTGGCGCGACGGCCGCGCGGCCGACACCCCGCAGGCGCTGGCGTTGCCGGGCGCGATGCTGGATATCGCCAACGTGGCCACTGCGGTATCGGCGCCGTCGGTGAAGGAACAGCTACGGCAGAACACCGACGCGGCCATCGCCGCCGGGGTGTTCGGCGTGCCCACGCTGGCCATCGACGGCGAACTGTTCTGGGGCAACGAGAGCCATGCGCTGATGGCGGCGGTGCTGGCCGACCCGGGCCTGCTGCAGCAGCCGGAGTGGCAGCGGGTGGTGGCACTGCCGGTGGCCGTCGAGCGCAGCCGACCTGCGGGGTGAAGCCGTCGCGCTTCCAGGCGGCGGCCAAGCTGACCGGCGCGGTCAGGCAAGCGGAAGCGTTTTGAGATAGCTTTCACACTTTCGAACCGACACCTGCCTGGAGGGGGCAAACAGGATGCGCATCGGAATCGTGGTCGACTCGGCCTGTGATCTACCGCAGGACTTCATCCAGCAGCACAACATCGTGCTGTTGCCCATTACCGTCCGGATTGGCGAGGCCGTGCTGGCCGACCACCGCGACGAGCAGGCAACCCTGAGTTTCCTGCACGCCCACGTCGCCGAACATGGCGCGGAAGCGGAGACCATTCCCTTCAGCGTGGCGCAGATCCGCGACCTGTTCCTGGGCAAGCTGGTGATCGATTACGACCATGTGTTCTGCATGACGATCACCAAGACCCGCAGCCCGATCCATGACAACGCGATGCAGGCCAGCTTCGCGATCCTCAACGACTACAAACCGGTCCGCCAGGCGGCCGGCCACAATTCTCCGTTCGCACTGCGCGTGCTGGACACGCAGAACCTGTTCGCCGCCCAGGGCGTGACCGCAGTGGAAGCGGTACGCCTGCGCGACAGCGGTGCCGGTGTGCAGCAGATCCGCGAGCGGCTGGAGCAGCTGGCGCTGAACGTGCACGGCTACATGGTCACCCGCGATCTGTACTACATGCGTGCCCGCGCCCGGCACAAGGGCGACCGCAGCGTGGGGTTGATCAGCGCCGCGCTGGGCAGTGCGCTGGACATCAAACCGGTGCTGCACGGCTACCGCGGGACCACCGGCCCGGTGGCCAAGATCAAGGGCTTCGACAATGCCGTGCAGAAGCTGTTCGATTTCGTCGGGCAGCGGGTCAAGGCCGGCCTGATGACGCCGACGGTCTGCGTCAGCTACGGCGGCGAACTGGCCGACCTGCAGGCCCTGCCCGGCTACGCCGCGCTGCGCGAGACCTGCAGGGCGCATGGGGTGGACGTGTACGAAACGGTGATGAGCCTGACCGGCATGGTCAACGTCGGCAAGGGCGCGGTCACCGTGGGTTTCGCTGACGAGCCGCATACCTTCAACGGCTGAGCCTGCGTGGCAGGGACCGCCTTGGCGGTGCCCTGCCACCCACCGCATCTGCACGCCGATTGCACCGCCGTTCTGCCACGCTTTGACGCATTCAACTGGAGGCCACCATGTCGCAGTACTTCATCAGCCTGCCGGACCCGTCCAAGGCCCGTGGCAACGATCCCGAACTTTCCTTCCACTCGCAGAGCGCGGCCGGCTTTGCCGAAGAGCTGCAGGACGCGCTGTCCACCCCGACCCTGTTCAACCGGTGGAAGGCCAAGCAGCCCGACCCGGACGCGGTGGACGCACAGTGGGGCGTGACCGACCCCGCCGCCACGGTCACCGGTGAACAGAAGGACCTGCGCATCAACCTGGTCGCCACCACCACCATCAACAGCGATGTGTTCAAGGAGCGGCTGCGGCTGCTTGCCGGTCACCATTGGGAACTGCGCGACGTGCGATAAGTACCCGGTCAGCTTCCCGTCAGGCATTTCACGGGGCCCGTGCAGGCCGCTCCGGCATGGTGAGGTCGAATCCGCCCTGGAGTACCTGATGCGACTGCCTGCTTCTGCTTCCCTGCTTGCACTGGCCCTGGCTGCTGCGGCGCCCGCGCTGGCACAGGCGCCCGCCGCACTGCCTGCTCCCATCGCCGAAGGCAACACCCTGGCCACGGGGCCACGCTCGGATCTGCATGCACAGGTGCTGCTGGACCGCGCGCACTTCTCGCCGGGCCAGATCGATGGTCTGATCGGGTCCAACCAGAAACGCGCGGTGTCCGGCTTCCAGGCCGCACGCGGGCTGAAGGTCACCGGCGAGCTGGACGAGGCCACCTGGCAGGCGCTGCAGCCGGACAGCGCGCCGCCGCTGGCCAGCTATACGCTGACCGCCGAAGATGTGGCCGGCCCGTTCCAGCCCATTCCGAAGAAGCCCGCCGACCAGGCCAAGCTCAAGGCGATGGGGTTCGCCTCGGTGGGCGAAGCGTTGGGCGAGCGCTTCCATGCCGATCCCAAGCTGCTGCAGGCGCTCAACCCGGGCGTGGATCTGGGCAAGGCCGGCAGTACGATCCAGGTGCCGAACATTGCGCCGGCCGCGCTGCCGAAGGCGGCCAAGCTGGTGATCGACAAGTCCGACGCCACGCTGCGCCTGTACGATGCGGCGGGCAAGGTCTACGCGCAGTTCCCGGTCTCGTCGGGCAGCCAGCACGATCCGCTGCCGATCGGTGAGTGGAAGATCCTGGGGATCTCGCGCAATCCGCCGTTCCACTACAACCCCAAGCTGTTCTGGGACGCCAAGGCCGGTGACCGCAAGGCCACCCTGCCGCCCGGCCCGAACAACCCGGTGGGGCCGGTCTGGATCGACATTTCCAAGCCGCACTACGGCCTGCACGGCACGCCGGAACCGGGCCACGTGGGCAAGACCGAATCGCACGGCTGCGTGCGCATGACCAACTGGGACGCACTGCAGGTCGCCGACGCGGTCGACGCCTCGGTGCCTGTCGTGATGCAGGAGTAACCGACGATGCTGACGCGGCTGCTGGCAGTGGGTGTGGTGATGGGCGTGGCCGGATGGTGGTTGCTGGCCTCGGACAGCGGCGCGCCCGGGAAGGCAGAGGGACCATCAACGGGGGCGGCGCCGGTTGTGGCTGAGGGCCGGCCAGCGGCGATGGCCTCGGTTGGCATGGCTGAGGGCCGGCCAGCGGCCGGCGCTACAGGAGTATCTAACGGGGCGGCTGGCGTCGAGGGCCGGCCTGCCGCCGGGGTGAGCGGTCTGCTGCTGCCGGTGCAGGGGATTACGGCCTCGCAGCTGCAGGACACCTTTACCGACGCGCGCAGCGAGGGGCGGGTGCACGATGCGATCGACATCCTGGCCGCCGAGGGCACGCCGGTGCTGGCTGTGGCCGATGGCACCATCGAAAAGCTGTTCGACAGCGAGCGCGGCGGGCTGACCGTCTACCAGTTCGAACCGGGCGAGACGTACTGCTACTACTATGCGCACCTGCAACGCTACGCCGACGGCCTGGCCGAGAAGCAGGTGGTGAAGCGCGGTGACGTCATCGGCTATGTCGGGCATACCGGCAACGCCAGCCCCGACGCCCCGCACCTGCACTTCGAAATCCACCGGCTGGGGCCGGAGAAGCAGTGGTGGAAGGGTGAGGCGCTCAACCCCTACCCGGTGCTGCGCGGTGAGCAGGCCCTGCCCTGAACCCCGCCCGGCGGCTCCTGTCTGAACCGGCAGGGGCCGCGCGATTGGCCCGGCCGGCGCGAAGGTGCGAGAATCGCCGCCCCACCCTTGCCGGCCGCCGCATTGGCGCCGCCTCCCTGACCGAGACTACGTGAAGACCCCCGAAAGCCTGCAGGCGCTGATCGAAGACGGCGTCATCGATGAAGTGCTGCGCCCGCTCAAGAGCGGCAAGGAAGCGGCCGTGTATGTCGTTCGCAGTGGCGACGATGTGCGTTGCGCCAAGGTGTACAAGGACATGGCCCAGCGCAGCTTCCAGCAGCGCGTGCAGTACCAGGAGGGTCGCAAGGTGCGCGGCAGCCGCGAGGCCCGCGCCGTGGGCAAGGCCAGCAAGTATGGCCGCAAGCAGCAGGAAACGGCCTGGAAGAACACCGAGGTCGATGCCCTGTATCAGCTGCGCGACGCCGGCGTGCGCGTGCCCGAGCCGCATGGCTACTTCCACGGCGTGCTGGTGATGGAACTGGTCACCGATGCCGAAGGCTTCTCCGCCGCGCGCCTGGGCGAAGTGGAGCTGGACGCCGGGCAGGCGCGCCAGTTCCACCAGATCCTGGTCCGCCAGGTCGTGCTGATGCTGTGCTGCGGGCTGATCCATGGCGATCTGTCGCCCTACAACGTGCTGGTCGGCCCGGATGGCCCGGTGGTGATCGACTTCCCGCAGGTGGTCAGCGCTGGCGGCAACAACGCCGCGCGCAGCATGCTGCTGCGCGACGTCAACAACCTCACCGCCTACCTGGGCCGCTCCGCTCCGGAGCTGCTGGACACCTGGTACGGCGAAGAGATGTGGGCGCTGTTCGAGGCCGGTGAGCTGCTGCCGGACAGCCCGCTGACCGGCACGTTCGTGCATGACGAATCCACCATCGACCTGGACAGCGTGCGCCACGCGATCAATGACGCGCGGGAAGAAGCACTGATCCGCCAGCAGGGTCGGGAAGCGGCGGAACAAGACGACGATTGATCCGGGCCAGCCACGCAGCGCGTGGCTGCTCCTGCCTAGGCGTGCAGCGCCTTGGCGTGATGCGCGATGTGCTCGCCGATGAAACTGCTGATGAAGTAGTAGCTGTGGTCATAGCCCGGCTGGAGGCGCAGCTGCAGCGGGTGCCCCGTTGCGGTGCACGCTGCCTGCAGCCACTGCGGCTGCAGCTGGGTATCCAGGAACTCATCCCCACCGCCCTGATCAACCAGCAGCGGCAGCTTTTCGCCCGCCGTGACCACCAGCTCGCTGGCATCCCACTGCCCCCAGGTGCTGCGGTCCTCGCCCAGGTATGCACTGAACGCCTTCTGCCCCCATGGCACGCGGGTCGGCGCCACGATCGGCGAGAACGCCGACACGCTGCGGTAGCGGCCCGGATTGCGCAGGGCAATCACCAGCGCCCCATGGCCGCCCATCGAATGGCCACTGATGCTGCGCGCCCCGCTGGCCGGCAGGTGGGCCTCCACCAGGGCCGGCAGTTCGTCGACGATGTAGTCGTACATGCGGTAGTGCGCCGCCCACGGCTGTTCGGTGGCATTGAGGTAGAAGCCCGCGCCCTTGCCCAGGTCGTAGCCTTCCGCGTCGGCGACATCATCGCCGCGCGGGCTGGTGTCGGGCGCCACCAGGATCACGCCGTGCTCGGCTGCGTAGCGCTGCGCACCCGCCTTGGTGATGAAGTTCTGCTCGGTGCAGGTCAGCCCGCTCAGCCAGTACAGCACCGGCAGCTTCTGCGTGGCGGCCTGGGGCGGCAGGTATACCGCCACCTTCATCTCGCAGTTCAGCACTTGCGAGCGGTGCTGGTAGACGTCCTGCCAGCCGCCGAAGGCGGCGCGGTGTTCGATGCGTTCCATGGGGCTTTCCTGCCGTGATCAGTAGTGGACGACCGAACGGATCGACTTGCCTTCATGCATCAGCTCGAAGGCGTCGTTGATCTGCTCCAGTTCCATGGTGTGGGTGACGAAGGGCGCCAGCTCGATATCGCCCTTCATCGCATCTTCGACCATGCCCGGCAGCTGGCTGCGGCCCTTCACGCCACCGAATGCCGTGCCCTTCCACGAGCGGCCGGTAACCAGCTGGAACGGACGGGTGGAGATCTCCTGGCCCGACCCGGCCACGCCGATGATCACCGACTGGCCCCAGCCACGGTGCGCGCATTCCAGCGCGGCGCGCATCACGTTGACGTTGCCGATGCACTCGAAGGTGTGGTCCACGCCCCACGTGGTCATCTCCACGATGACCTGCTGGATCGGCTTGTCGAAGTCCTTCGGGTTGATGCAGTCGGTAGCGCCGAACTGCCTGGCCAGCTCGAACTTGGAGGGGTTGGTGTCGATGGCGAAGATGCGGCCGGCCTTGGCCTGGCGCGCACCCTGGATCACCGCCAGGCCGATGCCACCCAGCCCGAACACCGCCACCGAATCGCCTTCCTGCACCTTGGCGGTGTTGTGCACCGCGCCGATGCCGGTGGTCACGCCACAGCCGAGCAGGCACACGTGCTCCGGGTTCGCCTCCGGATTGATCTTTGCCAGCGAGACTTCCGCCACCACGGTGTATTCGCTGAAGGTCGAACAGCCCATGTAGTGGTAGATCGGCTGGCCGTTATAGCTGAAACGGGTGGTGCCGTCGGGCATCACGCCCTTGCCCTGGGTGGCGCGCACCGCCACGCACAGGTTGGTCTTGCCGCTGGTGCAGAACAGGCACTCACCGCATTCGGCGGTGTACAACGGAATGACGTGGTCGCCCGGCTTGACGCTGGTCACGCCCTCGCCCACTTCCACCACGATGCCCGCCCCTTCATGGCCCAGCACGGCCGGGAACAGCCCTTCCGGATCGTCGCCGGAGAGCGTGAACGCATCGGTATGGCAGACCCCGGTGTGGGTGATGCGCACCAGCACTTCGCCCTTCTGCGGCGGGGCAACGTCGATCTCGACGATCTTCAGCGGTTCGCCAGCGGCGAAGGCAACAGCGGCACGGGATTTCATCGGGAACACTCCAGGACGGTAGACAAGACAGGACAGCGCGCGGGTGGCCGCGCGCTCATTTCAGGTAGGAACGGATCAGCGCACTCATGTCGCGCACGCGCTCGGCACGCTGCGCGTCGGACTGCGCCGGTTGGCCGAACTCCTCGCGCAGGTGGGCTTCCATCACTTCGGACATCAGCCCGTTGACCGCGCCACGGATGGCGGCGATCTGCTGCAGCACCGGACCGCACTCGGCGCCGGCTTCCAGCGCGCGGTCCAGCGCATCGCATTGGCCGCGGATGCGGCGCACGCGGGCCAGGACCTTCTTCTTTTCTTCCGGGGAATGCGGCACGGCGCGGCGACCAGAGAACTATACTGGGGGATAGTATACACAGCGGCCACCGGCAATGCTGCACGACGCCATCACGGGGTCCCATGGATGCTCCCTTCATCCCCACCCCGCTCTGGAACAACGATGCCCCACGCCCCCACCTTCGTTGTCCGTGCCTTCGAGGCGACCTACACCGCTGCCGGCGCCGTGGAACGCATCCTGGCCCTGACGGCGGGCTGCGGCCAGTGCGGCACGACCTCATCCTGCGGAGCCAGCCAGCTGATCCACCTGCCCGGCGGCGCGCTGTTCCGCTGTGAGCACTGCGGTTCGCACCAGGCGATCAGCCACGCGCGGCTGGATGCCAGCGCCGCGCCGGCAGCGCTGCTGCGCGACGCCTCTCCGGCCCGCAGCGCGCCGAGGGTGACGATCCGCTTCTGAGTGGCGGCCTGCACGCGGAAGGCACAGCCTTCCGACGATGATGCCGCACTCCCCCACTGCGTTGCTTCCCGCCATGGCCAAGCCGTCAGGCTCCCGTCTCGTTGTCTATGCCGCGCTGGTCGGCAACCTGTGCATCGCCATCGCGAAATTCGTCGCTGCCGGACTCTCCGGCAGTTCGGCGATGCTCAGTGAAGGCGTGCATTCGCTGGTGGACACCACCAATGAACTCCTGCTGCTGTACGGGCTGCATCGCGCCGACAAGCAGCCCGACACCGTGCACCCGTTCGGCTACGGTCGGGAGCTGTATTTCTGGAGCTTCATCGTTGCCCTGCTGGTGTTCGCCGCCGGTGCCGGGGTCTCGGCCTATGAGGGCATCCAGCACATCCGGAACCCGGAACCGGCCACCAACCACACGGTGAGCTACGTGGTGCTGGGCATCTCCTTCCTGTTCGAGGGCGGCTCATGGTGGGTGGCGCTGCGCGAGTTCCGCGCCACCAAGGGCAAGCTCGGGTACTTCGAGGCATTCCGGCGCAGCAAGGACCCGTCCACCTTCACCGTGCTGCTGGAAGACAGTGCGGCCCTGCTGGGCCTGGCGTTCGCCGCGATCGGGCTGGCCGCCGCGCAGTGGCTGGACATGCCGGTGCTGGATGGGGTGGCCTCTCTCTGCATCGCCGGCGTACTGGCGGTCACGGCGTTCCTGCTGGCACGTGAAACCAAGGGCCTGCTGGTCGGCGAGCCGGCGCACCCCAGCGTGGCCCGACGCATCCTGGCCGTGGCCAACACCGATGCCGACCTGCGCAACGCCAATGGCGTGACCACCATGCAGATGGGGCCCGAGCAGGTGGTGGCGATGCTGAGCGCGGAGTTCGAGGACGACCGCACCACCCCGCAGATCGAGGCCTGCATCACCCGCATCGAGCAGGCGGTGAAAGCCGAATATCCCGAACTGGTCGCGCTGTTCGTCAAGCCGCAGACACCGGAGGTGTTCCGCGCACGCCGTGCCGCGCTGGGCGACCCGGGATGAAGGCTTCAGCCGCCGGCCGACCGCGGCCGCGGCGCTTTTCATGGCCTGCGCCCTCGATCAGATACTCTACCCGGCCAGCGCCGCCGCCTGCCTGCGAGACCCGTTTTGAATCTTCCCGACCCGATGGACAACCACAGCACACGCGACAGCGAGCGCGTGAAGATGGCGCTGGCCGCTGGCGCCATCGTCGGCACCTGGTTCTGGGACGTGGCCAATGACCGGCTTACCGTGGATGAAGCACTCACCCATGCGTTCGGGCTGGACCCCTCTGCCGCGCGCAACGAGCTGCGTCTGGAACAGGTGCTGTCCGGCGTCCACCCGGACGATCATGCCGGGCTGGTCGCCGCCATCCAGGACGGCCTGCAGCGGGGTGGCCGCTACGCGCACCAGTACCGCACGCGCAATGCCGACGGCCAGTACCGCTGGATCGAGGCGATTGGCCGGGTCGACCACGACGCGAGTGGTCGACCCACCGGCTTCCAGGGCGTGCTCATCGACATCGACGAGCGGCGGCAGATGGAGTCCGAGCGCGACCAGGCGCAGACCCTGCTGCGCTCGTTCGTCGAAGCCGCGCCCGGGGTGGTGTACGCCAAGGACCGGCAGGGCCGGCTGCTGATCGGCAATCGTGGGGCGACCGAGCTGATCGGCGTGCCGCCAGAGGCGTATGTGGGGCGCACCGATGCCGAGCTGCTCAATGACCCGGCGCAGGCGGCGGCGGTGATGGCGACCGACCAGCGCATCATGGCCAGCGGCCAGGCCGAGCAGCTTGAAGAAGAGATCAGCTTCCCCGACGGCCGCCGTGCCCACTGGTTGTCGACCAAGGCGCCGCTGCGCGACGCCGATGGCAACGTGGTCGGTCTGGTCGGCACCTCGCTGGACATCACCGACCGCAAGGATGCCGAAGCGCGCCACCAGGAGATCGAGGAACGCTACCGGCTGGCCGCACGCGCGACCAACGACGCGATCTGGGACTGGCGTATGGCCGATGGCCATGTGATCTGGAACGAAGCGCTGGCCAACCTGTTCGGCCATACCCTGATGGAGAGCGATGCGCAGTGGTGGCTGGATCACATCCACCCCGATGATCGCGCGCGCATCGACGCCGACATCCACGCCGTGATCGAGGGCGACGGCACCGCCTGGTACGGCGAATACCGCTTCCGCCGCGCCGACGGCAGCTACGCCGCCGTGCTGGACCGCGGCGCGGTGCTGCGCGGTCCGGCCGGCGAGCCACTGCGCATGATCGGCGCAATGCTGGACCTGACCGCACGCAGGAGTGCCGAGGCCGCGCTGGCCGAGAGCGAGGAGCGCCTGCGCTTCGCCACCGAAGCCGGCGACATGGGCTTCTGGGACGTGGACCTGGTTCACGACGTGCTGATCTGGCCGCCGCGCACCAAGGCGATGTTCGGGATATCGGCCGACGTCGAGGTGAGCATGGAGGACTTCTACCGCGGGCTGCATCCGCTTGATCGGGAGACCACTGCCGCAGCCTTTGCCGCAGCTGCTGATCCTGTGCAGCGGGCGCTCTACGACGTGGAGTACCGCACCGTCGGCAAGGAAGATGGCGTGGTGCGCTGGGTGGCCGCCAAGGGCCGGGGCCATTTCGAGGGCGAACGCTGCGTCCGCGTGGTCGGCGTGGCCATCGAAGTCACCGCGCGCAAAGCCGCCGAAGCCCGCCTGCAGGAGTTGAACGAACACCTGGAAAGCCGCGTCGCCGAAGAAGTGGCCGAGCGTACCCGGGTGGAAGACGCGCTCCGGCAGAGCCAGAAGATGGAGGCGGTGGGACAACTCACCGGCGGCATCGCGCACGATTTCAACAACATGCTGGCGGCGGTGATCGGCCCGCTGGACCTGCTTTCCCTGCGACTGGGCGACGCCGATCCGCTCATCACCCGCTACATCGACATGGCCATCGAAGGCGCCAACCGCGCCGCGCAGTTGACCCAGCGGCTGCTGGCATTCTCGCGCCAGCAGCCGCTGCAGCCGGTACCGGTGGATGCCAACCGGCTGGTGTCGGGCATGTCCGACCTGTTCGTGCATTCGCTTGGCGGCACCATCCGTCTGGAGACCCTGCTCGCGGCGGACCTGTGGCTGACCTTCGCCGATGCCAATCAGCTGGAGAACGTCATTCTCAACCTGGCGGTCAACGCGCGCGACGCGATGCCGGGGGGCGGTCGGCTGGCGGTGGAGACCGCCAACTGCACGGTCGACACGACCAGCGCCGACCTGCATCCGGACGTTCCGCACGGCGACTACATCCTGATCACCGTGGCCGACAACGGGGTCGGCATGGCGCCGGAGGTCATTGCCAAGGCGTTCGATCCCTTCTTCACCACCAAGCAGGTAGGTCAGGGCACCGGGCTGGGCCTGTCGCAGGTATATGGCTTCGTGAAGCAGTCTTCCGGGCACGTCAAACTGTGTTCGGCCATCGGCCAGGGCACTACCGTGAAGCTGTATCTGCCGCGCCTGCGGGCCGGCGTCGCCGTCGTGGATGCACCGGTTGCCGGCCTGCCCGTCGCGCCCGGTGGCGGTCGTGAGCGGGTGCTGGTAGTGGAAGACGAGCCGGCCGTGCGGCAGTTCTCGGTGGAAGCGCTCACGGCGCTGGGCTACCAGGTGCTTGCGGCCGAGGGCGCGGCGCCGGCCCTGGCGCTGCTGGATCGCCATCCGGACATCGCGCTGCTGTTCACCGATGTGGTAATGCCCGAGGTCAACGGGCGCCAGCTGGCCGATGAAGCGCTGCGCCGGCGTCCGGACCTGAAGGTGCTGTTCACCACCGGCTACAGCCGCAATGCGCTGGAGCGCGACGGGGTGATCGATCCGGGGGTGCAGGTGATCGGCAAGCCCTTCACGGTCGACACGCTGGCCACCCGCGTGCGGGCAGCGCTGGGCGAAACACGCTGACCGGCACGAACCGTCCCCATCAGCGTCCACGGCGTCCCGCGCCGCTCGCCCGCCAGGCCTCGAGCGCCGCGGCCAGCTCGGCGGAGGGTTGCAGGCCGAAGGTGCGGTGATACATGCCGGCGAAGCGTCCAAGGTCCCAGACCCCGAAGCGCGCGCAGAGGGAGGTGACCGTGTCACCGGGCGTGGCTTCGCGCAGCGCCTTGCGGACCACATGCAGCCGCTCCAGCATGTAGTACTGCTGCGGGCCCATGCCGAACATTTCATCGAAGGCCCTGCTCAGCGAACGCTGCGAGGTGCCGGCGGCCAGCAGCAGGTCGCCGATGACGGCCTCGCCGCGGATGCTCTTCTGGATATGGTCCACGCTGCGCCGGATGATGTCCTGACGCGGCACGACCGGTCTGCCGCGTGGCCGCCGCACGCTGGCAGGACTGTGCAGGACCAGGCAGCGCAGCAGGGCGTGGATGACCTGTCCACTGAAGGCGATGCGCACGCTGGGCGCGGTGAACAGCGCTGGATGCTCGCGATCGATGGCAAGCGCCCGCGTCACCATGGCAATGATGGGAGCCACTTCCCTGCGCCCGACAATGACCGGGTAGGTGCGGTCGATGTGTTCCTCGAACAGTCCCGCCACTTCCCGCGCGCGGCGTACTACCGCGTCGGCATCCAGGTCCAGCGCGATGAAGCGTGAGGCCTTTCGGGTATAGCCGTGAACCTCGCTGCCGGGTGCGTACCAGATGAACAGCTCATCCGAGGCCGGGTGGCCGTGCATGGCCGCGTCGCTGCCAGGCAGGGAGATATAGGCGCCATAGCGCCCGGCATGGCTGATGCCGCTGTAAAGCACGGGCGCGCCGTCCTGACCCAGCATCGCAATGAGTTCGCCGGCATCGAGCACGTCCAAGGTCCACTCGCCCCTGCCGGGACCGGTCACGCGCATATCGCCGTCGACGCCCGCCACCGCGTCCGCATACGCCTGGAAATCGCTGAACTTCAGCTGGACCATGGAGAGAACGTGATCCGGATGCGAGGCCACCTGTGATGGTCGCCGCAAGGCGCTGTCCACGTATCCGAACTTTCACTGTCGCGGGGCTGGTAAATCTACTTGTTACGCCTCGCCGGTCAGGACACCTGCCGGCGCAGGCGCTGCGCATCGCGTGAGGGCGGTGCACCAAACAGTCGCGCGTAGTCGCGACTGAATTGCGAGGGGCTGTCATAGCCGACCCGGAAACCCGCATTCGCCGCATCCAGGCCATCACCGACCATCAGCCGCCGTGCCTCCTGCATGCGCAGCTGCGTGCGGAAGGCCAGCGGACTCATGGCGGTCACGGCCTTGAAGTGCTCATGGAAGGTGGAACGGCTCATGCCGGCCACGCTGGCGAGTTCGTCGATCGCACAGGTGTCCCGGAAATTCGCGCGGATCCAGGCAATGGCACGGGCGATCTGGCCCTGCCGGCTGTCGGCCCGGGTCAGCGCGTACAGCGCTGCACCGCCGGGCCCGGCCAGCAGCCGGTACAGAATCTCACGCAGGGCCAGCGGCGCCAGCGCAGCGATGTCGGCCGGCGTATCCAGCAACATGACCAGGCGGGTGACGGCATCCAGCAAGGGGGCTGTCATGGCTTCCCGGCTCAGGCTCATCGCCGTCGCGTCCGTACCGGCGGGGCGAGGATGCTGCAAGGCGAGCTCGGCGAGCATGGCGGCGTCAAGGTCCAGCTGCAGGCTCAGGTACGGCTGCGCCGGGCTGGCCTCGATCACCGCGCCCATCACCGGTACACCGACCGATGCGAGCAGGTAGCTGGACGGATCGTAGTGGATGATGCTGCTTCCCAGCGTGGCACGCTTGCGCCCCTGTGCGACGAAGCAGACGGTCGGCTCGTAGATGACCGGCATCGGCAAGGTCGGTGAAGCGCAGCGGATCAGCGTCACGCCGGGCAGCGCCGTGCCGACGCTGCCGTCCTGCGGTGCGTGCCGCGCAATGGCGTCGCGGAAACGGATGAGCTCTGCCATGCAGGCCTCTTGGGGAGGGTGAAACGGAACACCATCATCGGCACAGACCGGACGATCGTGCAAGCATTCCGGAAGGCACGGCTACCGGCCCGCACGGCGGTGCGGAAACAATGGTCCTCCCGAAACGGAGACCACGCACATGACCCACACCGCTTCTCTTGATCAGTACCGCCTGCTCGGACGCTCGGGCCTTCGCGTGTCGCCGCTCTCGCTCGGCACCATGACCTTCGGCGCCGACTGGGGCTGGGGTGCGGATGCGGCCGAGGCCCAACGCATCTTCGACACCTATGTCGACCGAGGTGGCAACTTCATCGACACCTCGGTCAACTACACCAACGGCGCCGCCGAGCGCATCCTTGGCGGAATGATCAAGGCGCGGCGTCAGCAGCTGGTGATCGCCACCAAGTTCACCATGGCGCGCGATCCGGGCAACATCAATTCCGGCGGCAACCATCGGTTCAACCTGGTGCGGTCGGTGGAAACCAGCCTGGCACAGCTGGATACCGACCACATCGACCTGATGTACGTGCATGCCTGGGACTTCACCACCCGCCCGGACGAGGTGATGCGCGCCCTGGATGACCTGGTGCGCGCCGGCAAGATCCTCTACCTGGGCATCTGCAACACGCCCGCCTGGCGCGTGGCCGAAATGCAGACGCTGGCCGAGCTGCGGGGCTGGTCGCCGCTGGTGGCACTGCAGATCGAGTACAGCCTGGTCGAACGCACCGTGGAGCATGAACTGCTGCCGATGGCCGAAGCACTGGGCCTGGGGGTGTTGCCGTGGTCACCGCTGGGCGGCGGCATCCTCACCGGGAAATACAGCGCGGACGATCTGTCCGACGAAAACGGAGCCGACGTGGCCAGCAGCCGCAAGGGCGTGATCGCCTCGACCGGACACCTCAACCAGCGCTCGCTGGCGATCGCCGGGGTGGTCGGCGCCGTCGCCGCCGAGCTGGGCGTGTCGCCCTCCCAGGTGGCCATCGCCTGGACGCTGGGCCACCCGGCGGTGGTCTCGCCGATCATCGGCGCACGTACCCTGGCCCAGGCCGAAGACAATCTGGGCGCAGTCGGGGTGGTCCTCAGCGCGGAGCAGCGCGCGCGACTGGACGCGGCCAGTGAACCGGCACCGATCTTCCCGGCGCGCTTCATCGGCCGGCCGATGGCGCAGCAGCTCATCTTCGGCACCTCGACGCTGTCGGGCCGACGGTAATGCATTAACGGCGGCCCCGTGTGGACGTGGGCCGCCGTCTTCATGCAGTGAAACCGTGCGACGCGATCAGGTCGGCGCGAAGCCGCGCGTGCTCTTCTTCTCGTTCTTCTCCGCCTTCTTCTCCTTGGCGGTCTTGGCAGGTTTTTTCTTCTGCTCTTTCTGCTTGTCCAGACCCTTTGCCATTGCAGCGATCTCCCGGTTGGTGGAGACCAGCATGGCACACCCGGTACGCCAGCGGTGCCGCAGAGGCTCCCGTTGGTCAGCGGTGCCCGACCCCCTTCAGCGCAGCGGATCGGCAGGTACGCCCTCATGGGTGATGGTGACCGGCAGGATATGGCCCTGGGCGTCGAAGGCCATGCGCTCGATGGCGGTGACGCGGTGGTCGCGCGCGGTGTCCCCCAGCGGACGGCGGTGATACACGATGTACCAGTTGTCGCTGCCGGGCGCGTGGATGACCGAATGATGGCCGGCGCTGGTGGCGATCTTCGGGTCCTGCTGCAGGACCCGCCCGATGCGTTTGAAGGGCCCGGTCGGCGCATCGGCAATGGCGTAGGCCACGGAGTAGTCCGGGCCACCCCAGCCACCTTCGGACCACATGAAGTAGTAGCGCCCGTCGCGCTTGAACATCAGCGAACCCTCCACGTACTCCGGAGCGGGCGTGATTTCCTTGAACAGCGTGCCATCGGGCAGCGGCAGCACACCGCTGAAATCATCCTTGAGCCGCACGATGTTGGCGTGTTTCCAGCCGCCGTAGATCATGTACCAGGTGCCATCGTCGTCCTTGAACACGAACTGGTCGATGGGCTGCGCGCCATTGTGGAAGGTTCCGACCAGCGGCTTGCCGAGCAGGTCGCGGTACGGACCTTCGGGCCGGTCAGCCACCGCCACGCCGATGCCGCCCAGCTCGCTGTCGTTCTTGATGTCGTTGGCGGAGAAGAAGAAATAGTACCGGCCGTCCTTCTCGACGACCGATGGCGCCCACATCGCCTCCCGCGCCCACGAGATCGCCTCGGCCTTCAGCACCTCGGGGTGGCGGGTCCAGTGCACCAGGTCGGGGGAGGAAAACGCGTCGAAGGACGTCTGCTCGGCGTACTCCCGCGAGCTGGTGGGGAAAATCCAGTAGCGGTCGCCGAACACGGCCGCTTCCGGATCGGCATACCAGCCGGGCAGGATGGGATTGCCGGACAGGCCGGCCCTGGCGGCCGGCGCCGCCGGTGGTGCGGCCAAGGCCGCCGAGGACACGGCTGCGGCCAGTACCACCGCTGCCATCGTGATGCGCACCTTCATGCTTCGCCTCTCCCGGGTTGGTCGATGACCCGAGTTTAGATCGATTCAAGGCCGTTTGGCTTCACTGCCGGACGACGGCGGGCTGATAGGCTCGCGGCATGCATTCCTCACGAGGCCGCCGCATGCACCGTCCGCTCCTGGCTACCGTCATCGCGCTTTCCGCCTCGACCCTCGCCCCCGCGGCCATGGCCGCCATCCCCCAGTTCAACGGCACCTGCCCGGGGGGCATGGAGGTGCATGCCGACGACGGCGGCCCGGTGTACATCAACGGCCGCGAAACCCGGCTCAAGCGTTTCAACGACAGCTACTACGAAGCCAGCGACGACCGCGGCACCACCCTGTCGATCAACCGCACCGCCGACGGCGGAACGCAGATGTCCTATACCGGGCCAGGCAATGCCAATGGCGTGTGCAGCGTCGGCGGCGGGTCCAGTGACCGCCACGACGATCACGCCCGCCCAGAGCGCAGCGGAGACGACGACGCCCCCCGTTCGGTCACCTGTGAATCCGTGGATCAGCGCCAGGTGGAGTGCGCCATGGACACGCGCGGTGAGGTCCAGGTGGCCCGACAGCTGAGCCGGACCCGCTGCGTACGTGGCGACAACTGGGACCTCAACCGGCACTCGGTCTGGGTCAAGGACGGCTGCCGCGCCGAGTTCCGCAACGTTTCCGCAGACGACCGCGACCGCCGCGGCAGCACGTCTTCCGGCGGTGACGATCTGCTCGGCGCGTGCAACGACCGCGCCCGCGCCGACGGCACCCAGGTCACCCGGGTACCGGTGAACGGCGATGTCACCGAGCTGATCGTGGACTACCCCGACGGCCGCTACCTGTGCATGGTGCGCAACGACGGGCAGGTGCAGTCGTTGACGCAACTGCGCAAGCGTCGCTGAGCGAAGCCGCCTGCACCGTCCGCTGCCTGCGGAACTGGAGCGACACACCCGGGCCGGGCAACCGGCGTAGGATGACCCTGCCCGACCACCGGGTCTGCCCTGGAAGCCGTCATGCACATTCGATTCGACCGTCGCCACGTGCTGGTCACCGGTTCCACCAGCGGTATCGGCCTGGCGACCGCCCGCGGTTTTCTGGACGCGGGCGCCACGGTGGTCATCAACGGCCGCAGCGCCGACAGCGTCGCTCGTGGTCTGGAACGCCTGGGCAATGACCCGCGCGCGTCCGGCTTCGTCGGCGACCTGTCGCAGGCCGAGGCCTGCACGAAACTGCTGGCCGAGCACCCGGCATTCGACATCCTGATCAACAACCTGGGCATCTTTGGCCCGCAGGATTTCTTCGAGATACCGGACAGCGACTGGGAACGCTTCTTCCAGACCAACGTCATGTCCGGCGTGCGCCTGTCGCGCCAGTACGCGCCGGGCATGGTCAAGCGCGGCTGGGGGCGCATCGTCTTCATCTCGTCCGAATCGGGCATCAACATCCCCTCGGACATGATCCATTACGGCTTCACCAAGACCGCGCAGCTGGCGGTGTCGCGCGGCCTGGCCAAGCGCCTGGCGGGCACCGGCGTGACCGTCAACGCAATCCTGCCCGGCCCGACCCTGTCCGAAGGCGTGGCCGACATGCTCAAGGACGATGTCGCGCGCACCGGCGCCAGCGTGGAGCAGGTGGCCACCGACTTCGTCAAAGCGCACCGCAGCACCTCCATCATCCAGCGCGCGGCCACCGTGGACGAAGTGGCCAACATGATCCTCTACGTCAGCTCCGACCAGGCCTCGGCGACCACCGGCGCGGCACTGCGCGTGGATGGCGGGGTCGTCGATACCATCGCCTGAGCAGGCGCCAACCGCTCAGGCGCGCGGATACTCGGCGATCTCGATGAGATTCAGGTCCGGGTCGCGCACGTAAACCGAGCGGATCGGCCCGGTCGCCCCGGTCCGCGCGACCGGGCCGTCGACGATCGTTACGCCCAGCGTGCGCAGCCTGCCGATCACCTCATCCAGCGGCTGCGCGGCGATGAAGCACAGGTCCAGTGCTCCGGGCACCGGCAAGTGCGCCTTGGGCTCGAACTCATGCCCCTTCACGTGCAGATTGATTTTCTGGTTCCCGAAACGAAAGGCCTTGCGCCCCTCTCCGAAGGTCTCCAGCGCCATTCCCAGCACCTCGACGTAAAAGCGCGTGGCAGCCGCTTCGTCGGTGGTGGTCAGTACCAGATGGTCCAGGCGGTGAATCATGGCAGCCTCGGTCGCGCACAGGGAGCGGCCACGATATCGCTGATCGTCCGGCAACGCTGTGCCCGGTCTGGCGCGCCAGGTTGGTTGAGCAGCCCCTTAGGGGATGGTCCTCTGCTGGGCGCTGTACAGTGGACCTCTCGTCGCCCGCGGGTTGCTGCATGGACTTCCTGGTCAACATCGATGTGGACAACCTCGACAGCGCGATTGCGTTCTACACGCGCGCGTTCGCGCTGCAGATCGGCCGGCGCTTCGGGAAGGATGGGGTGGAACTGCTGGGCGGGCCGGCGCCGATCTACCTGCTGGTCAAACCGGCGGGCACCTCGGCCACGCCGCAGGTGCGCGACCGCCGCGATTACCGCCGGCACTGGACGCCGGTTCACCTGGACTGGGTAGTGGACGATCTGGATGCAGCCCTGGCGCGCGCCGTCGCCGCCGGCGCCCGCGTGGAGCAGGCCCCCGCAACGCACGCCTGGGGCCGGATCGCCCTGCTGGCCGACCCGTTCGGCCACGGGTTCTGCCTGCTGCAGTTTCTGGGTCGTGGCTACGACGAGATCAGCAGCGGCTGAGTCCGGCTTGCGACCGCTCTCGCCCTGCGAGCATTCGCAGGCGTAGTATCGAAGCGGGAGACATCCTGCGCATGACACGGCCAGAGGGCAGGCGCATGCAGGACATTCATGTGGTCGACGGCGACAGTGCCGAGGGTTCGCTCAGGTACGCGGTGCAGCGGTATGGCGTTCGTGGCGATGTGGTCGCGCTGCGGGACATGTTGTCGCTGGGTCCGCTGGACAGCGTGCAGCATCGGTTGTCCTTCCTGCGCACGTTGTTTCTGCCGCCAGTGGGATTCATCGATCCCGATGTCGAGGATGCCACCGCCAACATTTTCGCGCGATGGAGCGACCTGAGTGCCCGCTGCCAGATGCCGACGCGGATCATCCTGTGGACCAGTGGCAGCGGCTCGGATCATGTCCTGCTCAGAATGGCCTGTCATTTTCTACAGAGGTCGCGCGCCGCGCTCTGGCAGGTCATCGTGCCGCCGTTTGAAGGGCGATGGGAGGCAGTGGCTGCGCACCCGCCCGAAGCGCTCGCCCGCTTCGCGGCGACGGCCTCGCCACTTCCATTGCACATTGTTGGGCGGCTTGCACGCGAATACCTCCAGATCGCTGCCCGACCGGAGCCCCTTCGCGAGACCGATGCCGACGGCACGTTGCAGTACCGCCCCATCGACTGGCATGACCCGCTGCTGCTGGACGCCTGTCCGCGTCACTGGACGCGGGCCGCATGGGTCGTCGGGCAGGCGATGGGACGCTGCGACCCGCGCAACAGCCTTCCCGACATGTTCTTTGCCAGCCGGATCGGTGCGTTGGTCGAGGCGGGAAAGCTCGAAAGCCGGACGGCGCTGCCGCTGATCTTCTGGAATTGGTATGTGGAAATCCGCCGCGCTGCCTGAGTCCCGGCGCTGCATCACGCCGTCTCGCGCAGCATGTCCACGAAGGCGCGCAGTGCCGACGACATCTGGCGTTGGCGCGGGTAGTACAGCACCCAGCCGGCGAACGGTTCGCTCCAGTCTTCCAACACGGCCTGCAGGCGGCCGTCGTCCAGGAACGGACGCGCGGCATCGTCGAGAACGTAGGCCAGGCCCATGCCGTCCAGCACCGCCTGCAGGACGGTGTGCTGGTCGCCCAGGGTCAGCCGACCCGGCACGTCGATGTCCAGGGCCTGCCCGTCGCGCGCGAACTGCCACTTGTAGAGATGGCCACTGGCGAACCGGAAGCGCACGCACTCGTGTTCCACCAGCTCGCGTGGATGCCCTGGCACACCGCGCTCGCGCAGATAGCCCGGCGCGGCCACGATCAAACCGCGCAGCGGCGGCCCCAATGGCACTGCCACCATGTCTTCAGGCACGAACTCGTGCAGGCGCACTCCGGCGTCGTATCCCTTGGCGACGATATCCACCAGCCCATCATCCTGCGCCACCTCCAGCCGCACATCCGGGTGCGCGCGCAGGAAATCGGCCAGGCGCGGTCCCAGCTGCGTGTGCACTGCCGCGCGCGTCGCGTTGATCCGCAGCAGCCCGGCCGGCGCGGCACGGAAGTGGTTCATTTCCTCCAGCGCATCGTGCACTTGGCCCAGCGCGGGCTGCAGGCGGTCGAGCAGGCGCTGCCCGGCTTCGGTCAGCGCCACGCTGCGGGTGGTGCGGTGGAACAGCCCCACGCCCAGGCGTTCCTCCAGCGCACGGATCGCATAGCTCACCGCCGAGGTGGACAACGCCAGCTCCGCCCCCGCCCGGCGGAAGCTGCGGTGGCGGGCCACGGCCGCGAACGCGGCCAGGTGGGTGAGGTTGTCAGTGGCCACGATTATGCAGTCTGCCTTGATGAATCATGCCGATATATTGACTGTATACCCACGGGATGCGGGCGTATTGTAAAGCGCCTTTCCACAAATCCCAGGATATCCCCATGTCCCTCGCCCATGGCTATGCCGTGCATGACCAGACCGCGCCGCTGGTGCCGTTCTCCTTCGAGCGCCGCGCGGCAGGTCCCGACGACGTCCGCATCCAGATCCTCTACAGCGGCATCTGCCATTCCGACCTGCACCAGGCCCGCGACGACTGGGGCGGCGCGCAGTTCCCGATGGTGCCCGGCCACGAAATCATCGGCCGGGTGACCGAAGTCGGCGCCAATGTCACCCGCTTCAAGGTGGGCGACTTCGCCGGCGTGGGCTGCATGGTCGACTCCTGCCGCCACTGCGATGCCTGCGACCACGACCTGGAGCAGTATTGCGAAAAGGGCCCGACCTACACCTACAACAGCACCGAGCGTGGCAGCGACCAGCTCACCTACGGCGGCTACTCCGACCACATCGTGGTCGAACAGCGCTTCGTGGTGAAGGTCGCCGACACGCTGGACCTGAAGGCCGCCGCCCCGCTGCTGTGCGCCGGCATCACCACCTATTCCCCGCTACGTCACTGGAAGGTCGGCCCCGGCCAGAAGGTCGGCGTGATCGGCCTGGGCGGGCTCGGCCACATGGGCGTGAAGTTCGCCAAGGCGATGGGCGCCACCGTGGTGATGATCACCACCACCCCGGAAAAGGGCGCTGATGCCAAGCGCCTGGGTGCCGATGAGGTGCTGGTCTCGCGCGATCCGGCGCAGATGAAGGCCCATGCCAACAGCTTCGACTTCCTGCTCAACACCATTCCGGTCAGCCACGACACCAACCCGTACATGTCCCTGCTCAAGCGCGACGCCACCATGTGCCTGGTCGGCGTGATCACCGAACTCGATCCGCCGTTGAACGGCTCCAGCGTGATCTTCGGCCGCAAGCACGTCACCGGTTCGGCCATCGGCGGCATGGCCGAGACCCAGGAAATGATGGACTTCTGCGCCGAGCACAACATCGTCAGCGACGTCGAAGTGATCGACATCAAGACCGTCAACGAAGCCTGGGCGCGCATGGCAAAGAACGACGTGCGCTACCGCTTCGTCATCGACATGGCGACATTGGCGGCGTGAACAGAAAAAAAGCCCCGGCCTGGCCGGGGCTTTTCCGTAGTGCCGGCCGCTGGCCGGCAACTCAATAAGCGAACTGTTTGAAGACCGGGTCCACGCTCTGGTTCCACTCGCCGTGGTACAGCGCCAGCTTGCGCTCGGCCGGCGTGATCCCCGAATCCACGATCTCCTGCAGCACGTCCAGGAAGTGGCTTTCATCCTGGCCATCGGCATTGCGCGCCGCGCGGCGCTGCAGGCCCGCCACCGCGATCTTCAGTGCCTCACGCGCCAGATCGCGCACCGTACCGCCGCGGAACGGCAGGTTCAGTGCATGCCGGGGCACCCCATCGCGCAGCGCGTGCCGCTCGACCAGACTGAAGTCCTTGACCAGGTCCCACGCCGCATCCAGCGCCGCATCGTCATACAACAACCCCACCCAGAACGCCGGCAGCGCACACAGCCGCGCCCACGGACCGCCGTCGGCGCCACGCATCTCCAGATACTTCTTCAGACGCACTTCCGGGAACGCCGTGGTCATGTGGTCCGACCAGTCGCGCAACGTCGGCAGCTGGCCCGGCAGCACCGGCAGCCTGCCCTGCATGAAATCGCGGAAGCTCTGCCCGCTCGCGTCGTGGTACACCCCGTCGCGATAAGAGAAATACATCGGCACATCGAGCAGGTAGTCCACATAACGCTCGTAGCCGAAGCCGTCCTCGAACACGAAGTCGAGCATGCCGGTACGGTCGGCGTCCGTGTCCGTCCAGATATGCGAGCGGTAGCTCAGGTACCCGTTCGGCTTGCCCTCGGTGAACGGCGAATCGGCGAACAGCGCCGTGGCGATCGGCTGCAGTGCCAGCGACACCCGGAACTTCTTCACCATGTCCGCTTCGGTCGCGTAATCCAGATTGACCTGCACCGTGCAGGTGCGCGTCATCATGTCCAGACCGAGCGACCCCACCTTCGGCATGTAGTCGCGCATGATCCGGTAGCGGCCCTTCGGCATCCACGGCATTTCATCGCGCCGCCATTTCGGCTGGAAGCCCATGCCCAGGAAGCCCAGCTGCAGCTCGGCAGCCACCTGGGCCACCTCGTTGAGATGCGTACCGGTTTCCACGCAGGTCTGGTGGATGCTTTCCAGCGCCGCGCCGGACAGCTCCAGCTGCCCTGCCGGCTCCAGCGTGACCGACGCATTGTCGCGCAGCAGCGCGATGGTACGGCCGTTTTCCTGCACCGGCGCCCAGCCGAAGCGGGTCAGCCCGGTGAGCAGTGCCTCGATGCCCCGCTCGCCATCGAACGTGGGCGGGCGCAGGTCGTCCAGACGGAAGCCGAACTTCTCGTGCTCGGTGCCGATGCGCCACTGCGCCTTGGGCTTCTCGCCGGAGGCCAATGTGGCGACCAGTTCATTACGGTCGGTGATCGGCGTCTCGGCGACGTGGCTGGGGCTCGACAAGGGAGGGCTCGCAGGATTCTGGTCTGGACGGGGATGTGGGGCTCAACACCCCGCATCGCAAGGGCGCAGTATAGGGTGGCCGTTCGGCCCGTCATGCCACCGTGACGGTTTTCTGCATCCTATTGGAAACCACTTGACGCAGTGCAGGCCCCGCCCCGCCTGCCCCGAGCGCAGCGCAATGCGCATGGAATGCGTTTCTGCAACCGCCCCCGCTGCGCCCTAGACTGTCGACATGAGTCGATCCAGGCATATCGAAGTCCACCGCTCCGACCGCGTCGGCTGGCTGCGCGCCGCCGTGCTGGGCGCCAACGATGGCATCGTATCCGTGGCCGGACTGGTGGTCGGCATTGCCGCCAGCGGTGCCAGCGCCTCTACCGTACTGGCCACCGGCATCGCCGGCACGGTCGCCGGCGCGATGTCGATGGCCGCCGGCGAGTACGTATCGGTGCAGTCGCAGGCCGACACCGAACATGCCGATCTGGCGATGGAACAGCGCGAACTGCGCGAAGATCCACACAGCGAACTGGAAGAGCTGGTGGCCATTTACCACCACCGCGGCCTGACCCTCGACCTCGCCCGTCAGGTCGCCGTGCAGCTGACCGCGCACGATGCACTGGCCGCGCATGCCCGCGACGAGCTCGGCATCACCGAGGAACTGCGCGCACGACCGCTGCAGGCGGCACTGGCCTCAGCCGGCGCATTTGTCAGTGGTGCGGCGCTGCCCGTACTGACCGCCCTGCTGGCCCCGCACGACCACGTTGCGCAGATCACCACCGCCGCCACCCTGGTCGGCCTGGGCGTGACCGGCGCCCTGGCCGCCCGCGCCGGTGGCGCGCCTCCGCTGCGTGGCGCGCTGCGCGTGATGTTCTGGGGTGCACTGGCGATGGGCGCGGCCGCACTGATCGGCCAGCTGTTCGATGCTCGCCTGTGATGGGCGAGGTACGCCGGTTACGGCGCCTGCGCCGCCTCGGGAGCCGGCTTGTTCAGCCCCAGCCAGCCACCGATGATCCCGCGCGCCTCGTCCACGCCCTGGCGCGCCGGGCCGGAGAAGGTCTGCACGCTCACCGTGTCGCCAAAGGCGGACTGCAGTTCCTTGCGCACCTTCTGCAGGGCGATGCCCTGCTGGCCCCGGCCCAGCTTGTCGGCCTTGGTCAGCAGCGCATGCGCCGGCAGGCCGCGGCGGACCGCGTAGGCCAGCATCTGCCGGTCGTAGTCCTTGAGCGGGTGGCGGATGTCCATCACCACCACCAGGCCCCGCAGCGCCTCGCGGGTGCGGAAATACTGGTCGATGAAGGCCTGCCAGTGCGCCTGCAGGTCCAGCGGCACCTTGGCGTAGCCGTACCCGGGCAGGTCGACCAGCTTGGCCTCCGGGGTGACTTCAAAGAACACCAGCTGCTGCGTGCGGCCAGGGGTCTTGGAGACCCGGGCCAGGCTGTTCTGGCGGGTCAGGGCGTTGAGGGCACTGGATTTGCCGGCGTTGGAGCGGCCGGCAAAGGCCACTTCGGCCCCCACGTCGTCCGGCAATTGCCGGATATTGTGGGCCGAGAGCAGGTAATGGGCTTGTTCGAGGAGCAATGACATGGGCATAGGATCGCACGCCGCCGGTTTTGCCGCACTGCCGCGTTGACCCCGGCGTGAAACGGCATGGATAATCGGCCGATCCCCGCGTGTGCACCCTGTACACGCCAGGCCGGTCCACACGGAGCTTCCGCATGCGCCATGCTCGCGTTCTTGCCGTTTCCGCTGTTGCTGTTTCGCTGTTGGCCGCCGTCGCGGTCGCCCAGACCGCGGTGACCCCGCTGCCGGACAACACGCCGGTCAGGACGGCGTCGCTGGAGGTCGATTTCAGCAACACCACCTGGGGCGATCCCAAGGCGGGCCAGACCAAGGCCGCAGCGTGCGCGGCCTGCCACTCGGCCGACGGCAATGCCACGGTGGAGATGTACCCCAGCATTGCCGGCCAGAGCGAGCGCTATTCCTCGCTGCAGATGGCGCTGATCGCCAACGGCCAGCGCACCTCCGGTGCGTCGGCGGCGATGGTCCCGTTCGTGCAGGACCTCACCCCGCAGGACATGCGCGACATCGGGGCGTATTTCGCAACGCAGAAGGCCAGTGCCGGGCTTGCCGACGACAGCGTGGTCAGCGAAGGTCCGTACAAGGACAAGAAGTTCTACGAGATCGGCCAGCAGCTCTATCGCGGCGGCGATGCCCAGCGCGGCATTCCGGCGTGCATGGCCTGCCACGGGCCGACCGGTGCCGGCAACCCGGGCCCGGCCTACCCGCACATCGGTGGCCAGCACGCCTCCTACGTGGCGCGCCGGCTGCAGGAGTACCAGGCCGGGGTCACCCAGGAAACCGACAAGGCGCACTTCCAGATCATGGCCAGCATTGCCAAGTCGCTGACCGAGCAGGAGATCCAGGCACTGGGCAGCTACCTGCAGGGCCTGCACAACCGGGCCGACGACGTCGCCGCCGCCGCACCGCGCGCCGGCGCGGCAGCGGCACGGCAATGAGCAGGGCCGTGCGCCCGGACCTTTGACAGATGCGCCCCGCCCAGCGGCGGGGTATGTTCACCGCCACGCCGGCACTGGGCCGGCGTTGTTTTTTCCGACGGAGATGGATGTAGATGACGTTGATGCCCCGCCTGATGCTGTTGCTGCTGGCCCTGAGCCCCCTGTCGGCCCTGGCCGCGCCCGCCCCCGCCGCACTGGTGGAAGGCAAGGATTACGAGGTGATCGAGGCGCCGGGCCCATTCGCGCCGCTGGCCGGCAAGATCGAGGTGGCGGAAGTGTTCGGCTACACCTGCCCGCACTGCGCCCACTTCGAGCCGATCCTGGATGCGTGGGCGAAGAAGCTGCCCAAGGACGTGCGCTTCACCGCAATCCCGGCCGTGTTCGGCGGCTACTGGGATTCCTACGCCCGGGCCTATTACGCCGCCGACCAGCTGGGGGTGGCCAAGCGCAGCCATGTCGCCATGTTCAAGGCCCTGCATGAGGCCGGCACGTTGCCGATGCAGAACGTTTCCCCTGAGGAGCTGGCTGGCTTCTACAAGGACTACGGCGTCACCGAAGCCCAGTACACCGCCGCGCTCAAGAGCGAGGCGGTGACCCAGAAGCTTGCGGTGGCCAAGGCCTTCGCACAGCGGGTCAAGGTGGAAGGCACCCCGTCGTTGATCATCAACGGCAAGTACCGGGTCAAGGGCACCTCCTTCGAGAACATGCTCCGCAACGCCGACGCGCTGATCGCCCGCGAGCGCAGCGCCGCGAAGGCTCGCTGAATCATCACGCACCCTGCACGCGGCGCCTGTGCGGCCGCGTGTCATCATGCCCCCCTGGCTGGCGCCCGACGCGCCGGCCCCAACATGCACCTGCTGGAGACGCTTCGATGAAGACCCGTTTCGCCCTCATGCTCATGGCCCTGCTGCCCCTCCTGGCGGCCTGCAAGGCCCAGGACGGTACCGCCAACACCACCGCCCCGACCGAACCGGCAACTACCGAAGCGCCGGCCGCCGCCAGCCCGGACACGACCGCCGCCAGCGGCGAAACCGCTGCCGCCGAACAGGCCGCCGCCGAAGCCGCCACCCAGGCGCCGGCCGACACTGCGGCGCCGGCACCGTCGCCGGCCAGCGCATCCGCCCCGGTCGGTCCGGCCCCGGTGGAGGGCACCGACTACCTGGTCATCGCCAATGGCAAGCCGTTCCAGCCGGCCACCGGCAAGATTGAAGTCGCCGAGGTCTTCGGCTTCGTCTGCCCGGCCTGCGCCGCGTTCCAGCCGCTGATCGGGCCGTGGAAGGCCGGCCTGCCGAGCGACGTCAACTTCGTCTACGTGCCGGCGATGTTCGGTGGCACCTGGGACAACTACGCCAAGGCGTTCTACGCCGCGCAGGCGCTGGGCCTGGAAGACAAGACCCATGATGCGCTGTACCACGCCATCCACGTCGAAAAGACCCTGAAGGGCGAGCGCGGGCTTGATCCGGTGGAAGACATCGCGGCCTTCTACGCCAAGTACGGCGCTGACCAGAAGCAGTTCCTTGCCGCCATGTCGAGCTTCAGCGTGACCGGCCAGACCACCAAGGCCAAGAAGTTCGCGCAGGACTCCCAGATCCAGGGCACCCCGTCGGTGATCGTCAACGGCAAGTACCTGGTCAAGGGCAAGAGCTTCCCCGACATGCTGCGCATCGCCGATCACCTGATCGCGCGCGAGCGCGCCGCCAAGGGCAACTGAGTTCCCAAGAGCCTGCACCTGTCGTGACTTCCCCCAACACGCGGACCCTGCGCCTGCTCACGGCCAACATCCAGGCCGGTTCGAGCACCCGCCGCTACAGCGACTATGTGACCCGCAGCTGGTCGCATGCGCTGCCGGCGGGGCGCAAGCGGACCAGCCTGGACGCCATCGCCCAGCTGGCCCGCGGCCATGACATCGTCGGCCTGCAGGAGGCCGACCCCGGCAGCCTGCGCTCGGGCTTCACCAACCAGACCCACTATCTGGCCGAGCGTGCCGGGTTCAATTACTGGAGCCACCAGCCCAACCGCCGGATGGGCGGGGTGGCCTCCAGTGCCAATGGTCTGTTGAGCCGGCTCGAGCCGGTGGAAGTGCAGGACCACGCCCTGCCCGGCCGGATCGGCGGGCGCGGCGTGCTGCTGGCCAAGTTCGGCGAAGGCGCCGACGGGTTGGCGGTGGCGGTGGCGCATCTGTCGCTGGGGACCAATTCGCGAGTGTCGCAGCTGGCCTTCATTGCCGACCTGCTTTCCGACCATCCCAACGCGGTGCTGATGGGCGATTTCAACTGCCTGGCCGAGCGCCCGGAAATGCAGGTGCTGTACCAGAAGACCACCCTGCAGCCTCCGGGCTGCGCGGTGCCCACCTTCCCCAGCTGGCGCCCGGACCGGGCCATCGACCACATTCTGCTCAGCAACCGCCTGCAGCAGCGCAGTGCCGAAGCCGTCCCGGCCGCGTTCTCCGACCACCTGGCACTGGCCATGGAAATCGACGTGCCCAGCGCCGCCCTGCGCTGATCGCGACAGCGTAAACAGCCTGTCCACAGCGCGTATGCGCTAATGCATGGGGTCTGCCGGCAACGGCACCGTGAGCCCCTTCATCCATGAGCATCGTGGAGACACCTCACAGCGAGGTGCGCACGCTTCGACCCGTCTTCCTGCTTGCCGCCGCGATTGTGGCGGCATTCGCCGTTCTGGTCACCGCGTTTCCCATTTCCGCCGGCGTGCTGCTGCTCGAAGCGCAGACCTGGGCGTCGCGCAATGTCGGCTGGTACTACCTGCTGGCGATGACCCTGTACCTGGTGTTCGTGGTCGGCGTGGCGCTGTCCGGCTACGGCCAGGTCAAGCTGGGCGCGGACCATGACGAGCCGGAGTTCAGTTATCTGTCCTGGGCCGGCATGCTGTTTGCCGCCGGCATCAGCATCACCCTGTTCTTCTTCTGCGTGTCCGAACCGCTTACCCACTACCTGCAACCGCCGCAGGGCGGTGTCGGCGGCGGCGAAGCCGGCGCGCGCCAGGCGATGCAGCTGCTGTTCCTGCATTGGGGCCTGCATGGCTGGGGGGTGTTCGCGCTGGCGGCGATGGCACTGGCCTACTTTGCCTACCGCCACAACCTGCCACTGGCGCTGCGCTCGGCGCTGTACCCGCTGATCGGCAAACGCATCAACGGCCCCATCGGCTACACCGTGGATGCGCTGGGTATTGTCGCCACGGTGTTCGGCATCGGCGCGGACATGGGCTTTGGCGTGCTGCACCTCAATGCCGGCCTCACTACCCTGCTGCCGATCCCGCACGCGCCCTGGGTGCAGGTGGCGCTGATCGTGCTGATGATGGGCGCGGCGATCACAGTGGCGGTGTCCGGCGTGGAAAAAGGCGTGCGCTGGATGTCGGACATCAACATGCTGCTGGCCATCGCACTGCTGCTGTTCATGCTGTTCGCCGGCCCCACCCAGTACCTGCTGTCGACCCTGATGCAGAACCTGGGCGACTATTTGGGCAACGTGGTCGGCAAGAGCTTCGACGTGTACGCATACGGCGGCCGCGCGGACTGGCTGGGCAACTGGACCGTCTTCTACTGGGCATGGTGGATCGGCTGGGCGCCGTTCGTCGGGCTCTTCATCGCACGCATTTCCCGCGGCCGCACCATCCGCGAGTTCGTGTTCGGCGTGCTGCTGATCCCGCTGGGATTCACCCTGGCGTGGCTGTCGATCTTCGGCAACAGCGCGCTGGACCAGGTGCTGCACCATGGCCAGGAGCAGCTGGCGCAGATGGCGGTGGATGATCCGCCGACGGTGCTGTACGCGCTGCTGGACAGCTACCCGTGGAGCCGTGCGGTGATCACGGTGACGGTGATCGTCAGCTTCATCTTCTTCGTGACCTCGGCCGACTCCGGCACGGTGGTGCTGTCCACCCTGTCCTCGCATGGCGGTGCGCCCGAAGACGACGGCCCCCGCTGGTTGCGGGTGTTCTGGGGCGTCATGACCGCGCTGGTCACTGCCGGGCTGCTGCTGGCCGGCAGCATGGATGCGCTCAAATCGGCGGTGGTGCTGGCGTCGCTGCCGTTCTCGGTGGTTCTGCTGCTGATGATCTGGGGATTGACCCGCGCGTTGGCTGAGGAATCGCAGCGCAGGAAGGCGTCGCAGTACTCGCCGATTCCGGTGGTCGGACAGTCGCGGCACCAGCGTGGGTGGCGCCAGCGCATTACCCAGGCGGTGCACTTTCCGGCTCGCGACGAGGTCTACCGCTTCATGGACAGCGAAGTGCGTCCGGCACTGGACGCCGTGGCCGCACAGCTTCGGGAAAAGGGACTTAACGTGGAAACCCGCTTCGAGCCGGGCGACATGCAGCTCACCGTGGATCACGGCGAGCAGCAGGTCTTTACCTACCAGGTGGTGATGAAGGGTTACCTCACCCCGTCCTTCGCTGCGCAGCGCTTCCGCAACCAGCGCTATTACCGCGCCGAAGTCCACCTCTATGAAGGTGGGCAGGATTACGAGCTGGTCGGCTACAGCCGCCAGCAGATCATCAACGACATCATCGACCAGTACGAGCGCCACCTGCAGTTCCTGCATCTGACCCGTTGACCCGCTGGTCTCCCGACGCAAAGGAGTCATCGCCATGCCTACCCTCCCCGACCAGCTGCTCTACATCGGCGGCCGCCATGTGCCCTCGCAGGGCAACCGCACCTTCGAGGTGGTCAACCCCGCCAACGGCGAGGTGCTGGCCAAGGTGCACAGCGCCAACAGCGACGACCTGGATGCTGCCGTGGAGGCCGCTCACGCAGGCCAGAAAGCCTGGGCCGCGCTGACCACGGTGGAACGCTCGCGCATCCTGCTGCGCGCGGTGGCGCTGCTGCGGGAACGCAACGACGAACTTGCCGAACTGGAAAGCCGCAACACCGGCAAGCCGCTGAGCGAGACCCGCAGCGTGGACATCGCGACCGGTGCCGACGTGCTGGAGTACTACGCCGGCGTGATGCACGGGCTGGAAGGCAGCCAGGTGCCGCTGCGCGAGGGCAGTTTCTTCTACACCCGGCAGGAACCGCTGGGTGTGGTCGGGGCGATCGGTGCCTGGAACTACCCGATCCAGATCGCGCTGTGGAAGGCGGCACCGGCGCTGGCCGCCGGCAACGCAATGATCTTCAAACCCAGCGAGGTCACCCCGCTGACGGCACTCAAGCTGGCCGAGCTGTTCACTGAAGCCGGGTTGCCCGACGGCGTGTTCAACGTGCTGCCCGGCGACGGCGCCGGCGTGGGCACCGCACTCACCGAACACCCGGGCATCGAGAAGATCAGCTTCACCGGCGGCACCGCCACCGGGCGCAAGGTGATGGCCAGCGCCTCCAGTTCAACGCTCAAGGAGGTCACCATGGAGCTGGGTGGCAAGTCGCCGTTGATCATCTGCGCCGACGCCGACATCGACCTTGCCGCCGACGTGGCGATGATGGCCAACTTCTACAGCTCCGGCCAGGTCTGCACCAACGGTACCCGCGTGTTCGTGCCGCACATGCTGCTGGCCGATGTCGAGCAGGCATTGCGCGAGCGGGTGGCGCGTATCCGCATTGGCGATCCGCTCGATGAGACTTCCAATTTCGGCCCGCTGGTCAGCGCCGCGCACATGCGCCGGGTGCTGGCGCATATCGACAGCGGCAACGCCGAAGGCGCCCGCCTGGTGTGCGGCGGCGAGCGGCTCACCGACGGCGCGCTGGGCAAGGGCTGCTACGTCGCCCCGACCATCTTCAGCGACTGCCGCGACGACATGACCATCGTGCGCGAAGAAATCTTCGGGCCGGTGCTCAGCCTGCTTTCGTATGAGGATGAAGCCGAAGCCGTGCGTCGCGCCAATGCCACTGAATACGGACTGGCCGCCGGCGTGGTGACTGCCGACCTGAGCCGGGCGCACCGGCTGATCCATCAGCTGGAGGCTGGCATCTGCTGGGTCAACTGCTGGGGCGAATCGCCCGCGACGATGCCGGTGGGCGGCTACAAGCAGTCCGGCGTGGGCCGCGAGAACGGCCTGGCCACACTGCGCGCCTACACCCGCACCAAATCCATCCAGATCGAACTGGACCGCTACGCGTCGGTGTTCTGAACCGGCCTGATCAGGAGACCCGCGATGAAGCGCGACTACGACTACATCATCATTGGCGCCGGTTCGGCCGGCAATACACTGGCCGCACGCCTGACCGAGGACACCGGCGTCAGCGTGCTGCTGCTCGAAGCCGGTGGCCCGGACTACCGCCTCGACTTCCGCACCCAGATGCCGGCCGCGTTGGCGTACCCGCTGCAGGGCCGGCGCTACAACTGGGCCTACGAGACCGAGCCGGAACCGCATATGGACAACCGGCGCATGGAATGCGGGCGCGGCAAGGGGCTGGGCGGTTCCTCGCTGATCAACGGCATGTGCTACATCCGCGGCAACGCGCTGGACTTCGACCAGTGGGCCACGTTCGACGGCCTGGAGGACTGGAGTTACCTGGACGTGCTGCCCTACTTCCGCAAGGCCGAGACCCGCGACATCGGCCCCGATGACTACCACGGCGGTGACGGCCCGGTCAGCGTGGCCACGCCGAAGAACGACAACAACGTGCTGTTCCACGCCATGGTCGAGGCCGGCGTGCAGGCGGGCTACCCGCGCACCGACGACCTCAACGGCTATCAGCAGGAAGGTTTCGGGCCGATGGACCGCACCGTGACCCCACGCGGGCGCCGCTCCAGCACCGCGCGCGGTTACCTGGACATGGCCAAGGGCCGGCCCGGGCTGGAGATCGTCACCCATGCCACCACCGACCGCATCCTGTTCGCTGGCAAACGCGCCGTGGGCGTGCGCTACCTGACCGGCAGCAGCGCCGAGCCGATCGATGCGCAGGCACGCCGCGAAGTGCTGCTGTGCGCCGGCGCGATCGCCTCACCGCAGATCCTGCAGCGCTCGGGCGTGGGCGCGCCGGCGCTGCTGTCGGCACTGGGGGTACCGCTGGTGCACGACCTGCCCGGGGTGGGCGAGAACCTGCAGGACCATCTGGAGGTCTACATGCAGTACGCCTGCACCAAGCCGGTGTCGCTGTACCCGGCGCTGCAGTGGTGGAACCAGCCGGCGATCGGCGCGGAGTGGCTGTTTGCCGGCACCGGGATCGGGGCCAGCAACCAGTTCGAAGCCGGCGGGTTCATCCGCACCCGCGACGAATTCGAATGGCCCAACATCCAGTACCACTTCCTGCCGGTGGCCATCAATTACAACGGCACAAATGCGGTGAAGGAGCACGGTTTCCAGGCGCATGTGGGCTCGATGCGCACGCCCAGCCGCGGCCGCGTGCATGCGCGCTCGCGGGACCCGCACCAGCACCCGTCCATCCTGTTCAACTACCAGTCCACCGACCAGGACTGGCAGGAGTTCCGCGACGCCATCCGGATCACCCGCGAGATCATTGCCCAGCCTGCACTGGACGCATACCGCGGGCGCGAGATCAGCCCCGGTGCGGACTGCCGTACCGATGCCGAGCTGGATGCCTTCGTGCGGGCGCGCGCGGAGACCGCCTACCACCCGTCGTGTTCATGCGCGATGGGCACCGACGCACTGAGCGTGGTGGACGGCCAGGGCCGCGTACACGGCATGCAGGGCCTGCGCGTGGTGGACGCCTCGATCATGCCGCGCATCATCACCGGCAACCTCAACGCCACCACGATCATGATCGCCGAGAAGATCGCCGACCGCATCCGCGGCCGCGCGCCGCTGCCACGCAGTACGGCCAGCTACTACGTTGCAGGCAACGCCCCGGTAAGACGGTAGCGCAGGGCTCCGCGCGGCTGCGCGGTTCCCGGCACCGGACACGACCGGGAACATCGCGGCACTACGGGATGACTTCCACGGGCGCCCGCTTCACCGTCATCGTGCTCCCCACCGATGCAATCACCGTGCACGCGATTGCGCCCCACTGCAGCGGGGTGAGGTGCTCGGCCAGCAGGCCCATCGCCAGCAGCGCGGCGACCGCAGGTTCCATGCTGACCAGGATGCCGAAGGTTTCCTTCGGCAGCCGCTTCAACGCCACCATTTCCAGTGAGATCGGAATCGCGCTGGAGACCACCGCGACCCCCAGCCCGAACAGCAGCAGGGCCGGATCCAGCAACGCCATGCCTGCGTGCGCCACACCGACCGGCACCACCACCATGGCGGCGGCGCACATCCCCAGCGACACTGTGTGTCCGGCAGGCAGGTGCCCGGCGCGCTTGCCGAAGATGATGTACAGGGCCCAGCACACCGCTGCGCCCAGCGCGAACAGCACGCCGCCCAGGTCCAACGGCGCGCCGTGGCCCAAGGGCAGCAGCATCAGCAGGCCCGCTACCGCGCAGCCTACCCAGATGAAGTCGACCGGCCGCCGCGATGACCACATCGCCACCGCCAGCGGCCCGCAGAATTCGATCGCCACCGCGATCCCGAACGGGATGGTGCGCAGCGCCATATAGAACAGCAGGTTCATTGCGCCCAGGCTGATGCCGTAGCGCAGGATCGCACCGGCGTCGGCGCGCTTGGTGGTCCAGCGCCAGGGCCGGAATACCGCCAGCAGCACCAGCGCGGAAAAGCCCACGCGCAGCGCACTGGTGCCCTGCGCGCCGATCATCGGGAACAGCTGCTTGGCGAACGAGGTCCCCACTGCCAGCGCGGTGACCGACGCGAGCAGCGCCAGCACGGGAAGCAGGGTGGAACGGTGCGAAGTAGGCATGGCGCGAGAATACGCGTGCGCCCGCTCCGGCAGAAGAGCCATTAACGTAGCGACACCCCATCGGGTTCCCGCGCACCGACACGCGCGTGTCGCTAGCCTTTCACCGCCGCCTCGATCCTGGCCACGTCGATCTTGCGCATGGTCATCATCGCCTCGAATGCACGCTTGGCCACGGCCGGATCGCTGCTGTTGAACGCCTCGGTCAGCACGCGCGGGGTGATCTGCCAGGACAACCCCCATTTGTCCTTGCACCAGCCGCAATCGCTTTCCTGGCCGCCGTTGCCGACGATGGCATTCCACAGCCGGTCGGTCTCTTCCTGATCGTCCGTGGCGATCTGGAACGAGAACGCCTCGCTGTGTTTGAACGCCGGGCCACCGTTCAAGCCGATGCAGGGAATGCCGACCACGGTGAATTCCACGGTCAGCACGTCGCCCTTCTTCCCCGACGGAAAATCCGCCGGCGCGCGGTGCACGGCCTGGACCGAACTGTCGGGGAAGGTAGCGGCATAGAAGGCCGACGCCTCTTCGGCGGTGCCGTCATACCAGAGGCACAGAGTGTTCTTGGCGATCATGGGAGCGTTCCTTGGTCTGGCCGGGGGCCCGGTGCGCCCACGGTAGGCGTGCGTCCGTTAAGCCCAGGTCGGTCAGGCGGCAGCACCAAGCGGTGACCCGCCCATATCTCCGGCCGGGACGCAACGTCCGCCGTGACCAGCCCCCTGCGACCGGTAGACATTGCGGATGGGACTGATTCGCATTACCATACCGCGATCACGTTTGCGCCAGGGAGGCGCGACGCCGATCAGTTGCCAACGCCCGTGCCGGCTTTCGCGGCACACGACAGTCGACTACTGCCCCCACTTGTCCGCTGCGCCCGGCATCCGAGGATCGTCGCCTGGTGCGCGCCGCCGCCCAGGAAACGCTGATGACCCGTAGTCCCGCTTCGCCGTCCCGCCCCTTGCCGCAAGGCCGCCTGCCGCAGGCGCTGCTGATCGCGCTGGCCGCCGTCGCCGCCGCGCCCGCCTTCGCCGAGGACGCGGCGACCGATGCCACCACGCTGGACAAGATCGTGGTCAAGGGCGAGCGCGCCGAAGGCTACTCCGTGCGCCGCACCTCGGCCGGCACCCGCTTCGACCTGGCGCCGCGCGAAATCCCGCAGTCGGTCAGCATCATCAGCCACCAGCGCATCGAGGACCAGAACCTCGACGACATCATCGACGTGCTGGCCAACACCACCGGCGTGAGCAGCACCCAGTCCGACACCGAGCGCACCGAGTTCTACGCGCGCGGGTTCTACATCGACAGCTACCAGTACGACAACCTGCCCACCCAGATGGTGCAGAACTGGAGCTACGGCGATTCCGGCCTCGACCTGGCCCTGTACGACCGCGTTGAAGTGGTCCGCGGCGCCACCGGCCTGCTGACCGGCGCGGGCAATCCGTCGGCGTCGGTCAACCTGATCCGCAAGCACGCCGACAGCGCCGAGCTGACCGGCAGCGTGTCGGTCAACGTGGGCAGCTGGGGTCGCACCCGCTCCACCGTGGACGTGACCACCCCGCTCAACGCCAGCGGCTCGGTGCGCGCGCGCGTGATCGGCAGCTACCTGGACACCGAATCGCAGATGGACCGCTACGACCAGCACAAGACCCTGGGCTATGCGGTGATCGACGCCGACCTGACCCCGGACACGCAGCTGAGCGTGGGCTACGACTACCAGCAGAAGCGCGCCAACGGCGTGACCTGGGGTGGCTTCCCGATGCTGTTCTCCGACGGTTCGCCGACCCCGTTCGACGAATCGTTCAGCGCCAACCCGCGCTGGACCTACTGGGATACCACCAGCAAGCGCCTGTTCGCCACGCTGGAGCACGGCTTCGCCAACGACTGGAAGGTCCGCCTTGGCGCTACGCACGACGAGACCAAGGCCGACGACAAGTTGTTCTACCCGGCCTACAACGACTGGACCACGGGCGCGTCGCTGCTCGACCCGGTCACCGGCGCCGGCGTCACCCCCTCGGCCGGCTTCTACAACACCGAGCGCAAGGTCGATGCGGTGGACGGCTACGTGGAAGGTCCGTTCCAGCTGTTCGGCCGCGAACACCAGGTCATGGCCGGGCTGAGCTACAACAAGCGTGACTACGCCAACTATGGCGACTACCAGGGCGGCTGGGCACCGCTCGACAACTACCTGGGGGGCGTTGCCGATTTCCCGGAACCCAACTGGCTGGATACGCTGCCGCTGCAGAGCGAAGGCACCATCACCCAGAAGGCCGGCTACGCCGCCACCCGTCTGTCGCTGGCCGATCCGCTCAAGCTGATCCTCGGCGCGCGTTACACCGACTGGAAGAGCGAAGGCGAAGGCGCCGATCGTTCGCACAAGGTCACCACGCCGTACGCTGGTCTGGTGTGCGACCTCAATGACACCTGGTCGACCTACGCCGCCTATACCGAGATCTTCCAGCCGCAGACGCTGAAGCAGCAGGACGGCAGCTACCTGGATCCGGTCGACGGCAAAAGCTACGAGGTGGGCGTCAAGGCCGCGTGGTTCGACAACCGCCTCAACGCGTCGCTCGCCGTGTTCCGCATCGAGCAGGACAACGTCGGCCAGGCCACCACCATTCCGGTGCAGGGCAGCGAGAACGAGTTCGCCTACATCGCCGCGCGCGGCACGGTGAGCCGTGGCTTCGAGCTGGAACTGAACGGTGAACTTGCCGCCGGCTGGAATGTCACCTTCGGTGCCTCGCGCTACGTGGCCAAGGACATCAATGGCGCCGACATCAACACCAACCTGCCGCAGACCACCATCAAGCTGTTCACCAGCTACACCCCGCAGTCGCTGGATTCGCTGACCATCGGTGGCGGCGCGAACTGGCAGAACGGCATCTACTACCCGGTACCGGCCTATGGCCGTATCGAGCAGGGCAGCTACGCGCTGGTGAGCGCGTTCGTGCGCTACCGCCTGGCGCCGCAGTTCAGCGTGCAGGCCAACCTCAACAACCTGCTGGACAAGAAGTACTTCTCGCAGATCAACGGTTACGGTGCCTTCGGCGACGGTCGCAACGGCCAGATCACCTTCACCTGGTCGTTCTGAGGCGTCACCCGACCGCTGGTCGGGTGACCCCCAGGAAAGTAGAAAGCCGGGCAATGCCCGGCTTTCTGTTGCGCGTCAGAACCGCAGGTCCGCCCGCACGTACCAGTAGCGCCCACGCGGGATGTCGTAGGTGGAGGCGTCGTAGCCGTTGAGCGAGCACGACAGGCAGATCGGCGGGTCCTTGTCGAACGCATTGTTCAGGCCGGCGCTGAGCTGCAGGCCCTTCATCCAATCGAATTTGTAGCCCACCTGGAAGTCGTTGTAGGTGGTGGCCGCCAGTTCGTTGGTCCCCGCGGTCTGGTCGCTGCAGACCGGGAACGCCGCCGCATCGCCGCATTGCTCGGTGAGCTTGGAGATGTGCCGCACCGTCCACGATGCATTCCAGTTGCCCAGGTTCCAGCTCAGGGAGGCATTGCTGGTCCATTCCGGGATGGAGCTGTCGGTGACTTCCACGCCCGGTTCCTGCGGCTGGCGTTGCCCCGCCGCACCGACCGCCTCATAGCGCCCGACGAAGGTGTTCTGCCAGCCGATCTTGAACTGACCGATATCGCTCTGCGGCAGCGTCCAGAACAGGTCCACGTCCCAGCCATCGGTCTTGATCGAGCCCAGGTTGGTGAGGCGGTTGTTGAAACCACTGACCGCACCGGTGGAGGCGCGGGTGATGCCGCCGCAGTACAGCGGGTCCAGCGTATCCACGCACAGGTCGAGCTGGGTCTGCGCATTGATCGCCTGGATCGCGCCTTCGATGGTGTGACGGTAGAAGGTCACTTCCACGTCGAAGCGCTCGGACCACGACGCATCACTGCCGAACCAGGGGCTCCAGACGAAGCCGGCGGTGAAGCTGCGCGAGGTCTCCGGGTCCAGCTGGTCGTTGCCGCCGGTGGTCACCGAGATCTGCGAGTTGGCCTGCTGGAAGCCGGCCGGTACGCCCAGCGCGGCGCAGTTGGCGGCGCTGCCACGCGGCGGCGTGCCGCCCAGGCCCACCGAGCAGGGATCGAACAGCTGCAGGTCGGCACGCGCGGCCGAGCCGTACAGTTCACCGATCGACGGCGCGCGGAAGCCTTCGGCGTAGCTGGTGCGCAGCACGAAGTCGTTGCTCAGCTGCCAGCGCAGGCCGTACTTGGGCACGAACTCGCCACCGAAGGTGGAGTAGTCCGAGTAACGACCCGCCACGTTGAAGTCCAGCCGCTCACCGCGGTCGGACCGGGCGTAGATCGGCACCGCCAGTTCCAGATAGGCCTCGTTGACGTCGTAGGAGCCGGACGTGGGCAGTGAGGGCACGCCGTTGTAATGCCCGGCCACGGTAATCGGATCGGGCTGGTATTCGCCTTCGTACTTGCGGTACTCGTAACCGGTGGCGAACGAGACGGGGCCGGCCGGCAGGGTGAACAGATCGCTGCTGAGGTTGGCGGTGAACAGGGTCAGTTCGTTCTGGCTGCGGTCGTGCACCACCGGCTGGATCCAGTCCAGCATGGGCTGGGTGATGGTGCCGGGACCGCCGAAGATGTTGAGCGGCACGCAACCGGGCGTGGCCGCGCACACCGCCGGGTCGCCCAGGGCGATGTTGGCGTTGTAGATGTTGTAGCTGCCGTAGTTGGTCTGCTCGGCCTTGTTCTTGCTGTACATGCCGTTGACGTCCCACGACCAGCTGCGGTCGGCCGTCTCGAACAGGCCGGTGAGACCGGTGGCGAAGTAGGTGGTATTGACCTCCTGTTCGAAGATGCGCGGGCCGCCCTCGACCGGACGGCGGCCGATCATGCTCAAGTTGCTCGACGAATCCAGGTCGAAGCCGAACGGGTTGTACGGGTTCAGTGCCGAGATCACGATGTTGTCGGCCAGCGGGTTGCCGGTGGCGCCGTCGGGGCCGAAGAACAGCGGCTCGGGTCCGGCCTGGTTGGTCGACTCACGGCGGTTGGCCAGTGCCTTGATGTACCACTGCACGTCATCGCTGATGTCGAAGCGGAACTGGCCGAAGATGCCCTTGCGCTCGGATGGGGTGAGCAGCAGGTTGTATTCGGCGAAGTTGAAGCGATCGGCCGTGGCAAAGCAGTGATAGTCGTCGGTGCGGTCGCAGCCCCCCACCCCGTTGAAGGTCGGATTGGTGACTCCGCTGTTGGGCGTGATGTTGTAGTCGATGCCGGTGTTCGGATCGGTGAACATGAAGCGCCCGGTGGGCGTCGCCGAACTACCGAACGACAGGCCGGTGCCTGGAATCGGATACCGCGACTGTTCGCGCGTGCTGGCTTTCACGTCGTCCTGTTTGGTCCAGCTCGCCCCCAGGAACAGGGTGTAGCGGTCGCCGCTGGTGCCCCAGGCCAGGTCCACGCCCTTCTGGGTGCCGTCGCCCTTGGTGTATTCGCCGTAGTTCAGGGTGACCTGGCCCCCGTCGAATTCGCGACGGGTGATGATGTTGACCACGCCGGCAATCGCGTCCGAGCCGTACAGCGACGAGGCGCCGTCCTCAAGCACTTCGATGCGCTCGACGATGGCAAGTGGAATGGTATTGAGGTCGGTCGCCGCGCCCACGCCGGACGCGGAAGATTCGTTGACCCAGCGGATGCCGTCGACCAGCACCAGCACGCGCTTGGCCCCCAGGTGGCGCAGGTCGACCTGGGCCGAACCGGCACCGACACCGCTGCCGTCGGGCGGGAAGCCGAAGTTGCCGGAGGAGTTGAACTTGGCATTGAGCGCCGAACCCGAGCCGGTGAGCTGCTGGAGCACTTCGCCGATGGAGTTCAGGCCGGTCCGTTCGATCTCGCTGCGGGTGAGGGTCTGGATCGGCACCTGGCCTTCGACCTCGGCCCGCTTGATGCGGGTGCCGGTGACTTCCACCCGGTCCAGGTCGGTTGTGGTACGCGGGGTGTCCTGCGCGGTGGCAAGGGCGGGGACGGACAGCAGGCACAGCGCTACGGCAGCCGCCAACGGGCGGTAATGCAGGTTGTTCATTCGCTCTCTCTCCAAAGGAATGGCTAGCTGGGACCGCCGTCGCCTCCCCCTTGAAGCGCGGCAGCGTCTCCTTTGTAAACAACCTGTAAAGATGAAGGCGTGATGAAATCGTCGCTTTGCCCAGGTGAATACGAAAACGGCATCGGGCGGCGCTTTCGAACAGACGAACGGCGATTGAGGTCACCAATTCCGAACGTTTACGCAACCACCCGTATGGTTGAAGGTGACCACTCGCACCACTGCGGGTGCCGTTCACTCTTGAGTCGGGTTGCCAACACCGGCGTTCACCCCTGCCCGCTATCCTTTCGGCATGAACCGACTCCCCCTCCTGATCCTCAGTTCCGCCACCCTGCTTGCCTGCACCGGAATGGGCGCCGACGCGGACGCCCAGAGCCTGGATGCCCAGCGCGCGCAGATGAAGGCGGCCATCGAGAATGCCGAGCGCGGCCAGTTCGATGCCGCGCAGGCGGCAGCCCTGAGCCGCCACCCGCTGTATGGCTGGCTGGAGTACGCCAACCTGCGCCGTACCATCGACACGGTCAGCACCGCGCAGGCCCAGGACTTCCTCAAGCGCTACAACGGCCAGGCCGTGGCCAGCAGCTTCCGCAGCGTGTGGCTGCCGGCGGTGGCGCGCCGCCAGGACTGGCCGACCCTGCTGGCCAACTGGGCGCCGACCGACAACGTCGGGCTGCGCTGCGCGCAGCTCAATGCACGCCAGGCCACCGGCAAGGCGGACGCGCAGTGGGTCAGCGACGCCCAGGCGATCTGGCGCAGCACCGGCAAGTCGCTCCCGGATGCGTGCGATCCGGTGTTCGCCGTGCTCGATGCCAAGGGTGGGATGAGCGCGGAGCTGCGCTGGGAACGCATCGATGCCGCGGCCGACGCGCAGGAGCCGGCGGTGATGCGCAGCGCCGCGCGCGGCTTGCCGGCCGCTGACCTGGCGCTGGCCAATACCTATGCCGCCTTCGTCGACAAGCCCAATGCCAGCGCCCTGAACTGGCCGCGCAACGAACGCAGCCGGCGCATCGCCACCGACGGCCTGTCCAAACTGGCCAAGGCCGACCCCGACGCCACCGAACAGCAGTTGCCGCAGTACGCCAACGCGCTGCAGCTGAGCCCCGCCCAGCAGGCAGCGGTGAAGTACCAGATCGCGTTGTGGACGGTGGCGTCCTATGGCCCGGATTCGGCCCGCCGGCTCAACGCGGTGCCGGATTCAGCCTATGACGAGCGCCTGCACGAATGGCGGGCGCGCGAAGCCATGTCGCGGGGCGACTGGCCGGCCACCCTGGCGGCGATCCGCAAGATGGGCCCGACCCAGCGCGCGGATTCGCGCTGGCGCTATTTCGAGGCGCGCATGCTGGAAAAGACCGGCAAGCGCGCCGAGGCGCAACCGCTTTACAGGGAAGCGGCGCGCGCGGCCACGTTCCACGGCTTCCTGGCCGCCGACCAGCTGGGTCAGAGCACCTATACGCTGTGCCCGGTGGAGCCCAACGACAGCAAGCAGGCGCAGGCCACGGTGGCGCGCGACCCCGCCATCGTGCGTGCGATGGAGCTGTTCAGGATCGAACGGACCGGCTGGGCCGTGGCCGAGTGGAACGATGCGCTGACCCGCTTCGACACCTCCCAGCGCCGCATCGCGGTGGAAGTGGCGCGCGACAACGGCTGGTTCGACCGTGCGGTGTTCTCGCTGGGTAAAACCCCCGACGAACAGCGACTGTACAGCCTGCGCTTCCCCCTGCATCACGATGAAGCGATCCGCCGCGAATCGGCGCGCAACGCGATCGATCCGGCCTGGGTCGCCGCCGAGATCCGGGCCGAAAGCATCTTCAACCCCAAGGCGCGTTCGCCGGCCAATGCCATGGGCCTGATGCAGGTGCTGCCGGCCACCGGTGCAAGCGTGGCCAGGACGATCGGCCTGAACAATTATGGGGGCGCGGCCAGTCTGTATGACGCCGACACCAACATCGCGATCGGCACCGCCTACCTGCGCCAGCTGATGAACAAGTACGAGGGCCTGCCCTACGTGACGATCGCCGCGTACAACGCGGGCCCCACCCCCACCGCGCGCTGGCAGTCGCAGCGCCCCGGCTTCGATCCGGACATCTGGATCGAAACCATCAGCTACAAGGAAACCCGCGAGTACGTGGCGCGCATCCTCGCCTTCAGCGTGATCTACGACTGGCGCTTGAATGGCGACGCACTGCCGGTCACCGACCGCATGAACGGCCGTCTGCAGGCGAAGCGGAAGGCCTTCGCCTGCCCGACCGACGCAGACAAGGGCGGTGATTGAATCCCGGTAGCGCCGACCGTTGGTCGGCGCAGGCAGCGGCGCAGCCGGGGCCGGTACCACGCCGGTCGTGGCATCATTCCCCCATGAAGATATATCTCGTCGGCGGCGCCGTCCGCGACCGCCTGCTCGACCGTCCACCCGGCGACCGCGACTGGGTGGTGGTCGGTGCCACCCAGCCGGAGATGGAGGCCCTGGGCTACAAGGCGGTCGGCAAGGACTTCCCGGTGTTCCTGCATCCGGACAGCGGCGAGGAATACGCGCTGGCGCGGACCGAGCGCAAGTCCGGGCGTGGCTATCGCGGCTTCGTGGTCGATGCCGATCCGTCGGTGACGCTCGAGGAAGATCTGCTCCGCCGCGACTTCACCATCAACGCCATCGCCTGCGACGAAGCCACCGGTGAGCTGGTCGACCCGTACGGCGGTGTGCGCGACATCGAACAGCGCGTGCTGCGGCATGTCGGCCCGGCGTTTGTCGAAGACCCGCTGCGGGTACTCCGTGCGGGGCGCTTCATGGCCCGCTTCGCCCCGCTCGGGTTTACGGTCGCACCGGAAACCCTGCAGTTGATGCGGCAGGTCGCCGAAAGCGGCGAACTGGATGCGCTGGTGCCCGAACGCGTCTGGCAGGAGCTGCGCCGCGTGCTCGGCTCGGCGCAGCCGTCGGCCTTCCTGCGCACGCTGCACGATGCCGGCGCGCTGGGCGCGGTGCTGCCGGAACTGGAGGCGCTGTACGGGGTGCCGCAGCGTGCCGAGTACCACCCGGAAGTGGACACCGGTGTGCACCAGGAAATGGTCAGCGACATGGCCGCCCACCTCGCGCCCGGCGATGACCTGGTCGGCTTCGCCGCGCTGACCCATGACCTGGGCAAGGCACGGACCCCCCAGGCGGAATGGCCGCGGCACATCATGCATGAGCAGCGTGGCGTGAAGCCATTGAACGCACTGTGCGAACGCCTGAAGATTCCGTTGGAGCACCGTCAGCTGGCCGAGGCGGTCTGCCGCGACCACCTCAACGTGCACCGCATCGATGAACTGCGCGACGCCACCGTGCTGGATCTGCTGGGCCGCTTCGACGCATTCCGCCGGCCGGAGCGTGTTGCCCGCATCGCACTGTGCTGCGAAGCGGATGCACGCGGCCGGTTGGGCTTTGAAGACCGTCCCTACCCGCAGGGCGAAACCCTCAAGCGCCTGCACCAGGCCGCCTTGGGCATCCAGGCGCGCGATCTGGACCTCACCCATCTGAAGGGACCGGCAGTGGGTGAAGCCCTGGCCCGCGCCCGGGTCTCGGCCATCGCCGCCGCGCGCTGAGGCGCGCTGCGGCGCTGTCAGAAGTCGAAGCGCAATCCGATGTTGCCTTCGATGACCTTGCGTTCCTTCTGCGCGCTGCTTTCCAGGTCACGCGTGTAATCGGCGACGGCGAACGCGCTGAGGTTGGCGTTGAAGCGCGCCACCACGCCGACCCCGACTTCCAGCGCGCGCGCATCCTGCTGGTTGGTGATCCGGTTGGCATCGAAGTCGATACGGTCTTCACCGTCGAGCGTCTGCCAGTAGTTGACCTTCAGGTAGGGCTGCCAGCCATTGCCGGCGATATCGTAGTCTGCGGCCAGTCGCACCCCGGCGCGACCGGTCCAGGCGTTGTCGGCGTTGAAGCGCAGCTGCGCGATATGGTCGGCGGCATCGTCCACCGAGGTGCGTTGCCAGATCACCTGGACCTGCGGTTCCAGCCACCAGGCGGACTGGCCGAAGCGCAGCAGCGGCTTGCCCAGCTCCACCGATGCCGTGGTGCCATCGCCCTCCACATCGATGCCGATGCCGCGTGCGGAGGTGGCGTCACCGTCGTAGCGGCTCTGCATCACCACCACGTCGAGATAGCCACCGGCACTGCCTGCGCGCGTCCAGTACAGGCCCACGTGCTTGTCGTCCAGTCGGGTGCGCCCCACCGCGACATTTTCCCAGCCGATCGCGAAACCGCGCACGCTGCCCTGCGCGCGGGTACGACCGACAAAGACGCCCACCTGGTCGCGGTACGAAGACCCGGCGTTGGCGTACAGATCCAGCCCGGCCTGTACCCCCTGGATGTCCCCATCGAATCCGGGTTGGGCATCACCTTCCCAATACTGCTCATGGCTCTGCCCGACCAGGCGCGCCCATGCGGCCCGCACGCCGCCTTGGCCGGCGAGGATGCGCTGCTCGCCCTGGCGCTCGTGGAAGGTACCCAGGCTGGCCAGGCTGGTTTCGCGCAGCAACGGCGGCACCACCGAGTACAGGCCGGTTTCCAGCCGGTACAACGGCACGATGGCGGCCTCGGAAGGCCGCGCGCCCGGGGTGGGCGGCGCCGCCAACGGGCCGGGAACAGCGGCCACTTCGGTGGGCACCGGGGGCGGCACGTCCGCCTGCGGCGCAGGCACCGGCGGCGGTGCGGGCGGCTCCGGCGGTGGTGCAGGTTCGGCGGCGACCGGGTCGGGATTCTCCGGCACGTCCGGCGAGGGGGGCGGCGGCAGCGCAGGCGGCGGCGCCCCCAGCGCCTCCGGCGGCGGTGGCTCGGGTGTCACCGAGCCCAGACCGGTGGGCGGCGCGGCAGCTGCTGCCACCGCGCCGTTGACCAGAGTCGAACGCAGATACCAGTTCTCGCCGCTCCCTGCGCTGACACCGCCCTTGAACAGGAAATACTCGAACGCCCCGGCCGCGACCGGGGCGTACAACGCGAACGCATTGGCGCTGGTGGTCGCTCCGTTGATCGCCTGCACCACCAGGATGCCGTCGGCGACGGTCTCGGCGCCGGCACCGCCGGCGTTGAGAATGCCCACGCCGGTGGTGCCGCTGGCCAGACCGTTGGAAATGACCAGCCGGTCCGAGGCCGAATCGTCCGCACCCAGGACCGTGTCCAGGTACAGCGCGCCGCCGTTGCCGGTGTAGTTGCCGGCGATGGTGAATGCATCGCCGGTGCCGCCGCTGCCGTTGGTGAGGTCGATGCGGCCTGCGTTGGTCACGTTCACCGGCAGCGCTGCATTGAACGCGACGATGCCGGCATTGATGCCGCCTCCGAACAGCGTGCTGGTCGCATCCACATCGAGCGTGCCGCTGCCGCTGCCACTGTCGCCAAGCCGCAGGTCCCCGTCGAAGGTCAGCTGGGTGTCGCGGGCCAACGCCACCGCTTCCCACCCGGTGAAGCGCGCCAGCCCGTTGGTCTTTACGTTGTCCATGCGCAGCGTGTCGGTGCCCAGCCCACCGTCGAACCCCGGCAGCGCGCCCAGGTGCGACACGTTGAGGTCGGCCAGCGTGGCGGTGTCGTTGCCTTCGCCCAGATCGACCAGACCGTGCACGACGCCGCCATTGCGCCAGTCCAAACGGTCGTTGCCGAAGCTGAGGCGGATCTCGCCACGTACGGTGCCACCGGTGATGGTGACCGCATCGTTGCCACCGCTCACACTGATGTTGCCGCCGATATAGCCGTCGGACAGCACGATGGTGTCGTTGCCGAAGCCGGTGACCAGGTTGCCATCGATGGTGCCGCCAGACATCAGGAAGGTGTTGTCTTCCAGTTTCATGTTGACCCGGCCGATGCGACCCCCGGTCATTTCGCCGTAGTCGCCGTCGTCGAACGCGCCCACGATGCGACCGTCGGTCATGCGGAACCGGTCCAGGCCGTCGCCCTGCAGCAGCGCGCCGATGCTGCCCCCGGTCATCAGGAACGTGTCGATGCCCGCGCCCTGCTGCACCGTTCCGGTCACCGTCCCGGCGCTGACCTCCAGGCTGTCCTGGCCATCGCCCTGGTCGACCCGGTCGATCACACCACCGGTCAGGACCAGCGCGTCATCTCCGAACCCCTGCAGCACGCCGCCGGCGATGCTGCCGCCCAGCATCTCCAGGCGGTCGTTGCCTGCACCGAAGATGATGCCGCCGCCGGTGCCGCTGATCGTGCCGCGGTTGATCACCGTGGTTGCCGTATTGGTGACGATGGCCGCGCCGGCGCTGTTGCTGATGGTGCCGAGGTTGTCGATGCGGTGCCCGCCGCCGCCGTTGAGACCGATCGAGGCACCCCCTGCGATGACCAGTTGCGCGCCGCTCTGCACCGTTACGGTGACATTGCCCGCGCCGGTCGCGTTGGCGATGGCCGTGGTCTGGGGGTTGGGCGGGTCTGCCGTGCACGTCACCGTCTGGCCGGCCGTGGGCGTGGTGGTATCGCAACCCGCCCACGCCGGAGCACTGGCTGCGATCAGCGCGGTGCCACACGCCAACCGGAGAATGCGGCCGATCTGGTCGGCCAACGGGAGCCTGCACAACACGATCCTGGAGCGCATAACCCGATCCTTTTCCACAGGAAGGAAAACGGCCGTACGGCTGTCGCGTGTAGTTCCAGTAAATTTACTGCCCCCGTGCGCGTAGTCTTACTGGCGCGGATGTGATGGGCGGGTATAGGGGCCGTGAGGACTCAGATTTTCAGGTAGATCCGGCGCGCATCCAGTACCCAGGCCACGGCCCACCAGACCAGCACGAACGCGGCCGCGCAGGTCAGCGAGGCCAGCTTCGGCGTGGTCGGCAGCAGCTGTAGGAGGGCGCCGTAACACGCGGCCCAGGCACCGCTGGCGATCAGCACCAGCGCCATCACCGACGAGCCCAGATAGGCGGCGATCGCATTGACCCCGAAGCGGCGGCCAACGGCGGGCCAGTGCCAGCGGTCGACCAGCAGGTGCGCGAGCAACAGCGCCAGGATCGACAGTCCGCCGGTCAGGAGCACGTAGCTGGGTGTCCAGAGATTCTTGTTGAACGGCAGCACCCCGCCCAGCAGCAGACCGCCGCCCAGGCCGAGCAGCGCCAGACCGGCCAACGCACCGGCGCGCCCGGCGCGCAGCCAGGTGCCGGCGATCAGCCCCAGCAGGGTGGTGGCGATGGCGCCGGCGCTGCTGAGCAGGCCTTCGGGGTCATGTCCGAGCCGGGTGACCGCGTCGTACTTGTACAGGAACGGCGCGAACAGCGCGGTGTCCACCCGGCTCACCGGGTTGTGCCACGGCTCCAGCGTGTCCGCGCCCAGCAACAGGGCGGCATACCCCAGGAGCAACCCGCCCAGCACCAGCCACTGCGTGCGCGGCCGGGTGTGGATGGCCAGCAGCCCCACCACCGCCACGCACACCGCGATCCGCTGCAGCACCCCCCAGATGCGGTACGCGGGCAAGTCGAACAGCCACCACGCCAGCACGTGCAGCAATGCACCGGCGATGAGAATGCGCAGGGCACGCTGCAGCAGCGTGCGGGCCAGCGCCGGTCGCGTGGCGGCATCGAGCGCGCGCGGTTGCAGGCTGAACGCCATCGACACGCCGGCGATGAACAGGAACAGCGGGAAGATCAGGTCGGTGGGGGTGAACCCGTGCCAGTCGGCATGCAGCAACGGCGCATACACATGGCTCCAGTCGCCGGGATTGTTGACCAGCAGCATGGCCGCCACGGTCAGCCCGCGCAGGGCGTCGATGGAGCCCATGCGGGTCGACAGCGGCGTGTTCATGCGTCCTCGCGCTGGCCGGCGATCCAGGTGGCGCGCACCTGCAGTGCGTCGTCCAGAAGCACCAGATCGGCCTGGTAACCCTCGGCGATGTCGCCCAGGCGATCGTCCACGTTGAGGAACTGCGCCGGGTACCGCGATGCCATGCGCGCCGCTTCTTCCAGCGGCAGGCCCAGCAGGTGCACGGCGTTGCGCACGGCGGTGGCCATGTCCAGCGCGGACCCGGCCAGCGAGCCGGCCGCGTTGCGGACCACACCCCCCACGGCGGTGATCACCTCGCCATAGAGTTCGTAACTGGGATCGTCCGCGCCCACCGGCGGCATCGCATCGGTAACCAGCATGACCTTGCCCTGCGGCTTGGCGGCCAGCGCCACGCGCAGGCTCGCGGGGTGCACGTGCACGCCGTCGGCGATGATGCCGACCCAGCTGTCGCGGTCCTCCAGCGCCGCGCCGACCGCGCCGGGCTCGCGCCCGGTCAGCGGCGACATCGCGTTGTACAGATGGGTGAAGCCGCGGATGCCCGCCTCCAGCCCGGCACACGCTTCTTCATAGCTGGCGGCGGTGTGGCCGGCGGCGACGATCACGCCGCGCTCGACCAGCGCACGGATGCTTTCAAGCGGGACCCGCTCCGGAGCCAGGGTCAGCAGGGTCACCCCGTTGTCGAGCGAGGCCGCCATCGCGATCTCGTCGGCATCGGGCACGCGGAATTTGGCCGCATCGTGGGTGCCCTTGCGTGCCGGCGCGATGTACGGACCCTCCAGGTGAATGCCGATCACCCCGGGCACACCGTCGTCGATCGCCTGGCGGGTTGCATCGATCGCGCGCCGCATCACCTGCACGTCATCGCTGATCAGCGTGGGCAGCAGTGCGGTGGTACCAAAGCGGCGGTGGGCCGCCGCCAGCGTACGCAGGCTGGCCACGTCGGGCGTGTTGTTGAACAGCACGCCGCCACCGCCGTTGACCTGCGCGTCGATGAAGCCGGGCAGCAGCCAGCCGCCGCCCAGGTCCACCTGCGCGTCGGCACTGCCCAGCTGCGGCGCGGCATCGGAGACCAGCGCACGGATGCGCCCGCCTTCGATCACCAGCGCCAGGTCGTCACGGAAGCCGTCGCCGGTCAGGATGCGGGCATTGCGCAGCACGGTCTTCATCAGACGGTCTCCGTCACCTTGTTCAGATGCGGCGGCAGATCGGGGTTGTGACCGCGGCGCAGGGCCAGCGCGTTGATCGCACGGTAGAACGCCTGCACGGTCAGCAACGGGGCGCAGGCCGGGTGTGGCGCCTGCGGGAGCGGCAGGTCGCCATCCGGCGCGGCCAGCCACACCTGCGCATCGCGCGCGGCGAACTCGGCGGCCACCGCGCGCGTGCCGGCACCGGTTTCATCCGGCTGGGCGAACGCCAGGACCGGGAAACCCGGACCGACCAGCGCCATCGGGCCGTGTTTGACCTCGGCCGAGCTGTAGGCCTCGGCATGCAGGCCGCAGGTTTCCTTGAACTTCAACGCCGCTTCCTGCGCCGCGCCCAGGCCCAGTCCACGGCCGACGACGAACAGGTTGTGCGCCGGCACCAGGCCGTCGGTCAGCGCTGACCAGTCGCTGTTCCAGGCCTGGCGCAGCGCATCGGGCAGCGCACGCAGCGACGCGATCAGGCCGGCATCCTGGCTCCAGTGGGCGACCAGCTGCAGGATCGCCGACAGCGAAGCCAGGTAACTCTTGGTCGCCGCCACGCTGCGTTCGGCGCCTGCGCCCAGCGGAATCACGGTTTCGGCCAGCTGCGCCAGCGGCGAATCCTCCACGTTCACCAGCGCCACCACGCGCGCACCGGCAGCGCGGGCGGCCTCGGCGTTGCGCAGCAGGTCCGGGCTCTTGCCCGACTGGGAAATGACGATGTACAGCGCGCCGCGCAGCTGCAGCGGCGATTCGTAGACCGAGCCCACCGACGGCGAGGCCGACGCCGTCACCAACCCCAGCCGGGTTTCCAGCAGATACTTGGCGTAGGTCGCCGCGTGGTCGGAGCTGCCGCGGGCGCAGGTCACCACGAACGGCGGCGGCGCGGCACGCAGGGTCGCGGCCAGCGTCTGCACGGTTGCGTCGTTGCGCGCGAATTGCGCAGCGATCACGTCGGCCGCTTCGGCGGCTTCGCGGAACATCAGGGTGTCGTGCGGGGCTGGCAGGGACATGCGGGACTCAGGTGGTTTCAGGGGTGGGGGGGCGTGCGCCGACCGGCCGCATCGGGGCGGTGGACCCGCGCACGATCAGCTGCGGGACGAAGCCCTGGTTCTGGAGTTGCAGTGGCGCGTCGTCGTAGGCGTCGCTGCGCAGCTGGGCGATCAGCAGGCGCGCGGCATGCCGGGCGATGTCTTCGGTGGCCTGTTTGGCCGTGGTCAGCGGCGGCCAGGACTGGCGCGAGAACGGGCTGTCCTCGAATCCGGCGATGGACAGGTCGTACGGCACGTTCATGCCGGCCGATTTGGCCGCCGCCAGCACACCGGCCGCGATCTCATCGTTGGAGCCGAAGATCGCGGTGGGCGGTTCGCGCAGCGCCAGCAGGCGACGGGCGCCGCGGAAGCCGTCGTCGAAGGTGTAATCGCCCTGCACCACCAGGTGCTTGTCATGCGGGATGCCGTAGTCGCGCAGCGCCGCCTCATAGCCGGCATGGCGCTCGCCGCTGGAGCGGTGCGACGAGCCGCCCCACAGGAACCCGATGCGCTGGTGACCGAGCTGGATCAGATGCTCGGTGACCTCGTAGGCCGCCTCGCGGTCGTCCACGAACACACAGGCGCCGTCCTGCGGGTCGGCGGTGGCGGCGATGATGCGCACCAGCTTGATCCCGCGTGCGGTGAGCGCGGCGACCAGGTCGCTGCGCTCGGACATCGGCGCGGTCAGCACCAGCCCGGCCAGGCGCGAACGCTGCACCCAGTCGGCCAGCTCCTCGGCCAGCATCGGCGAGCTGGAATCGCAGGGGTGGATCTGCAGGCCGAAGCCGGTTTCACGGCAGGCGGCGAGCACGCCGTTCTGCACACCGATGATGTGGTACGGATTGGGATTGTCGTAGACCAGCCCGATCACCAGCGTGGTGCCGGTGCGCAGGTTGCGGGCGGCCGGATCGGGCTCGTAATCCAACTCTGCGATGGCACGCAGCACCCGCGCGCGGGTGGCCTGCATCACCGACGGTTCGTTGTTGATGACACGCGAGACGGTTTTCAACGACACCTTGGCCCGTTCGGCGACGTCCTTGATGGTCGCTCTGCGCATGCTCTTTTCCTGGCTCACCGGTTGGGCATCCATGATCGCCGATCACTGCCCGTCGCGGGGCAGCCCGACCCGGTGGCCGCGCAGCGAGTAGAACAGGATGTACAGGTAGCAGGGCACCATCAGCCCGGCGAACACCCACTGGAAGTCGAAGTGCTGCTTCAGCACCGCGAACGCCTGCGGAATGATCGCGCCGCCGGCGATGGCCATCACCAGCAGGGCCGAGCCGGTTTCGGTGAAGCGGCCCAGGCCACGGATCGCCAGCGGGAAGATGGCCGGCCACATCATCGCGTTGGCAAAGCCCAGCGCGGCCACGAAGCCCACCGAGACATAGCCGTGGGTCAACAGGGCGCCGACGCAGAACAGCACGCCCAGGCTGGCCGAGATGCTCAGGTAGCGCTGCTGCGAGACCAGGTGCGGGATCAGCGCCAGGCCGGCCAGGTAGCCCACCAGCATGGCGAACAGGGTGATGGAGGTGAACAGCTTGGTCTGGTCCAGCGGCAGGCCGAAGCCATGGCCGTAGGTGCCGATGGCATCGCCGGCCATCACTTCCACGCCCACGTAGACGAACAGGCACAGCACGCCCAGCCACAGGTGCGGGAACTGGAAGATGCTGCTGCGCTCGGCCAGGCCGGGTGCGCGCGCCGGGGTGGCATTGGCTTCAGCGGTCTTGATTTCGGGCAGCGGCGAGAACAGCACACCCACCGCCAGCACCACCAGCAGGCCGGCCATGGCCATGTACGGCATCTGGATCTTGGCCGCGAAGGTGTCCAGCAAGGCGTTGCGGGTCACCGGGTCGGCGCTGGCGACCTGCTCGGACAGATCGCCGATGCCGTGCAGCACCAGCGTGCCGATCAGGAACGGGGCGATCATCCCGGCGATCTTGTTGCAGATGCCCATCAGCGCAATGCGCCGTGCAGCGGTTTCGATCGGGCCCAGGATGCTGATGTACGGATTGACCGCCGTCTGCAGCAGGGCCAGGCCGCTGCCGATGATGAACAGGCCGCTGAGCGCGCCCGGGTACCAGCGCTGCTGCGCGAAATGCGCGAACACCACGGCACCGGCCGCCATCACCAGCAGGCTCAGGCTCAGGCCCTTCTTCATACCGGTGCGCTTGAGGATCCACGAGGCCGGCAGCGCCAGGAAGAAGTAGGACAGGTAGAACACCATCAGCACCAGGAAGGCGCCCACCTCGTCCAGCTCGAAGGCGAGCTTGACGAAGGTGATCAGGGGGCCGTTGAGCCAGGTGAAGAAGCCGATCAGGAAGAACAGCACCCCGATGATGAGGATCGAGGTGGCCACGCTCGAACGCGCGGAGGCAGCAGGCACTGCGGACATCTGGAAGGCTCCTGCATCGACGGCGCGCGGGCGGCGTCGGAAGAGTGGCTGGGAACAACGTTGTCACATTTATTCGATGGGCCACCTGCGTTTGTCAACACATCGTTTACGCGCCGTCGGCGGGTTTACCCGTGCTGCACCTGCGCAGATTGCCCGCAACGCCCCGCCCTGCCTTCGCCAGCCCCGTGGTTTCAATGGATTTACAGAATCTTGACGGGACTGGGCTGAAAACGTTTTCTTGTGACGCAGGTCGCTGCGGCGCAGCATCGAAAGTGTGAGGTTATCGTTGACATCGTTGTCAGAACGATTACAGACTCCGCTCAATCGCCGGGCCAGACCTGGTCCGTACGTATCCCAAGGGAGCCCGTGTGACTGCAGCCGCCCACGCCGTACCGGCCCATGCCCCCAGCGCGATGCCGCCGTTCCTGGCTGCCGATGTGGGCGGCACGCACGTCCGCGTTGCACGGGTGCAGGGCAGCACGGACCCGGCCCATCCGGTCCAGGTGCTGGAGTACCGCAAGTTCCGCAATGCCGAATACGTGGGCCTGAGCGCCATCCTTCGCGACTTCATCGCCGACGGCGACCGCCCCGCGCACTGCGTGGTGGCCACGGCCGGCTACGCCCGCGAAGACGGCACGGTGATTACCGCCAATGTGCCGTGGCCGCTGTCGGCCCGGCAGATCGAGCGCGACCTGGGCCTGGAAGCGGTCTACATCGTCAATGACTTCGAAGCCGTGGCCTACGCGGCCGCCCAGGTCGATGCCAGCGGCGTGCTGCAGCTGACCGGCCCGGCCACCGCGCCGCGCGGCCCGACCCTGGTGGTTGGCCCGGGCACCGGGCTGGGCGCGGCGCTGTGGATTCCCACCGCGCACGGCGCCGTCGTGCTGGCCACCGAAGCCGGGCAGCCCACCCTGGCGGCCAGCACCGAACTGGAAATGGCGATCGTGCGGCAGATGCAGCGCGAGCACGCGCACGTGTCGGTCGAGCACGCGCTGTCCGGCCCGGGCCTGATGAACCTCTACCGCGCGCTGTGCGCCATCGAAGGGCAGCCGGCGGTGCTGGCCACCCCCGATGCGATCACGGCCGCTGCAGTAAGCAACCAGGATGCGCTGGCCCGCCAGAGCCTGGACGTGTTCTGCGGCCTGCTGGGCAGCACCATCGGTGACATGGCCCTGCAGTACGGCGCGCAGGGCGGCGTCTACCTGGCCGGTGGCATCCTGCCGCAGATCCGCGAATACCTGTTGAACAGCACCTTCGTCGCCCGCTACCTCAACAAGGGGCCGATGCGCGAGGCGCTGGAACGCATTCCCGTGAAGGTGGTCGAGCACGGGCAGCTGGGCGTCATCGGCGCCGCCAGCTGGTATCTCGGCCGCACGGACGTTTGAAAAAGTAAGGCGCGTTCCGGCAACGGGCGCTGGGCAAAGGTCGCACGCATCGCAAACCGCACGCCGTCGCTGGCGCACAAACGATTGATGAGGAGAGACATCATGAACCACCGCAAGAGCCTGCTTTCGGCAGCCATTTTCAGCTGTCTTGCCTTCGGCGCCCACGCGCAGGAAGCACAGCCCACCGCCACCGACCTGGACACGGTCACCGTCACCGGCATCCGCGGCTCGATGGAGAAATCCCTCGACACCAAGCGCGAAGCCAATGCGCGCCTGGAAGTGGTCACCGCCGAAGACGTCGGCAAGCTGCCGGCGCACAACGTGGCCGACACCCTGCAGCGCCTGCCGGGCGTGAACATCAGCTCGGCCAGCGCCGACGAAGGCGGCTTCGACGAAGCCGACCGCGTCAGCCTTCGCGGCACCAGCCCCAGCCTTACCCAGACCCTGATCAATGGCCATACCGTCGGCTCGGCCGACTGGTTCGTGCTCAGCCAGGGCAACAACGTGGGCCGCAGCGTGAGCTACTCGCTGCTGCCGTCCGAGCTGGTCAGCTCGGTGGAAGTGAACAAGTCCTCGCAGGCCAAGCTGCAGGACGGCGGTACCACCGGCACGGTCAACATCATCACCCGCACCCCGCTGCAGTTCGCCAAGCAGTTCAGCGCCGAAGCGTCGGTGGGCGCGGTGCGCTCGGACCAGGCCGACTCGACCGACCCGCAGTACTCGGCACTGTTCAACTACAAGAACGAGGCCAACACCTTCGGCGTGTTGCTGCAGGCCTTCTACCAGAAGCGCGAACTGCGCCGTGAAGCGCAGGAAATTCCCGGCGGCTTCTTCACCATTGCCGCCAACGATCCGGTTGCCCAGACCAACCCGGACCTGATCGGCGTCAGCGTCCCCGGCCTGCTCGGCTCCACCCTGTTCGAACAGACCCGCACCCGCAAGGGCGGTCTGCTCACCGTGGAATTCAAGCCGCTCGACAACCTGAGCCTGGCGCTCAGCGGCTTCAGCTCGGAACTGGAAGCGAACAACTACAACCGCAACTACATGATGTGGGGCAACAGCTTCGCCAAGGTGCAGGCGCCCAACCCGGGCTACACCATCACCGACGGCGTGCTGAGCAACGCGACCTACGCCGGCGTGGCGGACCGTCCCTACGCCGTCTACGACATGATCTACCGCGAGGCGACCGCGAAGACCAACTACGTCACCTTCGACGCCGACTGGCAGATCAACGACAACCTCAATGCCAAGTTCCAGGCGGGCACCACGAAGGGCGAAGGCTCGACGCCGCGCCAGTTCATCGCTGAACTGAACTCGGCCATTGGCGGCGGTGCGAGCTGGACCACGCACGGCGCCAGCTCGCCGGTGGACTGGAACGTGGGCGGCGACCTCAGCCCGGCAGGCGCCACCTGGGGCGGCACCTGGGGTAACCAGGAGGTTACCGCCGAGGACAAGGAGAAGTGGGCATCGCTCGACTTCAGCCAGTACTTCAACGCCGGTGCGCTGAGCTCGGTTGACTTCGGCGTCCGCTTTGCCGACCACGAGCGTGAAGCGCTGTCGCCGGAAGGTGCCACACCGGGGGACATCTGGTCTGCCCTGCAGGGCGCTGCAACCGGCCAGTACCCGAGCAACTTCGCCAGCGGCGTGGGTGGCAACTTCCCCCGTGACCTCTGGTACTACACCCCGGATGCGCTGAAGAGCGCCATCATCAACAATTCCACCTGGCTGTACGGCAATGACGGCCCGTCGGGCCGCCACAACTACGGCGCCGAGTGGAAGATCAAGGAAAAGAACTACGCTGGCTACGTGCAGGCCAACTTCACCGGCGACTGGTGGAGCGGCAACGTCGGCCTGCGCTACGTCAACATCAAGCAGGACATCGACACCTACCTGGCGGTCAGCGACCCGGCCCGTGCGGACGTGAGCAGCCTGTTCGGCATGTGGCAGCGCCAGGCCTTCCAGAACAAGCGCGACCGCGTGCTGCCGAGCGCCAACATCAAGTTCGACCTGGACGACAGCCTGGTGCTGCGTGTGGCCGCGTCGCAGACCCAGACCCTGCCGGATTACTCGGCACTGGCTGCCTCCGCGTGGGGTTCGGACCTGAACCGCACCGGCGGTGGCGGCAACCCGAACCTGAAGCCGACCCTGTCGACCAACCTCGATGCCAACCTGGAGTGGTACTTCATGCCGCGCGGCCTGCTCTCCCTGGGCGCGTACCACATGGACATGAAGGACTACATCGCCTTCGACGTGATCAACAAGCAGCTGTACAGCGAGTTGACCAATCAGCTTGAAACCTACGCGGTGTCCACCCCGATCAACGCGGACGGCAAGGTCACCGGCGTCGAAGTCGCCTACGAGCAGCCGATTGGCGAAAACTTCGGCATCAACGCCAACTACACCTACGCCAACGGCAGCTCGGCGCACACCTGGGCCGACGGCACGCACAACCTGCTGGGCACCTCCAAGAACACCTACAACGTAGGCGCCTTCTTCGAGAACGACACCTTCGGCGCGCGGGTCAGCTACACCCGACGCTCGTCGTTCCTGATCAGCCTGTCTGGTGCGAACCCGTACTACCAGGATGAATTCGGCACGCTGTCGGCCTCGCTGAGCTACAAGGCCACCGATTGGCTGAGCATCACCCTGGACGGGCTGAACCTCAACAACCCGACCTACAAGTACTACCAGAGCGCGGCGATCCCGACCTCGTTCTACAGCAACGGCCGCCAGTACTATCTGAACTTCCGTTTCAAGTACTGAGGTATGCCGGGCAGCGCCCGGCACTACCGGTCTTGTTTTCCTGAGACGGGCCCGGACATCCGGGCCCGTTTTTCGTCCCGGCACGGTCCGGCGCTTCAAGAACGCACCAAAGGAATGACCCGATGCACACCCGCACCCGTCGTACCTCGCTGTCGCTGCTGTCCTTCGCACTGGCACTGACACTGGCCCCCTTGGCGCATGCCACGGACGCCCAGGCCCCCGAAGGTCCGCGTGCCCTGCCCGGCTCGCTGCCCCTGATTCCCGCGCCCGCCCAGGTCGAACGCCTGGACGGCGCCGGCTACACCGTGACCTCGACCACCGCGCTGCGCGCGCAGGGCGCTGCCGCCGGACGCGTCGCGGCCCAGTTCGCCACGCTGCTGCGCCAGAGCGGTGGTCCCACGCTGCAGCCTTCCACCACGCGCGGCAGTGGTGGCATCCGCTTCGTCATCGATGCCGCCCTCAAGACCGGTGCCGAGGGCTACCAGCTGCGCAGCGATGCGCGCGGGGTCACGGTGCAGGCCGCCACCGAAGCGGGTCTGTTCTATGGTGCCGCCACGCTGTCGCAGCTGCTCACCGCAGGCAGCAACGGCACGGTGCCGGCACTGCGCATCGACGACGCGCCGCGCTTCAGCTGGCGTGGCCTGATGCTCGACTCGGCCCGACATTTCCAGAGCCTGGACGAGATCAAGCGCGTGCTCGACGCGATGGCCGAGCAGAAGCTCAACACCTTCCATTGGCATCTCACCGATGACCAGGGCTGGCGCATGGAGATCAAGCGCTACCCGAAGCTCACCGGGGTGGGCAGCTGCCGCATTCCGGCCGGCGATGGCGGCCGCGATCCGGCGACCGGCGCCCCGCGCCCCTATTGCGGCTTCTATACCCAGGCGCAGATCCGCGAGGTGATCGCCTACGCGGCAGCCCTGCACATCCAGGTCATTCCGGAAATCGACGTCCCCGGCCACGCTACCGCGGCCATCGCGGCGTATCCCGAACTGGGCACCATCGACACCCCGCTGCAGCCGCTGAGCGAATGGGGCGTGTTCCCGAACCTGTTCAACACCGAAGAAAGCACCTTCCACTTCCTGGAGAATGTGCTGGAAGAGGTGATCGAACTGTTCCCCGCCAGGTACGTCCATGTCGGCGGCGACGAAGCGGTGAAGGACCAGTGGGAAGCCTCCGCACGCGTGCAGGAACGCATGCGGGAAGTGGGCGCCGGCACCGAGAACGAGATGCAGGCGCACCTGATCAAGCGGCTGGAGAAATTCCTCGAACAGCACGACCGCCGTCTGATCGGCTGGGACGAAATCCTGGAAGGCGGGCTCCCGCCGGAAGCCACGGTGATGTCCTGGCGCGGTACCGAAGGGGGCCTGAAGGCGGCCAGCGAGGGCCACGACGTGGTGATGTCGCCGGTGACCGACATGTACATGGACTACCTGCAGACCAACTCGGAGAACGAGCCGCCGGGCCGTCCGCTGACCACGCCGCTGGCGCGGGTGTACGGCTTCGAGCCGGTGCCCGATGCGCTGGCCCGTGACAAGCAGCAGCACATCCTGGGCCTGCAGGCCAACATGTTCACCGAGCACACCCGCAGCGTTGCGCGACTGCACCACAATGTCTTCCCGCGTCTGGCGGCGGTGGCCGAGACCGGCTGGTCGCCGCGCTCGCGCCGCGACTACGCCGATTTCCTGGCGCGTCTGCCGTCGCAGCTGCAGCGCTGGCAGGCGATGGGCATTGCTTACGCACAGACGCCGTTCGAAGTGGAAGCGGATGTGAGCGACGACCGCAAGGCCGGCACCGCGACCTTGGCACTGCGCACCCCGCTCAACTACGAAATCCGCTACAGCGTGGACGGCAGCCCCGTCACCGCGACGTCGCCGCGCTACACCGCGCCGCTGACCCAGCCGCTGCCCGTAGGGGTGCAGGCCGCCACGTTCTTCGACGGGAAGGCGCTGGCCAAGGCGGCCAGCCGCTTCGACATCAGCGCGCAGTCGCTGCTGCGTCGCACCGACGAGCACCTGGCGATGTGCCCGGGCGAAGGCAAGCTGCTGCTGCGGCTGGAAGACGACGGCCCGGCCGATGGCGCGCGCGCGATCTTCAACGTGAACATCTTCAACCCGTGCTGGTTGTGGGAAGGCGCGGACGTCGACGGCATTGCGAAGCTGCGGGTGCGTGCCGGGCAGATTCCGTACTACTTCCAGCTCGCCCACGATGAGCCGCAGCGCCGGTTCGTGCCGGCACGCAGCGCGCATGGCGAGATGGACATCCTCACGGCACGGTGCGACGGCAAGCCGCTGGCCAGCGTGCCGCTGCCGGCCGCGCCGGGTGCCGATGGGTTCATCACCCTGGAGGCGGCGTTGCCGCGTTCGCTGAAGGGTCGACAGGACCTGTGCGTGCGGTTCACCGGCGATACGCGCCCGACCATGTGGGTGCTGGACACGCTGGAGCTGGTCCCGCGCTGAGTGCGTGCCGACCAACGGTCGGCACCTACCCCGTCCAGACGATGCGTGCCGACCAACGGTCGGCACCTACCCCGTCCAGACGATGCGTGCCGACCAACGGTCGGCACCTACCGTCCAGACGGATGGCGATGGTGGGTCGGCACCTGCCGCTTCAAATGCGTGGCGACGGTGCGTTGGTGCAACCCCGACGCGCCGGCAGGTGACGACCGTTGGTCGTCACCTGCCTCACCCGCGCAGGCGCACCAACAGGTCGCGCAAGGGCGTGAACGCGACGCTCATCCCCGCAATGACGCCAATGCTGTTGGCCAGCGCATCCATCGGGTCGGCCATGCGGTTGGTGGTCAAGGCGCCCTGCAGGAACTCGATTCCCACGCCGAGCAGGACCAAGCCCGCTCCGGCCCACAACAACGCCGCGCGCGTGCGATAGATCTGCACGGCGGCGGAAGCCAGCAGGAAATACGCCAGGAAATGCTCGACCTTGTCGCTGTTCTGCGGCAGGGCCAATGGTGGCGGCGGAATCAGGCAGACCACGACGGTCGCCACGATCGCCAGCCACCACAGACCCAGCCAGAACCGCGGAAAGCGGAGCGGCTTCAGGCTGGCCGTCACTCCCATCTCACAGCCGCCAGGTCAGGTCGCCGAGCGCAAACGCCGGTTCGAAATCCACGTCGCGCTGGAACCCCATCACCTGGAAACGCTCGCCCATTTCACTGGGCAGGGTGAGCTTCTTGACCTGGTCGCGCAGGCGCAGCCTGCCGACCTCGTCGGCGCGGGCTTCGGCCAACGCGAGCAGGCTGTCCAGGCCGTTGCCGAGCAGGAAGCTGGACTGGCTGCAGTAGCCGGCCAGTTCAAAACCGGCATGCGTGCCGGCCTCGGCCAGCGCGGTGAAATCCACCGACGCGGTCAGGTCCTGCAGGCCCGGCCACAGGAACACGTCGTTGTGCACATGGTGGCGGTAGAAGGCACGCACGGTGCCGTCATCGCGGTCGTCGCGGTAGAACTCGTTGCGCGGATACCCGTAATCGACGAACAGCATCGCCCCGCGCTTGAGCCCACCGGCCACTGCCTGGATCCAGTACGGCAGGTGCGGCAGCAGTTCGGAACGGTAGCCGTCGGCGAAGGGCTTCTCACGGTAACGCTCCACATGCCGCACCGCTGCGGTCAGCATTGCATCGGCCGGCTGTGCGCCTCGGATGAAGGCGCCGTCCGCGTCAAGCTCCACGGTTTCTTCGTAGACCATGCCATCACGTGCGAGGAAGCGCGGCGTGGGCAGGGCATCGATCACTTCATTGGCGAACACCACCCCGTCCCAGTCGTCATCGAACGGGCCGTCCAGCCATTCCACCAGCGCGAACACCGGCGGCACCAGCGCGCGTTCCAGCCGCTCGCGCTGGCGCTCGCGCAGGTCGGCGCTGGGCTCGAGGATGGCGTAGCGTTCGGGCAGCGCATCCAGCTCCAGCATGCGCTTGAGCAGAATTTCAGCGAACGCGCCGCTGCCGCCGCCCAGCTCGAGAAAGCGCGCCTGCGGCCCAAGCTGCTGCATGACCGGGGCGATCGCATTGGCCACGGTGGCGGTGAACAACGGCCCCATTTCCGGCGCGGTGGTGAAATCGCCCGCCTCGCCGAATTTGCTGGCGCCCGCACTGTAATAGCCCCACCCCGGCGCATACAGGCTCAGCTCCATGAACCGCGAGAACGGCATGGCGCCCCCCTGGGCGAGGATTTCCGCGCGCAGGGCGGCGGCCAGTTCGTCGCTGTGGGCCAGGGCGTCGGTGTCGGGCGTGGGCAATGAGGAATGCATGGTGCAGGCGATTGCGGTGACAATGCACAGCATAGCCGAGCAGGAAGGAGCCCCGATGACCGCCACCACACCCGTCGTGCTGATCACGGGCAGCGCGCGCCGGATCGGCGCAGCCATCGCCCGCCAGTTCCATGCCTGCGGCTGGTCGGTGGTACTGCACGCCCACACCTCCACCGCCGAGCTGCAGCAGATGGCCTTCGACCTGGACATGCTGCGCCCGGGCAGCGTGCTGGCGCTGCAGGCCGACCTGCGCGATGCACAGGCGCTGCCGGACCTGGTCGAGCAGACGCTGGCTCAGTTCGGGCGGCTCGATGCGCTGGTCAACAACGCCTCCAACTTCTACCCGACCCTGCTGGGCCAGATCACCGCCGAGCAGTGGGACGACCTGTTCGCGGTCAACGCCCGCGCCCCGCTGCTGCTGGCCCAAGCCGCCGCGCCTGCACTGCGCCGCCAGCAGGGCTGTATCGTCAACCTGACCGACCTGCACGGCACCCAGCCCATGCGCGACCACCCGGTCTACGCCGCGGCCAAGGCGGCCCTGGAAATGATCACGCGCTCGCTGGCGCTGGAGCTGGCGCCCAAGGTACGGGTCAATGCGGTCGCGCCCGGGGCGATCCTGTGGCCCGAACAGGGCAAGGACGACTACGCCCGGCAGGCCCTGCTGGCACGCACCCCGCTGGGCCGCACCGGCACCGTGGAGGAAATCGCCGAGGCCGTGTATTGGCTGGTGAACGATGCGCCGTTCGTGACCGGGCATACGCTGCGGGTGGATGGCGGCCGGCAGTTGACGTGATGCGGGCGGCGTATCGGCCAACGGCCGATATCTGCCGGGCACCAGACAATTGACGTGACGGGGTAGTGCCGGCCGCTGGCCGGCTCCTCGTGCTGCCGGTATTGCCTGGAGCCGGCCAGCGGCCGGCACTACGGATTGTCTGGCGCCGGCCAGCGGCCGGCACTACGGGCTCCTGGTATTGCCCGGATTGCCTGGAGCCGGCCAGCGGCCGGCACTACAGTTCGACTGCCTCGAAGAGGTGGTTGAACTGCGGGTGCGCCCGCCACAGGGCGGCCAGGGTCAGGCCGCTGACCGGGTCGATGAAGTCCGGGGCGATATCGGCCAGTGGCTTGAGCACGAATGCGTGCTTCAGCTCGGGCCGGGGAATGCGCAGGTGTCCAGGACCTTCCACGATCAGGTCGCCATAGAACACGACGTCGATGTCCAGGGTGCGGTCGCTGAAGCGCGGGCCGCTGCGGTCGCGGCCGTGGGCGTCCTCCAGTGCATGCAGCCAGGCGTCCAGTGCATCGAGCGGGACTTCGGTATCCAACGCTACCGCGTTGTTGAGGAAGGCCGGGCCGTCAAAGCCGACCGCCGCAGTCCGGTAGGCCGGGGATACCCGGATGTCGCCGAAACGCCCGCGCAGCGCGGCCACCGCGGCGTGAAGATGCTGTTGCGGCTGCAGATTGCTGCCCAGGCTCAGGAGCACAGTGGTCATGGTATTCAGCGTACGTGGGGCGAATCCACACAGGACCAACATGGCCACCGCATAGAATCGGGGTGCACATCATAGGACACCGACATGACCTATTGCGTCGGCATTGCGGTGGATGAGGGCCTGGTCTTCGCCGCCGATACCCGTACCAATGCGTCGCTGGACGACGTACGGGTGCATCGCAAGCTGCACGAATTCGAGTTCCCGGGCCAGGCCGCGTTCGTGATCATGGCCGCCGGCAACCTGGCCACCACCCAGTTGCTGATCTCGCGGCTGCACCGCGATGTGGAGGAACAGCGGCCGGAGAACCTGCGCGCGTACCGGCACCTGTTCGAGGTTGCCGAGTATGTGGGCCGGGTGCTGGTGGACAGCCAGGTCAAATCCACTACCCCCGAACATGGCCATGATGGGGTCAATACCCAGGCCACGTTGATCCTGGGCGGCCAGGTGGGCGGCGAGCATCCCGGGCTGTACATGATCTATCCGCTGGGCAATGCGATCGCCGCCTCGCCGGAGACGCCGTTCCTGCAGATCGGCGAATCCAAATACGGCAAGCCCATCCTGGACCGCATCATCCGCCCGCAGACGCGCCTGGACGACGCCGCGCGCACCGCGATCGTGTCGCTGGATTCCACCATCCGTTCCAACCTGTCGGTGGGGCTGCCGGTGGACCTGGTCCTGCTGCGCGCCGGCGACCTGCATATCAGCCACCGGATGCGCCTGGCCGCAGACAGTCCGCTGTACGCCGAAATCCACGGCAACTGGTCGCGGCGGCTGGAACAGGCCGTGGCGAGCCTTCCCTCGTTTCCGTGGGAGTCCAGCCAGCGCCGGTAAACGCCGCCTCTTCCGGGGGTGCGTTACCGCAGGGCGGCGGCGACCGAGCGGAACACCTGCTGCATCTCCAGCGGCTTGTGCAGCACGTGCACGTCCACTCCCGGCGGGAAGCCGTCCAGCGTGGCCGGTTCGTCGATATCCTCCAGCACCAGCGCCGGTCCGCGATAGCCCAGGGCGGCCATCTCGCCCAGCAGCTGACTGGCAGACAGCAGGCGGTCCCCACCGTCGGCAATGACCAGCGCGGGCATCGCTTCCTGCTGCATCCAACGCAGCGCGGCGCCGCCGTCGGAGGCCAGCTGCAGAAGGTAGCCCTGGCTGGACAGCGCATTGCCCAGCAGCGACAGCCGGGTCGCCTCGCCGTCGACCACCAGGATCGACTGGCCGGTACCGGCAGCCACCGGCTGCTCCTGCGGAACAGGCTCGGCCACGTCGGCCCGCAGCGGCAGCAGCAGCACGAAGCAGCTGCCCACGCCCGGTGTGCTGGTCACCTGGATGCTGCCCTGCGCGCCTTCGATGATGCGCTTGCAGGACGCCAGCCCCAGGCCGGTGCCGTTGGGCTTGGTGGTGAAGAAGGGAGTGAACAGATGCGCCAACACGTCCGGGCTCATGCCCACCCCTTCGTCGCGCACCGACAGGCGCAGCTGCTCTTGCCCGCGCAGATCGGCCTCGGCACGCAGGGTCAGGCGGCCGCCGTCAGGCATCGCCTGGATCGCATTGAGCGCCAGGTTCAGCAGCACCTGCTGCAGCTCGGTGTAATTGGCGTCCACCGCCAGCTCCGGATCGGCCACCTCCAGCTGCAGGGTGACCTCGGCCGGCAGCGTACTGCGCAGCAGCAGCTCGATCGCCTCGAACAGGTGGCCGATCTGCACGCGTTCGCTGGCGTTGCGCGAACCGCGCACGAAGGACAGCATCGATTCGGCCATCTCGTGCCCGCGCCGGCCGCATTCGGCGATCACATCGGCCAGGTGATGCAGCTGCGGGTCCTGGGTTTTGGCCTTCAGCAGGTCCGGCATGATCAGCAACGGCTGCAGGATGTTGCGCAGGTCATGGCTCAGTCCGGCGGCCAGCAGCGACAGGCTTTCCAGCCGTTGCGCACGCATCAGCTCGGCCTCCACCCGCTGGCGGTCGACCGACCCGCGCGCATCGCGCACCGCGCGCGCCACCGCAGAGGGCAGCCGCGCAGGCTGGTGCTTGAGGATGTAATCGTTGGCGCCCTGGTGCAGGGCCGCCACCGCGATCTCCTCGCCCAAGGTGCCCGACACGAAGATGAAGGGGACGTCCGGATGCCAGCCGCGCACGATCTGCAGCGCCTGGTTGCAGGCAAACCCGGGCATGCTCAGTTCGGACAGCACCACGTCCGGCGCGAAACGCGGCAATGCATCGACGAGCGCCTGCGCGGTGTCGACCCGCTCGAAACTGGCCTGCAGGCCGGCGTCGAGCATCTGCCGGCACATCAGCTCGGCATCGTCATGCGAATCTTCCACCAGCAGTACACGCAGGTGCCCCAACGAAGACCCGATCTGCGGCATGGGTTACTCGGCCTCCGGGGCCGGGTTGATCAGCGTCCAGAACCCGCCGTGCCTCTGCACGGCGCTACACGACAGAGATGCCACCACCGATCCGACCACCAACGCTCCTTGAACTGTCCGCACGCATCCTTCGCTGCACTGCCGGGTAGCGCTGAAAACGCCACACGGTGTCGTGAATATACTCCACACCAACGTGAATGCGGGACAGGAGAGGACAGCCTTTGGACAAAAAAAGGGCGCGCCTTGCGGCGCGCCCCGGTCTGTACGTTACCGTATCGATCAGCGCTTGGCGGCGGCGGCTGCCACGGTCAGGCCGCTGGCGTCGACACTCTTGACGCCCTTGATGGCCTTGGCCTTCGTGACCGCCTTGTCGTGCTCGGCCTTGGTGGCCACGGTACCCGACAGCGAAACCACGCCGTTGACCGTTTCCACCTTCACTTCCGTACCGGGAACGTTCTTGCTGGTCAGCAGTTCGCTCTTCACCTTGGTGGTGATCCAGGTGTCGGTCACCGGCTCGTCCGAGTCATGCATGTCGGCATGCGTCATGGCGGCCTTGTCAGTGGTCTTCGGCGGGTCCTTGGCCATCGCCGACGAGGTGGCAAGAACCATGCCGAGGGCAAGCGAAGCGGCAAGCAGATTGCGCGTAGTGTTGGTCATGTGCGGTGTCTCCCTGGTGTGTACCGCCAGTGTCCGTGGGCACGCGTACACGGCACGTCGCCACCGCATCACGTTGCCGTGAACCAGTCAGTTACGGCCCCAACAGTTCAGGTTACCGCAGTGCATCAATTGCAATTATTCTTACTTCCGGGCAAGCGAAGGGCACCCTCATGACCGCGACCATCCAGGTGGGATTGATCGGCTACGGGCTGGCGGGCAGCGTGTTCCACGCGCCGCTCATCCAGCACACCCCGGGGCTGGCATTGCACAGCATCGTCAGTTCGCAGCGCGACCGGCTGCTGCGCAGCTTCACCGATGTGCACGTGCACGCCGAGGTTGCGCCGCTGCTGGACGACCCGGCAGTAGATGCGGTGGTGATCGCAACGCCGAATGCGCAGCACGCGCCGCTGGCACGTGCTGCGCTGCGCGCGGGCAAGCATGTACTGGTGGATAAACCGTTCGCGCTGAGCACGGACGAAGCCGCCGCGGTGGTCGACGCCGCGCGCGAGGCCGGGCGCGTGGTCTGCGTGTTCCAGAACCGCCGCTACGATGCCGACTTCCTGAGCCTGCGCACGGTGCTGGAATCGGGAACGCTGGGGCAGATCGCCGAATGCCATTCGCACTTCGACCGGTTCCGCCCGCAGGTGCGCGATCGCTGGCGGGAAAGCGATGCGCCCGGCAGCGGTTTGTGGATGGACCTGGGGCCGCACCTTCTCGACCAGATGCTGCAGTTGTTCGGTTGGCCCGAGGCGATCACTGCCGACATTGCGGCGCAGCGCGACGGCGCACGCAGCGACGACTACTTCCACGCGGTGCTGCATTACCCCCGCATGCGCGCGATCGTGCACGCCGGCTCGCTGGTGGCGGCTCCGACGCCACGCTTCGCCGTGCATGGCAGTCAGGGCAGTTATCTGAAGGAAGGACGCGACGTGCAGGAGGACCAGCTGCGCGATGGCATCGCCCCGGGCGCACCAGGTTGGGGCCTGGACCCGCAGCATGGCCAACTGCTGCAGGCCGACCCGGACGGGCGCGTGCACCGCCGCAGCGTGGACAACGCGCTCGGCGATTACCGCATGTTCTACGCGGCCTTCCGCGACGCAGTGCTCGGCGGCGCGGCGCCGCCTGTCAGTACCGAGCAGGCGCTGCAGCTGATGCGGTTGCTTGAAGCAGGCCGGGAAAGCGCCGGCAGCGGGCGGCGCGTGGAATTTCGTTGATTGGAAAACCAGCGCGCCGCAGCCACGCAGAGCGTGGCCCTACTGCTTCTGCATCGCGTGACCGCCGAACTGGTTGCGCAGCGCGGAGAGCATGCGGTCGCTGAAGGAGTTCTTCTCGCGTGAGCGCAGCCGCTCCAGCAGCGACAGCGTGATCACCGGTGCGGAGACGTCCAGATCGATGGCTTCGGCCACCGTCCAGCGGCCTTCGCCGGAGTCGGGCACGAACGGCGCGATGCCGTCCAGCTGCGGATTGCGCTGCAGCGCATCGGCGCTGAGGTCCAGCAGCCACGAGCGCACCACGCTGCCGTGCTGCCAGGCCTGGGCCACGTTGCCCAGATCCAGGTTGAATTCGGTCTTGCGCTGCATCAGCGCGAAGCCTTCGGCGTAGGCCTGCATCATCCCGTACTCGATGCCATTGTGGATCATCTTGCAGAAGTGCCCGGCGCCGCTTGGTCCGACGTGCGCCCAGCCCTTGTCCTGCGCAGGTGCCAGCGTGCGGAAGATCTCACCAATCCGCTGCACTGCCCCGCTCTCGCCTCCGATCATCAGGCTGTAGCCTTCCTGCAGGCCCCACACGCCACCGCTGGTGCCGCAGTCGAGGTAGGTCACGTCCTCCTCCAGCAGCTGGGCGGCACGCCGCATCGAATCCTTGTAGTAGGAATTGCCGCCGTCGATCACCACATCGCCTTCGGACAGGTGCGGCGACAGCGCGGCCAGGGTCTGGTCGACCACTTCGCCCGCCGGCACCATCAGCCAGACCACGCGCGGCACCGACAGCTGCGCCAGCGCGTCGGCGGCGGAGGCACTGACCTCGAAACCGCGTTCGGCCGCGCTGGCGCGCGCGGCGTCACCGGGATCCACGCCGATCACGCGGTGCCCGCCGCGATGCAGCCGTTCGGCCATGTTGGCGCCCATGCGCCCCAGTCCAATCATTGCAATTTCCATGACTCACCTCTGCTCGGGTTGCGAATGTGTCGCTGCCACGCACTGTCGGAGCTGTGTCTCGATCCAGCGGTGGTACAGCGTGGTATGCAGGTTGTGCAGGCCCAGCTCGACTGCAAACGGCGTGCGCGGATTGCGGTCGAGCAGGCGTGCAACGTGATAGCCCACCGGACGTATACCGCGCGGGTGCACATAAATCACGAACCCCTGATAGAACGGATCGTCCAGCAGCGCGTCCAGTTCAGCCAGCAGCGGCTGCTGGCGCGGCGGCATCGCCGCACGCAGTGCCGGATCGCGCTCGTAGAGGAGCCGTTCGAAACGGCGTGGCCCGGGTCCCGGGATCTGGCTGGCCAGTTCCCAGATGCGCCGGTTGATGCGGTCGTAGTAGGCGAAACCGCCGTGCGCGCGCAGCGCGTCGCCGGCCGCGGCGCTGACCTGGACGATCACGAAGTTCTCGGCCTGGTTGTTGATGTCATCCAGGTACTGGCGGTCGAACACATGCTCGATGAAGCCCGGTGCGCCGACGAACGCCTGACGGCCCCTGCGCGCGGTGCGCACCGCCTTGCCGTCGGCGAGATACTCACCGGCATGCCGGCCCAGCAGGATGCTGTCGGTGTCGTGCAGGGTCAGGAACGTACCGATCGAAAGCTCGCCGGGACGGAAGGCCGCATCGAAGGCGGTGTCGCCGTACAGCTCGCGCTGGGTGGCCAGCTGCGCCACCTGCCGCCCTACCCCGCATTCGCTGCGCACGCGCCCGTCGTAGAACGCCTGCAGCGCCGCGCTGTTGCTCCCCGCCGGCTGATAGCCGCGCCCCAGACTGCGGAACCCTTCCCAGCCCTGTGCGCGGGCACCGCCGGCACCGAAGCCGATCCAGCCCAGCTGAAGTCCGGAGAAGCGGTAACCGGGGTTGTCCTGCAGCCGGGTGGCCGCACGGCGGGTGGCCTGGCCCAGTTCGAAGGCATACGCGCAGACCGTGGCAGGATCGTCCAGCAGCGCACGCAGGAACCGCTCGCGCTGCGCCGCAGGCCACCCGCGCGGCAGCTGCGCGCGCAGGTCGCCCGCAGTCTGCGCCTGGCGCAGATCTTCGCGGTCGCAGACCGGGCCGCCCTGCACGTGCGGGGTCGTGACATCGGCCGTTTCCAGCCGCCAGCCCAGGCGTTCCAGCAGGGACTGCAGGCAGACCGGCGCGTCGGCCGCCAGCGCTGCGGGCGCCGCCGACCCGAGCGCCAGGGCAACGGCCAGGACACCCATGCGGAAACCGGGGCGACACCACAGGTGGGACACGTGGCGCGCCGGTTCAGTGCGCGGGGATCGGGGTGTCAGCGGTGCCCGCGTTCGAGGTCATCGTGGGTGCCGGTGTGGGCGCCGGAACGGCCACAGCGGGTGCGTTCGGCACGGGGGACGATGGCTCCGGAGCTGCCATCGGCAGCGACGGGGCTGCAGCCTGCGCGGGGCTCGGCGAGGTAGTGGGCAGTGTCGTGGCCGCAGAGGGCACCCCGGCAGGTTCGGGGACCGGCGGCGGCGGCGGCGTCGGGACCGGCGGCACCGGCGGAGCGGGTTCGGGCGTGCTCGCCTTGGCGGCCGGCAGGTACTGCTGCAGGCGGGCGAAGAAGCGGCGGTAGAAGTCGGCGTCCTGCACGGTGCTGCTGGCGACCTTCACCAGCGAATCGTCGTTGCTGCCGAACGGCAGCGACACCGAGCCCAGCGCGCCGACGCCGACACTGGCCGAGGTGGGGCTCTTCTTCAGCGCATAGCGGTCCTGCACGGCGCTGACGAACACCAACGCTTCATCGCCGCGGGCGGCGCAGGAAATGCGCAGCACCAGCTGCTCGTGCGAGTCCTCTTTCGGCTGGAAGTTCTTGTTGGCTTCCACCGCATCGGCATCGGCGCGGGCGATCGCATAGCCCTGGCTGAGCAGGGTGCGCCGCGCGGCTTCGCAGGCCTGCGCCGGGGTGCCGGGTACGGTGCGCGAATAGGTGTCGCCGGAATCGAAGGATTCGCGCAGCAGGGTACTGTCGACCGCCTTGCCGCCGCAGGCGGACAGGGTCAGGGCCAGCAGGCCGGTCGGAAATGCGTGGGACAGCCGCATGGGCGCTCCAGCAGGGGGATGATCCGTTCAGCATAGGCCGGTTGGCGTATGCGCGGGGTCGACAAAGCAAAAGACCGGCCTCGCGGCCGGTCCTTCATTGTTGGAGCGTTCACCCCGTCACGACCAACGGTCGTGACCTACCGGGGCCCTTCCCCATCAACGGTCGTGACCTGCCGGGGCCCTTCCCCATCAACGGTCGTGACCTGCCGGGGCCCTTCCCCATCAACGGTCGTGACCTGCCGGGGCCCTTCCCCATCAACGGTCGTGACCTGCCGGGGCCGTCGGTAGCGCACGACCGTTGGTCGTGCGGCCACCGTGCGGTCAATCCGCCCAGCGGCCGACCGCGGTCGACTGCGGCAGCACCTGCGCCGACAGCGGGCGATCTTCGGCCAGCAGGTTCACCGCGTCGGCCAGGATGGCCGCCGACTCACGCAGCAACGGGTCCGGCCGCTTCTCGGCCGCCTTCTCGCGGGCGGCGTCCTTCACGATGTCGCGCTCGTTGCCGGTCAGGCCATCGTCATTGCTGTCATCGGCCAGCGGGTCCAGATCCAGGCCCAGCTCCTTGCGGGTCGCCTGGCGCTGCTTGCGCTGGGTTTCCTGGCGCTCACGCTCGGCACGACGCTCGCCTTCGTTCAGCGAAATGTACTTCTTCGCCGCCTCGGTGCGGAACTGCTCCACATCCTCGTTCCACCACTGGAATTCCTTGTCGCTGGCGATGCGCGAGGCATGCCGGGTTTCCAGCTTGGGCAGCAGCGGACCAAAGTTGCCGTACTGGGTGTGCGGCACGGCGGCAATACGGGTCCACGGCAGCGCATTGTCGTAGGTGCTTTCGCCGTACTCGCTGGCGTCCACGCTGGCCGGGAAGGCCAGGTCCGGCACCACGCCCTTGTGCTGGGTGCTGCTGCCGCTGACGCGGAAGAACTGCGCGATGGTCAGCTTGACCTGGCCGAAGCGCTGGGTCTCGCCGCTCGGCCAACGGTCCAGGTCGACGATGTTCTGCACCGTGCCCTTGCCGAAGGTGGTCTCGCCGATGACCAGGCCACGACCGTAGTCCTGGATCGCACCGGCGAAAATCTCCGATGCCGACGCCGAGCCGCGGTTGATCAGCACCGCCAGCGGACCGTCCCACGCCACCGCTTCGCTGCGGTCGTTATTGACGATGACGCGGCCACCGGACTCGCGTACCTGCACCACCGGGCCCTGCTCGATAAACAGACCGGTCAGTTCGACCGCCTCATCCAGCGAGCCACCGCCGTTGTTGCGCAGGTCGAGCACCACGCCATCGAGCTTGTCGTTCTTGAAGCCGGCCAGCAGCTTGGCCACGTCACGCGTCGCCGACGCGTAATCGGTGGCGTTGCGGCGGCGGCCTTCGAAGTCTTGATAGAAGGTCGGCAGCTTGATCACGCCGACCCTGCGCTCGGGCTCGCCGTCCTTGCCGGGAATGGTGAGCGTCTCGCCCTTGGCGGCCTGTTCGGCCAGGCGCACCTTCTGGCGGGTGAGCACCAGCATGTGCGGCTTGCCGTCCACGCCTTCCTCGGCGGGAATGAACTCCAGCCGGACCTGGGTGTCCTTCTTGCCGCGGATCTTGGCCACCACGTCATCGATGCGCCAGCCGATCACGTCCTCGACCGGACCCGACTTGCCCTGGCCCACCCCGACGATGCGGTCGCCCGGCTTCAGCGTGCCATTCACCGCCGCCGGACCGCCGGCGATGATCTCGCGGATCACCACCATGTCGTCCTGGCGCTGCAGCTGCGCGCCGATGCCTTCCAGCGACAGCGACATCGCCTGGTTGAAATTCTCGGCCGTGCGCGGGGTGAAGTAATCCGTATGCGGATCGACCGCGCTGGTATACGCGTTGAGGAAGAACTGGAACACGTCCTCGCCCTTCAGCTCGTTGACCGACTTCTCCAGCTGCGCGTAGCGCTTGTCCAGCGTCTTGCGGATATCGGCCGGCTGCTTGCCGGCCAGCTTCAGCCGCAGCCAGTCATTCTTGACCGACTTGCGCCACAGGTCGTCCAGCTCCGCACTGCTGGCCGCCCACGGCACGTCCTTGCGGTCGTACTCGAAGCGCTCGTCGGTACTGAAGTCGAAGTCCTGCTTGAGGATCTTGCGCGCATAGCCCACCCGCTCGCCCACGCGCTGCTTGTACACCGCAAACACCTGGAAGGCCGGCTCCAGCTCACCGCCCCGGATGGCCGAAGAGATGTTGGCCTCGAACGGGGCGAACTTGGTGATGTCGGCCTGGGTGAAGAACTGCTTGCTGCCGTCCAGCGATTCGAGGTAACGCTTGAACACGTCCTTGGAGGTCGCCGCATCCAGCGCGCGCGGCCGGTAGGCATAGCGGCTGTCCGAGAGCAGCCCGTAGACCAGCTTGGACGTAGTCACCTGGTCGGGCGTAGCCGCCGACGGCAAGGCCGGCGAATCCGCGTACGCCGCCAGCGCCAGCGGGGCGCTCAGCGCCAAGGCCATCAGGAATGCGGGGGCTTTGAATTTCATCAACTTGCTCATGGCACCTTGCCAGGGGAGAGACTGCGTGCGGATCAGACCACACGACAGTGCCGAAAGTTGCGGGGTTTGTCATCCACCGCGTCAGAACGCGGATTTCCAGCCTAAACGCAGGGCTGTATCAAATTGTGAATGACGCGGAATTGCTGCGGGGAGTGGGATTTACGGGCGGAACCGCGCGCTGGCCTGAACCATTCGGCGGTCGGCAGGCGTTCAGGCCTGCGCAGCCTGACGGTCTTCGATCAGGGCTATCGCGAGCGTGTGGGGCCCCGTCGCGGCCGGCAGGCCCCTATGCAAATGTCCCCCGGCGTCGGCCTGCGGCCGCCCCCTCCTCCTTTACTTTGCCAGGGACCTGCCGGCCGCGACGGGGCTCGGCTTGCGGTTGGCAGGGAAAAGCGGAAGTCACGTTGCAACGCCGGTGGGGCGAGTGCGGGGCCGCCGTGCCCTTGCGGCGAAGTAAAGGAGGAGGGGGCGGCCGCAGGCCGACGCCGGGGGACATTCGCAGGCAAGGGCATGGCGGCCCCGCACTCGCCCCACCGGCAGCCGCGTCTGACAGGAGCACGCGCTCCCATCAGACGGGAAAAGAAGCAAGGCTCAGGCGACGCCTGCGCCCTTGGCCTGCACGTCGGCGTGGTAGGACGAGCGCACCATCGGGCCGGAGGCCACGTGGCTGAAGCCCAGCTCGTAGCCGTAGTCTTCCAGCGCCTTGTATTCGTCCGGGGTCCAGTAACGCAGCACCGGGTGGTGGTGCGCGGTCGGCTGCAGGTACTGGCCGATCGTGATCATGTCCACGTCGTGCGCGCGCAGGTCGCGCATGGTCGCCCGTACCTGGTCCATGTCCTCGCCCAGGCCCAGCATGATCCCGGACTTGGTGGCGATCGCCGGGTGCTGCGCCTTGAAGTTCTTCAGCAGCGTCAGCGACCACTGGTAGTCCGCGCCCGGGCGCACGTTGCGGTACAGGTCCGGCACGGTTTCGATGTTGTGGTTGAACACGTCCGGCGGGTTGGTCGCCAGGATGTCCAGCGCCCGCTCCATGCGGCCCTTGCCGCGGAAGTCCGGCGTGAGCACCTCGATGCGCGTGTTCGGCGACGTCGCCCGGATCGCGCCGATGCAGTCGGCGAAGTGCTGGGCACCGCCGTCGCGCAGATCGTCGCGGTCCACGCTGGTCACCACCACGTACTTCAACCCCATGTCGGCCACGGTCTGGGCCAGACTGGCCGGCTCGCCCGCATCCGGCGGCTTCGGCCGCCCGTGGGCCACGTCGCAGAACGAACAGCGCCGCGTGCACACCTCACCCAGGATCATGAAGGTCGCCGTGCCGTGGCTGAAGCACTCATGGATGTTGGGGCAGCTGGCCTCCTCGCAGACCGTCACCAGACGGTTCTCGCGCAGCTTGGCCTTCAGGGTCTGCACCGCATTGCCCGACGGAATCCGCACCCGGATCCACGACGGCTTGCGCAGTACCGGCGCGTCAGCGAACTGCACCGGCGAACGGCCGATCTTGTCACCGCCCAGCTGTTTGACCCCGGCCTGCAACGGCGCGGCGGACGGCGTGTCGCCCTGCACGACCTGCAGGGGAATGATGCGAGCGGTGGTTTCAGTCATGGCCTTGGTCGGCGGCGCTCAGGCCGCGTCAGTAAGATCGGGCAGGTCTGCGGCAGGCTGGAGGTCCAGACCGAACTGGCGGGCCAGGTGGCCCAGCAGTACCGGCTTGACGGCCGCCATGCCGGACGGTCCCCCCAAGTCTACCATCGAGGTGACCTGCAGCCCTTGATAGCCGCAGGGATTGATGCGGTGGAACGGCTCCAGGTCCATCGCCACATTGAAGGCCAGGCCATGGAACGTGCAGCCACGGCGCACCCGGATGCCCAGCGCGGCCACCTTGGCCCCGCCTACATACACCCCCGGTGCCCCGTCCCGCCGTTCAGCCCCGATATTCCATTCGTCCAGCGTATCGATGATGGCCTGCTCGATCCGGCACACGTAATCGCGCACCCCGATTCCCAGCCGGCGCAGCTGGAGCAGCGGATACACCACGATCTGGCCCGGCCCGTGGTAGGTCACCTGGCCGCCGCGATCCACGTGCAGCACCGGAATGTCGCCCGGCGCCAGCACGTGCTCGTCTTTCCCGGCCTGGCCCAGCGTGAACACCGGATCGTGCTCCACTACCCACAGCTCATCCGGGGTCTGGTCATTGCGTGCATCGGTGAAACGCTGCATTGCATGCCACACCGGCGCATAGGGCTGCCGGCCCAGGTCGCGCACCACCGCCGGCTGCAGCGGGCGCTGGCCCGGCGCAGGGGCCGCGTCGCAGCTGGCTACAGCGTCCACTTCACTTCCGGATGCTCCCGCAGCGCAGTGTGCGCGAGTTCGAGCTGCTCGCGGTTTTCGGCCATGAAGACCAGCTTCACCGCGACAAACTTGTTGTTGGACGAGGTCTTCCAGGTAATGCGCTCTTTGAGCACCTGGATGCCGGCGGCCTGCAGCAGCATCGGCAGCTCGTGCTCCAGTCCGGTGTTGGCCGCGCCCATGGCGCTGAGCTCGAATTGACCGGGGAACTGGAAGCCGTGTTCGGGGTTGTCAGACTTGATTTCCATGAGCGGGATTATGGGGACGGATGCGTCTGAACCCAAGCGCTGCATGATCCTGCCCGGAGCTGCGTCGAACGCTACGTGAAAATCGGCCTTCACGAACAAAACGCACCGGCCCGCGCGCGGTGCTGGTCACGGCATCACACCCTGACTACGCTGCACCCGCTTAAAAATGGATAAACCATCCGCGGGAACCTTATGCTTTCGAAGCGATTCGCGTTGCCGGCCGCCATTGCCGGTGTACTTGCAGCTGCCACACCGGCCGCCCATGCGGCCGAACAATGCGGGCCCGACGCCATGCGCGAGCACCCGCCCCAGGTCAATTTCCGGGTCGACAACGATCTGTTCGGCGGCGCCGACCAGGACCAGGGCTACACCAACGGTGCCCAGATCACGCTGGTCTCGCCCAACCTGGTCGACTACACCGACGACCCCTGCCTGCCGCGTCTGGCGCGCTGGGTCAACCGTCACCTGGAACGCCTTGCTCCCGGCGAGTTCGAGCAGCAGAACATGCTCTTCAGCTTCGCCCAGCAGATCTACACCCCCAAGGACTTCACCCGCCGCGACGTGATCGAGGACGACCGTCCCTACGCCGGCGTGCTGGTGGGAAGCTTCGGCTACAACGCCCGCCGCGGCGACCGTCTGCAGACCACCCAGTTGACCCTGGGCGTGGTCGGGCCGTGGGCATTGGGCAAGGAAGTGCAGGACGCCGTGCACGACCTGCTCGGCGACGAGAAATTCCAGGGCTGGGACAACCAGCTGCACAACGAGCCGGTGATCATGCTGACCCACGAGCGCATGCACCGCTGGGGCAACGCCGAGGACAACCTGGCCGGCTGGGGCTGGGATGCGATCAGTCACTACGGCGGCGCGGTCGGCAACCTGGCCACCCATCTCAACGCCGGCGGCGAATTCCGCGTCGGCTGGAAGCTGCCGGACGATTTCGGCAGTACGCCGCTGCGCCCGGCCGGCGAAAACACCGCGCCCACGCGGGGTGGCAAGCCTACGGGCTGGTCGTTCCACATGTTCGCCACCACCGACGCGGCGTGGGTGATCCGCGACATCACCCTGGATGGCAATACGTTCCGCAACAGCCACAGCGTGGACAAGCGCAACTGGGTCGCCCAGGGCGGCTACGGCCTGGCCGTGATGTACAACCGCTGGAAGTTCGCCCTCGCCCGCTACCACAGCACCCGCGAGTTCGACCTTCAGGACCAGTCGCCGATCTATGGCAGCTTCACCATAAGCCGGTCGCTGTAAGCGACCGGCTGTAGATCCGGCCGCTGGCCGGATGCTCTTTGTTTCGGCCGACGCGGATTCGGATCGACAAAAAAAGACCGGCGTCAGCCGGTCTTTTTCTTCATCTTGAGGAGCCGGAGTTATTCCGATTCCCACCACATCCAGAAGCTGTCCCACAGTCGCTTGAAGAAGCCGGCCTCTTCGACTGCGGCAACGGCCACCAGCGGCGCCTGCGCGACCACCTTGCCATCGAGGGTGACCTTCAGCGTGCCCACCGCCTGGCCGGCGGTGAACGGCGCTTCCAGGGTCTTGGGCACATCGATGCTCGGCTTGAGATCGTTGTAGCGGCCGCGCGGCACGCTCACCAGCAGCGGCTGGGCCACGCCCAGCTGCAGCGTATCGGCCTTGCCCTTCCACACCTTATGCTCGGCCACGGCCTTGCCCGGCTCATACATGCGGTGGGTTTCGAAGAAGCGGAAGCCCCAGTTGAGCAGCGCCAGGCTGTCGTCGGCCCGCTGCTTTTCCGAGCTGCCGCCCAGCACCACCGCGATCAGGCGCTGGTCGCCGCGCTGTGCCGAGCTCATCAGGCAGTAACCGGCTTCGGAGGTGTGACCGGTCTTGATGCCGTCCACGCTCTGGTCGCGCCACAGCAGCAGGTTGCGGTTGGGCTGGGTGATGCTGCCGACGGTGAATTCCTTCACCTTGTTGTAGGCGTAGGTTTCCGGGTAATCGCGCACGAACGCACGGCCCAGCAGCGCCAGGTCGTAGGCGGTGGTGTGGTGGCCTTCGGCGCTCAGACCGTGGGCATTGACGAAGTGCGAGTCCTTCATGCCGATCTTGGCGGCGTAGCTGTTCATCAGCGACGCGAAGGCTTCTTCGCTGCCGGCCACGTGTTCGGCCAGCGCGATGGCCGCATCGTTGCCGGACTGGATCGCCATGCCCTTTTCCATGTCTTCCAGCCGCGCGGTCTGGTTGACCGGGAAGCCGCTGTAGCTGCCGTCGGTGCCTGCGCCGCCTTCGCGCCAGGCGCGCTCGCTCATCATGACCTGGTCGTCGGTACGCACTTTGCCGTTCTTGACTTCGGCGGCCACCACGTACGAGGTCATCACCTTGGTGATGCTGGCCGGGGCCAGCTGTTCATGGATGTTCTCGCCGGCCAGCACCTGGCCGGTGGCGTAATCCATCAGGATCCAGGCCTTGGCCACGCTGGGCTTGGGCGCCGGCGGGGTGGCGACGGTGGCCGGAGCGGCTGCGGCAGGCGCGGGTGCCGGGGCCGGGGTCGGCAGAGGGGTCTGGGCGGAGACCATGCCCACGAACAGGGTCGTGGCCAGGGCAGCAGCGGCAAAGCGGAATTTCATCGGACAGCAAGCTCCAGGAGGGCGCCAAGGGAATTACAGGGGACGGCCATTGTAGGCCCATGGGGTGGCCGCACGCGCAGGCGCGCGCGGCGCGGCCGCATTCACTCTTTCACGATCTGAGGCGATCCGAATCCCAGACCGGCAATGCGGCCGGCAAGTTCCGAGGCACTGGCCGTGTCGGCCGCCGGCACGCGCAGGCGCCACAGGGTGCGGCCACCACTGACGATATCGCTGATGCTGGCCCCGACGATGCCGGCCGACGACAGCTGGCCCAGCGCGCGGGCGGCGTTTTCGCGGCTGGCGAAACTGGCCACCTGCAACAGGACGTTGCCGACCTGCTGCTGCAGGGAGGGCGCGGGTGCAGCCGCCGGCAGCGGACGGGGCGGGGCCGGCAGCGGGCGCGCGGCGGCCACGACCGGCGCGGCCGGGGGCAAGCTGCTGACCGTGACCGGTCCGGCATCCAGCGTCGCGGCCTGGGTGGCTGCAGGCTGGGCGCTGCCGGCCGCGTGCGGCGCTGGCGACGGCAACGCGCCGACCAGCCGGTCCATGTCGCTGGCCCGTCGCACGGGCGCCGCCGTGGCGACCACCGGTGGGCTGGCCGCGGTGGCGGCACGGCGTTCGCGCCACGACGGTTTGTCGGCCAGCAGGTTGTCGTCGCCGGGCTGCAGGGCCCGCACCTCGACGTTGCCGGTACCGCGCTGGGTGATGCCCAGGCGTACCGCTGCGGCGTAACTGAGGTCGACCACACGACCGTCATGGAACGGCCCGCGGTCGTTCACCCGCACGATCACCGATTCGCCGTTGTCCAGATTGGTCACCCGCGCAAAGCTCGGCAGGGGCAACGTCTTGTGCGCAGCGGTGAAGGCGTACATGTCGTACACCTCGCGGTTGGAGGTGAGCCGGCCGTGGAACTTCGCGCCGTAGTACGAGGCGGTGCCCTTCTCGGCATAGCCCCGCGTGTTGTCCATCACCTGGTACTGCTTGCCCAGCACCGCATACGGAGACTTGTTGCCCACCGGCGAACGGGGCAGGTTCACCACTTCCGGTTCGGGAATGCACGCAACATTGGGAATGTAACTGGGCGTGCTGTCGTTGACGCCGGGCTTGTACAGCCCGCCAGCGCGGTAGTCACCGCGCGTGCTCGGATCTTCCGTGGCCGCGTTGTACGGCGAGCCTTCCGGGCAATGCGCCGGGCGACCGCCCTTGCCCGCGCCCTGCACCAGCGTGCCGCTGGGCTTGCCGGCGCCGCCGCTGGCCGCGGGTGGCTTTTTCGGCGCGCTGCTGCAGGCGGCCAGCGCCAGGACCAGCAGACCGGGGACCAGCCATCTGCAGCGTGCAGGTGCGTTCATGCCGGCGGCAACTCCTGTCCGGCGATGGCCTGGGACAGCTGGTACACCGCCATCGCATACATTTTGGAGAGGTTGTAACGGGTGATCGCGTAGTAGTTCTGGAAGCCCAGCCAGTACTGCCTGCCGGTGCTGCCTTCCAGCGTGATCGGCGTGCCCGTCAACCCCGCCGCCACCGGGACACTCGGCTGGTACCCCCGCTGGGCCAGCTCGGACAGGGTCCAGGTCGGCGTCCAGTCGGTCGGGTCGAACGGTTCACGGCCGGCGGCCAGCGTGGCCGGGACCGCAACCGGGCCGCCACGTACCCAGCCCCCCTTCTTGACGAAATAATTGGCGATCGACGAAAACACGTCGTCGTAGCTGCTGAACAGGTCGCGGCGACCGTCACCGTTGCCGTCCACTGCGAAGTCCAGATAGCTGGACGGCATGAACTGGCCCATGCCCATGGCGCCGGCGTAACTGCCCTTGATCGCCAGGATGTCGAGTTTCTCGTCGCGGGTCAGCGCGAACAGGCGCGCCAGCTCGTCGCGGAAGTACAACTCGCGGCGCACCTCGCGCTCCAGCTTGGCCGGGTCGCCACTGCGGGGGTAATTGAAGGCCAGCGTGTACAGCGCATCAAGCACGCGGTAGCTGCCGGTGTTGCCGCCGTAGCTGGTTTCCACGCCGATGATGGCCACGATCACTTCGGCCGGCACACCGGTGCGCGCCTGCACCCGCATCAGTTCCTCGCGGTGCTGGGCCAGGAACTTCCGGCCGCCGTCGATCCGCGCCTGGCTGATGAACATCGGCCGGTACTCGTTCCACGGCTTGACCCGTTCGGCCGGGCGCGACATTGCGGCAATGATGGGATCGCGCACCTGGGCCTGGGCCAGCGTGGCATCGATCTGCGCGGCCGGAATGCCATACCGTGCAGCGGTGTCGCGCACGAAGTTCGCGCGTGCCACCTCGAACGGGACCGGGGTCAGGTCGACCGGCGGCGCGGTGGCGGCCGCGCCTTCCGGCGCCGCCTCTGCGGGGCCCTTGTGGGCAACGCCCGGCTTGTTGGGCGCACCCGACGCCTGCGGCGGCGGTGACGGGGAGTGCGGCTGGGTCGCGCAGGCGACCAAACCGAGCGTGAGCATGCAGGCCAAAGTGCGTCGGATCATCGCCGCAGGTTAGCAGGTCAAAGATGAAATAAAACCCCTAACACCATGAATCCCAACGATTTGCGTAGACAGGAGCGTATTCGTTAAGCGCGCGTGTAAGACCACCCGCTCGCGACGCCGCTGACGGCAGACCCGCTCAATAAGGTATAGCCGATCGCGTCCCCATCCCCATGGACGCGACCGGCTCACCGACCTGGTCGATACCAGCGCGACGCGCTACTCCCCAGCGCAACGTCGCACCCCCTGTACCCGTTAGGTCAACTACGTCCCGCAGCGCCTGGCGCGTCGCTTGGCTCGACGCGCAGCTGCTCGCGGGCCGCCATTGTGCAGGCCGTTTACGACATGTCTATTGATCCGGATCAAGCGCATTCAGAATTGTGCGCACCATCCCACTTTTTTGCCGGCATGTTGACGGCTTGTGCACCGCTTCTGCCGAATTCGGCATATTGCCAACGGCACAGCGTCGGATCTGCGCAAAAACCGTCATGGACGTCGACGTAGTTTTGACTAGACATAAGCCAGCGGGAGGTCGTGCGACGGAATGCCGTCGCCTCCGCAGCGCCAGCCAGGGCGTCAGCTGTAGCCGCCGTGCACCGGGTTGTGGCTGCGCGCGGCCATGACCAGGCCGAATCCGGCCAAAAGTGACACTGCCGAGGTGCCGCCGTAACTGATCAACGGCATGGGCACGCCCACCACCGGCAACAGCCCGGAAATCATGCCGCCGTTGACCAGCACATAGACGAAGAACGCCAGCCCGGTGGCGCCGGCCAGCAGGCGCGAATAGGAGTCGCGCGACTGCGAGGCGATCCACAGGCAGCGCCCGATCACCACCAGGTAGAGCGCCAGCACCACCGCCACGCCGATCCACCCGAACTCCTCGCTGAGCACGGAGAAGGCGAAATCGGTGGTCTGCTCCGGAATGAAATTCAGGTGCGACTGCGAGCCCTGCCCCCAACCCTTGCCGTCCAGACCGCCGGAACCGATCGCGATCTTGGACTGGATGATGTTCCAGCCCGCGCCCAGCGCGTCGCTCTCCGGGTCCAGGAACATCATGATGCGGTCCTTCTGGTAGGGCCGCAGCAGCCAGATCCAGGCCACTGGCGCGGCTGCAGCCACGCCGCCCACCGCCACGCCCACCCACCACCACGGCAGGCCGCCGAGCAGCAGCACGAAGGCGCCGCTGGCAGCAATCAGCACCCCGGTGCCGAAGTCCGGCTGCAGCATCACCAGCCCGGTCGGCACGCCGATGATCAGCGCGCTCACCAGCACCGTGTTGAAACGCGGCGGCAGCGGCATGCGGTGCAGGTACCAGGCCACCATCATCGGCAGGCTGACCTTGAGCAGTTCGGCCGGCTGCAGATAGAACAGCTTCAGGTCCAGCCATTGCCGGCCGTACTTGCCGGTGCCGAGCACGAACACCGCCAGCAGCGGAATCATCGAGATCGCATAGATCAAGGGCGTGGCCGAGCGGATGCGCAGGATCGACACCCGCGAAATCAGCCACAACGCGACCAGGCCCACCGCGAAGCGTGCCGCCTGGGCGAACACCAGGCCATCGCCGCCGGCGCTCTTGAGCACGGACAGGCCGATCAGCATCAGCGCGCCGAGCGCCAGGCACAGCACCCAGTCCAGGGTGCTGCAGAAACGGACGACCATGTCGGTCGCCCAGCGCAGGAAGACCTTCATCGCATGCGCTCCGGCGGCGTGGGGGGAGAAGCGGCCGGGGCCAGGGGCGCACCGGGCGGCGGTGCCGGCGCGGGCAGCGGTTCAGGCAGGCCAACCTGGACCGGCACCGCCTCCAGGGCGGCGGCAGCCAGATCGCCGGCCTCACGCGCGGCGCCATCGCCTTCGAACGCGGTGATGCCGATCGCGGTGGTCCCGCGTGCGCTGTCGAGCGGCTCCATGCCGTCGGGCATCTTGCCCAGCAACCACGCGTCGAACAGCTTGCGCGCGATCGGCGCGGCTGCCGAGCCGCCGTAGCCACCGCCCTCAACGGCGATGGCCAGCGCGATCACCGGGTTTTCGGCCGGCGCGAAACCCACGAACAGGGAGCGGTGGCGCAGGTGCATCGGCAGGCTCTTGGGATTGACCGCCGCGGTGCCGCGCCGGCTGATCACCTGCGCGGTGCCGGTCTTGCCGGCGATGGTGTACGGCGCGCCGGCCGCGGCGCGCGCGCCGCTGCCGCCCGGGCGCATGGTACCCATCATGCCTTCGCGCACCGCCTGCAGGTTGCCGGGACTCGGGCTGACCGGCTTGGTGTCGCCAGCCGGGGTGGCCACCCAGTCCGCATCGAAGCCTTCCCGCTGCTGCATCACCAGATGCGGCGTGCGCAGCTGGCCGTTGGCGATGCCGCCCACACCGTGCACCAGCTGCAGCGGGGTGACCTTCCAGTCTCCCTGGCCGATGCTGACGTTCACGGTATCGCCCGGGTACCAGCGTTCCTTGCGCGATTTGTACTTGTTCTGCGGCGAGGGCAGGATGCCGCCGATCTCGCCGGTCAGGTCGATGCCGGTGGGCTGGCCGAAGCCGTAATAGCCCATGTAGTGGTCGAACTTCTCGATGCCCATGTCCAGGGCGAGCTTGTAGTAATAGGTGTTGACCGACTGGGTGATGGACTTGCGCAGGTCGGTCCAGCCATGGCCGCCGCGATTGGCGTCGCCCCAGCCGCGCGAGGTGCCCGGCAGGTAGAACATGCCGGTGGACAGGATCTTGTCTTCGGGGCGACGGGTGCCGCTGTCCAGACCGGCCAGGCCGATCAGCGGCTTGATGGTCGAACCGGGGGCCACGCCGCCCAGCACCAGGCGGTTGAACTGCGGCCGCGACGGGTTGTCGTTGAGCGCCTTGAAATCGGCATGCGAAATGCCGTTGACGAACAGGTTGGGGTCGTACGACGGCAGGCTGACCATGGCCAGCACCTCGCCCGTTCGCGGGTCCATCGCCACCGCCGAGCCTTCGAACTCGCCGAAGGCGGCCACCATGGCCCGCTGCAGGTCCGCGTCGATGGACAGGCGCAGGTCGCTGCCGGATTGGGCCGGCACCCGGCCGATGGTGCGGATGGCACGCCCCTGCACGTTGGTTTCGACCTGCTCGTAGCCGACCTTGCCGCGCAGCTGCGACTCGTAATAGCGCTCCAGCCCCGACTTGCCGATATGGGTCAGGGCCGCATTGCCCTCGCCCAGCATCTCCAGGTCCTTGTCGTCGACCCGGCCGACGTAGCCGATGATATGCGCGAACAGATCGCCGTACGGGTAGCGGCGGGTGAGGTAGGGCTCCAGCTCCACGCCGGGGTAGCGCCAGCGGTCCACCGCGAAGCGCGCCATCTCTTCGTCGGTGACGCGCAGTTTGAGCGTCACCGGCAGGAAGCTGCGGCGCGCCTTGCGCGACTTGTTGAAGGTCTCGATGTCTTCCGGGGTGAGGGTCAGGATCTTCGCCAGCCCGGCCAGGGTGGCGTCCATGTCCTTGACCTTGTCCGGGGTGATGTCCAGCCGGAACGCGGGCACATTTTCGGCAAGCAGGCGCCCGTTGCGGTCGTAGATCATGCCGCGCCCGGGCACGACGGGCCGCGGCTTGATCCGGTTGGCTTCCGAACGCGTGGCGTAGATGTCGTGGTCCAGCACCTGCAGCTTGAAATACCAGCCACCCAGGCCGAGCAGGCAGACCAGCACGCCCAGGAAGCCTACTGCAGCGCGGCGCCGGAACTGTTCAGCTTCGGCGTGCGGATTCTTGGCCTGGCGGCGCACGTACATGTCAGCGCCCGCGACGCCCGAAGCGGACCGCGTCGAGCAGCACGAACACCAGCGGCCACAGGCCCATGCCCAGCAGCGGCGCCCACCAGTAGGACCACGGCAGGGTCGGTTCGCCCACGGCGATATGCACCACGGCGCTGACGATGCGGTCGTTGAACAGCAGGCCGCCGATCGCCAGCACCTGCTGCGACATCGGGAAGAAGCGGATGCGCGCGCGGAAGCGCTGCAGGATGAAGGTCAGCATGACCAGCCGCAGCGCCTGTTCGCCCAGCACCCCGCCGTACAGCAGGTCGGCGATCACCCCGCACACGAACGCCACGCCCAGCCCGACCCGGTCCGGCGCTTCGATCACCCAGTAGGCCAGCACCAGCGCCAGCCAGTACGGCCGCAGCGGCTGCAGCAGCTCGGGCAGTGGCAGCAGGCCCAGCAGCAGCGCCAGCACCACGCTGACCGGCAATACCCACGGTTTGTCGCGCAGGCGGCTCATCGGGTGGGCTCCGGGGTGGGTTGCGGGGACGTGGGTTGCTGCGGCTTCGGCGCGGTTTCCGTGGGCCGACTAACAGTCGGCGCTACCTGGGAAGCGCCTGGGGGAGAGCCCCCTTGGTGTTCAAGGGGGCGCGCCGAAGGCGCAGGAGCCGCCGGTCCGCCGGCGGCTTCGGAAAGCTGGAGGTTGGGCGGGATGCGGATCGCGGCGCCGGGTCGCAACAGGAGCACGTCGCGGCCGCGGTCGAGCTTGGCCGCCGGGTCGAGCTGGCCGACCAGGAAGGCGTGGGTGTCGTCGGGGCGCAGCGCGGTGATCTTGCCGACCGGGAAGCCGGCCGGGAAGCGGCCGCCGAGCCCGGAGGTGACGATCTCATCGCCCACTTCCACCCCGGCGCTGAGCGGAATATCGCGCAGTTCCAGCGTATCCCCGCGCCCGTAGACGATCAGGCGCACGCCATTGCGCGCCACCGTCACCGGCACCGCGTGGTCCGGGTCGGTCAGCAGCAGCACGGTGGCCGTAGTGCCCGTGGTGGCGATCACCTGCCCCATCAGTCCACCGGCGTCGATCACCGCCTGGCCCATATGCACGCCATCACGGGTACCGGCAGCCAGCACCAGGCGTTGCTTGACCGGGTCCAGGTCGATGTCCAGGATCGGCGCCAGCTGCACGTCCAGCCCGCTGCGCTCGGCCACGTTGAGCAGCTCGCGCAGCTGCGCGTTGTCCAGCGCGGCGGTCTGCAGCCGGGTAAGCCGGGCGTTGGCGATCAGCAGCTGGTTGCGCAGCTCGCGGTTCTCCTCGACCAGCTGGCCATGGCTGGCGGCGTTGTCCTTGACCTGGGTGCCCAGTCGGCCCGGCAGGCCCGCCAGCGCCCACACCGGCTGCACCAGCACATTGGCCTGCGCGCGCGCGCGCGCCAGCCAGCCGGCCTGGTCGTCGAGCACGATCAGGGTGATGGCCAGGGCCAGGTAGGCGAGCAGCCGCAGCGGGCTGCTGGCATCCCCCTGGCGGGAGGCTACGGGAGGACCGGCGTAGGGCGGCACGAGGCGTCTGGACTGATCAAGGGGCGGAATGCGGGGCAGAGCCCTGCGCTACGGGAAACGGCAGCACGGGGCGACAGGATGCGACAACGCCCCGGCGCTGCGATGCCCGGCGTGGCGGGCACGCAGCGGGCATCACGCCGCAGGGGCGCGTCCACGACACAGGACCGGTACGGCTTACTCCGGCGCAAAGAACTCGTTGCCGTGCATGTCCACCAGCTCCAGCGCACGACCGCCACCGCGGGCCACGCAGGTCAGCGGGTCATCGGCCACCTGCACGTGCAGGCCGGTTTCCTCGGAGATCAGGCGGTCCAGGTCGCGCAGCAGCGCGCCACCACCGGTCAGCACGATGCCGCGCTCGGCGACGTCGGCGCACAGTTCCGGCGGGGTCTGCTCCAGCGCCAGCTTGACCGCGCTGACGATGCCCGACAGCGGCTCGTGCAGGGCTTCAAGCACCTCGTTGGAGTTGATCTTGATCATCTTCGGCACGCCTTCGGCGAGGTTGCGGCCGGAGATTTCCATCTCGATGACCTCCGCCTGCGGGTAGGCGCAACCCAGCTCGACCTTGATGCGCTCGGCGGTGGCTTCACCGATCAGCATGCCGTGGTTGCGGCGCACGTAGTTGGTGATCGACTCGTCGAAGCGGTCGCCGCCGATGCGCACCGAGGCCGAATAGACGATGCCGTTCAGCGAGATCACCGCCACTTCGGTGGTGCCGCCGCCGATGTCGATGACCATCGAGCCACGGGCTTCGGTTACCGGCATGCCGGCGCCGATCGCCGCGGCCATCGGCTCTTCGATCAGGAACACGTCGCGGGCACCGGCTTCTTCGGCCGATTCCTTGATGGCGCGGCGCTCGACCTGGGTCGAACCGGCCGGCACGCAGACCAGCACGCGCGGGCTCGGGCGCAGGAAGCGCGACTTGTGCACCTTCTTGATGAAGTGCTTGAGCATCGCCTCGGTGTAGGTGAAATCGGCGATGACGCCGTCTTTCATCGGGCGGATGGTGGTGATATGGCCCGGGGTACGACCGAGCATCTGCTTGGCCTCGGCGCCGACGGCGGCCACCGAACGGGTACCGCCGATGGCACGGTCCTGGCGTACGGCCACGACCGACGGTTCGTTCAGCACGATCCCCTGCCCGCGCACGTAGATGAGGGTATTGGCCGTGCCCAGGTCGATGGACAGGTCATTGGAGAACATGCCACGCAGTTTCTTGAACATCTGGGAGTTGATCCTGAGGGGTGCCGCGCCCAGCGCCGGATGGCGAAAAATTGGGCAGAATTCGAGGTCGACAAGCCTAGCAATCCCCCTGTGCGCGAGCAAGGAGAAATCTGCCCCAACGCCAGCCTTGGCGGCCATTCAGCCGGATCCGGACAGCCGGGGTTCTGGCCCTGCGGCGCCGCACCCGTTAACCTTTGCGCCATTGGGCGCCTCATGGCGCCGTTTCGTTGCCCGCCCACCGGGCCTCAAACCCCATTCGCATAGGCCTTAATCGATGTCCGCTTTGATCTGTGGTTCTCTTGCCTTCGACACCATCATGGTGTTCCCGGACCAGTTCAAGAATCACATCCTGCCGGACAAGGTGCACATCCTGAACGTCTCGTTCCTGGTGCCGCGCATGCGCCGCGAGTTCGGCGGCTGCGCGGGCAACATCGCCTACAACCTGCACCTGCTGGGCGGTGAGCCGATCCCGATGGGCACGGTGGGTTCGGACTTCGGCCCCTACCGCGAGTATTTCCAGGGCCTGGGCATCGATCTGAGCCGGATCAAGGTGATCGACGAGCTGTTCACCCCGCAGGCGTTCATCACCACCGACCACGACAACAACCAGATCACCGCCTTCCATCCGGGCGCGATGATGCGTTCCTACGAGAACCATGTGAAGGACGTGCCGGGCGTGACCCTGGGCCTGGTCGGCCCGGACGGCCGTGAAGGCATGATCCAGAATTCGCAGGAGTTCTTCGAAACCGGCGTGCCGTTCATCTTCGACCCGGGCCAGGCGATGCCCCTGTTCAACGGCCCGGAGCTGCGCACGTTCATCGAGCAGGCCGACTACGTGGTGGTCAACGACTACGAGTCCAACCTGCTGCAGGAGCGCACCGGCTGGGACGAAAAGGAGATCGTGAGCCGGGTCAAGGCCTACATCACCACCCGAGGCCCGAAGGGCGCGGTCATCCACACCCCGGAGAAGACCTACGACATCCCGCCGGCACACGAACGCCGCGTGGTCGACCCGACCGGCTGTGGCGACGCCTTCCGCGCCGGGCTGATCTACGGCATCGAGAAGGGCTATGACTGGCTGACCATCGGCCGCATGGGCAACCTGATGGGCGCGCTGAAGGTGGAGCACCCGGGCACCCAGAATCAGCGATTTACGTTTGATGAGTTCAATGAGCAGTTCAAACAGCAGTTCGGTTACGCCCTTTCGGCGTAACCGACGCATTGGGCTGACGTGGTAGTGCCGACTGTCAGTCGGCACCGCAGGCAGCGCGTGCGTTCGACGGTGGCGCGAAGAGCAGCCGACTGACAGTCGGCTCTACCTTCGCATCGCCGGTCAATTCCACCAGTTCGGCATGCGGCTGGCGTCCACGCCGCCGGTTTCGAAGACGGCCGTGCGGGTGCCGCCGGCCTTGACCGGGAATTCGATGCTGATGGATTTTGCCTTGCGCGCCAGCTTCCACAGCGCCTTCTGGTCGGTGATGAACATGGCGATGGCTTCGTCGGTCTTCGGGCGCCAGGCGGCCATGTTGATCGGCTTGCCGTCGTCCACCGTGACTTTCACCGTGCACTGCGGGCAGCGGAAATCACCGGCCTGCAGCACCAGGTAGGCGTGGCGCTTCCACTCGGGGTGGTCGCGGAAGATCAGCTGCACCGGCTTGGGGCCGCTGCCGTCCACGTCCACGCGCTCCTTGCTGTAGATCGAGGCCGATACCTGGTTGCCCTTGCTGCCCACCGGCACCTGGTTGTACTGCCACAGCCCCTGCATGCGGCGCAGCTCGCGCGCGGTTTCGGCCTTGGCCTTGACCTCGGCGTAGCCCGGCTCGATGCGCGCGGCCACGTCGGTGTCCTTGTACTGATCCAGCAGCGAGCCGCCATGGATGCGCGCGCGCTCCCAATCCTGGGCGGCCACGGCCATGTCGTACTGTTTGGCCACGCCTTCAGCCTTTTCTTCCTGCTGCGCCTTGGCAGCGGCGGCAGCGGCTTCCTGCGCCTTGCGCTCTTCTTCGGGGTTGCTGCACGCGGCCAGTGCGAACACGCAGGCGGCGAGGACGACTCGTTTCATTGCAAGCTCCAGGGATCGACGCCTACCCGCGTCACCTGCCTACTGTAACGGAGACGGCAGGGTCGCATCTGCGCAGTATCGACGATGCTTCCGATTCGGTGCCCACCCGAAGTTGCCCGGGCCTTGCGCGGGAAAATTGAAAGCCGGTCCATGAAGGAATTCCTATTATTCCGCCCCCCGAAGAAACAGGCGATCTCATGCTGGGAATTACTCCCCCTGGACTGCACCTCCCGAAACAGTCCGCCAACCTGCCCTCTGGAAACGCCAGCGCGCACAGGAACCCCGGGCAGACATCCTCGATCGGCAAGCTTCTGCAGTGCATCAAAAACGCGGCAATGGCCTTCAAACAAGCCCTGCCGCACAGAACGCCTTCGAGCGAACCCAAGCTTCTCTCGTTCCGCACATTGCCTGACACAAACAGCATGCCGGCGCGCTTCAGCGTGCTTACACCCGCGCCCAGCCAACCTTCAGGCCGATCAATCCAGCTGCACACCCAGCCGGATGCCCGGGTCACGCCAGCGGCACAGAATCGCACGCCGGTATCGGTCGAGACACTCCTAAAGCGCGCATTGGAAGCGCCGGACTCGCCTGAAGAGAAGCAGATGGCGCTCGAGTACAAGGCAGCGGCAGAAGACACCGTGACGAACGGGAGGCTGCATGCAAAGCGGTGCAATGCGCTGGACGAGTTCGTTGGACGCTACGACTGCAAGGCAGAGGCAGACATCTGGGAGCTGCCGAGGTATGGCACGCTCGCGTGTGCGATCCAGCACGCATTCAATGATGGAAACGACATCTTGGAGTCTCAGCTCCAACACAAACTGGATTGCTTTGTTGCAGGCCACAAGCTCAAAAAAGAACAGGCAATGCGCGCCTCGCCTCAGTACCAAGCCCTTCGGAAGGCGATGAATGACGCGGAGGTCGCGTGGGACAAGGCGCACGAGGCCAAAGATGAGGCTCTGCAATCCATCGCCTTATATTGGATCAATCGCGGCGAGGTCCTGCCACCCTTGCTCGACTGACGCGGCGGGCGCGCACTGGTTTACATGCCAGCGGATGCGCGTCGCATGCATCCAGGGCCTTCCAGCTCCAGACACGACAACGGCGGGTTTCCCCGCCGTTGTCAGGCATTGCATCGCGTGGTGCCGGTTGGCCGGGGTTGCCGGCCAGCGGCCGGCACTACTTGCTTGCCTTGTCCAGCATGTCCTGTACCGATGCGGTGGTGATCGGGTGGTAGCTGGGCTTGGCCTTTTCGAAGGCTGCCTTGGCGAACGCCAGACCTGCCGGGGTCTTCACCAGTTCGGCGTAGATCGGCAGGATCAGCTTGCGGCGACCGACGCGCTCGATGAACGCACCAGCAGCTTCATTGGCTTCCACATACCCGCTGCGGATGGCCAACGGGTACCAGCGCATGGCGATTTCACCGTTGGCGGTGCCGGTGAAGTGGTAGGCGCGGTCCAGTGCGGCCAGCTTCTCGACCGGCACGGTCTTGCCCAGGCCGTCGATGAAGTGGACCCATTCCTGGGTGCCCCATTCGCCGGTGATCTGCGCATTCGGCAAGGTGCCGCTGCCCTGCCAGGCGATACGCGCGGTATCGACGATGGTGAAGTTGCGCGAACGCGCCTTGGCCGCGAACGCCGGAATGCCGGGTTCGTCCAGCCATGCCTTCAGCTCGGCGTCGGTCACCGCGCCGGGCTTCTTGGAGAGCAGGTTCTTCTTCAGGTACTCGACGAACTGGTCGGTGTTGGCGCTCTGGAACGCGTGGTCATCGAACCAGCCGCGCAGGAACGGGTCGAAGACCTCGCGCCCGAAGCGCTGTTCCAGGAACTGCAGGAACCACGACCCCTTGACGTAGGCCACATTGCTCAGCGCCTCGTCCGGATCGCGTTCGGTCAGCGGCGGCAGGGCCAGCGCCTGGTCGGCCGGGCTCATGTCCTTGACCTCGGCCAGCAGGTCGTTCTGGTCGATCTCGCGTTCCATCTCGGCCATTTCCTGGCCGTACAGCGCCTCGGTGATGCGGCCCTGCACGTAGGTGGTGAAGCCTTCATTAAGCCAGATGTCCTTCCAGCTCGAGTTGGTCACCAGGTTGCCCGACCAGCTGTGCGCCAGCTCGTGGGCGACCAGCGAAACCAGCGACTTGTCGCCGACGATCACGGTCGGGGTGGCGAAGGTCAGGCGCGGGTTTTCCATGCCGCCGAACGGGAACGACGGCGGCAGCACCAGCATGTCGTAGCGGCCCCAGCGGTACTCGCCGTACAGCTTCTCGGCCGCGCCGATCATCTTCTCGGTGTCTTCGAACTCCTTGGCCGCCTTGCCGACCATGGTCGGTTCGGCCCACACGCCCGAGCGTCCGGAGATCGGCTCGAACACCAGGTCGCCGGCGGCGATGGCCAGCAGGTAGGACGGGATCGGCTGCGGCATCTTGAAGGTGTAGTCACCGTCACGCGCTGCCTTGGGATCGTTGTCGGCGCTCATCAGCACCATCACGTCCGGGCGCGAGGTCACGTGCGCGCTGTAGGTGAAGCGCACGCTCGGGGTGTCCTGCAGCGGCACCCACGAACGGGCGTGGATCGCCTGCGACTGGCTGAACATGAAGGGCAGCTGCTTGCCTTCGGTCATCGACGGCTCGAGCCATTGCAGGCCCGATGCGGTCGGCGCGGTGTGGTAGGTCACCAGCACCTTGCCCGGCTGTTCGGGAGCTTCGATGGTCAGCTTGCTGCCGAACACCTTGTCGGCCGGCGCCAGCACGAACTGCAGCGGTGCGGTCTTGCCATCGGCGGCCACGGCTTCGACCTTTTCGATGGTCAGCTCGCGGGTGTCCAGCACCAGCTGCCTGGCTGCCTTGTCCTTCCACTCCAGCGTGTAGGCGGCGGTGCCGCCGATCTGCTTGCTGTCGAAGTCCAGCTTCAGGTCCAGCGCCAGGTCCTTGATGACGACCTTGTCCGGCTCGGCGTAGGAACTTTCATCGTGGCTGCGGTTGGCGGCTTTCACGGGGTTGGCGGCGCTCGGCTGGGCGGCGGGGGCCGCGGTCGGGGCGGCGGGCTCTTTGGAGCAGCCGGCGGCAAGCGCGACGGCCAGGGGAATCAGCAGGAACGGGGATCGCATGAATCGGGA